>Ga0079996_109655_pt1 | contig 71440 bp, 72 predicted proteins | sample PerSpoAPS_AMetaG_FD_69199 | JGI IMG/M metagenome (GOLD analysis project Ga0079996, IMG submission 69199) | Thermal spring microbial communities from Yellowstone National Park, Wyoming, USA - Perpetual Spouter A (PS_A) MetaG (SPADES assembly)... | ecosystem: Environmental > Aquatic > Thermal... | reverse complement strand
TCCACACCCAGGTCTAGCAGGGATATCACCTCATCATCAAAACAACTATGGATTGGATACTTATAAGCTTAAGCTGGAGAACAAACCAATGAACATGAGCACTACAAATAATAATGAAAGCCAAAACAGCCTTCCATCCCCAAACATAATACCTCACCAAATGCTAAAATATATCAACATCGCCCCTCTAGTAGAGTACAGATCTATAAGATCAGCTGTCTTAAGCTACAACGATACAAAGCCTGGGCTGTATCTTTTTTATATTAATATGAATGTTTTTATGTTCATTTGTTATCTTAGCTTAAGCTTATAATCATCTAATCCCTAGCCATTTTGATGATAGGATAATAATCTGTGCTATATCTTGGTGTGCAGAGACCTCGGGATGCTATGATGCTCAGAGCACCCGAGGCCGAAGCCCTGTATGAGGGCTATGCCCAGAAGGGCTTCGGAGATCCAGGGGTAGATGGGAGCCTCTTTCCGCTGGGCTCAACAGCCACCAGTGAACCCACAGGGGTATCCAAAACCCTGTGGATCAAGAAGCAAGACAACACAAACAAAAGAAAATCAATGACCATCGAGGGACAAGCGGAGTAGGTCAGAAGCTAAGTAGCTTTTTCTAGCATAGATCCTGGTCTTATCAGTTGCCGCTATATTTTTCCGATATCTTTAGAAGTTGTTTTCTTTTGTAGTTTTTCAAGGTCCTGATGTATTACATTTCAAATATATAGGTTTTCTATAGATTACTTATTAGCTTTCTATGTCTTTTGGTTTGGTGCTTGTTATGAGTGCTGATGTTAGGGTTTTCTATAGGGAGGTTAGAGAGTCTCTTAGATCTATTGAGAACGAAATTGTTAATCATCCTTTTGTTAGAGACTCTATAGAGGGTAGGCTTGGTGTTGACGCGATTAAGAGGTTTGCTGTTAATCAGTGGTATATAGTTAACCATGATCTGAGGTCCCTGGCTATCATGCTTTCAAGGGCCAGCGATATGGATGAGCTCTTGTATTTCAGGGATGCCATTGATGTTGATTATAAGGCTTTGCAGGGGCTTGCAGATCTTCTCAAAGAGCTCGGTGTAGAGCTTAGAAGACCCTCTGAGATGGATGTAAGCCCATATGCTGTTGCATATACACATTATATATCTTGGCTAGCTAGCTATGCAAGTATAGGGGTTATAGCATTTGCATTCGCAGTGAACTTCCCAGCATGGGGTGAGGCGTCAACAAAGCTCGGCGACGCCCTGAAAAATAGATATGGCTATAGAAGCCTGGGCTTTTTCCAGGTCTTCAGACCACCATATGAGCCCTTCATAGAGAGATCTCTAGCGATAGCCTCGAAATACTATCCAAGGGATAGAGAGGCTATGAGGCAAGCAGCAATAAAAATCCAGCGATATGAGAAGATGTTCTGGGACAGCATATATAAAGAATAGTCGATACTATCCCGTTTCTCAGCAGATGGTGATTCTCCACCATCTTCTTCTCAACGGTCTCCCCGAGCCCCCTCACCGCAGAAGCTCACCACCAGTCGCCTGATGACTCATCACCCTACGGCTCTCGGAAACTCGGGGTAACCAATAAGTATATATCTCTGAGGTTTATAAGCATCAGCATACCTCATAGCGTTAAGAGGTCTCAGAAACCAATGAACATAAGTACTACAAATGATTATGAAGACCGAAACAGCCCCATATCATGATCAAAAATCCCTTCTACAGACCTTGAGACCATGGCATTCTAGGTAAATAATATTTTCCTTAGCTAAGATCTTACGGGGCTTATATGGTGGGGGGTAAGGTTCTTATAAGGTTTGGGAAGTGGTCTCTCAGTAGGAGGGTCGATAGAAGTGGCGGTAAGAGTAAGACTAAGGGTGAGGGGTAGAAACGATAAATATGTGGAACTGGTCGTACTTGCTAGTGGAGGTGCTGAAGTTGAAGAAGGACTTGTAGAACCCTTGATAACAGATATGACAACAGGGCAAGCCTCGTCCTTTAGGGCGGGGTACGCTTGTATTTTTAAGCTTTCTAGGTAGATATCTATGGCATGATGAGGTTATTTCTTTGAGGGTTTGGGGGTTAATGTCTCGGCTGGGCACCCTGTTAGCGTGCCCCGATGTCCCTAGGGGGAGACCCCGAACCATACCCCCAACCCGATGATCGTAGAGATAAAGCCATTAATCCCCCACCAGAGGGCTAACACCCGAGACCCCAGCATAAATAAGATGATCTACTATAGAATTGAAAGGGGAGGGGTCATAATAGATGCTCTAGGGATAGAGGTTATAAGCTTTGCAAGGGGCTCTGGAGACATGCAAGGGATCCCCCTGAAATGATTAGAAGGAGCGCTCGATAGGGCGTCTACCTCTATGCTTCATTTTAAGCGTTTTATTGTTTAAGCTGCTAGGATTCCGCTCTTAACGACTTTAAGATGCTTAGTATATTTTAGTAAATGAGCTATGGAACCATATCTACACAATATAGCTCTAATATCAACTATAATGTGGCTTTAACCGCTAAGAGGTTAATGAAGATCCTCTCGATAGCCATTTCAATCATTATAGGAAAATTATGTAATTATGTTATAGAGTATATATCGGTACTTAAGCGGCTGCCCAGCTTGCTGGCACTGGTCTCCCTTAGGAGCCCACCCACATTTCGTGGAGCCATAGGAGACTTCATGGGCGAGCATCACTTGGCCCGCCTCACAGTGGATCACACTCCTGTCTCTGACGGTTATCACACTGTTATCAAGGTGAAGGCTTATATCTCTTATATCTATGGTAGCTGAAGAGTTTATAAACCCATTGTTGGTTTAACAGTCCCTGCTTATCTCTTGCTATTCTCGAGTCATCTTTATATAATTTTAATTAATTAAATAGATTTAACCTAGCTTTCCTGGGATCTGATATCTATCGAGGATCTCTCTGATCTCATTAACCTCTAGAGCATATATCTCGTGGTTTGTGCTTCTCAACCTCCTCTCCACATATATGTAGAATTCTTTTCTGTTCCTGCTAACGCCTATTAATATATATATAGGTATATAGCTGGAGATCCTCACATCTTCTCCTTTAACGCATATCGAGGACAGGATCTCTGAGAGTATCCCTCTCGTTATCGGGTTTACAAGTGCCTCTTCCAATGTGTGGGGTCTTCTGATCCTCATCTGTATTGCTGCCTTTCTAAGGCTTCTTATATCGATCTCCTCTTCCTTTTCAACTTTCTCCCTTACACCTCTATAGATCTTTAGGATCGATTCTAGGATCTGTGTGGGGCCTGCCCCCCTAGCAACTACTATTGGTGCCTCAACAGGCGGTGAGGGCTCTAACCTATATCTATCTCTATACCTCCTCATGGTGAGGATCAGGGGCAGTGGGTCTTTTGACTCCGAAGCGATCACTAGATCTACTAGAAACATGTTCTCAGGGCAGCTATCGAAGCTTATGATCGAGAATGGCCACCATGCTAGCAAGAGCTTTCTCTGATCCGCAGCATCTATTTTCACACCTGGTTTTAGAAACATGGCGAGCCATTATATTGGTTTCTTGGGAGATATATAGAGGCTATTCCTCCATATAGCTTATCTCCCTATATATTCTATCCCTATCCCTATCATCTATTGGTTCTCCTGAGAATTCCACTATGACCCTCTTTATCCTTGGGTCTATAGTCATTATCTCTCTAACGATTCTCTCTCTAAGCCCGTCTAGATCCTTCACGCTCTTCCTAGGATCTACTCCTAGCGTGGCTACTATGTATATATGATCTGGTGTTATGGCATAGCTCTTGAGATCATCGATATCCACAACCTCGCTGAACCTCGAGAGTGTGTTTAGAACCCTTAGCATAACATCCTTCGGAGCAGATCTCCCAACCAGCACCTCTATATTCTTATATATGACATATGCGGAGGCGGCAAGAATTATAGAGGCTATTGCCATTGAGCCGAGGGCATCTATATATGGATATGTTGCTGAGAGGATAAGCGAGGAGAGTGCTGTGAGGTTCCCGCTGAGGGAGAATAGATCCTCGATTATGAGGGCCATGACTATTGGCCTTAATTTGGACATTCGATTCCTCCACATATGCTTCGCCCTATATACAGCTGTGAGTATAGCTATATCTATAGCTACTGCTACGCCTATTAGAGAGCTCCCACCGAGGATCTCACCATATACTCTTGTATCTCCTTGTAACGCTTCATAGGCTTGGATGAATATGTTGTTAGCTATAGCTCCAACCAATATGGAGATAGATATTATGCTAGCTATATAGGGGAATCTTGCGAAGCCAAACGGATACTTTGGGGTGGGTTTTCTATTTACTAGAAGGGCTCCCATATATAGGACGAGGCTGTTGATCGAATCGCTGAGTGAGTGGAGCGTCTCAGCATACACAGCTAGAGATCCTGTGAGTATAAATGCTACCAGCTTTAACCCGGCCTGGATCGAGTTGAGAGCTACGGAGAATAGAAAGATCAGAGGGCTTTTCCTAGAGCCAACCATATATCGTTTACACCGCTTTAGCCAACATTATTATAGTTTATGAGGGCTAATAAACATGTGATCCTCTATCTAAAGAACCTCCCAATAATCTCTGGGATATCCATGTATATATATCTGGTCGAGGCGAGCTTGGGTAGGTAGAAAGCAGCCTTGGCCGAGGGCGTTGCTATACATCTATACCCAAGGCTTCCCAGAGGCGATATAACGCCGCAAATGCCTGCAAACACCTTGACACCCCTCGATATGAGGAGCTCTATAACCCCTTTTCTAGAGAGCTCCTCATATACATGGTGGGAGGTGAAGATCCAGACGGGTTTATATGCTCTAACGCCCTTTTCAGCGATCATCAAGGCTAGATCCTCTATCAGCTCTGCAGAAGCGTGTGGACAGCCTATGAGGACGGCATCCACATCTTCGCATGAGGATTCCTCCACAGCCCTTGAAAGATCTTTATTGTCTATTGTGATTCTCTCAACACCCCTAAGAACCTCCTTATTGATCTTCTCAGCCTCTGGTGAAATGCCGTCTATTAACACGAGCCCCATCCCACCGCTTGAGCCTGCAGCTGCTAGGAATCCCTTGACCTCCTCGTGTCTCGAGAATCTTATGCCCTCCACATATGGTATCCTCTTACCAGCTATCTCACCCACAACCAGGCCTAGGGCTCCGAAGCCTGAGAGGCTTCTAATGTTAGTCAGTACCTTTATAGCTATCTGGGGCCTTCTATTCTCGTCGATAAGAAGCCCTGCCCTATAGGTCTTCCCCAGTATGGCTTCGAAGAGGGCTAGGAGGCCTCCCTCTCTATTGCTTCTAGCACCGTAGATGCTGTTGGCTATAAGCACTGCATTGCTCTCAGCCCATGCGAGGATCTCTCTCGGTTTTGGCTCTCTATAGTAGTAGGGGGTGCATGTGAAGGCCCTAGCACCCATTGCCCTGAATATCTCTAAAACCTCCCTCTGCCCCCTGATAAAGCCCTCGCCATAGCTGAAGTAGTGGGAGCTATCATCATCCACAGAGCCTGGGTTCGCGGTTGTATATATGGAGAACCTAGCACCCCCCGAATATAGATCTCTTAGGAGGGATAGACCTGCCTCACCTATATTGGCGTAGCCAACGCCGGATATGTGGGCATGGGATATGGGGATAAGCCTGTCGGCCCCTAAAGCCTCGCCGACCTTGACAACCACCTTAATAGCCTTCTCAAGAACCCAGCCAGCCTCGCCGGAGTAGATCTTCTCCTCCTCTTTTGTGAGATACAATGCCAGCCCTAATTAGACTACACCCAACGGCTATTATATCAAAACCGATCAGTCGCCGCGGCGATAGCCTTCAGGCTAACCTAGTAGACCAGAGATCGAAATCCGCTTGTCCCTCGATGGACATTGATTGTCATTGATTTTCTTTTGTTTTGTGTTGCTGTGTTTTTTGATCCATAGGGATGCTATAGCATCCCTATGGCCATCGAGGGACTTCCACCTTCCCCATAGAGATCTTGGGATCTCTATGGGCTCACTGGTGGCTGTTGAGCCCAGCGGCATGGGGCTCCCATCTAGGGTTGAAACACTGAAGCCCTTCTGGGCAGAGCCCTCATATAGGGCTTCGGTCTCGGGTGCTCCAAAGGTCATCGCTTCCCGAGGTCTCTGCACACCAAGATATAGCAGGGATATCACTTCATCATCAAAACAACTATGGATTGGATATTTATAAGCTTAAGTATAGACAACAAATGAATATAAAAGCATTCCTACTACCATGAAAAAGGATGGTGGTTCATCGCCTTTGATATTTACTGATTTCATGGCTCTCAGCATATCTCATAGCGTTAAGAGGTCTCAGAAACCAATGAACATGAGCACTACAAATAATAATGAAAGCTGAAACAGCCCTCAAAGGCGTGAAGTATATTTGCTAGTGTGTCGCATAAATAATGACGGCGTTGGTGATCCAATGATCGGTTTCTATGGGCTGCTAAAAATGATCCACCTAACATGTTTCGCAGCATGGTCAGCCCTCACCCTCGGGGGGTATTTGGTGCTTAGATCATCGCCAAGCTGCGAGGCAATAAAATCATATAGCAGACTCGTATATCTAGAGGTTGCTTCAGCCCTCGGGCTATATGCATCAGGCATCTCCATGGCATCCATAATTGGGTGGCCCAGGTGGGCTTATATATCGTCGATTATAGTAATGCCTCTAGGGATTATAGAGGCTTTACACCTCCGAGAAGCTCGACGCTCTGTGGATAGGTGCGAGGTTTCACATCTATTCACGTTGATTAGATTTCTAACACCTATTTTCACAGCATATTATATATTAATGCTATATATAATGGTTTTCAAACCAATATAGAGGATTATCTCCTATAGATGAGATCAATGGGCATTATTGTAGATAAGAAGAACATAATTATGGCAATCCACCTCACGATAGGTTCCGATACACACACAATAGTACGATTAATGATAAGCATATCAGAGGATGGCTAGGTAGTGTCGGCAATCATGCTGGGAGTGCTAACACAAAGAACGCGAAACTACAGATAGCACCCCGAGAACACCCTCTAAGCAGAGACCACCTAAGGAAATATAGCACACTACTGTTATTGGTTGGAAGATGAGGAACCCAATAAAGACCACTTTCCTGCAGAGCTCTCTTGCGTTCGTCAGGTGGGACAACAAGATCGTGATAATAGAGGACGTGCCAGAGATCAGGATCCCACATCCACACGTGCAGTATCTATACACTAGGAGGTCGCCGGATCCTTCTCAGAATATAACCCTAGAGGATCTCGTCGTAGGCGCCTTAAGATCTAGAGCTCAGTACATAGTGATCGGGGAGGTCAGGAGCAAGGAGATGGCAGCGCTCGTCCAAGCTGCAGCAACTGGACATGGAAGTGCCACGACTTTCCACGCTAGCGATCCCGATAAGTTCTTCCTCAGGATCAAGAGCCCCCCTATAAGTGTGGAGCCAGCCTTCATGCTTGTGATCTCATCCCTCTAGTATCTAGCCCCAGTTCTAGTGCCAGGCACGGCTAAGACTAAGAAGAAGGTTTTCAGGGTGTGGGAGATAACATCGAAGATGAGGGACACGGACTATGGGAAGATGCCAGGGGCTGAGACGATCTTCAGGTTTGATCAGGAGAAGTTTGATTTTGAGCCAAACGACCCCGTAGAGGTTGTGAGGAGGAGTGAGAAGCTTAGGGAGATTGGCAGGGATGCATATGGAGAGAAACATGCTGAGAGGTGCATGGCATGGGAGCTGAAGCAGAAGGCAGATACAATATCCTTTATGCTGAGCTACCAAGATACATTCTCGGACTTCGCATCAATCACAAAGGGTGTGATGATAAGATCCATAGAGCTTAAAAGGGAAAGGAGAAAGTGCATAGAAGGAGAGGTATCGATCTAGCTCTTTTTAAATGAATAGATGAGTAGTGTAGCTGTTAGCATTAATAGCGATGTATATGGTAGTTGAGATATTAATACCATCAAGATCCAGGGCATCGTCTCATATACCTCCGTCCCCGCATATATGATCCTTCCCGCCGTTGTTTCGTGGCTATAGCTTGATGACACCACCGCTAACACCCTCTCAACTATCTGTGATAGTGCTGCTAGTATTCCTATGGATATCACTAGGATCCCTGCAGATCCCTGTAGCATGGCTAGCATATGTATGCTGAAACCCCTCCTCCTCATATACTTTGCTATGGAGAGTGCTGAGGTTATGAGGGCTACGGATGATGAGATATATATTGGTGCTGTGTAGATCCTCAAGCTATCGAGCATAGGAGATCTAAGCCTCTCCCCAAACGCTTCCAGGTAGTATCCTGTAAAGCCTATATAGCCGCTCACATCTCCCCTGAGTATGTAGATGGGGGTTGAGAGGTATATGATGATAAGCACAGAGGATAATATAAGAGATGCTGTAGATGCTATAGCCATTATCATAGCTAGCCTAGCTAACAGGCTTACTATCCCTGATCACCTCCCTCTGTATGTTCAGAACCCTGCCCATGTGGATATACTCGACCCTTATGAATGCGTATCTATACCCCCTCAGATCTATCTCCACAGCCTCCCCAGGCTCAAGGCACCTGGATATCCTCGACTCCCTCCAAGGCTCTCCAGCCCGTTCAGCCACCATAGCTGTTATGTTTGTATCAACACATCCTGGGTTTGGATTGTAGATCATAACCACACCATCCCTAGCACTTATGTTCAGCATCTCGAAGCTGTGGAAAGCCGTATAATTCCACGAGTAGAGCTTGGCACCCCATTCCAGGGACGCTACTATCCTGAGATCTATTCTGCTGATCCCAAGCCTATTCATATCCCTCCAAACATCACGGGGGATCTCGATCAAGAGCCTATCGCCGAGAAGCTGTGGACTACATGCATTCGAGGAGTTGCCATAGTAGTATATACAAGAGTCTATAGAGACTATGCTTGTGTTTTTGAACAAAAACTCTGCGATCAATGATGAGTTAGAGATCCAAGCACCCCTAGCCTCGACACTAGGTATCGAGAGACCCTCGATAATTGTGGGGCTGGGTGGAATTAGGAATATGTATATGCTGGATCCTAAAGAATATATAAGGATCATGTAGATCGGGGTCATAGCCCACGAGGATCCACTAAACAACCTCCTATAGTTGGTAACAACATAGAGGGCAGGAGGTAATAAGATCAAGGGGATCCAAATATATCTAGGCACTACAAGGATGAGCACACCCCTCACAGATGAGAGCGGCACAGGCTGGTCTGGGATGGGGTTAGCATCTCCCTTGGTAACCAGGAAACCCTTCTCAAAGCTGACGTTGAACACTCTGTGGACAACACAGTACATCGGGGATGAGCACCAGATCACAACATCTCCTATGGAGTAGTTGATACGCATAAACACAGCAAGATCCATTGGCTGGATGGAAGGAGCCATAGAGCCAGAGACAACAAGGGAGAAAAAGATAGGGAGCCCGAGAAACCTGCCCGCAGATAGGATTACAAGCACAGCCATCGAGGCATATAGCAGGATAGAGGAGAGAGAAGCCATAGCAGACACCAAAAATCAGCTTAAAATAATATCCACAGGATAGCTAACCACAACCCCGTCCTGCCCAGGTCTTGTTGAGTAGTTCAGCCATATCTGTATAGATGCAGATGCACCTGATGAATAGACAGCCACCAATCTTATATAGCTTGTCTGGGATGCTGGGAGAACGATCTCAGATGTGGATGTTGATCCAGCAATGATATCCAAAGCCGTGGAGCATCCAGATGGGTTGCATAGATATAGCCGAAGAACAGAGAAACCAGAATAAGATGGAGGAGCTCTGAGGGAGAGCAATCCATAGTAACCCTTGAAATCGAGATTAACAACATTAAGAACACGGTTATCAAATGATCCGCCCGTGCCCTGAAGCTGGTAAACCCTACCAGTAACAATAACCTCAGATCTGGATGCCCTGAGATTGCCAAGATTATCGTAAACCTCGATCCTACCAGATCTGAGGATAGTGCTGTGCTGACCATCCCGAGGGTAGAAGACTGTGAAAGATATCCTCGTGCCAGCCGATGTAGCTGATCCAAGCAAGGTAGTGCCATTATAGAGCCTAACAACCCAGCCGCTGGGAACATTATCAACATACACAGCCCTAGGATCATTATAAGCTACCACAAGCTCATCAACCCAACCCTGGGCTCTGCGGGCAACAACACCCACCGTGTTGAAAGAGATGGGAGAGCCATCACTATAGCTTATAGAACCTATAAGCGCACCAGTATCAGTTCTATATAGATAAGCGGTTAGAGTATTAGGTGTCCAGTAAGCTACCAGGAAATACCATGTGTTGGTCGAAAGCCCTAGACCAACCGTGTTAGCCACGAGATTGCATGTCCCACCAACACATCTCAGTATATTCAATAGCCTGTTGTTCCCAATGGCTGCGATGTAGTAGTCTCCTGTTGTTCTATCGTATAGGGTTATACCAACATATCTGCCAGCTCCTAGGTTGTTTGACCTCACGTAGGCACCTACATAGAATGTTAATGTGTTAGAGACTATTGGTGAGCTGTAGTAGGCTACTTGGTAAGCTGGTCCAGCGCTGCATGTTATTGATCCACCTACCCATCCAGTTGTTGATCCAACCCAGCATGCTGATCCAGTCCAGTCTGTTGGGACACCGCTATCAAATGTAGTGTAATAGACAATGTCCTGCGATATTTCTAAGCTATATGAATATGGAAGCGATACTGTTATGTTTGCTGATGCCCACTCAGACCCTATAGATACTGATACACCTGGGGTCGAGGGGTCTTGGAGGACTATCGGGGGTGGGACGGGCTGTAGAGAGACTACTAAGCGGTAGTATGTGAATACAGAGGAGAAGACAGGGGTTAGGAATATGGATGAGAGGATGAGCAGAAGGAGAGAGGATATGAAAAAAGGTTTTTTCACCTTATACCATTTCATCCCACTACCTCCTAGGGCTTCAGAGCTATTACGGTGGTACTGTCGGCGGTGTCTCGCTACTGGGGCTGTAGATCAGTTGTAGGCTGGCTGATGTCGCTGAAACGGATGCGCCCTCTGGAATGAATATGTAGAGGTCTATCCTCCACACCGCACCAGCAGGTATAGTTGCTGATGCCGATGTGTCTCCAGTAGCTAGGAGGTTCACGTTAGCCACGAGAGACCCACCACTCGGTGCGTCATAGATGAGGAGCCTTGCCTGAGACCCTGCTGGGAGGCTTGCAGCTGTATTGACCCTTACCGTTATGTAGTAAGCCTTGCCATCTGTGTTCTGTATGCGGCTCACATCTTTGTAGTAGTTATGCTGCTTAGTTGGGTGCAGAGTTAGGGTTAGGCTAGCACCATCAGAACCTATAGTAACACCTATAGTGTTGCTAGTGTATGGGCTGCCACCACCTCCGAGGTCACTCTGATTAGCATTGCTACCAGCTAGGAACTTAATTGGAGGGCTCACAGGCGATAGATTAACAGTTAATGGGTAATAGACGAAGACGCTGGCAAAGGCGTATGATAGGATTATGGCTATTGCTAGGGCTACTGATAGGGCTAGGGCTGGTTTCTTCAATCTAGTACCCATGAAGTTATTAAAAAAAAACTTATAAATGTTACGCCTTCTCAGATGTTCTTGTCTTTGTTTTTATTTTCTCTAGTTAATGGCTTGTTTTGGGATTATGAATTATTATCCTGGTATCCCGTCCTTTGTGCTTGTTGTTATTGTTTTTAGGGGCCGGTCTTGGGGTGGTTGTTTTGCTCTATTCTTTTGTTATTGTTTTTATGTTTTGGATCATTTTTAGTCCTGATCCTGTTAGTATAGCTATTGCTCTCTCTGTATCTATCCCCATCTCTCGTGCCTTCTTGATCCTAGCAACACCTCTAGGGAATGCCCAAGATGCGGGTATGTTGTGGAGACCCAAGAGGGGCATAACTTCGAATGCCCTAGATGTGGATTAAAGATGAATAGGCATAGGGTTGCATCTATAAACATTAGGAGGAGACACCTAGAAGGCAAGAGGAGATAGAAGAGAAAACCTAGGGTGTGGGGTTTCCCCACAGCGATGAACCTGAGGAATCGATTAAGGCGGAACTGTGGGCTGGAGTCGTCCAAGGCGGTGGATGCAAAACGCGGCGAAGCAGTGAAAGCTTTGCCTGACGCGGTGAAGCCAAGGAAAGAGTGCTTAGCAAATAAAGACTGATGAAACCCGAACTTCTCTCTCAATTCTATAGCCTTTTTATCCACTGATTTATCTACCGGGGTTTAGGTTTCATTGGGCTTAGTTTTGCCAAGCCCTCTTCCCATGGCTTTATCGCCCTCAGGATCCCCTTTCACCGGGATCCATATCACAGGGCTCCACCCGCTTTGGGTGACCCCTACCCACAGTTCCGCCTTAATCGATTCCTCAGGTTCATCGCTGTGGGGAAACCCCACACCCTAGGTTTTCTTTTACCTCTCGGTATCTGTGTAAGTCCCGCTCGGGTCTCCACCCTCACCGCATTGTAGATCTCTACAGAAGAACCCGGCGACAAACCTTATAAACCAAATATGAAACTCAGAATAGCACCAGGAGGCGAGGAGAGTGTTAAGGTGAGGTTCTTCGATCAAATATAGATAGAGGCGTACATGTAACAGTTGAATCGGATTTCGAGATTGCAAAACATTCTCTGAAGCTAATTGGCGAGAGCATCAGGACGATTCCTTTTAAAAGCTGTCTCTGCAGATATTATGTTGATTGCTGAAGCTCTTGATCGTAAAGAGAAGTTTTTAGTGTAGCTTGGCACTAAAGTAGTGGTGGGGACAGACTATGGGAAGGGTTTTTATAGGCCTGATAAGGGATCATAGGACTAGGGTTGGAAGGATAAAAGGTTTTAAGAGGGATATATGTGGCCGTAAGAGTGAGGGTGAGAATAGCTAGGAATGGAAAAGAGATTGTTGCGAGTGCCCTAGCAAACAGCGGGTATGAATCCGAAACCCCGCAGGTGCTACTACCTATAGAGGCTGCTGAAATACTTAGCCTATGGCCTCCAGAGAAGAATCTCGAAGAGACAGTCTTTGACACAGCAGGTGGCCCACTAAGAGTTTGGGTGGCCTCGAGGGTTGTTAAAGTTAAGGTAGTTGTGGAAGATATAGACATGTCTTTTGTTGAAGCTGACGCCGTTATATCGCCTATAGCAGATGAAATTCTGCTGAGCGATAAAATGATAAGCGAGCTAAATATAGCTTTAGAAGATCCCGGAAGAGGGTACTGGAGATTCACGTGGGAAGGGAAAGAGGTTAAGAGAAGAAGCGAACCGCCTAGATACTGGAAATAGTGCAGCGATCATCAAATCCAACGTTATAGCCTTGAGAAGTGAGAGACCCCTACTAGCATTTAGATTTGCAACCAAAAGCCTTATCCTTCAGAGCGGGGAGGAGGTCAGAACTGGTTGTGGGAGCAGCCGAGTCTCTATTCCTGGGATGCTAAGGGTTATCGCTGGGCACACATGCTAGAAGATGCTAACGAGGCTTTAGAAAGGCCTGAAGGGCAAGGGTGTCTCTAATTTCACATAGATCTTAGTTTTGACAATATAGATCTTCGATCGTTTTGCGGAGAAAGATATTTAAGCTCTTCATCATATACTGGGCTGCGGTGGGCGGAGAAATGGTTCAGCAGCCCCAGAACGTGGTTCTAGTGGGTAAGAAACCAGCTATAAACTACGTCCTAGCCACCCTAACACTGTTCAACCAGGGTATGGACAAGGTGGTTATAAAGGCTAGGGGAAGGGCTATAAGCAAGGCTGTAGACACAGTAGAGATCCTTAGGAGCAGGTTCCTAAAGGACAAGCTATCTGTTACGAGCATTAACATCGGCAGCCAAGAAGTTTCTAGAGAGGGTGGCAGGACCTCGAGAGTATCTACGATAGAAATAACAGTTGCTAGAAAGGACTAAAACCCTTTTTTATCCACAATATCTTCCACAGCTATAGATACTCTATAGCTACTCTTTAAAGCCTGATCAGGATATTATTACTAGGTGTTTAGAATGCCGAGCAGAGCCTTGATCATAGGGATAGTAGCTGTGGTAGTGATCGCAGCATCTATAGGCGTCTGGCTACTATCCGGGGGAGCTCCCCAGATGCAGCAGAAGAGAGAAGTGAAGCTGGTTGTGATCACAAGGCTTGCTCCTGAGGAGGGGAATGCTCTTAGGGAGAGGTTTCTTAAAAGCGAGCTAGCATCTAGAGCCGGGATTGTCGATGTTGAGTTTAGGAAGGAGGATGTTGGTAAGTGGAGATCCTTCGTTGAGAGCGGGGCCGTGGATATATTCTTCGTGGGGGGCTATGCTGTCTATTCCTCTCTATGTAGAGATGGATATCTAGAGCCTATAACCAATAGCGAGATAATATCGAGGGCGAGCTCTATAGGTGCTCAAATGTTTAGAGATGAGAGGGGCAACATATGCTTCCTCTCAGCCTCTAGAACGATCTTCAGCTTCACTGTTAACAACGACTATCTATCTAGATACTCGCTTCCAAAGCCAAGATCGTGGGAGGATCTGGCCTCTCCCAACTTCTCAGCCTCCCTACTCAAAGAAGATCCAGCTATATCGTTCCCAACACCTTCTAAGAGTACAACAGCAGCGAGAACGATACAGCTGATCCTGCAGAAATATGGTTGGGATAGGGGTTGGGAGATACTAACTATAATAGGGGCTAACTCAAAGATCGTTGAGAGCTCTGAGAGAGCTAGAGACGATGTTGCCTCAGGTGTTTCGGGAGCAGCCCCGACAGTGCTGGTATATGGCTTGAGGGCTGTGAATGCCAGTGGTGGTAAGGCCGAGTTTATAATAGCTGAGAAGGGCTTGCTACCAGATATAAGTCCTGTGGCCATAGCGAGGAATACGAAGAACAAGGCCGCAGCTGAGGCATTCATACTCTGGCTATTAAGTGATGAGGGGCAGAAGGCACTTGCAGAGCTATTCTACTACCTACCATACCAGCTGCCTAGGGGCACCGCTCTCGAGGAGATCTATAGGAGGGCTGAGGGCAACATATATCCATATGACCCGGAGGATGCTTCTAAGTGGGAGTTCTCAGCCATATACTATTTCGAGGCATCTATAGCGGATCCCGATGCTAATAGCCTTCTCAAGAGAATATGGACTAAAGCTGTATCTCTATACCAGGCTGGGAAGCTTTCTCAGAAAGACCTAGAGGATCTAGTCCACAAAATAGGATCACCCCTCGAGATAGAGTTCAACGGAACAAAATCTGTGTTTACAAAGGAATTCGCCTCCAAGATAAACAATATGCTTACAAGCCCAGCTAATGTGGATGCCTTCAAATCATCTGTTAAGAGGGCGGCTATTACAAGATATAGCTCGATACTATCGAGCCTAGGGTGAAGATGGCTGGCTGAGAAGGGGTTTAACAGGTTATCAATAGCTTTTCTCACAATATTCACAGCCCTTTTAATAGCACCCCTCATATATCTATTCACCACAAGCGCCTCTCCATACTACCTACTCGATACGGTTCTAAACCTCAAGATCCCACCCGATGGGAATCTATATACGGTATATGAGTATAGTGGCCATAAACTCATATATATAGCTGGGTATGACTTCGGTCCCCTTTTAAACTCAATCCTACTATCCCTTGCAGTCACAGCCGTCGTGATCCCCCTCTCCATGTTCACAGTCATAGCTACCCTCAGCATGAATAGGGGTAGATGGTTGATAGGATATCTAATCCCTCTAATAGCATCGATACCCATGCCCTTTCTATCTGCATACGCTGTTATCCATATATTCCACAGGGACTATGGGCTTCTCAACCAGCTCCTAGGCCTCCTGGGATCGGGGTATAGGGTTGCTGTCGACGGGATAGCTGGTGTCGCGATCTACCAGGTGATCCACTTCTACCCACTCTCCCACCTACTCCTTCTATCCTATGCGGAGAACATAGATAGATCTATGTTGGACGCCTCCTCAAACCTCGGTGGGACGATCTGGGCAACTGTCTATAGAATACTCATACCCCTTATGAGGCCTGCTATTATAGCTGTTGCATCTCTAGTCTTCATCCTCTCCCTTGAAGATCTAGTCGGTCCCATAGCCTTTAGCAGACATAACTATGCGAGAAACCTTATATCTTACCAGGCATATTTCGGCTTCATATCTGAATACGGCTACCAGGTTAGCCCCAGGATCGTCACTTATGTCTTGATAATGGTGGCTATATCAATAGCTATTCTACTGATATTCTATAGATATCTTGTTTCCTCTAGATTCGGGGTTATATCTGCTAGGATGATATATATAGATGCACCCGGTCTCTGGGGATCTGTTGTAAGGGTTCTCGCAATAGCCCTTCTAACTATATCTCTAACCCCTAATCTGCTAGTGCTTATATATTCATTCACAGAGGGGTGGTTTTCGAAGCCCCTACCGAGTTTTGCAGGTTTTGATAACTATATCTCTGTGGTTGTAACTCCATACTACTATAGAGCTGTTATAAATACACTTATATATACAGCTATATCTTCGAGTCTCATAACGGTTTTAGGGTATATGGCATCATACATATCTATGAGGTATAGAGGGGTTCAGGCTCTCATAGTCGAGATACTCTCCATAGCTCCCCTAGTGATCCCGGGGGTTGCTGTTGGAATAGCCTATTACCAGATGTTCCACAACATATTCAGAGGATCCTGGTTAGACCCTGTATATTTACCTTGGATCTATCTCCTCGCTACATACACTGTTAGGAGGATGCCATATATGGTTAGACCTGTCGAGGCTTCCCTCCAGAGGATCCCGAGGTCATATGAGGAGGCTTCGGAGAACCTGGGCTCCAGCCCATTTAGAAACATGTGGGGGATAGGTTTTCCGATGTCCTTCACATCGATCAGGGCCGGGCATGCCATATCATCTATCCAGGTTGCCACCGAGGTGAGCACAAGCCTCATACTGATTGGAAGTATAAGCGTGTCAGCCTCACATCCATCACCTATAACCCCTCTGATAGCCGGGCTCATAGTATATGATCCCCAGCTGATCCACAGGGCATCGGCTATCCTTGTGCTAACCCTGGCAGGGGTTTTAATCATATCTATGGCGGTTAGCATGGCGATCTCGAAGATCCTTAGGATCCCTGGGAGGTAGCGTGGTGGAGCGTTAATCCTATATAGTTTCTATACCCATATAACATGGTAGGGATAGGTTGCCTAGATACAAGACAGTCGAGCAGATCCTCAAGATCGTTGGTAACCCTGAGCAGGTTAGGAACATAGGTATTATAGCCCATGTAGACCATGGAAAGACAACCCTCACAGACACACTTTTAGCTGCTGCAGGGATAATCTCTGAGAAGCTAGCGGGAGAAATACTGGCTATGGACTATCTAACTGTTGAGCAGCAGAGGGGCATAACTGTTAAGGCCGCGAATATAAGCCTATACTTCGAATTCGAGGGCAAGCCATATGTGATCAACCTCATCGACACCCCTGGACATGTGGACTTCAGCGGCAAAGTATCTAGAAGCCTGAGAGTGCTCGATGGAGCAATAGTTGTTGTTGACGCCGTCGAAGGGGTTATGACCCAGACCGAGACTGTGTTGAGGCAGGCTCTGGAGGAGAGGGTGAGACCCCTTCTATTTATAAACAAGATAGATAGGCTAATCAGAGAGCTTAGGATGACTCCTCAGGAGATACAGAATAGATTCGTCCAGATCATCAGGGAGGTCAACAACCTAATAGAGACATATGCAGAGCCAGAGTTCAGGCAGGCTTGGAAGCTGGACCCTGTTAAGGGGCATGTGGCATTCGGAGCTGCGAGGGATAAGATAGGCCTTACAATCCCATATAGCCAGAGGAAGGGGGTGAAGATACCTGATCTCATAGCTGCCTATGAGAGCGGTAAGAGGGAGAATGTTGAGGCTCTCCAGAAGAAGATACCTATCCACGAGGCTATATTAGAGATGGTTATAAAGCATGTGCCAAACCCGAGGGAGGCGCAGAAATATAGAATACCAAAGATCTGGAAGGGCTCCCTAGACTCGGAGATCGGTAGGGCAATGCTCGAGGCAGACCCCAACGGCCCAACAGTGTTTCTTATAAACGATATGAGGCACGACCCCCATGCAGGGTTCGTAGCAACTGGCAGGATACTCTCGGGTGTGCTGGATGAGGGGAGGGAGCTATATCTGGTCAACTCCAAGATCTCTCAGAGAGCCCTCCAGGTGGGCATATATATGGGGCCTTTCAGGGAGCAGGTGGGGAGGCTACCGGCTGGCAATATAGCTGCTGTGCTTGGCCTGGACAGAGCTAGGTCTGGAGAGACTGTTGTAGATCCTAGATTCAGGGATATGATGGTTCCATTCGAGAAGATCTCATATATATCGGAGCCCGTGGTGACCATAGCTCTCGAGCCTAAGAACCCTGCAGAGCTCACCAAAATGATAGATGCTCTGAAGAAGCTCACAATAGAGGATCCCAACCTAGTCCTCCGCATCAACGAGGAGACAGGCGAATACCTCTTATCAGGGATGGGCCATGTCCATCTAGAAGTTGCCCTAACCCTCCTCAAAGAGAACTATGGCGTTGAGGTAAACACATCACAGCCCCTGATAGTGTATAGGGAGAGTATAAGGGGTAAGAGCCAGGTTTTAGAGGGGAAGTCTCCTAATAAGCATAACAAGCTCTATATAAGCGTTGAGCCATTGAACGAGGAGACGATAGCCCTTATAGCTTCTGGTGATGTGACAGAGGATCAGGATCCGCGTGAGAGGGCAAAGATCTTAAGGGACAAGGCGTCGTGGGACTATGACGAAGCTAGGAGGATATGGGCTATAGACGAGAACATAAATGTATTTGTTGACATGACAAGCGGTGTCCAGCATCTAAGAGAGGTTAGGGACACGATTATACAGGGCTTTAGGCTGGCCATGAGGGAGGGGCCGCTTGCCAGAGAGCCTGTTAGGGGTGTGAAGGTGATTCTCCACGATGCCGTGATCCACGAGGACCCTGCACACAGAGGCCCTGCACAGCTCTACCCAGCGACTAGGAATCCTATATATGCTGGGATGCTCATGTCAAAGCCAACACTTCTAGAGCCTATACAGAAGCTAGACATAAAGATCCCATCGGACTATATAGGTGACGTGACAGGTGTCATAAGTAAGAAGAGAGGCAGGATAATAGATGTTTTAGAGCTATACGGCAACTGGGTTAGAATAATATCAGAGATACCTATAGCAGAGGGCATGGACCTCGCAGCACTTCTGAGGAGCGTTACCTCTGGCAGAGCACTCTGGGGAACAGAGTTCAGTAGGTGGGCGCCTGTGCCTGATAATATGCTGCCAGATCTCATTCGCAGGATAAGAGAGAGGAAAGGGCTGAAGCCAGAGCCGCCAAAGCCTGAGGAGTTCCTCGGACCATAAGCAATTATAAACATGTTTCACCAGTGGATCTCTATCTAGAAGCTGTGTTACTATAGCTGGCCCTCGTTTTTACGATAAGCCAGGGCTTAATATTCTCTTATACATTATCTCTATGGCTGTCCATGGTCAGAGGGCCATAGTATGACCTGTATAGCGTCTAGGAACCTTTGGAAGATATTTGGGAACAGAGTTGAAGCTTTGAAAGGGGTCTCTATAGATGTGCCATGCGGGAAGATCACAGCTCTTGTAGGGAGCAACGGGGCTGGCAAGACTACCTTCATAAGAATAGCTGCTGGGGTTCTGAGACCTACAAAAGGCTATATAGAGGTTCTCGGAATCGATGCCACAGAAGGGGCTGAGAATGTTAGGAACAGGGTTGCCCTCATGCCCCAAGGAAGTCTTCCCCCCGGCTTCTCAACTCCTCTTCAGTTCATATCAACATATCTAGCCTATAGAGGGCTACCAAGATCCGAGGCTCTGAGGAGGGCTAGGGAGATACTGTCTGAGCTGGGGCTGGAAAGGTATATCAATACCAAGTGTAACGAGCTATCTATGGGAACCCAGCAGAGGGTTGTAGCTGCAGCCGCGATCGCGTCGGAGGCCGAGCTGATCTTTCTAGACGAACCCACGTCGGGGTTGGATCCAATAGCTAGGAGAGGCTTCTGGAGTAACCTGCTGAAGATAAGGGGCAAGGGATCTACGATAGTTATGACGAGCCATAATCCAGATGAGGTAGAGGCTATAGCAGACTATGTCGTTGCCATGGTCTCTGGAAGAGTTGTTGCCCAGGGACCTCTGAGAAGGGTTGTGGAGGAGATAGGCTTCTCGAGGGTTCTCGAGGTATATGGGGATGGGGCAGAGATAGAGGGAGACAGGGTGGTGAGGATAGGGGGTATAACCGTTAGCTATTATAGGGAGGAATCTGATGTGGAGATAGCCTTAAGATCTATATTGAGGGCTGGTGTAAGGGCTAGGGTGAGATCTGTTGGCGTGGCTGATATATTGATACTCAATGGGGGAGATCTATATGGGGTTTATGAGGAGCCTTAGATCTATGATCTATCTAGCAGTATTCAACGGATATATACCCATGAGGAACAACCCACTCTGGGTTATATCCTCATTCCTATCCCCCTTCTCCTTCTTCTTCCTAGTCCTCGTTATAGGTAGGCAGGAGGCTATAAGCTACGCCTTGATAGGGGGCATTGTGCTGTCGATGGCCTCCTCCACATTTGGTCTTCTCGGTGATATAATATGGTATAGATCTAGTCTTAAGCTTCAAGAGATGTTCCTCGCAACACCAACACCCTACTGGTCATATATACTCGGGCTGGCACTATCAGCATATATTTGGGGTAGCCCCTCGATAGCCGGTTTCCTCCTGCTTCTATATATCTATGGGCTTGTGAGAGACCTGCTCGGGCTGGTCTACTTATTGCTTCTCACAGCATCCCTGTGGATCACTGTTTCCTTCATGGTATTCCTTATATCAACCTATATTAGAACTGAGAGGCTTGTATGGCCTCTAGCAAGCATATTGGGCCTTGGACTCTCGGTGTTCCCACCTGTTTACTATCCAATAACGCTTCTCCCCGAATGGGTGAGATGGATAGCGATCCTCCCTCCCACCGCGTCTGCTAGTCTCCTCCTCCAAGTATATTCAGGCGTCCTGCACATCGATCATATATATGTCTATGTATCCGTAGCGAATCTCGCAGCACAGATGATCATATCCCTCGCTGCATTCTCCATGAGGATAAGATCAACATCCAGGTAGATCGGAGTTTCTCTTGAGAATAGCAAGAGAGGCACTCACGCCATGGCCAAAGACATCTCCTATATAAAGGATCTCTCCAGAGGCTCTCCACCTCCTGATAACTGTTAGAGTGAGCAGCTTGCCAGCCCCATGCGGTGATGGAGAGCCGCTATAGGATTGGTTAGCCGGGAGTAGGATCCCGACTACGCCTCCTCTACCAACGATTCCCAGGGATAGATCTAGAAATACTGCTGAGAGATCCCCTTTCCAAGCATATTTAGAGAGCCCTGGGATGCGATCTCTGCAACCCTTAACAATGTTATCCCTAACATATCTCCTAACATGCTCTCCCCAGGGGCTCCTAGGAAGCTCGTTCAGCTCCAGCCATGGGGGGTTTGTAGCAATTATATCTGTTCCCGGCAACCCCTTACCTAGATCCCAAGCTTTTCTTTGATCTTCTATGGGGGGTGAGGTAATAGACCTCTCAGCGCTATAGAGAGTATCCATGTATCCTGTGAGAGTACCAATAAAATCTGTATGGAAGATCCTGGGCGCCTCCTTGGGATCTATGCCAGATAGTATCTTAAAGGCAATGAGAATCCTGGCCCTCGAAATTATAACTGCTATTGGGTTTACATCGATCCCCCATATGCTTCGAAAGGCCTTTAGAGGATCTTCTCCCATAAAAGTCTTAACTCTTAAAGCCTGTACTAGGAAAACCCCAGATCCGCATGCAGGGTCAGCGAAGATCCTGTTAATCAGACCCCCGCTATAGATGCTTGCCCTCTCAACAGCTACTCTGGCAACCCATGGGGGCGTATAGTATTCACCTACATAATATCTATTGCCTCTTCCAACAAGCCTGCTATATATCCTGTCAAAGATATTTCCGAAGGCTATGTCAGCAGCGCTGATCATCTTAGCTTCTCGGGCAATGTCCCTACAGATCCTTATGAAGAGGTCATCGCCTCTCCTGCCAGATCTCCACCATAGTAGGGGATATGCTAAAATCCCATACCTCTCAAGCCCATGACCATAGCATATGCTATCTATATCCTTATCCCCCGCCACATACATACCCACAAATACGTTTACCAATATCTGCAGGGCTGTATGTATAGAGAGAAGCTCTAGCAACCCCTCCCTAGATGATCTAGGATATAGATGTTGTAAAAGCTCTACATATTCATCAACCCTCTCTATATTTTTATCCATGACCTCAATAATCATGCCTAGATATCTATTTATAACACCATAGACTCTATCAACCTTATCAGAACATCTCTCCTCGTGCAAAGGGCTCCATATAGATAGATCTAGAAGTACTAATTAAGCATCTCACGACCCCCTCAGCTCAAGAGTGAGGCTTCCGGCTATAAATAGCGAATCCTTAGATATTGCTGCTAGCATTTCCATCTAGGCGATCGCGATTCGCCTTCTATGTCACATATTTCTCTGACAATCCTCCTAAAAGGGTTTCCTAGCGTAGTATTGCCTGTAGGAGTTACAACAACTGAAAGTCTCTTCCCTAAGGCTGGGAAAAGGTTAGATGATATGCTATACACCCATATTAGCAATATAGCATCTCACTCTATCATAGTTCCATAGATAACATCAACACCTAGCCCCCTTGCTCTTTCATAGGCTTCTTGTCAACATTAACAGCTACTATGATGAGTCTCTTGACGTTTCCTCGCTCGACATCCTCTCATAGTCAATCTGCACTAGCCAGCCAACCCTTTATATTGTTGTGCTAAACATATATTTAATACTCTTATTTAATACTGCAGCATTCAATATTTTAACACGGATCCTCCTAGCTCTTTCTCAGCGTTTATGCTAGCTCTGTAGCATGTGTAGCGAAGGTTTTATCTCTGGTAGGGCTAGGCCTAGATAGGCTAGATCTAGGATGCGGATCGATCTTTTCATAGAGATCGGTGTTTTAGCATTCGTATTCAGAGGATCCAAGGGATCTAGGGGCTCTTCCGCCCCCGCCCGATATAGCTAGGATCGCTAGTGTTAATATGTCATCGATAATGCCAGCTGATATGGGATCTCTATGATGCCCGGGGCCTGTAATCTAAGCTGGACAACATCGGCTAAGCCGAAGATCAATACAGCTGGGAGGAGTTTGACAGAGCTCCAGCTAGATAGAATTACAAGGGCCACAGCTAGATAGCCCCGCCCAGCCCTTATATTCTCTAAAGAGGAGCCGTAGTAACAGATGCTTAGGAGACTTCCCACAGCTCCAGAGGCCGCGCCTTCCAGGGTTAGGAGGATAAACCTGATCATAGCTACATCCACACCTAGCCTGCAGGCCCTGCCGGGATCCTCACCTGAAGCCTTGATCATAGCCCCTGCCACGCTTCTACCCAGCAAAAGCCAAGAGACTATTGGAAGGGCTGGTGAGATAGGTGTTAAGGGGTTCTGGAATATAGTTTCACCTGCTATTGGGATGCTCTTTAGAGTTGGGAATGCTATATCGCTTAGTGTTGACTCTATCTTGGGGGGAGGACTGTAGCCTGTTATAAGCCTATATAGATATGATGTGAGCCCTATTGAGGTCATGCTTATTGATACTCCAACGACGATCTGATCTAGCTTCATATATACCGTCATGATGGTAAATATAATAGAAACCAGCGACCCCAGAGCTATAGCGGATAGAAGCCCTGAAAGGGAGTTAGATGTGTGTAGCGTTACATTATATGCTGTGAAAGCACCTATCAACATAGCCCCTCTACACCTAGGTTGATCACACCGCTTCTCTGCACCAAAAGCTCTAGCGATGCATCTAGAAGCAATGGTGTTGAGATCGCTAACACGCTTCCTATAAAGCCAGATACAGAGGATAGATCCATATTCATCGCCTCCCCATCCTAGTCATTGGTAGAGATGCTATGGGGAGAACACCTTGGATAACATATGAAACTCCCGAAGGGATTGAGAGATTCATCTGAGCCGCCCCGATCCCGTTGACCACTCCGCCTAGATAGATCGAGAGGGGCAGGATCAGCCCGGGCTCGAGGGACGCTATTACAGCGACTGGAATAGCTAGATAGCCATATCCCTGGGAGATAGATGGTAGAGCCCTATGGTGGATCCCGAGAACCTCTGAAGAAACCGCGACCTCACCTAGAAAGCCGCTGAGAAACATGGTAACCATTATAACCCTTCCTGTATCCACACCGAAGTATCTAGCCTTCTCAATATCATCTCCAACAACCCTCAGCTTGATCCCAAGGGTGCTCCTGGCAATCAATATATATGTTGCTGGGACTATAACGACTGGCGATATAAGTACAAAGGCGTTTACCCTCGTGCCCGGGATTAAAGGCTCAACCCATAGATCCTTGCCGAGGATAACTGTCTCTGGGAAGAGGGAGGTGGGGCTTCTTAGAGGTCCCTGCAAGAGGTAGCTGACTAGGTAGAGGGCTAGATAGTTCATAACCAGTGTGCTGAATACCTTATTAGCACTTCTATATACTCTGAGAACACCTGGGATCAAGGCCCACAGCCCACCACATAGACCTCCGAATACGATGGAGACTATAATCCCGAGGATTCCTAGCCCGCCCAAATGTAGTCCGATCCATGCAGATGCAACAGCTCCAAGCAGGATCTGACCCTTAGAACCTATATTCCATATCCTGGCGAGATATGCTAGTGAAAGCCCAAAGAATGTTATCAATATAGGTGTAGCCCTTAACATAGCCTCTGGGATCTGGGTTGGTAAGAAGCCTCCCAAAAATACCCAGTAGAGGGTATCAGCAACCCCAACGCCTGAGACTAGGGATAGTATTGATATTGCTAGCAGGGGTGTCGAGACTACTATTAAAACCCCTATTACAATGCTAGAGGATCTAGCTAGCATGGAGATCACAGAGTCCCTGGATGAATCCTTACCCTTTTAGAAGAGCTGGGATCCAATAGAAACCCATCTTCTAAGATCAGCCATTTATACCCTATCCTCGAGGGATCCTCCAGCTCGCTTGTAACAACTAGAACCCCTGCACCTCTAGATGCTATGCTGCGGATCAGCATTGCAATAGATTGTGAGGATACTATATCTAGATTCGCTGTTGGCTCTTCAACGACCAGAAGATCTGGATTATCCATAGCCTCCCTCCACACAATAACCCTTCTAGCGTTCCCTCCCGAGAGGCTTTTCAGAGGCTTCCAAATAGATGGTACATTGGCTTTCGAAGCCTCTATAATCCTGCGTGCCTTCGCCTCGATCTCGTCTAGATCTAGAAGTGCTATTCTCCCACCAACAATCGATCTCAGAGAGATGTTTATAGCAACCGGCATATCTAGCATAGAGACTCTGGAAACATCACTTGGTATATATCTGATCCTGGCACCGGGTTTAACATATATCTTCCCACTCTTCGGCCTTCTAAGCCCGTAGATGGTCTCGCATATCTCCTTAACCCCTCTACCATCTATAGATACTATTGCTAGGATCTCTCCGCGTCTCAGCCTGAAGCTAGCGTTTCTCAGGATCTCTATGCCCCTGTCATCAGCTATTGATGCATTATCCACATATAGGATCTCCTCACCAGAATCTATAGTTCCAAATGTGTCTAGAGAATATGTCTCTAGACCTTGGGGAGACATATGCTTTGTCAGAACATCTATAATATCCCTGACATCAAGATCTCTTCTCGTGATCGTCGCCACCCTAGCCCCTCTCCTCAAAATAGTATATCTATCTCCGATCCCAGCAACCTCTCTGATCTTGTGGCTCGTGATTACAAAGGTCTTACCCGTATTTATATGCTCTCCGAGGAGTTTCAAAAGAATCTGGGATGATGATGTGCTCATCAACGCAGTGGGCTCGTCCATAAGAACTGCTAGCCCCCCAACATTTATCGCTATAGATACCTCGAGCACCTGCTTCTCCGCCGGTGATAACATTGAAACAAAACCTTGCCGACAGGGAGATCTGAGGATCTCGCTACAACATGCCAGTCATTAACCAGCACGGGATCCTGAATCAAACTTCTACCACTTCAGATTCATGCTAAAAAGCTTATAAGTATTAGCCATATATAGCGCCATTTCTTAACATAAAAATGTTATAAACCGCTGGTCTAGGTGTTAATAGCTATCTATGAGGAGCTATGGATTGATTAGCTGGAGATACTAAGGCAATATATCCATCCATAGATTCTCTAGAAGGGTGCCTGTAATTGGATAGAGATAGCGATGATTGTAGAGTATCCGTTGGAAAGGTTGTTGTTAGAGGCTCTCTAAATAGTTGTGGAGAGCTATTGGGCGGAGACTATGGGGTTGTGTTTGAAGGCTACAGCTATGAGGATACTTTGGAGCCTTTGATCGAATATATGGGTGGGCTTCTCGATGGTTTGAGCGGTGTGGATAAGATCTACTTAGAGGGAGATGTTGTGTCGCCTGAGCTTTCTAGGGGTGGTAGATATATCTCTCTATTATTTTGCTTGAGAACATATAGAGGTTCAACCCATATCTCGCCCCTCGACATGGATGATCTTGCGTTTAGCGTTGATGATAACATAATCGAGGGCGTCTCAGCTATTCTAACGAGACCCTCTATATACCCCTTTCTAGTTGTTAGGCTCTTTAAAATGCTATTCGCTGGTGTGAAAACCCCTGATCTCCTTAGGCGTGTATATGGATCGGCTGGAACTCTTCTCAATACAACCCTGTCAAGGCTTAAGGTTCCTAAGAGAAGCTCGATAGACCCCTCGAAGCTATTCAACGGCTCTGGCTCTGGGAGATATATAGTTGTATATAGATGTCAGAGATCATATGTATCTTCCGTTATAGAGCCCGGGGATCTTGCAAAGATCTTCGGAGAATCTGCAGGCGGGTTGATCTTGGATCACCATGTTGCATCGCTCCACACCAGTGATAAAGAGGCTGCATATTACTATGCAGCAATATTTAACCTCATGGTATATTTAATCGAGAAGCACAGGCTTGGGAGACTTGCAAGAGATCAGTTTGGAAGACCTCTTCTAGCGATAAAAAGATCTGGATTAGAGTGGAGAGATCTGGAGTGGCAGAGAGAGGTAGCAAAAATCTCAAAGGAAATACATGGGAAAAGGGGGGAGCTCCTAGAAATCCTAGGCTTAAGAAGAGATCTAGAGATCTTCAAGCTGGTAGATGAATGCGAAGATAACAAGATATTAAAAACCCTAAGAGGGAAGAGGATTTCACCTATACTTGGATATATAAGCAAATACATGGAGAAGATCTCAGAGATAGTACTAGAGAACATAAGGATCGATGATTTTCTGGAGACCATCAAGAGATACACAATTGAAAACCCATATAGAATGTGAAAGAGACGATCACAAACTATAGATCCTCGCGTTATACCTCCTATGCATAAATCCCCTCAACGATCCAAAGATCCACCCGACTCCCTGACTTATACCCGGGGAGGTAAAATAAAATAGATTATAAGGCAGAATCTAGGATCTCTATAGGGCTATCTACCCACCATAGATTCTTTTAGATCTCTAGGTGTTAAGAGGTTCGATCTTATTAATAGAAGCACTAGCGTTGCTATAAGCATGGGAATCCCGACAAGTACTATAGTGGCTATCCAGCTTATTATCACAAGATCTATTACCTTTACACTCACTCGATATATAGTTATTTCGATCCTCGATAGAGATCTTCTTAACAGAGCAAGTATAACCACTATCCCTATGTCGAGTGTAACGAAGATTTCTAAGCTTGAAAGGGATTTGTTTAGGGAGAGCAGGGCTATTATAGAAAGTATAGATAAAACGATTATTAGTCTACCTGTGGAGAGAAGGTCTAGGAGATATAGCGATGATGCTGATAGAGCTATGCCTGATAATCCCAGTATTATTGTTGCTGGCGCCGCATCCATAAGAGCACTATGAAGATCATCTTCCAATTTGATTTCCACAGGAGCTATGGTTAGGGATGCCAGCACAATCAAAACCCCGGCTTTAAATAGTGTTGGCTTAAAACCATTTTCAGCGAGAGATATGCGGAAGAAATAAAATATATAGAGGGAGAGACCCGCAACCAAGATCACATTATATGCAAGGGATATCACGGGGAGGGATATAGCATGTGATAAATAGAGTGGGTTATAGCTAGATATAAAAGGCTCTAGAGGCCTAATATCGCTATAGATGAGAGCATCAAGAACTATATGTAATAGCCATCCCAAGACTCCTGCGAGGATGTAGCTGAGAGGCTTCTCAGATCCTTGGGATAGATAAAGAGATCTATAGAGGGTTTTTAGAAAACCAAAATATCTCTCGAGGAAATACATAGCTAATCCAGCAGTAGAGCCCATAAACACGCCTAGCGGGATCGTGTGAAGAGAGCCATGCACCCTGCCCCCTATAACGCCGAGCATGACCATGATAGGTTCTATATCGACAATAACAGCTGTTGTTATCAGAAAAGTAGGCAGATGGATCCATCTCCTACTAGGTAGACCAACAAATAGACCAAATGCTATGTGATATGATGTGAACGGCATATAAGATATCCCAAAAACCTATAGGAAGTTTAATTAATAAGTTTTATCCTTATCTCATAGCAATGCGGAGGCACAGACAGCCTGGGGGATATCGTGATATCAAGGTTTTCGGCAAACCTCGTCTTTTAAGGCGGGATGGGGCTTTGGATCGTTATGGTTTTTAACCTTTGTATCGTGTTATATAGGGGTTGGGGTGTCCATCTGTGGGTGAAGTGTTTAAAAGGATGACCCAAGGGGGGCGACTCTCCGATCATTACCCATGGATGGGCATCCCAACCCCTCCAAGCCCTGAGAGAGGAGATCGAGGAGAGGTTGAAGAAAAACTGTAGAACTGCTAGGCTGAGGCTGCTGCCATCTGAGAATGAGCATAGGGACTTAATGGGTATTGAATTGACATGTGCTAGGCTATGGAACGAGCTTAACTATGAGAAGAGACAGGCATTCTTCAATAGAGAGCTAACGCCTGAGAAGTACTATGAGATTGGCAGCAAGTACTATTACAAGTAAATGAGGTTCTAGGCGTTAATGCTCAAGCCGTTATACAGAAGAATGATGAGGCTTGGAGCACGTTCTTTAAGCAACTGGATCTAAGGAAACAAGGTAGGCTACCTCAGCATATCAAGAAGGTCTCCCCACCAGGTTATTGGATGGACAGGCTTACCAGGGAGAAGGAGATACATATATTCGTTAGAAGTGATAGATACTATCTAGAGCCTATAAACGAGGGTGAGGGCTACCTAGTACTGGTGGACTTCGGTTTGAGGATAAGATATGCTGGTAGGATTAGGTGGGAAGGAAAACAGGGAAGGCTTGAGATCATATATGTTAATGGCAGATGGTTCGCACTAGTGCCAAAAGAGGTTGGTGTTGAGCCACCTAAATCAAATAAGAGGGGCTATGTAAAGCCCAACTACAAGGATAAAAAGGATAGGATCGTGAACTCTAAGTCTATAAAGCAAAGAGATCCTATTGGTGATAAGCAGGCATTCATAGACATGGGTCTGAATAACCTATTCGCTGTAGTAATCTCTGATGGATCAGCACTGCTTATCAAAGGAGGAACGATCAAATCCGAATACTACTGGTGGAAGAGAGAGATAGCTACTTATCAGGCTATAATAGATCTTCTTAGGAATGCTGGGATCCCAACATGGAAAGAATATCATGAGAAGTACCTTAAGGCAATGTATAAGAGGGATGAGAGGCTAAGACACCTATACATAACAGCTATTAGATTCCTAGCTGATGAGCTACATAGAAGAGGTGTTAGAAAGCTATACATAGGATATCCAATAATGCTAACGCAGAACAATGGCAACGAGTATAACACTAACATATGGTGGTTCAGGAAGATAGTTCTTTGGATTGTGGATATATTCATGGAGTATGGTATAGACGTGGAAATAGTCCCTGAAGACAACACAAGCAGGGAGTGCTCAATATGTGGAAACAAACATAAAAACGGAAGAAAACATAGAGGATTATATATATGCAAGAAGACTGGGAAGAAGATCAATGCAGACATAAATGCTGCTCTGAACATAGCCCGCAAGCTAGGACACAGGATAAGGATAGCGAGGAAGATAGAGAGCTACCATGTAACACGTAATGGTATTAAACCATTAATCCTCCATCAGAGGGCTAACACCCGAGACCCCAGCATAAAAACCCCGCCCCTTAAGGGCGGGGAGGGTGTCATTATGTCATACTTCACTCCACCTAATCCCTGCAGAACATCTTTTTAAAATGTTCTATGCTTGAGAATTCTAGATTCCCTTGATCTACTATGCAGTTACTCTAGCTCCTCATCTTAGCTCTACACGCTATTTCCACCCGTGTACCAGGTGTAGCCTTGGTGATAGCTTGAAACCGTGTTCTCTGCATATCTTCTCCACAATCCCCACCCTTGAGAGGTATTCCTCCCTGGATTTGGACTCTGGCATCAAATACACCTTGTCCCTCGGTAGTGGAACGCTTTCTATGTACCAGAAAACCTCCTTTACGTCTCTCTCATCCACAACTACGAATTTGAATATCGCCTTCCCACTGCATGCTAGGATCCTTAGAGGGGCTATTCTATATCTTATGTTTAGTGGCATCCCCGAATTGGATAGCTTTGGGGATACGTTGAACTGATCTGTGAGCTCTATCAACTCCTTCTGAGGCTCTATCGTGCCGTTTGTCTCGACCTCTACTCTTGGTTTGAAGCCGTATCTCTTTATAAATGCTTTTAAAAGGGTTACTATGGAGTTCTGCCTCATAAGAGGCTCTCCCCCTGTTATTACAAGCATATATCCGCTGGAGAGATCCTCGACCCAGCCTTTTGACTCCCATATGTCTAGGAGATCATCTACCCTGCACATCTCTCCCTTAACCCATATATCTATCGTATCGCACCAGCTACATAGGAGGTTGCATCCCTGGAGCCTGAGAAATATTGCTGGATATCCTGCTGTTGGGCCCTCGCCCTGGTAGCTCTTGAACATCTCGGATACTGCTAGCTCCTCATCTGATGTTCTTATAAATCTATAGCCTTCTGCGATCTTAATCCTCAATATAGATTCTATCCCATTGTCTAGCGTGTTAGAGGGCTTATAACCGTGCTAGAAGAACCTATCCTCCCAGTAGCCCTTGAACTCAACCTCCCTTCCCAACCCCCTCTCCCTAGCCTTGTCATAGACTAGCTTTGCAACAGCCACGTCCCACAGGGCTATTCCGTGGGACTTGAAGATCGTTATATCTTCGTCGGAGCCCCTACCGATCTTGCCGATGACAACCTCCCAGAGCTCGTAGACCCTATCCCACGATATATGGCCGGAGCTCACAGCATTTATTATATCTCCAGACTCCTTCTGGGCCTGCTCTTTGTTATCGGTAACAACTAGATCTGCTTTCTGGAAGACCTCTGGATAGGCCTCGGATCTCGAGGGGTGGTTAGAGCCCACGAGGTTTATGTGGGATCCCTTCTCAACCCACTCAGCCCTTACAAAGGGCTCTCTAGAGTTTGTAGCTGTTGCTAGCACATCGCTCAAGCTTATAACCTCTCTATAGCTCTGGGCTACAATGGTTTTCAACCCCTTCTCAGAGAGCTTTCTAGCCATTGAATCCGCGTGATCCCTGTTGAGGGAGTATATAAGCACCCTCTCCGGATTCATAACCTTGGCTATAGCTAGAGCCTGGGTATATGCCTGCCTCCCGGAACCAATGATCCCAAGCTTAGATGCCCCCCTCCTAGCGAGATACTTAGTTGCAAGGGCACTCGCAGCCCCAGTCCTAATCCTGCTCAGAATATCGCCCTCGATCACAGCCAATAGCCTGGAATCTTCGACGCTGTATAGGAGGATCACAAAAATAGTTCTGTTAGGAGTCGATAGATAGGCCTTGACACCGCTAACACCCAGAGGCTCGATCGTGGAGGACATAACATGGAGCACAGATGATCTAGAATAAACCCTAGACCTGGAAATAACATGGGCAACACCCTCAGACTGCATCTTGGTGGCCTTCTCAATAGCCTCAATGGCATCCCCAAAATCTAGGAGTCTCAGAACATCCTCCTCAGAAATCAAAAGAACCATTAAAAGCACCAAGAGGAATTATTCCGATGCCCTTTTAAATCAAACACGGTCATCAATACCGTTCTTATTAAAGCTACTGAGATCTGAGGAATTCATAAGTGGAGAAATAGATACTCAATTAGTTGAGAGGAAATATCTTGTTCGTGAGAAAAATAGATAATGAGCAAGAGTAGGTCAAAGCTCTGTCCAAACTACATCTAACTCTATGCATATTGCCTCTGTTCCCAATATTTCTGCGAAGCTGGGCTTTGTTCTTCCGTTGTCACTACTTACTAGCTCTTTTATATATAGCCCTCCTGAGGCTTCTACTAGGCATTCCAGAAGGTTCCCTGCTATCTTGGCACATTTTATTCTATAGACTTGCTTTATTCTCTCTATATCTCTTCTTCTGTGGAGTGCTCTTGTTGGTGTTCTCTGCTTTATTGATCTGTTTCTCAGCTCCTCCTCTAATCTCTGTATGTCTTCTTCTCTTAATTCTCTGGATATCAGCACTAGGATTCTATAGATCTTCCTTGCTGTGCTGGATCTTCTCTTGTTTATCCTCACCTCACCCCTATTACTCCACCCCTCCACCTTGAATTCTACGAGATCTCTGTAGCTGTTTAGCGCCTCCTGAACATCTTCTAGGCTGACTCTCCTTCTCCTAGGAGATCTAACCTCGATCACCGCTCCCCTGCCTGTTCCCAGCATTCTGGCGTCTATATCCTCCCTTCCAAAGGCGTGGACAACCACCTCCGATCCCCTAAAGAGGTTTGCTAAGGGCTTCGAAGCTTCTTGTATTGAGAAGTATTTGGGGCTGCCGTTCTTCAATATTGTTGACTGGCTTATCATCCTCCACTTCTTCCAATACCTAGCCTTTATCAATATACTTCTAACCTCTATATCAATTCCACCGCTTGGATATCTCACAACGATGGTGGCCTCGGGATCCCTTAGATCAGCTGTAAACTCTCCGAGGGCTTCTATCTTCTTACCTATCTCCCTGCTTATCTCATCCTTGAGCTCCTCAGAATAGATAGATCCAGAGGCTCTGATGACCTCGGCCTCAATAGATTTTATAGGCTCCTCAACAACAGCCCCTACAAGGAATCTCGAGATATCCCAGCTCCTCAGAAGATCCGCAGCCTGTCTAGAGGTCTCCTCTATAAATAGATCCAGAGATCCACCGCACATAGAGCATGGAGCCGGGGATAGATCAGAGCCTGTCAGCCTTCTATAGAGGCCAGAGGCCCTCACACCTATTCTAGGAGCCATCTCGAGAAACTCATCCCTAGCCCCCACATCCCCCATCTCTATAGCTTGGTGGTATTTCATCACAAGCATTGTCTTAATAGCAGAGCCCCTCTCAACATTATCCCATCCATAGCCAAGGCGGGCATATAGTCTCCCTAAGCATCTATCGCAAAGCGGGTAGCTCTTAAGAGCCCTTCTAGAGATCTCGAGAAGCTCCTCCAGCCCCATCCCATAATATATATAGCTCAACCACTTATGCATTATGCATTTACTAAAACCCTTAAAGTTTAAGGGCAAATAGATACGTTAATAACCGTGAGTACCTCGATAGACATTAAATCCTTGGATAGTCCTATCCAGAGCAGTTAAAAGGGAGCAAACTTTCACATAGCAAACAGCTATGGAGCTTCTAATGCTTGGAACAACAATTGTTAAAAGGGGTTATCGGGGAGAAAGCTATAAATATGGATTCCAAGGGATAAATCCTATATAAGGGGCATCAAATGCTATGGAGAATATCAATAGAAGCGCTGACGATGCCTCTACAGAGATCTAGGGATCGCTAGGCAGGGTTAGGTGATGACGTGATGCCCAGCTCCTGTGCAGATTTATATAGAGAGGTGGAGAGACTATTAGAAAGCGTAGCGGGGATCAACTATGGCCACAGCTATCTGGAAGCGGTTATAGGCGATAGAAAGCTGGTGATATGGTGTATGGAGAACCCTCTAAACATAGTTGCAGACCTATATAGAGTAGAGGAGAGAGAGGGAGCTCCCTATGAAATATTTATCCAGAGGATAGAATTTGGCGGCCAGATCAAAAGTGCGATGGAGATATTTAGAAGCATAGCGGGGATCGAGAGGATCCTATATAATATAAGAAGGCATATAAAGGTACATATGATAAAAAACAAACCCATTTCTGGAGAGAATATACACCGTTTCTCAGCAGATGGTGGTTCCATCTGCCTCTCAACGGTCTCCCCGAGCCCCCTCACCGCAGCAGCTCCCCACCAGTCGCCTGATGACTCATAGCCCTACGGGTCTCGGAAACCCGGGGTCACCGATAAGTATATATCTCTGAGGTTTATAAACATCAGCATATCTCATAGCGTTAAGAGGTCTCAGAAACCAATGAACACGAGTACTACAAATAATCATGAAAACCGAAACAGCCCATCGTATGAGCTCTACCCCTCCCACTCTGAAAGGGGCGGGCTTCAGATGATAAAACCTTAACGGCTCTAGCTTTAGTCATATATGCGGGACCTCATCACTCTTCAGGTCCGGGTTCTCTAATCATCCATGTTATCTATGTTTTAGAAAGATATATTCTCTCATATTCTGTATATATTTGGAGCTCTGTGGATGAGGTTCTGCTCTCGATGTGGGAGGGAGGAATCTGCCATACCTATAGTCAGGCATCTATGTGTTGAATGCTATCTTGAGGTCTATGGAGGGAATCTAGTTCCTAGATCTATTGAGCTGTTTCAATGCCCATCATGCGGTAGCTATAGGCTTGGTGATAGATGGATAGATCCGATGGATCTCGGAGGTGAGGAGAGGATTTTGCTAGCATATGTTGTTGAGGAGAGCATATCCATGCCAGAGGGTTTTGAATCGGTTGAGGTAGAGGATCTCAGGGTATATGGCACAGAATATGGTGAGGCTATGGAGGCGAGACTGAGGATATCTATTGGGGGTAGGATATATAGTCTGTCTAGAAGGCTTAGACTCTCTAGGGTGAGGAGGCTATGCCCTGTATGCCATATGGCGAGAGGAGGGGGTTACCAGGCTATCCTCCAGATCAGGGGGTACCCATCGATGGGGGAAGATCTTAGGAGGAGGGTTGAGAATATAATTGCTGGCATGCCAGAGACCATTAGATCTATGGTGGTTGAGTATAAATCGTCTAGAGAGGGTATAGACCTTAAGCTCGCATCTAGACAGGCTGCACAGTCAATAGCAAATATCATTAGGAAGGAGTTGGGAGGGGTTATCAAGACATCTGAGGAGGGCGAGATAAGGAGCGGGATTAAAGGTGGTAAGAAGTCTAAGCTGGTTATAAGCCTCAGAATAGCGGATCTGAGGGAGGGTATATATATAAAGGTGGAGGGAAACCCCTACATAGTCGAAAGCGTCTCAGGCGATCAAGTGGTTCTACAGGGTAGGGATGGCAGGAGATATACAATGTCTATAGAGGAAATCCTTAAGGGCAGGAAATAGCTGGGATCTATTAGTCGATGGTTACTGATCCTCGGATTTGTAAATATTAGCCCTTTAATAGCCATAATTGTTGGGAGGATATTTGAATCTCCTAGGAGTCGCGATGGGCCTCTACGCAGGGCTAACAGTATATCTTGGCTTCGCAATCCTCGCTATCAGAAATATAAGCAGGGAGAGACTGGGGATGCTAAACGCGATGGCAGGGGGTCTCCTGGGCTATCTCTTCGCAGAGATCTCCGTTGAGCTCGTTGAGAAGCCCGAGGAGATGGCTAGGGAGGGCAGGTGGTTGGACTACACAATATATGCTGTAACAACTAGCGTAGCGTTAATAGCGACCCTCCTGATCCTAGCATATATCGAGAGGAGGCTTAAGACGAGGAGTGCAGCGGCGAGGGAGTGGGCTAGGCTCGGCCTTAGAATGGATCCGTGGACTCTGAGCCTCCTACTCTCAATAGGGCTTGGGATGCACAACCTAGGCGAAGGGCTGGGAATAGGCTCGGCACTATCCATAGCAGATCTCGGACTAGCGATATTGCTTTCCATAGGGTTCGCGATACACAATGTGACAGAAGGCTTCGCAATCTCATCACCCCTGCTAGCGGTGAAACTAGCGAGAACACTTCCAGATGGAGAGCAGGCAATAGCTATAACATCTAGAGGACTTGTTACAAAGCTCCTTATCCTAGGCCTCATAGCAGGTGGCCCAACAGCTGTAGGTGCTCTAATACTATCCTCGGCACCCCCGAACGAGCTTATAATAGATGTTGCTATGACCTCGGCAGCGGCCTCAATAATATATTCTGTGTTTAACATGAACCTCTCAGCTATGGGACAGTTGAAGGGAGATCCAGTGAGATTCTGGTTCTCAATATTCCTGGGCTTTCTAATAGCAATAGCTGTAGAAACAGTTCTCGCAACCATGAATCTACCTATATAGGACTTCTACCAAGCAACACGATAGCTGTACGGCTTAGTCGTGAGACTGACCTCCTCCCCGCCCTAAAGGGCGAGGCTTTCAGTTGTAACCGAGTATTTTTAACCTCTTAAATTTAAATATTATCCAGTATGGGTATCGTATATGTTGGTTTCAAGAATACTTTCAGGTTTTCCATCATAATAATCACCATACCAGCATCTTTGATCCCAATCTCAGACCATAATGTATATGCAGAACAAGATATGCTAAATTACAACTGATAGTCAGGGGTTGAACGAGATCTTCTTGGACTCGAGTGGAGTCCAAATCTCTATAGAGCTTCAGCGCGGTGTCAAAAGGTTCAAAGGATCCTTCTCAGGCGGGTTGGTAAACATCAAGATCTATGGTCTAGACTCTCCGACATATATATAGATGTTGCTGGCGGAAAAATATATGGATTTAGGCTACACGGTATTCGAAGGAAAGTCGAAGGTAAACATTGAACTCTCAGGCGGGATCCTAGATCTAGAGGCTAGGATCCCGAGTAGTGTTGGAGTTATGTATAGATTAGATAAAGTGGGGCTGTATTCTTTATGGTAGTGGGGATGCTTTTATATTAGTTTGTTGCCTGGGTTTAGGCTTAAGCATCCAGTTCATAATTGTTTTGATGATGAGGTGATATCTCTGCTAGACCTAGGTGTGCAGAGCCCCCGGGATGCGATGATGCTCAGAGCTCCCGAGACCGAGGCTTTATTAGGACATAGCCCCCATCTAGAGCCTCGGGATCCAAGCCTAGATGGGAGCCCAGTGCCGCTGGGCTCAACAGCCACCAGTGAGCCCATAGAGATCCCAAGATCTCTTTGGGGGAGGTGGAAGTCCCCGATGCCACAGGATCAAAACCTGTGGATCAAGAGGCAAAGCAACACCCAACAAAAGAATATCAGCGATAATCAATAACCATCGGGGGACAAGCGGGTTGGGGTAGGGTGGATATTGATAAGGATCTTATGGCGCAGCAGAGCCTCAAGGGCGTTGTTGATACAGATATTAAATTAAATGGTGGGCTAGGATCTATAAGGATTTTCTGAAGCTAGAGATACTACTCTTCTTCAGCGGTAGGAGATCGGCGGTGTCTATATTACTGTTACACGCTTCGTATTGCAGCTTTAGGTCTCGGTCTATTAAAGCCGGCTAACCTAAGGATCACTATCCATACTTTGGGGGCGTTCTTAGATTATATATGGATTGGAACCCGTAAAAGAGATATAGGCTCTCCGAAACTAATTAGTGGGCATGTGGAGCTCGGCGAGGGTGCTCTCGCTAACCATCCCTGCATCGCTAATCCTTGCGGTGTTTTCCATCTACTTGAGCGCTTGGCTTGCGATCATATTGATCCCCTTTCTTCTCCACCTCGCAATGGTACTTTCGGGATATCTATACTATAAACTACATGGATGCCCCAGGACATCATATTCTGGAAGAAGACATGTATATGCTCGGGATAGACGGGTTATTATATCCGGAGAAATTGTGTATACATCTGCAAACAATAGTTCTACTATATACTTGGTTAAGGGTAGGGTTCTCCCTCTATCATTTCTCCTCAACCCCATTCTACTCTGCATATTCACCTATTTCTCACCAATTAAACTGGCTAACGGGGTCTACGAGGCCTATGGAGCTATGCCGGGCTCGATCTATGTTTTCAGATCAAGAATCGGTGGGGAGATCTCAGATCAGGATATAGGTGATCTATTAAAATATATGGAGGCTATATGTGATCATAACTGACCCCTCTCAGCCCTAAAGGGCGAGGATCTCAGTTGTGAAAGACCTAGAAAGATCCCAGGTATTTTTTCTAAAAGCTATCTATAAAAAATATAGATCCTGTAGATATTAGATCTAAGGATATGAGGTCTAAGACAATGCTAGAGAGCCTAAATAGTTGGTTTGTTGATCTGACATTCTCTCACCTCTAGAGAGAATCCTAGACCTATTTATGAGGGCTTATAGGCTTATAGTTATCCCCACCTTAAAAGGGTGGGCTTTTATTCATAAGTGTGATCTATGGGTTGAAGATCTCTTGTCATAGGCTTTTTATTAGCTTTTGCTGTGATGATGTTATGTGGAAGCCAAATGTATCATAGCTGGATACCGAATTCAGATCCTGTTGTCAAGAGGGAGATGCTGAGGTTCATCGGCAAGGGTGTCGAGGATCTCTTCGTGGATATCCCGGAGAGTATAAGGCTTAGAGAGCCCCTTAAAGTTGGCTTTGGAAGACCGCTTTCTGAGTATGAAGTCTATAGGATCGTCGATAGGATTTTATCTAGGAATAAGGTCTTCAGAGACCCCCCACCATTTATAGGTGGTGGGATCTGTGCTGGCTATGTGCCATCTATAGTTAGGTTTCTAGCCCTCAGAGGTGAGATCTATACCTCCTACACACCATACCAGCCTGAGATCAACCAAGGAGTGCTCGAGGCTATATTCGAGTATCAGAGTATAATGGCAGAGCTATATGGCGTTGATGTTGTTAACGCCTCCATGTACGATGGATCTACAGCTGTTGCAGAGGCCTTTAGACTCGCTATGAGGGCTACTAAGAGGAGCAAGATCCTTGTTCCAGCTATCATGAACCCTTTCTACAGATCTGTTGCAAACACATGGCTATCACCTGTTAAAGGCGCTCTGGAGGAGTATAGGGTTGATGAGAAGGGAAACCCGGATCTCGGAGATATATATGGGAAGATAGATGGCGATACAGCAGCAATCTATCTTGAGAACCCCGGTTTTTTGGGAAACATAATAGAGAATCCAGAGGCTGTTGGGGAGATAACAAAGAAAAGGGGAGCTCTATTCATAGTATATTCAGAGCCAACGAGCCTGGGGATCCTCAAACCTCCTGGAGAATATGGGGCCGACATAGTTGTGGGTGATGGCCAGAGCCTGGGCCTCGGGCTTAACTATGGCGGGCCAGGCTTGGGGATCCTGGGGATTAAGATGGATCAGGAGCTCTTGAAACAGCTACCTGGAAGGCTTGTAGGGGCTACTGTGGATGCAGATGGTAGGAGGGGGTATATGCTGATCCTCCAGACTAGGGAGCAGCATATAAGGAGGGAGAGGGCTACAAGTAATATAACTACTAACTCCTCCCTCATGGCTATAATGGCCGCGATCTACATAGCCTATCTCGGGGGCAACGGTCTTAGAAGGTTGGGGGAATCGATTCTCAGGAGGACTCTATACGCTGCTGAGAGTATCAGGAGGAGACTCTCTGGGAGGGTTTCGATAGCTTTGGGGAGCAGGCTATTCTATAGAGAGATCCCCCTGAGGTTCCATGGGAAGATCTATGGGGAGATCCATAGAAGACTCCTCGAGAGAGGTATCCATGGCGGGCTATGGTTGAGAGGGCTTTTAAAAGGGTTTGAGGATTGCGCCCTCTACTGTTTCTCAGAGATCCATGGTAGGGAGGATATAGATAGACTTGTCCAGGCTCTAGCTGAGGTGGCTTGAGGTGTGGAGGCAGGCTAGATGGGATGAGAAGCTTATCCTTGAGATGGAGAGGTACACGGCTCAAGGGCCTTCGATACCATATGAGGATCAGTTCTCAGATATGGAGGTTAAGATCCCGAGCACCATAGCTAGGGTGAAGCCCCCCTCAATACCATCCCTCTCCGAGATAGAGGTTGTGAGGCACTACACAAGACTCTCCCAGATGTCCTATAGCGTTGATGTGGGCCCTATCCCCCTTGGATCGTGCACCATGAAGTATAACCCAAAGATAATGGATCTCATAGCCCTAGATCCTAGGGTAACCGATCTACACCCGCTACAGGACGAAGAAACAGTTCAAGGGCTTCTAGAGATAATATATATTACTGAGAGGTGGCTCTCAGAGATAACGGGTATGGATAGATGCTCATTCCAACCCCCAGCGGGGTCTGCCGGCGAGCTTGCAGGGGCTATAATGATTAGGAAGTACCACCTAGACAGGGGGGAGGATAGGGATGAGATGTTGATACCAGACTCAGCCCATGGATCTAACTCTGCTAGCGCTGCAATGGCGGGCTTTAAGGTTGTTAGAATCCCCACGGGACAGGATGGCGAGGTATCTATAGAGGCTCTTAAGGCGGCGTTAACCCCTAGAACTGCTGGGATCATGCTTACAAACCCAAACACCCTTGGGATCTTTGAGAGCAGGATCCTCGAGATATCGGATCTCGTTCACAGCTCTGGAGGGCTTCTATACTACGATGGAGCGAATCTAAACGGCATCCTAGGGATTGTGAGACCGGGGGACATGGGCTTCGATATTGTACATCTAAACCTCCACAAGACATTCGCAACACCCCATGGGAGTGGAGGTCCCGGGGGAGGGGTTGTATGTGCTAGGGGGGAGCTTGTGGATTATCTCCCAAGGCCCCTCATAGCTAGACAGGGCGATAGATATTTCTGGGACTATGAGTGTAAGAGGTGTATAGGGATGGTGAGGGCCTTCTATGGGAATATAGTGCCTGTTATAAGGACATTTATATATATCTCCTTGCTAGGCCCCCAAGGCCTTAGAGAGGTCTCAGAGGTTTCCGTAATCAACACAAACTATTTCGTGAAGAAGCTCATGGAGAAACCATACTATGAAATCCCATATAACCCTGAGAAGCCTAGAAAGCATGAGATCGTTGTGAGCGCCTCGAAAATAGCTAGGGAGACGGGGGTGACGGCGGAAGATATAGCAAAGGCCCTTTTAGATGAGGGGCTCCATGCTCCAACAATCTATTTCCCATTAATAGTTAGCGAGGCCCTCATGATAGAGTTCACAGAGACAGAGCCTAGAGAGGTTATAGATTCATATGCAGAGGCTCTGAATAGAATAGCTGAGAAGGCATATAGAGAGCCCTCCACACTAAAGATCTCGCCGAGGAACACTGCTGTGTCAAGACTAGATTCTGTGAGGGCTAACCATCCAAAGAGCGTGGTCCCCAGCTATAAAGTATATCGCAGGATAGCACTATCTACAGAGGGCTTTGAGAAGAAATAGAGATCCGATTAGCTCAAAGCCTTTTTAAAGAGGTCTAATCACCGTTTGAAAGGGCTAAGCTTGTGAATATATGCTCGACCTCCTCCCCGCTTTAAAAGGGTTGGGAATCCCAGCCCTTTTCATTGTGGGTTAACCGGTTCCTCATCTAGTGTTTATCGATGCTATCTTCTGTCTACCTCTATTTTTAGATTGTATCTAGGCATTCAAAGACCTGCTCTTCTCAGGTCTCCACAACAAACCCGCACCTGGGACACTCTCTAGATATATTCCTCGGATCCACATAAACGGTTAATGCCACCTCTGACACTCTTCTATGTATGACTCTCCATGATGTTCTAGCGTTCCTCTTCCTTCTAACTTTCTCAACCCTTTTCCTAAACACGAGATCCTCCTTATCAAGATCCTCGAAAACATTAATAGTGTTTGGGAATAGTCTTCTCAAACCTGCTACCAGCTTATTAACGAAATCCCTCTCCCCATTCCTCTCCCTAGTCACGTACTTCTTATAGAGATCCCTTTTATTCTTTCTCTGTGTTATAGCCTTCTTCCCTTCATACACGATCTTCATGCTCTGAAGAGGCCCGAGATCAGATTTATAAAGCCTATCTATGGCTAGTAGCCATTCAATAATAGCTCATTGCTATCCCATCCGGTAACTCTCTTAACCTCGATCTCCTTAGAGCTTTTAAACGGTATCGTTACCCTGCTATCCTTGATTATAACCTCACCAACACCCCATCCCCGACCCTTTTCTCAAACCACGTTGATCTCCACGATACATAGAGGTATTTTCCTGGCCTCGGAAGTATCCTAGTGGTTTTTGATCAATAGTCTATCTTCATAAGTGTTGGTTAGCCTTCCACCCCCTCTAACAAGCATTGGGAATCGATATCTCCACTCAATATTATCCCAGATCAGATCAATAGCCCTCTGGAGAGTCTTAATATACCATGTTATAAGCTCTGAGGCCCTCCTATTCCTAATAGGCTATATGCCCTCACAAGCTCAAGAGTCTTCAGCAAGCCTCACCACGCACAGAGCATTAAGCTTCTATAGCCCACTCAAGAAACTTGACATAGAAGCTTATAAATCAATATGAAACTCAAAACAGCTTCGAAACGATTTTTTCAATTTTATAATTACTTGTGTTACTCGCCTACTTGATGCTCTCGAGATGCTATGATGATCAATGCTCTTGAAACCAATGACTCTATGAGGGCTATGCCCAGAAGGACTTCGGGGTTTCAAGTCTAGATAGGAGCCCCTTTCCGCTGGGCTCAACAACCATCTATGAGCCCGTAGGGATCTCGAGATCTCTGTGGTGAAGATTAAAGTCACATGATGGTTGCTGGGAAATAATAAAACTAGGTGGATCAGGAAACACAGCATATCCAAAGAAAAAACAGCAATTATCAATGACCATTGAGGGATAAACAGATACAGCTATATACCTCTAAGTTTCACTGAGACATGGGTTAAAAGCTCTCTATTGATATCTGTGCTTCAGATCTATCTATGTTTTACTAGATCCCTGCCCACTTATACATGCACAGATCTCGTCCTCTAAGATCCGCGAGCGCTATAAACTATATAAGAGGCGCTGGAAATATAGCTTAAGGTCGAATCCATGGGCGAGGGAGGGGTAACTAGGAGATCTTTTCTAAAGATTGTTGGCGGTGTGGTTATAGCTGCAGGAGTTGGATTAGGTGTCATCTACTATCTTTCAAGAGGATCACAAACTCCGACCACTGTGAGAGGTATAGCGACAACGACAATTACAACCCCCACCTCCAGCCCCACTTCAACCCCTGTTGGACCTGCTAGAGGCGGGGAGCTGAGGATAGAACTTATATCTGAAATAGTTAGGCTGGATCCTCATGCCTCCACGGCTGCCGTTGATAGGCAGGTGTATCAGGCTATCCGTGTATCAGGCTATCTATGATCACTTCTTGGATCTAGATGAAAAGGGTAATGTAGTGCCCGCCATCTGCGAATCATGGTCGCAGCCGGATTCCAAGACATATATATTTAGAATAAGAGATGGTGTATCAGGCTATCTATGATCACTTCTTGGATCTAGATGAAAAGGGTAATGTAGTGCCCGCCATCTGCGAATCATGGTCGCAGCCGGATTCCAAGACATATATATTTAGAATAAGAGATGGCATAAAGTTCCACGATGGGACCAAGCTTGACGCTGATGCAGTAGTGTGGAACTTCAACAGAATGCTCGGAAGGCTGGACAAGAAGCTCCTCCCAAACCCTAATGCAAGGGCCAGCGAAGTCGCTCCTATAGATAGTGTTAGGGCTGAGGATAATCTCACCGTGAGGATAACCCTTAAAAGCCCCTTCGCCCCGTTTTTATCGATTCTAACAGACCGTGCTGGGATGTTTATATCTCCCACATCCTTTGAGAAAGATCCCGAGGGTTTCTTCCAAAAGCCTGTGGGTGCGGGCGCATTTAAATTTGTTGAATGGAGAAAGGGGGATAGACTTGTTGTAGAGAGATTTGATAGCTACTATAGATCTGGGTTACCATACCTGGATAGGATCGTATATACTTTCCAGGCAGACGCTACCCAGAGGCTCAATGATCTTAGATCTGGGACTGTCGATATGATCCAGACATTTGCTCAAAAAGATATAGATGTCATTAAGAGAGAGGCTTCTCAGGGTAACCTCTCATATTCCGTAAAAGCCACGTGGGGGTGGCAAGGTTATGAACTTAATAACAGAAAACCCCCGTTTGACAATAAGTTGCTGAGAAAAGCCTTTATGTACGCTATAGATGTTGACGAGATCGTAAACACTATATACTATGGAATAGATATACCAGCTAATTACGGGCCCATAACCCCGGCCCATGGAGTCTTCTATGATCCTAGCTACAGACCTCATAGCAAATGGCCTAAGGCGGATCTTGATATGGCTAGGAAGATGCTAAAGGACGCGGGCTATCCAGACGGGTTTGAGTTCGAGCTGCAGACAGGTGTTGATCCTATAGCTAAGCTCGAGGCAGAGCTGATCCAGTCACAACTTGCTAGAGTAGGTATTAAGGTTAAGATCACCCAGCTGGACTTTACTAGACAGCTCGCTAACCTAGAGCAGGGTAATTACCAAGCATCTGCAATAGGATGGAGTGGCAGGCCTGACCCGGATCAGAATAGCTATATGTTCTGGCGTACTGGAGGATCTTTCAACTTCATGGGCTACTCTAATCCTAACGTGGATGAGCTCTTTGATCAGGCTAGGATAGAAGCTGATCCGAGTAGGAGGGCTAATATATATAGAGAGATAATAAATATACTATACGATGATTCACCGTATATATTTGTGAGATACCCAGCAGATCCAAAGGCTTGGAGACCATATGTAAAGGGCTTTGTCCATATAGCAGATGGAATGATAAGACCAGCAGGCCTTTGGATCTCTAGGCAGGGTTGATAGTTGCAGGGACTAAAAGAGCTAATAATAAGAAGGCTGGCCGTACTACCAATAACTCTCGTGATAATAACGCTATTCGTCTACCTTGTCATAAGATCTATACCTGGGAACCCTGTTCAAGTACTTCTGGGAGAAGAATTTAGTAAGGATGCTGCAAAGGAGCTAGAGAGACAGCTTGGATTGGATAGGCCGGCTTTTTTAGGTTATATAGACTGGTTTTCCAACATTCTTAAAGGAGATCTGGGGTTTTCATTAGCGGTTGCATATAGAATTAGGGTAATGGATCTTCTTCTCCAGAGAATACCGGTCACAGTGGAGTTGGCCGTCCTCTCCCTCTTAATAGGCCTCATAGTCGGGGTAGGGCTCGGCATAGTATCGGGACTTAACAGGGGTAACAAGATAGATGTTGTAATATCATCATTACTGCTCTTAAACCTAGCAATCCCGGTGTTTGTGAGAGCGCTTATACTGGTTCTCATATTCTCCATAGTGCTTAGGCTCCTCCCATCCTCGGGTTATGTGGCTATAACGGAGAATCCTCTAGATAATCTCAGGCTCCTGTTTCTACCATCTCTAGCTGCCGGCCTGGGTGTAGCCTCTGTGGTTGCTAGAATAACTAGAGCTTCTATAATCAATGCCACGGGATCGGATTATGTCATGGTAGCGATTGCTAAGGGGCTGCCTAAAAGGCTTGTAATCTCGGGCTATATACTTAGGAACGCACTACTCCCAATAATAACTATAACGGGTCTACAGCTGGGCGCTCTCCTAGGCGGTCTCGTGATAACGGAGGCCATATTCAGGGTCCCTGGGATAGGAAGTCTGGTCTATGAATCTATAATTCAGCGTGACTACCCAGTTCTACTTGGATGCGTGCTGATAATATCAATATCCTATATAATGGTTAACTTGGTAGTAGATATACTATATGCTGTAGCAGATCCTAGAGTGAGGTATGGGGGTCTGAATGAGTAGAGGCGCAGTAATAGCTAGAGAGCCAAGGATCCTCGGTGGGATCATAGTAATGGCGATCCTCATCTCACTATCCACAGTAATGATATTCGGAGGCCTGCTAGACCCCTTTAAAACCATGGCATCAAAACCCCTGACCCCACCCTCGCTGGAACATCCTCTAGGAACTGATGCCCTGGGCAGAGATCTGCTGGCCAGGGCTCTCTTAGGGGTTCTCATCTCGCTCTATATCTCTGTATTGGGAACCCTCATAGCCTTCTTAATAGGAATGCCTATAGGACTTATATCAGGATTCTATAGGGGCACAAGCCTTGATGAGGCTATCATGAGAGTTATAGACGCTCTTCTCTCATTCCCAACCCTGGTTCTGGTGCTCTTTATAAGCTCAACATATGGCCAGGGACCCCTGATAGCGTCCATAGCAATAGGAATAGCTGAATCCCCGATAGTTGCCAGACTCGTGAGAGGGACTGTGATAGGCATTATGTCTAGCCAGTTTATCGAAGCTGTGAGGGCTATAGGCGCCAGTAGGCTCTGGATCATGCAGAAACACCTAATACCGCACTCCGCCTCCATACTTATTACACAGTTCACATTAACTCTTAGCACTGCTATAATACTGGAATCTGGATTAAGTTTCCTAGGTCTGAGCACGTCGCCTCCTCTTCTAAGCCTCGGAGGGATCGTTAGAGAGGGGTTTTTATATCTAGATAACGCCTGGTGGTATGCTGCAGCACCCTCGGCCTTCCTAGTAGCTATAATCCTCTCGATAAATCTAATAGGCGATGGACTCAACGATATAGCGGACCCCAGGTTCAGGGTATTGAGGGAGAATAACCGCATAGCATTTCTACGCTAGCTGTCTCCTCATAATATGACCTCCTTATCAAAGTAAAGCAAAATCTGCCTTCTATTTAATATCAGAAGCTGGCCCTTAGTATAATCACAAATTTTTGGAATTTGTAACAATGAAAATAAGCTTTCTAAAGCCTGCCTAAATGGATTGAGACCTAAGATATAGCGATGTAGAGTCCGTCTAGAGCTGAGGAGGAAGACTAATATTTTCAAATTATATTAAATCCTATGAAATTTAAAACTTAAATTTGGAGCTATGCTATATTATTTCATCATTGCTCTAACCAGTGGGAGGTATCCAGATTCCTTTAGCTTATGATGGTTTTAGTTTAACTCATGGTTAGTCTATATAACTTGAAATAGAACTTCAATTGGAATGAGTTGTTATTAAAGTTCATAAATAAGGATTATCGTTTTACCCAAAAGTATTAGAGAGGCTTTGGGTATTAAGGAAAATAATCTCTTAGAGCTAAGTGTTGAAGAGAATAAAATTAACGTTAAAACCCCTCGATCTTTGGGAAAGGATTTGGAAATGCTGTAGCGGCACTACAGAAGAAGCCGAAGAGAAAGTAGATAGAGAAGAAGAGGGATTTTGGAGAAGAAGAACGCAAGAGCGTTAGTTATCGCTACATAACGCTATATTAGCAATGGCCTAGAGAGATCCCGATATCTCATCCTACTACTATTACATATAGTGTTGTCAGGATGTAACTACCAGCTTATCTCGACCAATAAGGGACAAGGGACTTATCATGGGAATCTCTATAAAGTGGACCTTGCCTCTTAGAATAGAGATGGCGTGGTAATATCATACTAGTCTACCAAGAAGATTAAAGATCGTGTAGCATATAAATAGCTGTGAATACATAGATTTATATGAAGACTGGTAGGGGAGATAAGATCTCACATGATCCGCAATAGAATTGAGAGCGAGGGTGATGAAACGACGGTCTCATGAACTGTGATGAGTCTTCTCTTCTCTGATATTCTCAACGTTAAGGATATATTTACCCCTGGGCGATGGCACGATAACGATTCTGGCGTCTGTGTATCCGATTCGGAGCTCTTCTCCTCGGAAGAGCCTGTCTAGAAATATTGCTAGGGCTGCAACCTCTGAATGTGGTTGGGAGCCTATAGATATGTTGTAGTCTGAGAGCTCATAGACCTCTCTCGGGACTTTCTCTGAGCCTATAATTACAAGTAGGTCTTTACACGTCCTTATCTGATCGATTGCGTCATCCACAGGTATACCATACATTGTGAGATGAACTATACATCCACCGCCTTTTCTCCACTCCTCGATAGTCCTTCTCCAGCTCTCTGTGTAGCTAACCTCGAACCCGTCTCCTCCCCATCTATCTATGACGCCTATGATCGAGCTGATCACTTCTCTGTCCTCGTCACCCGCATATATGATCCCTGATGCTCCGAAGGCCCTGGCAACGAGACCCACGTGGGTGGATACCCTTTTATCCCTACCCACCCTATGGCCCAGCCTCAGCACATAGACCCTATAGCCTAGATCCTTTCTGAGGAGAGTTACCATAGCCTCGCATAGCCCCTATCCACACAATTTACTTATCCTAAGCCCCTTCCCTATGTAATCTATCCTCAATTTTTTCTAGCATATCTATATAGCACTATCGATAGATTCTGTATAGGCCCAGGATCCCGTGTAAACTCTGGAAAGCCAACATATTTAGCCTTTTCAAGCCCTTCTTTACCTACTGGCTGCTCCCCAGATGGAAAAACAATCATTGTGTCTCTGTTAATATCTACTCCACTGAAATCTATCCAATCCCTACTCCTCGAGAACACATATATGTCTGAAGGCCTATAGATCTCAATAACATCAACTATCTCAGGAAGAACCGCTATCGATAAGCCATTTTTATACGCATATCTCCATGCCTCAGGTATTCCCGTCTGGGCAGCAAGCCCCCCAGGCCTCGTAATCACAACAAATATGTCTCTCAGATCTTTGAGTATAGCAGATGTCTTCACAAACTCAACAACGATATGAGGACTTGTAGGAGCATGCAGCACCAGGATCAAGATATAACCCCATCGTATTCCTCTATCCTCATTTATTCTCTAGCTCTATTAAGCATTCTTACCAGCGGTTTTGATATTAAATAATAAGGACAAGCCTCGCCCTTTAAAGCGGGGAGAAGGTCATAGCATCTATGAATCTGTATTTCTGTTGGCCGGGCTGGGGCTTGATAGCCATATTCTAGTCTTAGAGACGCTCAGGCACCTGGTTAAGAATATATAGCTTATAAGCAGGATTTGTATTAGGAATGAAGCTGAGAAATGCCCTGTTTCAGATGATGTGTGGGGCCCTCGTATGAGGGCATCTGATCTGTGATGTAGGGCCAAAGCTCTGATATTTAAGCCAGACAAACCAGACATTTAGGGCGGGGCTCCTCATAGAGACGAGTTTTCAGGGCTTTGTTTATATATTAGTTCTAAGCTACTTGCTAGGGTTTCAGACCATTAACTCATATAAATGGTTTTTATTCGTTAACTCTCTCTAAGGTCTAACACCTAGGTCGGTCAATAGGAAACCCGCTCTTCGGGAAAGGAGGGTCAAAAAGGCATTTATCGATTCATAGGCTTCATAGGTTTTATATGTTTTGGTTTTTACCCATGGTCTTTGCTACAATGTCCACTATGATTCTTGCCCATTCTCTTTTGAGCATATACCCCTTATGAAGAATCTTACCGCTTGAATCTATTAATATGGCTTCGTCTGTGTCGTATCCAAATCCCGTACCTGGTTTCCCGACGTAGTTAGCAACTATATAGTCAAAGCCGTATTTCCTTAGCTTCTTATATGCTCTCTCAACCAGCTCCTCCTCACTCTCCACGGTCTCAGCCGCAAAACCCAGGATCAGGGCTTCAGGAGCTCTTTTCCTCACGTGTTCTGCTATCTTTGGTGCTAGCTCTAGCTTTACCTCTGGAGCCCCTCCCTCGCTAGGTATCTTTGAAAACTCTTTTCTAGAGAATCTGAAGTCGGCTGGGGCTGCAGCCAATACTATCGCGTCTGGATTCTCAAGATCGATAGCCCTCTCAATCGCTCTCAGCATATCCTCTGCGCTAGTTACCTCTGTGGATCTTATCCATGGGGGTGTCTGAATCGATATGGGTCCGTGGATAAGATGCGTCTGTGCCCCTCTATAAAAGGCCTCGGAGGCTATTGCAACTCCCATCTTACCGCTGCTAGGGTTGCTGATAAACCTCACAGGGTCTAGGTGCTCCCTCGTGGGGCCTGCTGTGACTACAATCCTGATCCCCTTAAGATCCTCTCCCCTCAGCACAGCTGCCTCTACCTTATCGGCTATAAATGTGTAACTCGGTATCTTGGCCTTACCCTCCTCTATTACCGGTGGGAGTATAGATATACCCATCTCCTCACATCTTCTAATAGCCTCGACCAGCGATGGGGATCTATACATGGGCTCGTGCATTGCTGGGACTATGACCACTTTCTTACCCATACCAATCATGACCTGGGCAACGAGGGTCACGCTGGTGTCGGCTATTCCATAAGCAATCTTAGCTATTGTATTAGCCGTTGCTGGCGCTATGACCATTCCACTAGCCCTTCTCGAGAGGGATATATGTCCCAGCTCCCCTGCGAATCTAACGTAAGGCTTGTGACCCGTAGCCCATCTCCACATCTCGGGGGAGACTAGCTCGGCTGCTCTGGGGCTGAGTACTGGATATACCTCTGCTCCTCTTCTCATTAGCTCTCTCGCAAGATCTATAGATCTATATAGGGAGATGCTGGACGTGATACCAAGTACGATGTGATGCTCTAGAAGGGTTCTCGCAGCCCTCCCCACTATATCTCTCGAGGGGTGCTCAATATTCAAGAGAGAGCCCCGGCTATATATAAATATCCCCTAAAGGTTCTTATAACCCGGGCTATCCATGTCCAAAAGCCCTGTCACCAGCGTCTCCTAGTCCAGGTACTATATATCCCTTCTCATTAATCTCAGGGTCTATGGCAACCGTGAATAGCTTAGACCTATTTGTTAGATCCTTAGAATCTAGATATCTCCTAAGCCTCTCAATCGCTATTGGGGTTGAGATTGCTGTTGCGAAGAAGAGCCTCTTTGGATTTGCTCCACTAATAACTCTGTTAACAACAGCTACCATTGTAGAGCCTGTCGCAAACATAGGGTCAACTATTATCACTGTATCCCTCTCATATATTCTCGGGATCTTCACATAGTGTATCTCGACATCAAACTCATAGCTAGAGGCCATGCCCTTTTCCTCAACCCTCCTAGCACTCACTATACCCTGTCTAGCGCTCGGGAAGATCTTTATTAACCCCTCTACCATAGGCATAGCGGCCCTAAGGATATTGACTATTACTATATAATCCATATCAGGAATCCTGACACCCTCAGCAGTAACACCTAGAGGGGTCTCTACATATACCCTCTCGGTATCTAGGTGCTTAGTCATCTCCATACCTATGATCCTGCCAAGTCTTACAAGACCCTTTCTAAAGTTTATCTGATCAGTCCTTCTATCCCTCAGAGTAGTTAGTATAGCCCTGGCAAATGGGTGATCAACCACAACCACTAGATCTTTCGCCAAAGCCCACCACCTCAGTAGCATAGAAGCCTTATATATTTTAATAAATATTCGCCTTTCACTCTACCATATACAGGCCTCTAAGACACTCTAAAGGACTATGCACATCTTAACCTATATAATACTCCTCCCTAAAAAGGGTGACTAAAAATACTTACCAGAGCGAAAGAGAAAGTCGTTACATGGTTATCGAGGGTGTAGGTGTTCTTCTTTCCCCTCTACCTTCTTCTCCAGCGCCCGCAGCGCCTGATCTAACCATTGTGAGCATTGTCAAAGGATTCACCTTACCCTCTTTCAGCATCTTCTCCGCGTAGTCTCTGAACATTGATGTATGCTTTATATCTAGCTCTAGAAGCTCTTGGAGCATCTTATATGTTGCATTCCAAACCTCTATAAGGCTTTCCTTACTCAGATTCGCTAGGATTAAGGGATCTTGGAGCCACTGATCAAAAGCTTTTATAGTCCTGCTCATATGTTGGAAAGCCGCTCTAGTCGCTAGGATCAGTTCTAATCTATCTAGCGTTTCTCCTTTCTTCTTGATCTCTTGATCTATACTTCTAAAGAGATCCGAAGTCTTCTTCTGCATATTAACCCATTCATCAAGATTCCCGAGGAAGTACTGAGCCAATCTCCCACCTCTAGCTAATGTTAACCTTAGAAAAGTAATAAGTAATAATGGAGCTTCCCAATATTTCAGATCATATCCGAGGAACTCATTACCAAAGACAAGAGGTCGAACGTAATCCTTAATATATAGATCTCAAATCTACAGAAGATCGCCTCCTATAACTATATCTGATGATAAAATAAAAACTTAGTGTGGATACGTGGAGCTCATGGGAAGCGATGATGCTCAGAGCTCCCGAGACCGGGGCCCTGTATGAGGGCTATGCCCGGAAGGGCTTCGGGGTTCCAAGCCTAGCCCTAGATGGGAGCACCGTGCCGCTGGGCTCCACAGCCACCCATGAACCCATAGAGATCCCCAGGTCTCTGTGGAGGAGGCGGAAGTCCCCCGATGTCACAGGGATGTAATAACATCCCTGTGGATCAAGAGGCAAAGCAACCCAAAACAAAAGAAAATCAACACTCAATGACCATCGAGGGACAAGCGGTTGGAGGATATCTTCTCTATGAGCTTTGGTATGAAGTGATATAGATCCTCAACTACTCCATAGTCAGCGTATTTGAATATCGGGGCGTTGGGATCTTTATTAATGGCCACTATTATCTTGGCATCCATTATGCCTGCTAGATGCTGGGGTTGTCCTGAGATCCCTATGGCCATATATAGCTTTGGCTTAACCTTTTTACCTGAGAGCCCTACCCAGTGCTCCTCTGGAAGCCATTTGAGGTCCGCCGCTATTGGTCTTGAACACCCAACTTGCGCACCTATTAACTCGGCTAGTTTGAATGCCAGGGACAGATCCTCCTTTGATTTGAAGCCTCTACCGACAGAGACTATGATCTCTGCGTCCTCTAGCCTAACGCCTCCCCTCTGCTTAGGCTTCCTTTCGAGGATCTCTATAGATCTCTTCCCAGAGATCTTTATCCTCGATATGCTTTTAACCATCCTGTCTAGGCTTGCCTGGCCATATCTACCTGGCATTACTAGCACTACAGCGGGGGCGCTCAGCATTTCCCTTGATATTGCCTTGCCGGCTAGCATGCTCCTCGTGAGAATCAGCCTATTACCTTCGATCGAGATGGAAGTTGCTTCCGTTATAGCGGGGGCTCCTAATCTCTGCGCAACCCTAGATCCAGCTTCTTTATATAGTCTAGAAGCTGTTAGGAATATATAGTCATATTGGGATGGGCCTAGGGCTGTGGCTATGGATTCAACTATATCATCTGTGTAACCGGGATCCGCGTTCTCTGCTACGTAGATGTTATCCACCATTAATCCATGTAACTCTCTATCTTCAGCTGAGCCAATGATTAGAGCGTCTACTGTGTTTAGGCTCTTAGATACTGGGGATATGAAGCTTAGTAGCATCTGAACCTCATGTATCTTGCCGACTATGAGGATCCTCACTATGATCACCTCCTTCTAAGCAGAATCCCTTCCCTAGCCATTGCTTCTAGGAACTTCTCAACCTTCTCGTCTACATTCTTCCCCTCTATCATTATGTTTTTCCTCTGGATCTTTACTCCCTCAACAACCCTTTCATGGATCTTCTTCATTTCATCTAAACCCAGATCTGATGGGGAGATCATCTGTATAGGCTTCTTCATAGCAGCTCTGATCTGGAGAAGAGTAGGAAGCCTGGGAACATTTATCTCCCTAGTAACAGTTATGACAGCCGGAAGCCCTACCTTAATAGACTCAGAATATTCCTCCAACTCCCTCTCAACAAACACCGAGCCATTTTTGATATCTATCTTCTTAGCAAAAGATATACATGGATACCTAAGCTCCTCAGCAACTCTACATGGAACCTGGGATGAGTATCCATCAATGCTAGCCTCACCAGCAAGAACTAAGCTATAGTCACCAGCCTTTCTAATCATCTTAGCAAGGATCCTAGCGGTGTAGAGATGACCATAGACATTGAAACGGGGATCTGCAAGCAGATACGCCTCATCAACACCCATGGCCAGGATCTCCCTCAATAGATTCTGGGCCTCCGAAACCCTCTTTCCACTCGCACCCCATGTTAAAAGGGAGAAGGAGCTGATCTTCTGTGCCACCCCATTCTGCTTCAACCTGATAGCTTCCTCAACAGCGTTTCTATCTATATCACTCACCTTAAGGGGTATCTCATCGAATAAAACCCTATTACTGGAATCAAGCCTTATATAGGATGTATCGATAGCAAGTTTCACAAGGATAGCTATATTCAAAGTCTCCCCCAATAGATATATACTTAATGCGTATTAAGTATTATAGCTTATCAACACTACACAACAAGCGTTACCCCTCAGTAGTGTTTGATGACTTCTATGGATCCTTTTATTTCTTTCAATTCTATAGTAGATCATCTTTTCTATGCTGGGATCTCGGATGTTAGCCCCTGGCGGGGGTTATTAGCTCTATCATGATCATCGGGTTAGAGGTACGCTTTGGGTCTCCCCCTAGGGACATCGGGGCACACTGACAGGGTGCCCAGCCGAGACATCGATCCCCAAACCCTCAAAGCATTATACATACACCCCATCCGGCCATAGATATCTACCTAAAAAGCTTAAAAATACAAGCGTACCCCGCCCTAAAGGACGAGGCTTGCCCCTGTTGTCAGTATTGCTTCGCTTACCGTAGTGCTAATCATGTCCAGAGCATCTTAGCCCTATTCTAAGAAGCTCCTTATCAATTGATCTTTAAGCTAGGCAAACCCTGCTCCTTATGAGAGGGAAGGAGGTCACTATTTTTAGCTCTAGAGCTATATTATCCTTGAGGATATTATGGAAGAGATTCTAGACATATTCGTTCTAGATCTGAGCTATGAGGTAGTTAGATCCGAGCCTCATGTGATTATATGGGGTATAGATAGCTCTGGCAATAGGGTTCTTCTTAGAGATAGAAGTTTTAGACCGTATTTCTATGTTGTTTTAGAGGATACAGCCCCTGCCGATCATGTTGCTGATATGATAAGGAAACTAAGTATGCAGTCATCCCCAATCACAGATGTTAGGAAAGTTGATAAGAGATTCTACGGAAGACCGGTGAATGTTTTAAGAGTACAGACAGTGATCCCGGAGAGTGTTAGGGAGTATAGGGAGAGGGTTAAGGGGGTGGCATATGTCAGTGAGGTTCTGGAGGCCGATATTAGATTCGCTTTGAGGTATATGATCGACAGAAATACGTCTCCAAGCACTTGGCATAGGTTTAGAGTAAGGAGGATCCCTAGGAGCAACGACTACAGGGTCTCGGAGGAGTATGAGATTGTTGAGAGACTGGGCAGCGGCGATATTACGAGACCGCCGAACCTGAGATCTGTTGCATTCGATATAGAGGTCTATAATCCAAGGGGTTCTCCAAGGCCTGAGATCGATCCGGTGATAATTATAGGGGTTATGGATGATGAGGGGAAGGTGGAGCAATTCCTTGCAGAGGACCCCGGTCCTAAGGATTTAAGGCCTATAAGGGAGTTTATAGAGTATATCGTTGATAGAGATCCTGATATATTGTTTGGATATAATAGCACTTATTTCGACATACCGTATCTAATGGAGAGGTGTAAGAGGCACGGTATGAAGCTAGATATTGGGCGTAGAAAGGGGGCTGAGCCGAGGCCAAGCGTCTATGGGCACTACTCTATTCCAGGCAGGCTCCACGTAGATCTTTATGACTTTGCTGAGGAAATACATGAGGTAAAGATCAAGAGCCTAGACGTGGTTGCAGAGTATCTAGGCGTTATGAGCAGATCTGAGAGGACATATGTGTCTTGGTATGAGATAGCGAGATACTGGGATGATAGGTCTAGAAGACCTATCCTCTTGAAATATTCTAGAGACGATGTTTTATCCACCTACGGCATAGGCATGAAGATCCTTCCTTTCGCGATCCAGTTATCATCCTTGACAGGCCTCCCACTAGATCAGGTTGGGGCAGCCTCTGTAGGACATAGGCTCGAGTGGTACCTAATGAGAGAAGCCTATAAATACGGCGAGCTCGTCCCAAATAGAGAGGATAGACCCTACGAACCCTATAAAGGCGCCGTGGTCTTAGAGCCAAAGCCAGGGATCCACAGTAACATAGCTGTCATGGATTTCTCCTCCATGTATCCCAACATCATGATCAAGTATAACATAGGGCCTGATACATACGTCTCAGACCAGGGTAAGTGCGGCGATGAGGGGTGCTGGGAGGCGCCAGAAACAGGGTATCTCTTTAGGAAGTCGCCTCCGGGGTTCTATAAAATGGTTCTAGAGACTCTTCTAAAGCTTAGGAGGTCTGTGAGGGAAGAGATGAAGAAATACGATGTAGACAGCATAGAATATAGGATACTCGATGAGAGGCAGAGAGCTCTAAAGATACTGGCAAATGCTGCATATGGCTATATGGGTTGGGTCGGTGCGAGATGGTATTTCAGGCAGGGAGCCGAGGCTGTGACAGCGTGGGGCAGGGCCACGATTAAAAGGGCTATAGATATTGCCAGGAGTATGGGTCTTAACGTGATCTACGGGGATACAGATTCCCTATTCATAGGCTATATCAAGGGAACCGCGGAAGAATTTGCAGAGAGGATCTCTAGGGAGCTTGAGATGGAGATTAAGATAGAGAAGATCTATAGGAAGGTTTTCTTCACAGAGGCTAAGAAGAGGTACGTAGGGCTTACAGAGGATGGTAGAATAGATATCGTTGGTTTCGAAGCCGTTAGGGGAGACTGGTCAGAGCTAGCTAAGGAGATCCAGGAGAGGGTTGCGGAGGTTATCCTGAGAACCGAGGATATATCAAAGGCTATAGAATATGTTAGGAGCGTTATAAAGGATCTAGAGGCTGGTAGGATACCGCTCGAGAAGCTAGTTATATGGAAAACCATAACAAGACCCCTAGAAGAGTATGAGGCCACAGCACCCCATGTGAGGGCCGCAAAGATTCTCCTGAGTAGGGGTGGGAGAGTAGCTATCGGGGATAAGATAGGCTATGTGATTGTAAAGGGAGCTGGAAGGGTTAGTGATAGGGCTATTCCATATTTCTTCGCAGATCCTAAAGATATAGATTCAACATACTATGTAGATCACCAGGTGATACCGGCAGCCCTCAGAATCCTCGAATACTTCGGGGTATCGGATAAGACACTTAGATCCGGGGCTAAGAGTAGAAGCCTCTTCGATTACTCTAGGTAGCACTCCTAGCCAAGGCTATATGGCTTCCCGCTCTTTAAGATCTCTCCAGGGATCTTGTCCCTATATCTCTGAAGGAAATCCCTGTCCTCCTTCTCGTTCCTATACATATCTGGAAGCATCCTAGGTATCTCATCTATAACCGGGTACCATCTACCGCACTTCTTACAACTAATCACAGCTGTAACTATTTCTATGGAGATGCACTCCTCACACGGCGTCTCGATCCTCTCCTTAGAGAGATCCCTCTTGAGATAGCTACACCACAGCTCGCACAGAGGCTTCTCCCTCCCAAGCTCTCTTCTCTGTAGCTTCTTCTCCTCGATCACTATAACGTCTAGAGGGAAGTTTCTGCACATGGGGCATGCTAAGAGATCTACAAGCCTATACTTCACGCATCAGCACCTCTAACTATTGAGATAACCTCGTCTAACAGCCTCCTACCCTCCTCCTCCCTAAGAGATTCTATCATGATCCTCAGAACAGGTTCTGTCCCAGACGGCCTCACGAGGAACCAGCCGTTGCGGGTAATCACTCTCACGCCATCGACATCGATGATCTCGAAGCCCTTATAGCTCTGCTTAACAGCCTCCACAGCCTTTAGAGCCCTGCCCCTATCCATCGGTATCTTTGTCTTCATTATATATACCCTAGGGAACATGGAGAATAGCTCAGATGCCCTTTTATTCCAGTATGCCATAGCCTCTAGGAAGAGGGCTAGCTTGGCACCCCCATCCCTCACGCTCTGGAACAAGGGGTATACGAATCCCCCGTTCTCCTCGAAGGCACATATCCCGCCAGACCTTCTCAGACCTTCCACAAGCCTCTTAATCCCCACAGCTGTGTATAAGACTCCTATCCCGGCTTTCTTGAGATGCTCTGCTACATATTCTGAGGTCGAGACGGCTGTTATGACTTTTCTATCCCCTCTATATCTACCGGTTTCCGCTAAATGGATCGCAACTATAGATGCGCTCCTATCTCCCCAATGTATCGTCCCATCCTCCGACGCAAATATGGCTCTATCTCCATCACTATCGTGACCAACTCCGAGATCAGCTTCAACGCTTCTCACGGTTCTGGAGAGATCTGTGAGGGTATCTGGAGTGGGCTCATATGGTCTTGAGGGTATGGGGGAGGGATCGGCATTTATAGCGATAACCTTGACCCCGAGTCTTCTAAGGATCCTGGGGGATGTATATGCTGTCACACTGTTTGCCGCATCCACTACGACTTTGTAGCCTTTTGAGGATATCCTGTGAGAATCCACGAGAGAAGATATGCTATCAACATATAGATCGGAAACGCCATCAACCCTCCTGAGCATATGGCTTGCCTCAACATAGTTAGCCCTCCTAAACCTAGACTCATAATATATAGCCTCTACCTCCTCTTCTATATTATCACCCACCTCAACCCCGTCAGACCCCACTAGCTTTACACCAACATATTCAGGGGGGTTATGGCTGGCTGTGAACATAACGCCGGCATCAAAGTCCATCTCCCTTACTGCTAGCTGTAGAGCTGGTGTCGGGACCTTGCCTGCATCATAGACCTTAACACCTGTGCTTATCAGCCCTGCAACACCTGCATAGTATATAGCCTCAGTCCCACCCCTATAGTCAGACGCAACGAGAACCCTCGCGCCAGGTTTGAGGTATGTCCCGATAGCCATGCACAGCTTTGATACTTCAACAACGCCTAACTCCTTATTAAAGATCCCCCTTACCCCATCTGTTCCAAACATCCGTGGCATTTCCATCCACTCATTATTCCTCTAGGGTTATTATATAGGGCTAGCATTGCGCGCGATATGGTTTGACGCACTCACCTCTAAGCAGATTCTCATCGCTGCATCTATGAAGAGATATCTCTCAGGAAAGGGGTTCGATGTGATCATAACATCTAGGAAGTATAATGCTATTGAGGGCTTGGTAAGAGCCCTAGGGGTTGAGACCGTTTTGGTTGGGGGATATGGGGAATCGATCTATGAGAAGCTAAGGGAAGACATAAATAGGATGGCAAGGCTTCTCGAAATCCTATCCCCTAGGATCGATAACATAGTTGCGGGAATCTCATATCCAAACCCAGCAGAGGCTAGAATCACGTATGGACTTGGGAAACCCCTAATAATACTCTCAGACACTCCGCACTCAGTCCATGTTCATAGACTCGCGGTTCCCCTCGCGTCCTACCTGGTCTATAGCGATTGCATAGAGGATCATGAGTGGAGACCCTACCTACTTCCCCACACAAGGGCCGTGAAGTACCACGGTGTGGACGAGCTCAGCTGGATCTTCTATTTAGAGGATGTGCACAACATAAAATATGTGAAGAGCCTCGGACTAGAGGAGAAGAGTTATATAGTTGTGAGACCTGAGGAGAGCAAAGCTTCATACTATAGATGGGGATCTAGGGGAGAAATGTGGTTCAAGCTAATCGATGAAGTATTCTCTATGGGCCTCAAAGTGGTATTCTTGCCCAGATACGAGGATCAGAGAAGGGCAGCTGAGGAGAAATATAGGAACACGATAAATAGAGAAAAGCTAATAATCCCTCCACTCGATAAGGCGATAGGACCAGCCCTGGCCAAAAACGCTCTAGCTGTAATAACAGGCGGTGGCACCATGGCTAGAGAGGCAGCACTCTACGGGGTTCCTGGAATCACTTTCTTCCCACTAGAGCTATCCGTAGATAAATGCCTAGCGTCTAAAGGAGCCCCAATATATAGAGTTGAAAATCTAGAGGACGCTTTAAAAATAATCAGGGAAACCATTAAAAACCCCGAGATCTATAAAGAGAAGGCAAGAAAAGCAATTCAGGGGATGAAGCCTCCTCACGAAACTATATACTCCTTAATACAACAGCAGATCATTAGTCAAACAGAAGCTAATTAACATTAGCAAGAAGCAAGAAAACAAACAGCCTGTCCTCATGCTTGTCGGCCGCTGTTGATTTTCTTTTGTTTGGGTTGCTATTTGCTGACCTCCTCCCCCGCCTTCAGGTCGCCATTCTTTTGATCATAATCACTTTCAGGCGGATCATCGGCTCCTCCATCTATTCGGGTTCTCATATGTCATCTAGGGGGCAGAAAGGGGTGGCCAAGGATCCCCAGGATATTCCTAGGATTTTCAATGCCCTTTCCTAGTGTTTAGCTTCCCAATAGCATCTCTATCTGCTTCAAAACCACATCTAGGGCATCTAAGCCTTCTACAACCAACTTCTTCTAATCCCTTGGAATCACATGTGGGACACTTAGATGATGTTCCGCTTGGCTTTGCTATGACTAGTGACACACAGTGTTTCTCAGCCTGCCAATTAATCCGCTTCCCTATTCTTCTGTAGCCCATTATGGTGAGCTTTGTCCTGTGATTCTTGTTCTCGATCCTTCTCAGAGAATTTATCAGCCTGGTTAGATCTTCCCTAGCAACTGTGTATCCGAGCCCTTAGCAAGCCTCATGATCTTAAGAGAGGTCTTCCTAGCCCGGTTCTCCAATATATTTTTAGCCTTCCTGTGGTAGGATCTAACCCTGATCAGGATCCCTTTTCTCCTTCCCAGGCAGGGTATATGGTAGATGAGTATTTCTTCTGGAGATTCTCTGTAAGGATCTTCAATCTATGGGCTCAATCAACAGCTGCATCCCTCTCCTCATTAATCACGTGATCTCCATAGACAGTCTTCCTCTCATTAACATTAGCAGCAATAACATCCCTAGGCTAGTATGGCTTTGGTCTAGGGATCTTCTCGTATATTCATAAGATCATCTTATTATCTCTATATACTAGCCTTGTCTCCCCGCTCTCATAATCATCATATTTCCTATCCCAGCTAATGATCCTGAGTTTAACCCTGCCTATGATCTCTACATAGCCTTCTTTGACCCAGTAGCTTTGCCTTGGGTGTAACAACATACTTAACTTCCTAACCCTAGGCCTCCTCCCCTTCTTAAGATTATTCCTCCAAGCTCTTGCATTAGTAAGAGCATCTCTTTGACAATCAATGGCAAGCCTAGGTGGGAGACCGAACCATTCTCTCAGCTCTCTATAGAGTGTTCTATGCACATCCTTAATGCTCCTCAAATTTTTGGCTCAGGATCCTGTTTATGGCATAGTTAAGAGCTACATTATATCTCCTGAGAAGCTCCATGGCCCCAGGCTCGGGACTAACCACCATCCCGATCGAGAGGACTAGCACCCCTTCATCGCCAGAGGCCATAGAGCCCTTCCAAACACAATTAAGATCCTAAAAGCTAATAAACCATCCCCCACCTTAAAAGGCGAGGCCTTTCAGTTGTAACGCATAATGGTGTTTAGCCATTAATTCCTCGCCAGGGGCTAACACTCGGGACCAAGCAATAGAAACCCAGCCTTCCAGGGCGGGGAGAAGGTCATTAATACACGAGGCTCAGCAATAGAAACCCATCTTATAAGTGCTGAAAGGTGTGTGTTATTATGGGGGAGAACTGTTATTAGAAGTATAAAGCGTATGGTGGCTATAGGTATTCTATTATTTATAGCTTCAGCTCTGGCTGGCATTGTTTCTCCAGATAGTGTGAAAGGCGCTCTATATGGATACTTCAGCGAGAGGGCCAAGGAAATTGAGAGTGCTGTGAAGGGCGGGGGTCTGATAATCCTTCCATTGCTTATATTTAGTAATAATCTCATGGTATCCCTCATAATCCTAGCATTGTTTCCAACGATTATAGGTCCATGGATCTTCATGTCTTTCCAGGGTTTTGCGACAGGTGCTATTATTAGCTATCAAGGCGTTGATGAAGGCATATCTAACCTAACATCTCTTATCCCAGGATGTAGATTGTCTCCCAACGAACTCGCTATTGCAAAGCTATCCCTCTTAATACCCCATGGGGTTTTCGAGATAACCGGGATCGGTGTTTTCTTTGCATCATCAGTCAGGTTATCGATCGAGCTTCTCGGATACATTATGTGGAAGCTCGGTAAAAAGCAGGAAAAACCCAACATAAGTAGGGCTTTCGGGTCCCTCAGAATACCACTGCTAACCGGAGTATTGCTTCTAATAGTAGCCGCATTCGTGGAATCTTTCATAACACCTATTATAGGCTTCATATCAATAGTATTCCTATGCAGATAGCTATTACTTGATAGATAAGAAGCAGCAAAGGAGGCGAGAGGTGGCTTAGAGAGGTAGCATCCATGATAAATATTTACCTAGGGGCCTCGAAGCCTTTTATGAGGGCTATGCCCAGAAGGGCTTCAGGGTTCTAGGCATAACCCTAGATGGAAGCCCGGTGCCGCTGGGTTCCACAGCCACCCATAAAACCACAGGGGTATCCAAAACCCTGTGGGAGAGGTGGAAGTCCCTCGACGGCCACAGGGAAACCATAGAAACCCTGTGGATCAAGAAGCAAGGTAACCTAAAACAAAAGAATATCAATAACCATCAATGACATCGGAAGACAAGCGGAATTGCGATTTTCTATAGATATGTTTATAAGCAATAAATGTAATGGTTTTAGTGGATATAACGTTGAGGATCTCCGGGTCTGATATATATAGAGATCTTGTTGAGATCAAGAATAGAAGACCTCTAATACATCATATAATGAATTATGTGGTTATGAATGATGCTGCTAATGTAGCACTCGCTATAGGTGCCTCTCCGATTATGGCACATGCTATCGAGGAGGTTGAGGAGCTTGCCTCAATGGCGGATGTTATCTATATAAACATCGGCACACTGGATAGCCACTGGATCCCCTCCATGGTTACCCTTGCAAAGGCCGCATCTCGGAATAATAAGCCTCTGATCCTAGATCCTGTGGGTGCTGGGGCTACCAGGCTTAGGACGGAGACAGCTATTAAGATCCTGAATGAGGCTGAGGTCTCTATCCTTAAGGGTAATGGGGGTGAGATAACAGCTATAGCAGGTATCAGTGGCATGGTTAAGGGTGTTGACTCGCTTGGAGGCCCCTCTATAGATATTGTGGAAAGGGTTGCGAGGGAATATGGTACAACGGTTTTTGCATCAGGTCCTATAGATCTTATATCCGATGGTTCTAGATATGCTGAGATTAGGGGAGGCTCAGAGTTCTCTAGATATGTAACCGGGATGGGCTGTATGCTAGGCACTGTGGTATCTGCTTTTGCAGCAGTTAATAGAGATCCTCTGAGAGCCTCTATAGACGGGTCTGTTTTCTTTAAAAGGGCGGCTGAGCTAGCCTCTAGAAGGGCTAGAGAGCCCGGCAGCTTTAAGGTTGAGCTGATAAATGCTATATACTATATAAGCTTGGATCATCTGAGGGATATCGAAGTACAGATAAGATCTAGGTAGTCTTCTCAATAGCTTTTAGGAAGAGATCTTCAATAGATGCTCTGCCGAGCCTCATCTCGATTATAGATCCTCCTGATCTATTGATCGCCTCGCAGATCTTTTTCCTAGTAATCTTATCATCGCCATCCCCACTTATATAGATCTTTATCTTATTGCCTATCTCAATAACATCCTTAACACCATCAATATCTCTAATAAGGCTTGAGATCCCGGGGACCTCCTCATACAACGTTACCTCGACCTCTTTATCTCCTCTTAGCGCTGCCTCGACCTCTTCCCTAGTACCCGATACAACTATCCTCCCTCTATTTATTATAGCTATATGGGTGCTTATCCTCTCAACCTCCTCGAGCACGTGGGACGAGTATAGGATTGTCTTGCCCTCTTTAACAAGTTTTACAAATAGATCTTTGAACTCTATCCTTGCCTCAGGATCTATTCCCATGAGAGGCTCATCAAGGATTAGCAACTCTGGGTTAGGAAGAATAGCTTGGGCGATGGCAAGCCTCTGAACCATACCCTTGCTATAGGTACTAATTCTCCTCTTAGAAACCTTCTCAAGCCCCACCATCGATAACACCTCCGAGATCCTGGATCTGGAGTCCCTGCCAAGTCCATATAGATCAGTCACTAGCTTTAGATACTCCTCACCACTCATAAACTCTGGGAATGAGGGAAGCTCAGGCACATAGCCAATCCTAGACATTACGTCTGCACGTCTAGAACTAGGATCCATTCCAAAGATCTCTACATAACCCCTATCCTGCTTAATAAGCCCAACACAGATCCTTATAAAAGTACTCTTACCGGCTCCATTAGGACCTAGAAGACCATATAGAGACCCCCTAGGAATAGCCAGATCCACACCGTTGAGCGCTACTATCTCCCCATATCTTTTAAAAACACCCTCAGACCTTAACACGGTATCTATAGCTCCACACCCCAATAAATACTAGTGATTAAGAAATTTTTGTATTGACTTTTGGGCTAATCTCCTCGAGATCTGGAGATACAGGATTTATTTATTCCTTGATATAATTATATTATAGCGTCTCACGAAAACAATCTTTATGGACAATCGAGGAGAGCATATTTCCTTGTAACTAGCTTTTTTCTCTGTCATCTTTTAATCTTAATATTTTCTTAGCTGTTTTGGCTATAGTGTTTTCATGGTGATCATAGTCTAGTAGTATGGTCCTGACTCCTAGATCCCCCAAGACCTTTATAGCTTTCTCTATACCTATTCTCTCTAACACTTTAGTCGCTATCCATTGATTCTTCAGAGATCCGATCTCTTTCCTTATTATTTCTAAATATCTCTTCAAATAGCCCTCGTGATCCTCCCACCTAGACTTTCTCAGAGATATTGAGAGTGATTCAGCCTGTCTAGAGGCTGGGTATATACCGCCGCCGCTGAAGGGCTTTACAAAGCCTGCTGCATCACCTATCGAGATTACGCGTCCTCTATAATGCCTAGCCAGGGGATAACTTCTAATAATTAATCCTCCGTATATCCTCCTAAGGATGTCATCCCTCAGATATCCCAGCTTTCTGAGCCTGGCTAGAAAGAGCTTTATGGATCTCTGCGCGTCGCTCTTCAAATCAGTCGCCACACCTACTAATGCTTCTCTTCCGTCTATAGGTACTAGCCATGCGAAGAATCCTCTGAAGATTCTATCGTCTATAAAGACCAGGATCTCGCTTTCATGCACTCCTTTAATAGCTATATACCCCTGTACTCCGAGGAATAGATCATGCTTCCTTGATAGTCCAAATTTTCTCGACATAGTGCCAAGGGATCCCTCTGCAAGGGCGATTAGAGATCCTTCCACTCTTCTAAGCCCTCCTTTCTCATTAACAATGGCTCGGCCTTCTAGATCTATAGATATGACTCTAGCCTTGGTATAGATCTTTGAGCCTCTGTCTCCGGCCTCCTTAGCTAATAGCCTCTCCAGTAAGATCCTATCAAGCTTATAGATCCTCTGATCAGGCTTTAGCATTACTAGATCCTTTCCTTCGCTGTTCAAAACCCTGATATATTCATAGCTAGATACAATGCTCTCTCTAGCAGGAGAGCCTATGATCCCTATAGTATCCCGACTAACTATCCCCGTGCAGTGCGGGGGCAAACCTATCTCGGGATTCTCCTCAAAGACCTCCGAATCGGGGATCCGCGACGCTAGTAAGAGGCCTGAGAAGCCTCCCCCAACAATTATTATCCTTTCCATGTTGATCAGCTATCTGGGATGTTTCAGAGGTCTTCTAAGCCCTAGAGATGCTAGAGCCCTAAGAACTTCCTCAACGTATTTCTTAACCTCGTTAACATCTATAGACCTGGCTCTCAGTTCTCTATAAATAACCTCCTCGACTACTGAGTAGTTCTTATACCTCTCGTTAAGATATCTCCATCTAATCCCCTTAAGCGCCTCAGCCAGATCGCCTCTAAATGGTATGGCTCCCCTCAGCATTAGAAAAGCTATTATGGGGTAGCCTATGTATCCTCTATACGTAGTGCCATTATCATTGCTATCTGCAACCCTCTCCCCAAGATCTAGATATACTCTGTAACTCCTATCCCCTTCAGAGCTCACCACCAGAGCCTCGCTCTCGGAGATCAACTTGATCCTTCCATCAGCTATGGCCCCCAGAGCCTCCAGAACCTTTATCCTGGGAGGTGTTCTGAGGGGCTGCAAGCTATTCCCTCGAGATCTTCTCAGCGTATTTCTCGTAAGTCAGCAGATCCTTAACCTCCTCCCTATTAGAGATCCTTACCTTGAATATCCACCCATTGCCATATGGCTCGTGGTTTACTAGCTCAGGCTCCTCCCTCAGCCTTTCATTAACCTCAACAATCTCTCCAGAGACCGGGGTGTAGAGATCCGCCACGGCCTTTATACTCTCTATAACCCCTACAGAATCTCCCTTCCTAACTCTAGATCCTTTCTGAGGCAACTCAACACCTATAACATTTTTCAGCTTCTTCTGAGCATAATCCGTGACTCCTACAACAGCAATGTCTCCCTCTATCCTAATCCACTCATCTGTCTCAGTATATAAAAGATTCCTAGGAACTCTATAGCCTTTTACAATAACCTCCTCCATCTATACTCACCCAAAGGGGTAAGGATCCATGTCCTCTAGAGTCTCTAGGTGAGCGTCCAGTCCCAGCGGCACCGGGCTTCTATCTACGCTCATAATCTCGAGGCTCACCTGGGCAGTGTGCAAAGCTTTATTCATTTAGATAGCACCATCAAGAACAATAGTGATTGAGAACTTATAAAATCCGAAGGGGATAACCAGCTACGAAACATTCTTATTCTGGGGGACAAGCGGAAATGCTTATAACTGCTATTATTTCTTTATCAATGGGTAGTCAAGCATCTTTGCCTCGTAGAGCCTGCCTCTAATTTCTATATCAACACTCATTCCAGGTAATGCATGGCTGCTCTTGACATAACCCATGGCTATTGGTCTATCGAGATATGGTGAGTATGTACCGCTGGTTATATATCCTATATCCTCCCCCTCATATAGCACTCTATAGCCTTTTCTAGGTATGAGTCTGGTTCCTTTCTTAAGCCTGAACATATATCTAACCCTGCTAACTCCCCTTCTACCTATCTCGCCGAGAGCCTCGCACCCTATGCATCCCTTCTTACCCCTCGTATAGACCCAATACCTAGCTTCTAGAGGATTCACATCCTCATCTATATCCTCTCCATATAGTACATAGCCCATCTCGAGTCTCAGGCTATCCCTTGCTATGAGCCCCGCTAATTTAATCCCCAGCGACCTAGCTTTCTCTAAGATCTTTAGGGCGGTCTGGGGACTCGCAATGATCTCGAAACCATCTTCACCGGTCCATCCACTCCTACTTATAATATCGATCGTCCCAAGAGGTATTCTGAGTCTCTCGAGGAATTCGAGCGACTTGAGCCTCTCTGCATCACCGAGCCCTAGCATCGAAATATGCTGGGGGGAGCTGGGTCCTTGGAGAGCCAGCATTGCCGTGTCTGTTGTAATGTCTCTTATACTAACTCTATAGCCGCTCCTAGAGGCCCATTCCTGGAGCCAGTTGTAGATCTTCTCTCTATTTATTGCATTACATACTATTAGCCATCTATCGCTTGAGAATCTATATAGCATTACGTCGTCTTTGAAGCCCCCTTTATCGTTTAGAAAGGCTGTTGGTCCTACCATCTTCATATCGCTGGAATCCTTTAGATCTTTTGGGAGCAGCTTATCAAGAAGATCTATGGTCTCGGTCCCTTCAACAAGGATCCTACCCATGTGGCTTATATCGAATAGAGCAGCGTCGCTTCTAACAGCCATATGCTCTGAGAATGGGTCTCCATAACTCATAATGGTCTCGAAACCGGCGAAGAAGCCTACGTCACCACCATAGCTTTTCAGAATATCGAGGAGAGGTATCCTCGGCATATGATCACCATGATATATCTCCTCAAGAACATATATAGAAGTGTGAGAGTCCTAGATGGGTATTTCTTAAATAGTGATCAGCTTAATAGCTATTAAAAGGGCCCTGTATGAAGGATCATAGGACACGCTTCATCGAGGATCTGGTTAGAAGCATATCTTCAAGAGATCCTATCCATGGATGGGATCACATAGAGAGGGTTAGGAAGCTGTGTAGGCGAATAGCTCTGGCTATAAAGCAGGATATAGATCTACTGGCACTCGATCTCGCAGCCCTCCTCCACGACATAGGTAGGTATATAGGGGGGCAGGGGCACCATGCAGAAGTATCTGCAGCATTCGCAGAGAAGATCCTCAGGACGCTCGGCTATAGAGAGGAACTTATTATAAAGGTCGTTGATGCAATAGCGAGTCATAGCTATAGCTATGGTCATGAACCCAAAACAATAGAGGGTAAGATACTAAGCGACGCAGATAAGATAGATGCGATAGGGGCAATAGGTGTTGCAAGAGCATTCATGCTCGGAGGTGTGTGGGGGAGAAGCATATGGGACACAGCTAGACATTTTGAGGAAAAGCTTCTTAAGCTCTATGACAAGCTATATCTCAGCGAATCTAGAAAGATAGCTAATGAGAGGAGCGATACGCTAAAGCGGTTCTATGAACAGCTTGTGAGGGAACTCTCGGACGAGGTTAAAAATAGCGATGAAGATCCCAATTCATAGGATAGAATATATGGCCCCACAGGGCTGAGAGAAAGTCATATATATCTATCTCTGTAGTATAGCTGTAATGGTTATATAGGCTTTATCTCTTTACCTTTATCTATGTATACTATCCCCTCCGATATCATGGCCTCCACTAATATCTTTTCCTTGGCTGAGAGCGCGTTTATCTCGTCTACCTTGATGGGCATCCTCGAGATCAGGGATTCGTAGAACTGCTTATCTACTATAAAATCCCCTACTACGACCACGTCTCCTCTGTCTATGTAGTATTCCAGGCTCTCCATATGCTTTGAAACCTCTTTACGGGCTTCTGCTATTGTCATGAGCTTCTCCTGGGACAGTATCTCAAGGAACTGATCCCTTTGTCTCTGCGGTTTTTCAACAGTCTGAAGAGCCTTTATAAACACCTTGAGCTCTGATAATTCCTTCTCGAGCTTCGATAGGTTCTCTAGAGCATCTTCAAGGGTTTTCTCTAGCTCCGTAACCCTCTCTTTGAGCTCCCCTATTTCTTTCGATATATCTGCCTCTCCCTGAGGGGCATAGGTCTGCTCGGCTGCTCTCTCCTGCTGAATCTCTTTTCTAGCCTGGCTCCTGGCTATATAGCCCTTGCTAGTTCTGACCACAAGACCTCTCTCCCTAAGCCTTAGTAATGAGTATCTAACTGTCACTATACTGAATCCTAGGCCATCAGCTATCTCTCTGGGTTTTGAATATGGGTGCTTCTGGAGATAGCTGAGAACTAGCTTATCTATGTTGGTGCTCAAGCCTCTATATACCCACTAATCTATATTTAAGGGGGGATTTAACTGAGATCCCTTATCGCTCTTCCCAGCTCTTCTCGAGATCACCTCCACCTCTCCGAGCCCTATCCCTCTACCCCTCCCTATCCCGAGGTAGTTAGCTAGCGCTAGTGATCTCTCCATAGCCTTTCTAGTAGCCTTATGGTGGATGTTCATCTCAATATATCCGGTGAAGCCTCTGGCCTTTCTAATCCTTCCACCCTGGTCTCTCCCGATAATAACTGTAACAGGTCTGATCCTATGGCCTATAATCTCTGTAAGTGCTGTCCCCATAACAGCGACTCTGTAGGAATATATATCATCCTTATCATTGGGCTTAAACAACTTGAGATCCTCTGGGGCTACTCTATTCCACAGCCTAAGTGCATAGCTAAACAGAAAGCCGGGTATAGGGAGTGTTGATGTTCCTATTCTAGCCTTTGAATACCTATCCATGATCTTTTTAACAGGCGGTATCATGATCTTGGAAGATAGTATGGTGGGCGTTATGAATCTCATAACAAGTCCTTCCGAAAGATCTAGAGATAAAGTTGAAAAATCCCCTATCACCTCGATGCTTTCAACCGCCACGTCGAAAACCCCATATGGGGTGCTGACCAGATCTCCTGAGAAGCTGGCTATATCGCTTAGAGCCTCCCTCGAGACGTAGGCAGAGACCCTGGACAGAAGCCTAGACCCCCCTGGAACATGTAACACGCCTGCCTCCTCACCTACTCTATACAGTCTCTTACCATTCTCCCCATAGAGGCATGAAATGAAGAGAGGCTTATACTGATCCCTGGAAGAGCTTAGAACCCTTAGAGGAGGAAATAGACGCCCAGAATCTATCATATACTTAACCACCTTGGAGCTCAGAGGAGGTAAAATAGAATCTCTAGCAGTCCTTAAACTCAGATTGATTCTAACAAGCATACCCTTCTCAACAGACCTCGAGACACCTTTATCACTACTAACCTTTTGATCCAGGAATAAGCACCCCATATAGATAACCGGAAAAAGCTATTATACATAGCGTCCACCTCCCACTAAGCCCACAACGCTTGACGAGAGGCTCATTACGCCGTTCTGAAGCTATTTTGGGTTCCGTATATGCTTAAAGGGTTATTGCCATGTTTTTTCTATAGAGCCCCACAATGCAGGTGGGGATAGAGACCCAAGCGAGACTCATGCAGATACCAAGGGATAGAGGAGAGCCAGGATGCGGGGTTTCCCCACAGCAATGAACCTGAGGAAGCTATGAAGGTGGAGCTGTGGGTCGGGGTCACCCCGAGCGGGAGGAGCCCAGCGGTATGGATCCCGATGAAATGGGATCTTGAGGGCGATGAAGCCAAGGGAAGAGGACTTGATATCAAACAATATCAAGCCCAATGAAACCCTAACCCCTTAGGCGCGCTACCCTTATCTTGATTGGAGCAGCTGTATATATGTGATCATCTATGGAGACTTTTAGAGGGGCTTTATGATATTAGGGGGTTTGACTATATGTGAAGCTTCAAGCTCCTCTTTATGACCTTAACGACTACGAGTGTCGATGTCCTCTCGATTTCTGGGGGTTTATCATGCTTTCTAGGAACCTCATGAAATGCTCTCTCGAAGGGAATTTCGCCATTACGACGAAGTCTATGTCTCCTAGGACGAAGTATACTGATTGTACATATGGATAGCTAGCTATCATCTCCCCTATCTTCTCGTGGTACCCCTTTCCATATCTTCCCCTCACAAGTGTTATTGTTATGTATTCAAAGCCTAGTTTCTCGGGGTCTAGTATTGCTCCGTATGATTTAATAAGCC
>Ga0079996_109813_pt1 | contig 84343 bp, 98 predicted proteins | sample PerSpoAPS_AMetaG_FD_69199 | JGI IMG/M metagenome (GOLD analysis project Ga0079996, IMG submission 69199) | Thermal spring microbial communities from Yellowstone National Park, Wyoming, USA - Perpetual Spouter A (PS_A) MetaG (SPADES assembly)... | ecosystem: Environmental > Aquatic > Thermal... | reverse complement strand
GGGATCGATGGCTACAGCGTTATACCATACCATGGTTGATAACAAATAAGGAAGCCACGCCCTAATCAGCTGTACAGAAAATCAGGGTACTCCTTGCTTCGAGCTAAACTACTATTGTTTTAGACAGGCATGCAGGCTTAGTAGAGGTCCTCAATGGATCTCCTAAATATCTTATTGCCTCACACTCTGTTCTGCTATAATTATTCCCCCTCTGTAGACTACATGACTCTCCAGATATCTGGGAATTATTTTAACCCCTCCGTAAGGGTGGTAAATCCTTCCTTGGGATACCGAGTAGATCATGAATATTAGATATAGAGAAGGAAGTCTCCATTGAGGAGTACAAAGCAGTAGGGTGTCACTTCCTTGCAGAATCTTTGGTTCCTTTATTCTAAACAGTCTCTCCAGCTCTTCTGGCTGGCTCTATATATTTATAGATCCTCATATAGTGTGTAAGCATTGAGCAGACCTTTCTATATTCTCTATAAGAGCTAAACAACTATTGGCCTGTATATAGGTGAATCTTCTTAGGATCGATGAATGTTTCTCTTCAAACCTAGGCCCTATCTCCTTAACAGTCAATGCTAAAGTCTCAACGTCTATGCATGCATCTATCCTTACTCAAGCTTCTTAACCCTAGGGCGTTTACCCTTCTTAGGATTACTCCTCCACGCCTTTGCATCTGCAATTGCATCCCTATAGCAGTCCAGAGCAATCCTAGATGGAAATCCGAACCACTCTCTAAGCTCTCTGTAGAGCACCCTATGCACCTCCTTAAGAGTCTTTAGGTTCAGGCTCAGGATCTTGTTTATGGCATAGATAAGGGCTACATTATATCTTCTGAGGAGCTCTACAGCCCCAGGCTCGGGACTACCCTCAAAGCTATTGAAAGGGTTAGCAACTCCTCACCGCCAGAAGCCATAGAGCCCCTCCAAAAACAATCAAAACTCTAGAAAGCTAATAAATCATAGCCATCCCCCCCTGAAGGGCGAGGCTTTCAGTTGTAAAGCCGATATATGGCACCAGGAAGATACCCAATACCCAGGAGGTCAGAGCCCTGTTCTTAGCAAATTATAGAATTTTATATATACAAAATCCTCCTGGTAAACTGTGTAGCTGATCATTATGTTGTCTGGGCTTCTACAGCTTTAGCGAGCCCTATTATAGGATATCCCTTTTGGATTATCCATTTGAAGGCCGCGTCAGCTGCTATAGCTCCTTCTGCTGCTGATGTTATCACTTGTTGGTAGTAGTACTTGTTCTTTCCACTGGCACAGTCCCCTGCTGCGAATATCCCTTCTATGTTTGTGTAGCCGCCTGGTTTAACATCTATTAAGCCCTTCTCATCTACTTCGAGGCCTATCTTTTTGAAGAAATCTGTTGGAGGCTGGTTCCCTATTTCTATGAATACACCTTCTACCTCGACCTTCCTGGTTTCTCCTGTCTTTAGGTTTTTGATCACCGCGTATTTCACCTCTTTATCCCCGCCTATCTCTACAACCGTGCTGTTCAATATGATCTCGACCTTATCTCTATACTTGTTCAGCGTCTCAACATATACTGGGAATGCTCTGAGCTTGTCGCCCCTGGTGACTAGATATATCTTCGAGGCATAGCCCACAGCGTGGATAGCTCCTGTAACGCCTGCGTTACCTCCACCAACAATCACTATCCTCTTACCCTTGAAGAATGGCACATCGCATACTGTGCAGTAGCTCACACCCCTGCCAGCGAATTCAGCCTCTCCTGGCACGCCTAGCTTTTTCCTCTCAAGCCCCACAGCTATTATAACAGCTCTGGATCTATATGTCCTGCCACCCCTAGTATAGATCTTGAAGAAATCAACCTCCCTCTTTATATCCTCAACCCTATCCCTCACAATAGGAACACCATGTTTAGAGACATGCTTAACAAACCTCTGGACAAGCTCTGAAGCCTCAACCTCTATAAGCCCTGGATAGTCATCAACAATCCCAGCATTAGCAAGCTGCCCACCAATCGTCTCCCCAATCAAGAGGGTTTTAAGCCTATACCTAGCAGAATAGAGGGCAGCAGACAAACCAGCAGGCCCAGCCCCAACAACTATAACATCATATTCCTCCTCCTGCGCCGGCCCAGATATTCTTAATCTAAACGACAACCTAGGCTCAACCTAAATATATGTATGAAGTTCATGCTTATAAGCTTATAACTTTGATCAGCCAAAGCAATAGATCTTGGCAGTGATAAACGTGCAAATGAGTATGAATGGAAGTTCCTCTTTTCGACATATTTTGAGTAGGAGAAAAGATTCCCACACATAGGTGTGAGACCTCCTAAGGAGTATGAAACCAATGATAGAACATGGCCAAGAAGATGACTTCTTAGCAAGTTTTTAACTTATCAATATCTGGGGGTTTAGACAGCTTAGCCTCTCTTGAGTCTTTACCTCCAGCCCTTATCCTTGATCAGCTTGCATTTTGTGATCCTTTTCCTCTTTTCGGAATAGGCAATGACGATTCTGCCTAGGTTTATCTAACCCTGTAGGCCTTACATGACTTTCTATCCTAAAAACAGCCAGCCTGATCTTCTCTCCGCCTAGAGGATGAGACTTTCAGTTGTACTTTGTTGTCAGCTGAGACAGGTTATGTCATGGATCCAAACGGCTCTTCTTCATCACCACTAGATAACCTGCTTAGGAGTTTTTAGCTCTATATGGAATGGCATATAATGATGAATAATGTGGGATCATTATTTCTCTATTCCAGAGATCTTTTCGTAGAGCTTTATAAGGGCGTGGGTGCCCTTCTCGCCAAGCCCCATGGCTTCTAAGGCATTATATAGTTGGAGGGCTAGGGCTGTTGCCGGGAGTGGTGTTGAGAGTCTCGATGCCTGTTCAAGTGCGTATCTAAGGTCTTTCTTTAGGTGTGATGCTCTGAACCCTGGCTCGAGATCGTTCTTCATAATCTTTGGCATGTAATACTGAACCGTGAATGAGTTCGCAGCACCGCTTGAAAGAACCTGGAATAGCTTCTCCTCATCAACCCCGGCCTTTCTTGCAAGGGCCATTACCTCTACAAGGGCGACCATGTTCACGGCAACTACTATTTGGTTGAGTAGCTTCATAAGCTGCCCAGCACCGACATCCCCAACATATACTATTGTCTTCCCCATGGTTTTGAGGATAGGCTCTACCCTCTTGAAAACCTCATATTTACCCCCAACCATTATTGTAAGCGTCCCCTCAATAGCCCCTTTCTGGCCACCAGTAACTGGGGCGTCGAGGAACTCAACGCCATATCTTGAGAGCCTCTCAGCAAAGCTCCTAGCATGTTCAGGTGAGTTTGTCCCCATATCTATGAATACCATGCCAGGCCTGGCACCCTTAACAACGCCATCCTCACCAAAGAGTATTTGTTCCACATCTGGGCCATCTGTAACCATAGCTATAACTACATCGGATCTCTCAGCCACCTCCCTAGGGCTATTAGCTATATACACACCAAGGGATCTCAGGGGCTCAGCCTTAGACCTGGTCCTGTTATAAGCTGTAAGAGGGTAGCCAGCCCTAGCTATATGCATAGCCATAGGCATCCCCATAATCCCAAGACCTATGAAACCAACTCTCTCCATACCGCCCCAGCTCTCTATAACCCTGGCAAATATTAAAGGCTTCAATCAGATCCTAGCAACACCGATGATGTCCACACCTTTCATCATAGATCTATTTCGATAACAATTGCAAGCTAGATAATACCACATCAACCGGGGCATAGATCACAACCATTTCTAGCCACATAATGTGAGCTGCTATAGAGCTTACAACACCAGCCTTTAAGGCTATATACCCAAGTATAAGCCCCACGATAAGGGCTGCAGCAGCCAAAGGAGGATTCCCAGTTGGTATATGTACTGCTGTATAGTATGCACAGGAAAGGATCAGGGATTTGAAGCCCCTTCCATAGAGGCTCTCTAACATATAGCCCTGGAGATAGCCCCTCCAATATATCTCTTCCATAAACCCTATAACACCTAGAGCAAGCTGTAAAAACAATCCATACCCTGTGGAACCCCTCTCCTTCATAGTATTTAAGGGCTTCTTCATAGCATCAATGGCTATATCCACAGCTATTATGGGATGCCTGGCGCTTGTGATAATGGCTATAAAAGGGGTTCTCAGAGATATTCTTGTGAGAAGGGGTTCTTCGGAGATCTTTCTATCGTTTCTCGTAGCGTCGGCAGCACTCTATATAGCCTTCCTATTGGGGGGAATATTCTCCGTTAGAATCGGTATGTGGGGCTATGTCTCTGAAATATATAGCTCGATAAGGGGCTGTTTCAGCTTTCATTATTATTTGTAGTGCTCATGTTCATTGGTTTCTGAGACCTCTTAACGCTATGAGATATGCTGAGAGCCATGAAATCAGTAAATATGAAAGGCGATGAACCACCATCCTTTTTCATGGTAGTAGGAATGCTTTTATATTCATTTGTTGTCTATACTTAAGCTTATAAATATCCAATCCATAGTTGTTTTGATGATGAGGTGATATCCCTGCTAGATCTTGGTGTGGAGAGACCTCGGGATGCGATGACCTTTGGAGCACCCGAGGCCGAAGCCCTGTATGAGGGCTCTGCCCAGAAGGGCTTCAGTGTTTCAACCCTAGATGGGAGCCCCATGCCGCTGGGCTCGACCGCCACCGGTGAACCCATAGAGATCCCGAGATCTCTATGGGGAAGGTGGAAGTCCCTCGATGCCACAGGGCTAAAAACCCTGTGGATCAAGAAGCAAAGCAACACAAACAAATTAATATCAATGACAATCAATGATCATCGAGGGACAAGCGGAAAGAAGATAGCAGGGATGGCTAGAACCGCATAGTCAAGGATCTTAAGATGGTAGGGGCTACGGAGACTAAGTGGCATCTCGAGAACCCACGGCTAGCCCTAGCTTCTCTCTTAGCCATGATATCTTTAGAGAGAGCCTCTTCTTCCTATGCCTCGGCTCTGCTAACATGCTGTGGCCATGGCTGCCCTTAGTGAACACTATTATCTTGGACTCTTTGCCTGCTGTTAGCATTGCCACATGCATAGCGAGAGATTGATCTATGAAGCACCTATAGTCCTCCATGCTGTGGATCAATAGCAGCGGTGTTTTAACCTTCTGCACACTATATACAGGGCTCTTCCTAATATACTCCTCGAGATTATCTATTGGCGTACCTCCTATCTGGTCTAGATCAAACCAAAAGCCTATGTCAGATGCCCAGTAGTCTGCTATCCAATCTGCTATGCCGTTCTCGCTTACAGCAGCGGCGAATCTATCGCTCTTAGTTATGATAACATTAGTCATATACCCTCCATAGCTTATCCCTGTCACAGCCATTCTCCCCTCATCAACAGGGTACTTCTTGATCACACGGTCTAAGAAGCCCATTATCTCTTCATAATCCTTCTCACCATACCCACCCCTTATATCTGCGAACTCTTCTGTATACCCATCACTCCCCCTAGGATTGCAGAAGGCCACTATAAAGCCTTCTGAGGCCATCAACTGCATCTCTGGGTTGAAGTGGTATCCATACATACCCTTTGGACCCCCATGTATATAGAGGATCAGGGGTTTCCTACCCTCCCCCTCGGGCACGATGACCCAGCCGTCGATCTTCTCGCCACCTATCTCCACAGGCTCGTATATAGGGGTATATAGCTTAACCTCCCTTACAAGCCAGTCATTAACCCTCGTAACCCTTCTCTCAGAGCCATTCTCATATAGATATATCTCGGGAGGCTGGGTTGGGGTTGCAAATACATATGCAACCCTCTCCCCAATAGAATCGGCTGTATATATAACCCCATCTCTTCTAACAAGATCCTCGATATATTTCTCCCTAGCAACAGCTAGCACAGTTCTACCGGCATCTGCATAGACTATAGAGGTATCGCCTCTGTAATCCCCCGCTATTAGATGTATGTTCCTATCAAGATCACATGATAAGCATTCAGCCCTCCCATCGACTACCCTCCAGAGCCTATTATGGCTAGCTATCCCTATTCTCATTCTATGCCCTCGCATATATAGCTCGCCATCTACACACCTCAGCTGGGATATCGTATAGCCCTTCAGAATCTCTGAAACGCCTCCCCCAGCGGAAACCCTTTTCAAAACATGGCTCAGAGGTCTCCTCCAATCCTCCCTAGTATAGTAGTAGATCTCATTACCACATACTGTGAATCCGAGCACATCGTTCGGCTCATCAGTAAGTCTCGAGATCCTCCCAGATTCTACATCGAGGAGATATAGCTGTGGAGATATGCTGGATATAAAGCCCTTTCCATCAAACCATATGGGGAGCCTATCGCTTGCCACATAATCGCCATCCTGGTCATAGAAACCCTCCCTAGGGGTGTTAGCCAAAACAGCTAAACTTTCATTGTCAAGCCACTCAATAGATACTACTCCGTCTCTGAACCACGCGACCCTTCTGGAATCCCCTCTGAGTCCCCAAACAAATACCCCGGATCCCTTCTCCTCCTTGCCAGCTCCTCTCCTGCTTATAAAAGCGATCCTACTGGCTGAGGGAGACCAGCGTGGCTGGCTATCCCCCTCACCTATGAGATAATACTCGTTCCCAGATCTCTCGAGGATCCTGAGTTCAGAGATATATCTATTCTTATCGAGATCAGGGATCTGGACTATATATGCAAGATCACCCCTGCTAGAGAGCTTCACATCAGATATCCTAGCAATTCTAACCACATCATCTATCGTGAGCCTTCTAAACCCCTGCATCTCTGAGCCCATATAGTGGGGCTATCACAGCTTATATTGTTGTTATTATGTATATGCATCGGTCAGAATGCGGGAAACTCTTCATAGATCTGCGCGTGAATTTCTCCTCATCCCATAGATCTCTTTAACTCGAGCTATTTAACCACCAACACTGGAATCTTGGATTTATTGATTACCTTGCGAGACACACTCCCAAGGATTAGCCTTCTAAGTGTTGAGAGACCCCTGCTACCAACCACTATCAGATCTGCTTTGTTTTCCTCAGCAGCCTTAACGATCTCCACCCCCGGATCTCCATGTCTAATTATAGAGCTATGCTCGACCCCTTCTTTAGAGAGCTTCTCAGACGCCTCTGATGATATCTGACCTGCTGCATCTTCAGCTATCTTAATCACGCTAGGATCTATTGAAGATGCTATATCAACAACTGTTATCACGATGATCTCTGCACCGTATCTCTTCGCTAGATCTACTGCTATCTCTAATGCCTTCTTCGAGTGGTCTGATCCGTCATAGCCGACGACTATCCTTCTAAACAATGTAATCCCAGATATTAATCTATCAAGCTAAATATAATTATAACTGAAGGCCTCGCCATTTATGGCGGGGATGAATAGAGAGATTTATAGGTTTTGTTAATCCTGACATCTAGATCCTAGGTGGAATTTGCTAGATATCTATCTTGCCAGGTATTATAGCCCTTCTATATCTCCCCCTCTCCCTGATGGGAATTGTAGCATCTATACCAAGCTTATCGCCAACCCCATCGTGTGCAGATGGATCTAGGCTGCTTAGCCTCGCATCCCTTATAATCACAAGACCCTTGGATGCTTGTAGCCTTGTTGCTAGGGCCCACTCAACCTCCTCGGGGTTATCGATATTTATATCTCCATCTACTACTATAGCCATTTTAAGTGAGGGGTGGGCTGCGAAGGCTGCTAGAATAGCGTTTTTACCCTCACCCTCAGCCCCCTTTTCAATAGATATGATGGCATGTAGCCACCCCCCGCTAGGCCTTGTAAGCCTAACCTTATATACCCTTCTAACAACCCTTGAGACCGCTCTATATATATCGGCCTCCTTTCCAATACCCATGAGCAGGGTATGCTCTGTCCTCCCTGGGAGGACTGTGTGGAAGGGCCTCTCAACCCTGGATCTATATATCCTGTCGAAAACAACTAGAGGTTCCCTTCTAACTATGTCATATGTTAGCAGGGCATCTGCAAAGGGTCCCTCTTCAACATCTTCCAGAGAAACCCTGCCCTCGAGAACATGTGAGCATTCACATGAGACTGGGAGGTTATAGAGCGGTGTTCTACAGACCCTGAGAGATCCTCCTAGGAGCCTGTTTGCCACCTCCATCTCGAATACACCATATCTGGGTTGGAGCGCGGCACTTAGGAAAACGACTGGGTGTGGTGAGAAGCAAACAGCTATTGGAGCTTCTCTACCCTTAGATCTATATGCATCTATTATCCTCCTCAGATGCCTTGGAACAATTCTCGCAGGCCCAGCCATAGAGTCTTTCACAAGGATCCTGTGGATCGATGCGTTATATATCTCGCCATCAGGATCCCTTGCAATGAAGATCGATGATGTGAAGTATCTCCCAGCATCCCCCTCGTAGAAGTGGAGCGCAGGAAGATCATACAACGTTCTCCTATCCTCAACATAGTGATCTCTGAAATCCTCCTCTCCACATCTAAGAGGGTTATCCATAGCATCTAGAAGCCTTGTATATAGATCCTCATCCTCCTTAACCCCTAGATAGGCTTTTAAAATATCTCTGGATGGTATAATGTTGGAGACCACATCGATCCCGGGGCAGCAGTCTACCCTAAAAGCTATTGCCTTTCCAATCGAGTTTGCGTGCTCTATAGCCTTGGCAGCCTCAAACCTCCAGGATAGAGTCCTATCAACTCTATATAGAAGACCCCTATCTTCTAGGAATCTAATTGCCTCCACTATATCGGGCATCTAGAGCCCCTCCAGCTATCCTCATACATTTCGTCAACCTTTATCCTACCGATGATCACGGCCGCAACCTCTCCATGATATCTAGTCACAATATTTATCTTATTAGATGCTATGTCTAGAGAGTCTACTATACATGGATGCTCATCACCCAACTTAGATACTGCAGAGCATAAAAGTCCTTTCTCACCCCCCCTCTGTATCTGTATAACCTCCCTCCCATCCCTCAGCTTCAAAGCCCTCTCAGCTTCCCTCCCACTGTCTACTAAGGCATATATTGTTCCCTCCAGCGTTGATGCATATAGAACATTCACACCCAGGATCTCTGATAGCTGTGAGATCTCCTCCCTAGACATGGGAGCTCCTGAGAGGAGGCATGAGCCGATAATCGTTATATCTGAAATGCTCAGAGACCTCATGGAGGAGCCTTCAAAAGCCTTTCTATATGCCTGGCTCCTCAGGATCTTCCTCTCCTCCCTAGATCTCGTCCTAATCCCCTGGGGAGATCTAAGTGTAATTATCTCGGCTAACCCCTTTTTAGATATAGAGCCTATGAATGAGCCCCCAGCCAGTGCTACTATATGGGTTGCACCTATGAATCTAGCTATATCTAGCTTCATCTCTATAGCCTGTGGTGCTGAGATCCAACCATCTGTGTTTATAATTACTAGATCCCCCATCGCAGATCCCTTCAAGGCGAGGTCAGCTACTGCTGCAATCAATCTTGAGGCGCCCATGGAAGGTGTGTTATGCCCAATGAATCTCATCGATATCGGCTCGAGATCCCTTAGCCATACAAACTGTTTCGCAGGGCATGAAAGGGCTATAAAGCCTGGGGGCCCTATATCCTCTTGACCAACATCAGCATCAACAATACATGGCCTTAGACCCTTCTCAATAGCTGTGTTTGCAAGCAAGGTTGTGAATGTGGTCTTGCCAGACTCGACAGGGCCTATCACAACTACTTTAGAGCCCTTAGAAGCTATTTTCTCAGCAGCTTCTATCCACTCTAGCAGGGGCTCTTCTTCGGGTTTCGCAATATCTACACCTCCTCCCTCGCCCAGCTCGACATCTATTTTTGCGCCTGTTTTAGCATATACTGCTAAGGATTTATAGGCGCTAACAACAACCTGGGAGCCTTTCGACAGCCTAGCACCGGTTATATAGCATTCTCCATCTGCTATAGAGATCCTTGCAGGGCCCTTAACCCTAACACTTCTACCCTCGGAAATCTCTATCGAGACCCTCACAATCTATCCCAGAAAACAGTTTGTGTGGAGCTATATTGCTTTAATGATCCTCTAGTCTATTACAACTACAATCTTATCACCTCTCCTCTCAATCCTATAGAGCTTCATAGGTTTTCTAGTAACCTCTGGGGTTAGAGAGGCCCCATCGCTTAGCCTGAAGGTTGACCAATGGCACGTGCATGTTATAGTTCTATCCTCTGGATCTAGATAGCCATCGCTTAGAAAACACCCCTCATGGGGGCATTCATCATCAGCAGCATAGATCTCATCTCTAATTCTCACTATCAAAACACCTCTCAACCCGCTAATCTCCCTTCTAATAGGAGTTTTATCTGGTATCTCGCTTAACAATAGCTCTATCACCTCTTTCTGACTCATCCTCAACACCCTTATGTTTATAAGCTCTATATCCTCTAATATTTTTTGATGACGCTACTTGTGATCCTCGTAAGCCGTTTTTAGCAACCTCGATAGGCATGCTAGGCACAGGGATTAAACCTATGTTTTTGAGGCAATAGCAAATCCATAACCCCAACCCCAGGCTCCACTCTAAACGGGATAGGGATAATGCTTCTAAGACCAGTCGCGGGGCTATATCCCCTTTAAAAGGGTTTAAACCCCAAACCTCTCCGCTCTAATGGGCAGGGTTTCTAATCTCTGGGTCTTGGGTGTTAAATACTAGCATAGCACTACGAATGGTGGGTGAAAACATTATCCCAATACTATCCAGAAATCACGTTGTATAGGGTAATAGGCCCACCAGCAATACTAATAATACTAGCGTACACTGGAATCCTCATAACACTACCAAAGTTGAGGGAAATAATACCACAGTTAAAGTTAAGGATAGGAAGAATATTACTATGTTTACTGGTATTAGTGTTAACTTTAGTGCTGACGCTAGGAACCCAGCTACTATAACCTAACTTGCTACACTTAAACCCTAATTTATAGCTATGGTGTCCACTAGGACTATGGTGGCTACAAATGGAAGGTACCATCAGACGCGATCAGATAGCAAATGTAGTCAACCTAGGGCTCTATACTATGCTATAATATAGCAGGCTATATAAAGGCTAGCAAGCACATACAGGGTCCTCCACCTCAAGGTTAAAGGTATGGCTATAACTAAAGCTAGGGCGTAGAATAGGAGAGCTCCTACAACCTGGTTAAACCTTTTAATGTTTAGCAATAAACTATCTAACGACGAATCACAGGGGTTTCGGCTTGCTTGTTGTGGGCAAGCTATCTGTGGATCTTCTTGAGAGATATGTTTTGAGGAGAACAGGTATTCAAGATCCAAGCGTTATTGTAGGGCCTGGCTATGGGGAGGACGCGGCGATCGTTAGGGTAGGGGATAGGTTTCTAGCTGTGCACAGTGATCCTATAACTGCTGCTAAGAGAAACATAGGTTGGCTTGCAGTCAATGTTGCTTCTAACGATATAGCTGTGAGGGGTGCTAGGCCTAGATGGGCTTCCCTTGTGATCTTATTGCCTGAGGGAGTCTCAGAAGATCTTCTAGATGCTATAACAGCAGATATAGATAGGGCTTGTAAGAGACTGGGCATAGCAGTTGTCGGAGGACACACAGAGGTTGTAGCTGGACTTACAAGACCCGTGGTTATTGCAACAGTCATAGGGGAGATAGTTAGAAGGCCTATAACAACATCAGGAGCTAGGGAGGGAGACGCTGTGATTATGACGAAATCAGCCGGGCTTGAGGGGACGGCGATATTGGCTCAGGATTATAGAGATGCTCTGTTGAGAAGAGGAGTTGAGCCTTCGGTGCTTGAGAGAGCCTCGAGATTCATAGAATTGATAAGCGTTGTGGAGGAGGCACTAGCCCTAGCAGAGAGAGACCTAGCTACATCTATGCACGACCCAACAGAGGGCGGGGTTCTGGGGGGTGCTGCTGAGATCGCATATGCATCTGGAAAGGGGATCGAGCTCTGGGAGGAATCTATACCAATAGCAGAGGAAACCAGGATAATAGCTAGCGCCATAGGCATAGACCCCCTCAAACTGATAAGCAGCGGAACACTAATCTTCACAACCCCCAAAGACATGGCCGATGAGGCGATTAAAACCCTTAGAAGAAAGGGTGTTGAGACAAGCATCATAGGCAGGGTATTAGATAGGGGATATGGAGCATATATAATCAGAAAGGGGGGATATAGAGAGCCCATTCCAAGACAGGTTATGGACGAGATCTACCTTTCAAATCCATAGAAGATCTCTTTGCTAGGGTCTCCGGCTCATTATCCCTGCTCCTTTGTAGAGGAGCTTAGGGCTATGAATATTATTATAGCCTCGGAGGCATAGGTTAGCTAGAGGTTGGCCTCCCTAGGTTCACATGATCATCATTAAAGATGCTAGAGGATACAGAGCCTATAAACACCGTCCCCGCTTTAGAGGGTGGGGCTTTCGAGTTGTAAGCTATAATGGTTATATAACAAAAACACTCTCTAGGATCAATTTACTTAGTGAAAGCTATTCGCCAGCAACCCTTACACTCTTTATAAGCACAGGGGGTGATGAGACCCTATATCTATTTTCAACCTCCTTGCCGATGAGGGTGAGACCCTTTTCAAGGACATCGTAGAAGTTTGCAGAGATAACGCCTCCATTCACAGCTTCTCTGATCTCTCCGTTCTCTATTAGATAGGCATTTGTTATCGTGGCATTTAGATTTCCACTAACCGGGTTCGATAGCCACTCACCTATAGTTGTGAGCACATACAGCCCGCTCTTGGTGCTCTTTATCATCTCATCTAGACTCGAATCCCCTGGGGCGATCACGAGGTGGTTAGGCCCTGGAGAGGGTGGGGACGAATATATTCTCCACGCATTCCCCGTGGAGCTTCTATTCTCAGCCTTGGCTGTATAGCTGTCATATAGATAGCTCTTTAAAACCCCCTTCTCAACTATAGCTGTCTTGGTAGTTGGGTGTCCCTCATCATCGAATCCCCTAGATCCTAGGAGACTCGGTTCTAAACCATCGTCATAGATTGAGAGCTCCTCAACAGCTATGGCTTTTCCAAGCTTACCGGCTAAGGGGGATCTACCCCTCTGCACGGAGAGGGCTGAGATTGCTGGTGATAACATCGTATTTATAAAGGATCCGAAGACGCTTGGGGCTAGGATGAGATCATAGACGCCGTTCCTAGCACGCTGAGATCTTGTGAATGTAGAGGCTATTGAGCCAACCCTCCTCCCAAGCTCCCTCGCACCGAGATCCCTTATAGATCTCGATGCTCTATAATCGCCATAGGATCCCTCCTCCCCAGCTTCCCTAGCCTTTGCATAAATATATATCCACGCAGCACTCTCCTCCCTAGATATGGGGCCTCCATATGTATTCATAATCTCTGTATATACATAGCTAGCGGAGACCCAACCCCTGACAGGCCTGACACCACCTGGAGCTTCTAGAACACCTGCTATGGCTTCCAATGCTATCTCGGCTAACCTCTCAGCCTCTAAGCTCTTCACATCCTTATCCAGATACCCGCTAGAGGGGGCAGATCCTAGCTTCTCGTTGAAGCCCCTCCAGTTGGGATCCTCTGGAATGGATCTCGCTATTGAGATCGCATCCTTTAGAGCTTCTTCAACGCCTCTGGGGCTCAGATCCTGGGTGCCCACCACAGCAACCCTCTTTCCAATAGCCACCCTTATACCCAGCGATCCTGTTATAGTTACCTCCGCCCTCTCGATCTTCTCGGAGATGTTTAGAGAAACGTCTCTTGAATATGTATAGTAGATCTCGGCTTCAGATGCTCCAAGGCTAATAGCTCTTCTATATATAGACTCGATATCCAATCTTCTCACAGCTATCTACCCCCCACGATGATCTCTCTAATCATTATGTGTGGCCCTCCATCACCTACCCTCACAAGCTGCCCATCCTTCCCACAGCCGCCAAAGACAGAGGTTCTCACAACGAGATCCTTCCCAACGGCTTCAACACCCTTGAGGGTCTCCAAGATATAGCCTGAGATCACGACGCCTTTAACCATCTCGCCAAGCTCCCCATTCCTTATAACATATGATGGACCTGCTGAGAATGTGAATGTGCCTCTACTGGTATCCACTTGGCCACCCCCAGATCCTCTTCCCAGGAGGTATAGACCCTCTCTAGCCTCTCTAATCATCTCCTCAAACCCCCAGTCCCTGGGCTCCATATATATGTTTGTCTGCCTAACAATCGGCGGACTCTCAAAATCCTGGGCCCTCCCATTACCCGTAGCTCTAACACCTAGCTTTGCTGCTGAGACTCTATCTGTGATATAGCTTTTGAGAACCCCCTTGGATATGATCTCTGTCCTCTCCTTGGGGGTTCCCTCATCATCGTATGGCACTAGATAGCCTCCCTCTATATCACCGCTCTCAACAACGGTAACTAGATCTGATGCCACCTGCTCCCCAATCCTACCTCTGAAAATAGATGTGCCGGACACAACCAGATCCCCCTCGGAGGCGTGGCCGAAGGCCTCGTGTAGTATGAGCCCAACCAGATCTGGATCCGCGACGATCCTCTGCTTGCCAGGTGGGGGTGTAGATGCCTTTAGAGCCTTCTTAGCTGTTTCACTCACCTCTCTAGCAAAGCTGATCCAATCGCTTCTCTCTATATATTCCCAACCAGCAACCATGGATCTGCTGTTATGAAGCCTCTCCATAGAACCTGCCTCGCTTGCAACACTTGTATGCGAGATCCCAACAGCTGTGACGCTCCAAGAAACATCGGCATCGCTCGATATAACAGCCCTTATATCCCTCTGGATCCCCATCATAGTCACAGCAGACTTTATACCATCTACGCCTAGCCCCGCTCTATTGGTTTCGAGAACAACCCTGATCTTATCCTCTGGCGGGACTAGGAGGGGGTCTTTTAAATATGCAGAGGATCTAGACCCCCTTATAAATCCCCTATCGGCTAGCACAATCTCCTCCTGCGTAGCCCTAGCAGCTGAGATAGCATTAGCCACAGCCTCCCTTAGATCCTCTATCTCGAGGGTGTTCGAAGCTGCAAAGCCGAGTCTACGGCCATATACAACTCTAACCCCGACCCCAGCCCTCCTTGTGATGGAGTAGTCTTTGAGAACACCGTTATCAGCTCTTAAAAGCTCGTAGTAATATATTTGGAGCCTTGCCTCTGCATAGCTGGCTCCAAGTGATTCCGCATATCTAACCACCTCCCTCAGAACATCGAGATCATGTTGAGGATGTGTCATCAACGATACATCCCTCTATCAATATCCAAGTGGAGTTTAAAAAGGGTTGGGTTTTCAATATGTATTGCAAAATAGCGATGTACGGGAGAAAAGCTTGGGAATCCCTATAAGCCTGTTAACAATTTAATTATAATTGGTTGATATGAAGCGGTTAGTGTTTAGGCTTAGCTATGCTGAGAATATATTGAAGGGTGAGAAGAGATCCACTATAAGGCTTAAATCCAGCTATAGAGTTGGGGAGGTAGTAGATATATATGTTGGCACGGCCAGAGTTGGAAGGGCTGTTATAAAGCATATTGAGAAGAAGAGACTCTCAGATCTAAGTGATGAGGATGCAAAGCTAGACGGTTTTAGAGATAGAACTGAGCTTCTGAAGGAGCTTATGAAGATCTATGGGAAGAAGGTTCTCAGCAAAAACCCAGAGCTATATATCATACACTTCCAACTCCTATAGGATGGTCTATAAGTTGGATCCCTCGATCCCCATGGCCTTTCTAACATCAGCGATGATCTCCTATAACAACTCGGTAGTAGTTGCAGGCCCGCTCATATCTATTGGGATTAGTAGGCGAATAGCTAGAATAGCCTCGGGAATCTCGATAACGCTGGGAGCCCTCGCCCTCGGCTGGGCTATGAAGACTCCTCAGATGTGTGGGTGGGACAGCGCATTCGGCGCCTATATAGCTATCTTGATCCCAACCCTCTTCTCAGCATATCTTGGGATACCCTTCTCAGCTTCAATAGCTTTGATAGGATCTAGAGTTGGAGGCGATCTAGCACTAGGCCTGATAGACTATACATGGATCACAGAGACTTCTCTACTCTGGCTGGTCTCTGGGTTTTTAGTATTTATACTTACCATTACCATCTACAGAATACTGGGCACAGCCCTGTGGAGCTTCAGGAGGATCTCCTACATACTAGGAGCTTCGAGAGCCGTTGTAGCTATGCTCTCAATAGCCTCAGGAATCCTGCTGGGGGCGAATACCCTTGGTTTCCTCAGTAGCCTCGAATGCCACAGGCTCCTATGGCTAGTAGCTCTCGGGGGAGTTGCGGCAGCGCTGCCAGGCTCCGCCATGCTCGAAGGCATGTTTAGATGGCTTTCTTTGAGACACCTCTCCGCATCATCCATACAGATATCCATCGTAGTTGGGATCGCGATAGCAACTCTCCTAGGACTACCCCTCTCCCATACATATGCATTGATGATCTCGGCTACCAGCTATTCAGCCTCCTCCGGCATGAGCATATTCTCTAGAAGGCAGCTTTTGAGGGCTGGTAAGAGCTGGATATGCTCTCTAGCTATTGGAGTGGCGATATCATGGGTGGCAGGGGTTCTAAAAACATATTTAGCCCTTATTTGAAGATCATTCGAGGTATCTGGGTATCTTTGGATATTTAGACCATAGATCCGGGTCATGTGCTATGACAAGCTTATACCTATCAATCCTCTCCCAGATCTTTATCTGCTTAACAAATGTTAACCACTCATCATAGTCACCTAAGAGCCAGCCCTTCGATTCGAGCTCCAGCTCCCTGGGGATGTGTATGTGATCTGCTGTGAAGAAATAGTTATTACCCCTGCTAATCTTCACAGCAAGTGTCATATGCCCTGTTGTATGTCCTCCGGAGAAATATAGCTTCACCCCCTCGGTGAGCTCGAATACAGGTAGATCCACTATATACCAGTAGCACCCTTCAGAGGCTCGAGATTGGCTGACTGGTATCCACCATCCTTCCCAAGCCATAGCATCATGAGGGCTGTCTAGAGCTCCTTCTTATGAACTATGAGGGGTGTCTTGAGATCTTTAAACACCACAGTCTGACCAACATGATCAAAGTGTAGGTGGGAGTGGACAACAGCTGCTATATCCTCTAACCTTAATCCGATCTGCTTGAGCTGGTTCTCGATCCTGTTCTCCTCGTTATATCTTATGAAAGGGAATGTCTCCATAACATTCCTAGTATGGGTTTTCCAAGCATCTAGAGCAACGCTCTAAGAAACTGTTTTGGGTTTCATAAAAGTTTATAGGGGTTGATATATCATTTTATGGAGCGATTTTGCTGAAGATCCTTGAGTTTGTCAGGGCATACTCTGTGCCTATCAGGGGTAATAGGGTCTCGAAGCTTATAACATGGTATGTTAAGGCTCTGCAGAAGGCTATAGATATGATCTGGGATAATATTGAGTGGAGATATTGCTTCCCAAAGATCGTTAGAAGGGGTGGGAAGCTGGTCGTGATCAGAGGTTTGAAGGTGAGGATCCCAATAATTCCAAAGTAGGGCTTTTAAGAAACGCCTTAGGGATGAGCTTATGAAGGATAACCCCTACGCAGCATTTGGATAGACTCTGATATCAGGACTGCTTACTCCATAATCGAGTCTTGGAGGAGGAAGTATCTGGAGGGCAGGGTTAGGAAGGTAAAGCCTAGGATTAGGAGGAGATTCGCTATGCGTAAGATAATGCTTATGAAGATAGATTACCAGGCTAAGAGCATTAGGATAACTCTAAGGCAAGGAGAATATCCCTCAATATCCTGGAAATCAACGTGGTTTGAGCACAGAGTTAGAGATTGGATTGTAGACGAGGTTATAATCTTCGACGATAGAGTGGTTATTCCCTTCAAAGCTCCGAGGAGATCTATGTTAGGAGGGTTATTGGATGGGATAGCAACTAGCTATCACTGGATAGCTACAAGCCCAGTATAGGCTTTATACATGTAGATCTAAGGCCTCTCCAGAGCATTAAGATCTTGTATAAGCATAAGAAGGCTATAGCACAGAGCAAAGGGTAGGGGAGTATATGAGGAGTATGTTAGAAGGGAGAGGGATAGGGAGAAGGACTCTATAAACAAGCTCTCAGCAGGGTTGAGAATGCTATTCCAAAACACAGTCCATGTCTTCGAGGATCTTGATAAGGAGGATCTCGTGTCTAGGAAAAGGGCTAAGAATAGGAGGAAGAGGAACTATAGAACACCTTGGAAAAGAATACATAAGAGGATGTCAGAGGTTGCATTAACAGCCCTTGTGGATCCGAGGAACACATCTAGAGAATCCCTAGATGCGGGTATGTTGTGGAGACCCAAGAGGGGCAGATCCTAGAATGCCCTAGATATGGATTAAAGATGAATAGGCATAGGGTTGCATCTATAAACATTAGGAGGAGATATCTAGAAGGTAAGAGGAGAGCCAGGATGCGGGATTCCCCGCAGTAATGAACCTGAGGAAACTATGATGGTGGAGCTGTGGGTCGGGGTCACCCAAAGCGGGTGGAGCCCAGCGATATGGATCCCGGTGAAAAGGGGATCCTGAGGGCTTTGAAGCCAAGGGAAAAGGGCTTGATATTAAGCTATATCAAGCCCAATAAAACTCAAACCCCTGTGTCGAAGAGTATATAGCCAACATCTGTGTCTAGCAGAGCTCCGGAGACTGGGAACTCAACCCACACCCTTTTAGGTTCTCTCTCGCTATATGTCGCAGCGCCCCAGCCTGGGAGGAATCACTCGCCATCTCCTGCAAGCCAGCCATAGTCTAGGAGATATATCCTTCTAAAACCCAGGGAGAATCGCCACACTACCAGAGCCTTAGGAACTTTATATATTTCTATATCTGTTTAGAGAGATATATATCTGTAGCAACCTACCAAAAGCCCCTTTATAAACCCTCAAGCCCTGTATTTGTTGAGGCTTTATCTATGGGGGACCCATATATAGTATACTCCGATTCGGTAGATGCTGTATTCACAATATCCCTTCCACAGACGATTAAATTCGGCATGGGCGTGCATAGAGAGGTTGGCTATGAGGCTACGAGGCTCGGGATTAGAAGGGCGCTGCTAGTTGTTGGCAAGAGACTCGTAGATTCTAGGATAGCCCGTAATGTCATATCCTCTCTCGAGTCGGAGGGTATGGAGGTTGAGGTGTTCAGCGATGTGAGGATAGAGCCCGAAGATGAAGGGCTTGTTGAGGGGTATAAGAGGATAAGGGATCTTAGAATCGATGGCTTCATAGCCCTTGGAGGGGGTTCAACAATAGATACCGCCAAGATCCTTGATCTCCTATACTGCTATCCAGCCCCTCTAGAGGACTATATAAACAGGCCTATTGGAAAGGGCCTAGCGCCTCCAGGACCTCTAAAACCCCTAATAGCGATCCCAACAACCGCTGGTACTGGAAGTGAGAGCACCTCTGTAGCTGTTCTAGATGTTAAGAGGCTTAGAGCTAAAACGGGGATAAGCAACCCAATGATAAGGCCCTCGATAGCCCTCATAGATCCGCTGACAACCCTCACCCTGCCCTCCATGGTAACAGCGTCTTCAGGGCTTGATGTGCTGAACCATGCAATAGAATCATATACTGCTAGGCCCTACACGGCTAAGCAGGCGTTGAAATCCCCAAGCGAGAGACCCGTCTACTCGGGAGCAACACCTGTAGGGGATCTATTCGGGGAGAAGGCTATAGAGTGGGTTGTGAAGTATCTTAGAAGGGCATATGCAGATCCCCTAGATATAGAGGCTAGATACTATATGATGCTCGCAGCAAGCATAGCCGGGATAGGCTTTGGACATGTCGGCGTTCATGTTCCCCACGCAATGGCATATCCAATAGCTGGGATGGTTAGGAACTACTATCCAGAGGACTACGACTTCGGATACCCAATAGCTCCTCATGGAATAGCAACGGCGATCCCAGCTGCATATGCGTTCAAACACCTATCGCCATATAACTACGAGAAATTCGCGAGAGTAGCAGAGATCCTTACAGGGGAATATGTGGGGAGAGATCCAAAGGCTATAGGCGAGGCTATATTTGAGAGCTATATAGAGCTCCTAGAGGATCTAGGGGTTCCCACAAACCTAAGGGAGCTGGGCTTCGGCAAAGAAGATCTAGAAGCATTGGTGGACGGGACTTTAAAGCAGCAGAGACTTCTATCCATAGCTCCTAAGAATATAGGGAAAAAAGATCTGGAAAAGATCTTTATAGAGGCTATAGGCTAAATATGTTCAATGCGCTAAAGATACTACCCTTCATATATGATATATAGATATATATTAAGGATATTTCAAAAAACTATTCTAGTATTCTAGATGTTGCTGAGTTCTGTGTATGGAAATATTTAAGGTAACTTTCGATATTTCCTGGGGGAACTATGGTGAAGCAACCAACATTATTTGGGATATGTCTAGCGATCATAGTTCTCTCAGTTGCAAGCGGTTTTGCTACGCTGGTTAGTGCTCAGCAAGAGATCAGGCTATCGATACAGGATCCACCGAGATCCCAGTGTAAAACGTATGGTGGGGAGCTGAAGATAGGTATTGGGAGTAAGCCGAATACTCTTAACTGGTTTGTAGCTGGATCTAGCTGGGAGATACTAGTCCTTATGCCTATATACAACAGGCTTGTGAGATTTTTCAATGGTACCCTCGTCAAGGAGGTTGCTGAGAGCATTGATATGAGCTCTGATGGAAAGATCTATACTATAAGGATTGTGAGCGGTATTAAATTCCACGATGGATATCCATTAACCGCTGAGGATGTGGCATTCACAATAAATATGCTGAGGAACTACTCTTGGGCATATTACTATGGGGTCTTCAGAAATGTTGATAGGGCTGAGGCTGTGGATCAGAGGACTGTTAAGGTATATATGAAGATGGTTGATGCAGGCTTTGTTGAGAACGCCCTAAGCGTTATGAATATCATGCCAAAGCATATATGGGAGCCGAAGTTCAGGGAGCTTGGCGATGGGGTTGCCAAGTATAGCCCATCCCTTAAGGAGCTTGTGGGGAGCGGGCCATTCATAATAGTGGATTACCAACCAGATCAGTATGTAGCTTATAAGGCTAACGAGAACTATTGGCAGGGAAGGCCATGCATAGACCAGCTTGTAATGAGCTTCATAGGAGAAGCTAGTGTGGCGCTCCTATCCCTTGAAAAGGGCGATATACAGACGTATTCAGGTTTCATAGGCCCTGAAACAGCTCCGAGGATACTGTCTAACCCGAACCTAGCGATACATGTATATCAAAGCGACTTCTACTACCATTGGGGTCTTAATAACAGGAAATGGCCCTTCAACATATCCCTATTTAGAAAGGCACTAGCATATGCAGTGGACTATAATGCTATAATAAACACGCTGCTTATGGGCTATGGTATCCAGGGGAGCCCTGGCTTCGTGCCTCCATTCGGTGTTCACGCAAAGTGGTATAACCCGAACCTTAAATACTACACATATAACCTGACCAAGGCAGCTGAAATCCTGGATCAGCTGGGGTTCAGAGATGTAGATAAAGATGGTTGGAGAGAGGCTCCAGACGGATCTAAGTTCAAGTTCGAGATCTATCCACCAAACTATGACATAATAAGGGTCAGGGCTGCGGAGATAATAGCGGATAGCCTTGCCAAGATACCTGGTGGAGGGTTAAAGGCGGAGGTTAGGGTGGTTGAGTGGGCAACTGCGTGGTCTCTCATAAGAGGTGGGCAGGTTGATACATGGCTCTTGGGTAGTGGTCCTGGCTTCGATATATCTTGGCTTCAGACCAGGTTCCACTCAAAGGGTTCGGCCAACTGGAATAGATATTCCAACCCTGAGGTGGATAAGCTTATTGATCAACTAGTATCTGAGCTGGATCCGGAGAAAAGAAAGGAGCTGGCTTGGAGAATACAGGAGATCTTGGCGGATGAGGTTCCAGCTGTGAATCTCTACTATAGGAAGTTCATAGCACCTTATAGGCTCGATGTTTTCGATAACTGGGTTAGGCTCGTGGATGATGATCTAGCGAATTGGTGGAATTTCCTCTTCATATACTCGAAGACAGGTAGGCCTGCACAGGTTATCCAAACCCCCGCCGCAACTGTGACAGCTACGGCTGTGATAGAGACTGTTAAAACAGTGACGCCTACGCCTATGCAGCAGCCTGCTACTATAACAATTCCTCAAGTGCAGCAGACTCAACCTTTGCCGAATAGCATGATTCTTGCATTGATCGCAGCTATAGTCATAATTGCTGCGGCAGTCACGGTCTTAGTCATAATGAGGAGGAAAGGATAGTTTGTCCACAATAGGTTTTTTAGCTAGGAAAATCCTCTCCTCGTCCATAACTATTTTTGCAATAGTGACCACGGTATTTTTTCTTGTGAGGCTCACCGGAGATCCTTTTGCGGAGCTTGAGAACGACCCAAGAATATCTCCCGAAACCCTGGCCACGCTTAGAAGGCTCTATGGCATGGATAGATCGTGGTTTGAGCAATACATGTTTTACATCTATAACATGTTTAGAGGGGAGATGGGTTACTCGGTCAAATACTCCAGACCTGTGTTTGATGTTATAATTGAGAGACTACCCTATACAATAGCGCTTCTAGTCCCTGCAATAACTATTTCGAACTATCTAGCCTATAAGCTGGGTGTTGAGATAGGCTATAGAAGAGGATCCAGGGTAGACATAGTAGTTCTCTCGCTCTCCAATTTCCTCAGAGCCACTCCATATTTCTGGCTGGCTATAGTATTCCTATATATATTCTCTATTCAGCTAGGGGGGTTCCCCCTCTATGGGGCCATAAGCCCGGGAACTTCTTTTCCCTCTATCGAGTGGCTGATCGACTATCTGTGGCACTACACGGTACCTTTCCTAGTACTGGTTGTGAGAGGTGTCTTCACATTTGTGCTTTATGTGAGGAACTCCGTAATAGATATATTAGGAGAGGACTATGTATCCGTTGCTAGGGCTAAGGGCCTGCCCGAGGGGGTTGTTAAGAGCTCGTACGTTGCTAGAAATGCTATGTTACCAGTCATAACTGTTATGGGGCTTAGATATGCATTTATAATAGATGGTGCCGTTCTAACTGAAACAGTGTTCTCATACCCAGGTACTGGTAGGCTTGTGTTCGAGGCTATAGTTAACAGGGACTTCTGGCTTCTTCAAGGAGTGGTGCTTATACTCTCGATAAGCGTTGTGCTTGCTAATCTCATTGTGGATCTGCTATACGCCCTACTAGATCCCAGGGTTAGGAGCTCGAGGTGATCTATGGTGTGGAGATCCTTAACAGCTCTTAGATCCTCACTCGGAATTCTTATAACCAATAAGGCGTCTATGTCGGGATTCATATTATTGATAGGGTTTGTGGTGATGGCTCTTCTAGCAGATTTCATAGCCCCCTACAACCCCTATGAAAGGGTATCCCAGCCATTTGAGCCGCCGAGCGGTAAGCACTGGCTAGGCACCGACGATCTTGGCAGGGATCTATTCTCTCAGCTTATATACTCTGCAAGACTTTCACTATTGATCGGTTTTGTATCAGCAGCTGTGGCAACGATTATCGGGACCCTCCTAGGCTTATTAGCAGGCTACTACGGTGGTAAGCTTGATGAGGTTCTAATGAGATTCACAGATCTCTGGCTGGCTTTCCCAAATCTCCTACTAACTATACTTCTAGTCGTTCTATTCGCTCCACACATTGGGAATAGGATCGTGCCCATAATAATCGCCATAGCAATCAACTCCTGGCCCTCTGCAGCGAGGCTAATAAGATCTGCTGTTATATCTATAAAGCAGAGCCCCTTCATTGAAAGCGCCAGGGCTCTTGGAGCCAGTAATGCGAGAATAATTCTGAGGCATATTCTGCCAAACACTACATCGCTCATCATAGTTGAGGTAATAACCCTTATGGGTGGTGCGATGCTAACCGAAGCTTCTCTAAGCTTCCTAGGGCTCGGGGATCCTAGGGCTATTAGCTGGGGCATGATGCTTCACTACGCTCTACAGAGGAACGCTATATATCTCGGCATGTGGTGGTGGTTCCTACCCCCTGGGATATTGATAAGCCTTACCGTGCTAGCTGTGATACTCTTGGGAGCGGGTTTGGAGGAGTACTTCAATCCGAGGCTTAGAAGAAGGATATAATAGTAGACCCTAAGTAGATCCTTCTAGGGTTATCGCTGTAAGAGATTAAGAGATGTTGTAGATTTTTGTAAATACTTCTAAATATTTCTTATTATATTGTTTAGTGTTCTAGGTTTCCGAGATTCGCGAGGCCGTGATCCTCTAGGCAACTATGGGCAATCCCCCGCAGTAATGGGGCTGTTTCGGCTTTCATTATTATTTGTAGCGCTCATGTTCATTGATTTCTTGATGCTTATAAACTCAGAGATATATACTTATTGGTGACCCCGAGTTTCCGAGACCCGTAGGGCTGTGAAGCCTCTGGCGACAGGGGCTAAGCTTCTGCGGTGAGGGGGCTCGGGGAGACCGTTGAGAGGCAGATGGTGGAGATAAAATAATGAACCACCACCTGCTGAGAAACGGCTTGGAGTAGCGAGATAAACCACTCGTCAAGCCCGCAATTCGATGGGCAGTGAACTCTTTTAATACATATAGCCTCTATTCAGATATACTTTGGAGGTGTAAATTACTGGAGGAGATCGTTAGAATACCTGAGGAGCTTTGGCCTAGGAGGGGTGGGTGGAACGGTAAGGTTATAAATATACTTAAGAAACCAGGGGATAGGGTTTCTAAAGGGGATCCCCTCGTCGAGGTTGAGATTGAGAAGGCTGTGCTTGTTATAGAGTCTCCCTATGATGGGGTTGTCAAGGAGATCCTAGTACCTCCAGGAGGCTCTGTATCTCCTGGAAGTGGTGTTGTGAAGGTGGAGGTCTTTGGAGAAGGTTAGGCTGAGGGTCTCCCTCAACCAGAGATATTTGGAGCTCTCGAAGATTGTTTCGAGTCTCGGGATAGCTACTGTGTGTGAGGGCGCTCTATGCCCCAATATATTTGAGTGCTGGGGCAGCGGTGTGGCTACCTTCATGATTATGGGTGACACATGTACCAGGGGCTGTAGATTCTGCTACGTTAAGAAGGGCGTGCCCCAACCCATAGACCCTCTGGAGCCATATAAGGTGGCTGAGGCTGTTAAGAAGCTCGGCTTAGACTATGTGAGTATAACCTCTGTAGATAGAGACGACCTTCCAGACGGGGGTGCGGAGCACTTTGCAAGGACTATAAGGGCTGTTAAGGATCTAAACCCTGGTGTGAGGGTCGAGGTTCTCATACCAGACTTTAGAGGAGATCTAGATGCCCTTAAAAGGGTTGTCGTTTCAGGCCCCGACGTGCTTGCCCATAACATTGAGACTGTTAGGAGGCTAACACCTCTTGCCAGGGATTGGAGGGCTGGCTATGATCAGAGCCTCAGGGTTCTTAGACAGGCTAAGATCTATAATCCGGTGCTTATCACAAAATCCTCCATATTGCTGGGCCTTGGAGAGACTTGGGAGGAGGTTATAGATGCTATGAGGGATCTGAGGGATGCTGGGGTTGATATATTGGTTCTATCCCAGTATATGAGGCCTAGCCCCAAACAGCTGCCAGTGGCAAGGGTCTATAAGATCGAGGAGTTCAAGGAGTTGGAGGAGATAGCCTATAAACTCGGATTCTCGTATGTGATTGCCCACCCGCTTGCGAGAACCTCTTATAAGGCTAGGGAGGCATATCTAGAGGCCGTTAAGAGGATAGCTGGCCATGCCCCTCCTCAGGGTGATTTTTGACGGCCCTAGGGATCCACAGCTTAACATGGCTATAGATGAGGCTATAGCGAGGCTCAGAAGTAGAGTTGACTACGATACCCTCAGGCTATATATGTGGCTCCCAAGCGGGGTGAGCATTGGTAGGAGGCAGAATGCCCTGGATGTTGTCAATATAGATGAGATCAATAGGCTTGGGTATAAGCTGGTTAGAAGACCAACAGGGGGTGCTGCGCTTCTACATCCACAGGATCATGAGATAACCTATAGCGTTGTTCTAAGCAATAGCCATGAGCTCTACAAGCTAGACGTCGCTAGATCGGCTGCTAAGATAGCTGAAGGCATAGCATTCGCCATCAGAAGGCTTGGGGCCGATGCAGGGGTCAGGGGCTTGGGAGAGCCTGGCTTGAGTATGTATTGCTATGTGAATCCAGGATCTAGCGATGTATTGATTGGAGAGAAGAAGATCTCTGGGAGTGCCCAGAGAAGGGATTGGGGAGCCCTCCTACAACATGGAACCCTGCTTCTAACCTATAGCCACGAGCTATTCACAAGGGTTATAAAGGTGGGGGAGGCAGAGGATCTAGAGGCTAGGGATAAGGTGGCGGGGTTATGGGATTTCATTGGGGGGCTAGAGATAGGCGAGATCTATAGGGCACTCGCAGAGGGATTTGCAGAAGCCCTTGGCTATAGAGATGTTGTCTTCAGATCACTAGAGCCTAGAGAGATCTCTCTAGCCCTCACACTATATAGGGAGAAGTATTCTAGGGATGAGTGGAACATCTATGGCATAGATCCTGGGAGGAGGTAAAGGTGGATCTCATAACATATTCCGCCCATGACCCAGCTGTGAATGTAGCTCTAGACGAGGTTCTCCTCTCATCCGTTAGGAGGGGGTTTAGGGGTGGGGTTATAAGGATATGGATCAACTATCCATCTATAGTTATAGGCTATACCCAGGGGCCATGTGATGAAGCCAACTGTGAGGAGGCAGAGAGACTTGGGATCCCTATCATTAGGAGAATCAGCGGTGGTGGGACCGTGTATCACGATCTAGGGAATATAAATATATCAATAATATCCCCCTCAAAAGGGCTAAAACCTGTGGACGAGGTGTATAGAGAGGCAACGGGGGTTATAATAGCAGCGCTAGAGAAACTAGGAATCAAAGCCTGGGTGGAGAACCACAGCGACGTAGTTGTGAAAGGCTATAAGGTCTCGGGAACAGCCGCAGCGATCAAGGATAGAGCCTATCTAGTACACTCAACACTATTAGTATCCTCGAACATAGAGATTCTCAAAAAGCTAATAAAGCCAAGGCTAAACAGAGTTGCAAGGGGAGAGGTGACGCCTGCAAAGTACAACCCGAATAATCTTAGAGATATAGCAGGTATAACACTTAGAGAGGTGCTAGAAACATTGATCGACGAGATAGAGCATAGATACAGGCCTATAGAGAAGAGCGAACCAAGCGAAAAGGAAATCGAGGACTCCAAAAAACTAGCTATCAAGAGAATCGCCTTACAGCAGAATGCCCTGACCTAATATGGCGGAGAAGAGGCAGTTGCAGAACTGACTGTAAGTTTAAATACTTGTGAATACTTGTAGATACTTGGTGTATCGTGGAGAGGGAATGCTGGGTAAGCTTATAAGCATCCAATCCCTATTCATATTTGATGATGAGGCGATACCCCTATGTATTGGGCATATAGATATCCTCGGAGAGCAATGATACCTGAGCTCTCCACAGATGGGAGCCCAGTGGCGTTGGGCTCGACAGGCACCCATGAGGCTCGGGTGAAGCTGGTGATCCCGAGCCAAGGTGCAACCCCGCTAACGGAAATACAAATATTCACAAACACCATCAAATACCGTTAGCGGGGAAACGCTAGATCCCCCTGGATCTGATGAAAAGATGTATCACGCTCTTAGATGATTAGAGGTCAAATTCGCCGAAAATCTTTCCTATCGTATATGAAGTCTATAGATTATTCCCCATCATGAGTGGTGAGACTTTATTTGTGAGAGGATTGCTCTTGATTTGTTAGGGTATTTATGTGCTGAGTATTAGAAGATCACTTTGCTTATAAGTTATAAACTGAAAGTCTTGTCCTTTAAGGCGGGGTCAGTCAGCTAACATAATAATATATCTATCTTGGTATTTATTGTAGAAATATTTATGTTATAATACAATAGTTTGGGGATCCGAATGTCTAAAATGGATTTCGTCTCAATAGGGGAGGTCATGATACAGCTTAACAGCTTAACCCCTGGACCTCTCAGATATGCAAGGTATTTTGAGGTTCATGTGGCAGGGTCTGAAGCTAATGTAATGATTGGGTTAAGCAAGCTTGGATATAGAACCGGGTTTATAACGAGGGTGGGCAATGACGAGTTTGGCGAGATGATCCTTAGAACTCTTAAGGGTGAGGGTGTTGATATAACCCATGTCAGGGTTATGAAGGATGCTCCAACAGGGATATATTTTGTGCAGAGACATTACCCAATACCAGGTAAATCCACGGTTTTCTATTACAGACATTTATCCGCGGCATCCTATATGGATGAAAGCGATGTAGATGAGGAATATATCGGGGGATCGAGAGCCCTCTTCCTCACAGGGATTACACCAGCTCTTAGCGAGAGCTGCTATAGGGCATTTAGGAAAGCCCTAGAAGTAGCTAGATCCAGTGGTGTTGACGTAATATTGGATACAAACATAAGGTTAAAGCTCTGGCGAACACCTGAAAGAGCTAGAGAAGCTCTCCTACCAGTGCTAAGAGACACAAAGATCCTGATCACAAACAAAGAAGATCTAGCAATTCTGTTTCCAGAGACAAGCAGTACAAGAGAGCCTGTGAAGAAGCTGTTAAACCAAGGCATAGAAATAGTTGTAGTTAAAAAGGGAGAGGAAGGAAGCGAGCTATATACAAAAGAAGGGGGAGAAGTTGTTGAAAAAGCGATCAGCGTGCCAATCATAGAGGATGTAATAGGTGCCGGAGACGCCTTCGACGCAGCACTCCTAGCAAGCCTATACAGAGGCTTAGAACACTCCCAAGCCCTGAAATACGCAAACATAGCAGGAGCCCTAGTAGTAACTGTAAGAGGAGATATAGAAGCACAACCCACATGGGAGGTACTGGAGACCATGTCCAAATATCTGAGAGAAAAAATGGAATATATAAGATAGAGATCGAGAAAAGCAACGCTATACCGATATTTTTCACTTCAAGACGGGATTATATATTGAGTCGTTGGGCGGTTATAGGGCATAGAACATTCATATAGAATTTATAGTTGAAAATCCACCCTTTCAAGCAAGAGGGTCTCAGAATATGGAATGTTTTTAAAAATATATTGCCAAGGGCAAGAATGATAGCAGTAAGCACACCCCAATGATATCGAGAATGGAAAGTATGGAGGTTAAAAATAAATAAATTTAGCCCGTATATCCTCTATGGTGAGCTAAAGCGGCCTCCAAGTATAGGTTAGCTATAGTTGGGTATAGGTTTATGGAAAAATGGTCTGATGTTGGGGAAGTCCTCAAGATCCTTCGTGATAGGGGGTGTGGAATAGATTTCCTAGATCTCCCAGCCGATATAGATCAGAGGAGCCTAGCTAAAGCCCTTGATGGGTATGACTTTGTGATAACCTCTACCAGACCCTACTATGGTAGGGAGTTCTTTATCTATAACCAGGATGTATGTGTGATTGCTAGGCACGGTATTGGATATGATAATATAGATGTTAATGCAGCCTCTGAATATGGCGTCTATGTTATAAGGGTTCCCAATGTTGTTGAGAGAAACTCTGTTGCGGAGCACACTATAGCCCTTATGCTGGCGATGCTAAGGAAGATCCCATGGGCTGATAGGGGTTTGAGGGAGGGTAGATATGGTGCTATACGCTACTCATATGAGCTCTTCGAGGAACTCTCAGCCCCAAGGGATCTTAGCGACATGGTTGTTGGGATTATCGGGCTGGGGAACATAGGCTCCAGGGTTGCTGAGATCCTTGTTAGAGGTTTTGGATCTAAGGTGATAGCCTACGACCCATACATAGATCCTGAATGGGCTAGAGCGTTGGGTGTCGAGCTTGTAACCAGCTTGGAGGAGATCTTCTCGAGAAGCGATATAGCGACAATCCACACACCGCTTACCAAGGAGACAAGGCGTATGATCAATAGGGAGGTGCTTTCAAAAGCAAAAAGGGGATTGATCCTTGTGAACACAGCTAGAGGCGAGGTGATAGATACAGAAGCACTTCTGTGGGCATTAAGAGAGGGCATAATAAGCTATGCAGGCCTAGACGTCTTCGAGAAGGAGCCCCTACCCAAGACACACCCGCTAATCGAGACCAACAACACGATCCTCACACCCCATATAGCAGCATTCGTGAGAACAACCCAGAAAAAGATGTTGGAATCAATCGTAAGAGGCATAGCAAACTATATAGACGGAAAACCCATGGAGGAATACGCGGTAGTAGTTGTGAAACCAGCTAAACCTAGAAAGCCAAAAAGCCAAAGAAGATCAACCCAGAATCTTTAAAAACATTAAAAACATAGATTTAAACATCCATAGACAGACATTTATCCACTATTCTCACGCTGTGTTTTTAACACTATGTCTGAATATTACTACTAGGCTCTGTGTCTAAGTATAAGGGTGAAGCTATCTAAACACCAGGCTATAGGTATAGATCATCAGCTCGCGTCCTCCTCATCATAGGCTAACATCGGTGACGGGATTGCTCATCATCCAAATAATGTTTTAGAGTATCGACCCAATAAGATTCTAAGCATTTTAACTTCAATAGATGCATGGATCGTTGGCATAGTTATTGTTTTCAATTTCCAGCTACCAATAAATACCATTGGCAAGGAAACGCTTAAAATGTGATTTAAACATAATATGATCTCCGACAGACATGAGCTGCTAGAGATCCCTAGGGGTTTCGGTTCTATTGGACTTAGCATTTACCAGATTCTCTTCCCTTGTTTTTATTGCATCGGGCAACATGAAAACCGGGAACAACTCATGAGAGGTTCCCCTATCCTGAATGATCTTCTTAGTCTCTACTGCTAGATTCTCAATGGTGGGCAGACTCACCATGATAGCATCCATATCTAATGATGCTTCGTGAAAACCCCATACATGTAGATTATATGCTACTGACCATCCATGCTGTATGACTGCTTTGTTGAGCAACATAGCGATCCTCCCCGCTGCTCTGGCTAGAAGTTTCACCCACCATCTACCCTCTCTCTTAGCCTCTTCAACCTCTGGTGTTCTAAGCTCTATTGCCAGGGCTTTTATACACTCCTCCGCAACCTTATATAGCTTCTCGCTTGCCTGCACAGGATCTCCTCGATCTATATATCTCCTGACCTCGCCCAAGTATCTCTCAGCTAGCTCTATATGGATAGCAACCTCCTCTTCAGGGTCGATCCTCAGCTTCTCAACGATAGAATCTATGACTAGGAACTCTATATCATAGCCTCTCTCCATAGCCTCTTCTATAATCTTTCTAGGTAGATAGATCATAGAGAATTCTTGATCATCCATTTAAATGTCAATCCCATAATCGATATAGATCTGACCTCCTCCCCGCCCTGAAGGGCGGGGCTTTCAGTTGTAAACCCTATTAATAGGTACCAGTGTCCTTAATATCAAGAGACCTTAGATCTGAATGGCATATATATTATGAGCCACATCACTGACTTCATCCACGTTATAGATAATAAGTAATCTCAAGTAATCTTCGGATCTGCTAACCCTTATCTTATTAGTACACATATCTTCTGATCCAGGGAGGTCTAAACGCTGAGAGAACATAAACCCTTCTCACAACCTATGAAACCCGCCCTAAATTTTGAGAGCCACTAAATTGCTGGGTTACCGCCCAGCTTATGGGCACAAGCTTCTTCATCACCTCTTCTTAGATCTGTGGGTTGATAGCTATAGTGTTTAGAAGCACTCACGGAGTATCCATAGAAGCTATAAGGCTGAGAGTCGTGGTCAAACTGCCAGTCTATAGATATCTATTAGCCTGTGCAAAGGATTAGCTTGGTGCTATGCTATGGAGAGGATTGTTGATAGGAGGGTTGCTCCTTCTATGGGCGTTAGGGATCTTATTGAGCTCTATAGGGATATACATGGTTTTATGGCGGGCCATCTCTATAGAGGTTATGAAATTGTTGTCGAGATGGTGGAGAAATCGGATCTCAGGTTCCTATCATTCACAGGTAACCTCGTTTCAACCGGGCTGAGAGGGATTTTGGCACAGCTTATAGATGAGGGCTTCTTCGACGTTGTTGTAACTACGTGTGGTGCTGTTGATCATGATATAGCCAAATCCCTTGGAGGCGGTTATTACAAGGGTTTCTTTGAGGCAGATGATGAGGATCTATATAGAAAGGGGCTTCACAGGCTAGGGAATATATATGTAGAGCTTCAGGGTTATGGAGTTGCTGTTGAGAGGTTCACCCATGGGCTTGTTGATGAGCTAGTAATTATTAAAAGGGAGTGGCCTGTCTATGAGATCCTATGGAGGGCTGGTGAGAAGCTCTCTAGGGATCCTAACTCGATATTGGGTGCTGCATATAGGAGGAAGGTTCCAATTATAGTGCCTGGAATCGTTGATGGAGCCTTTGGCACAGCTCTATACACGAGATCAAAGATCTCTGGAATAAAAATAGATCTATTTGCAGATATGGATCTAGCAGCCGAGAAGATCTTCAGATCGAGGGTAAGTGGAGCCCTAATAATAGGCGGGGGTATAAGCAAGCACCACACAATATGGTGGAACCAGTTTAAGGAAGGTCTTGACTATGTTGTATATATAACAACTGCTGTAGAGTGGGACGGATCTCTGAGCGGGGCGCACCCGAGAGAAGCTATTAGCTGGGGTAAGGTCAAGCCACAAGCAAAAAGAGCTGTGATCTATGGGGATGCAACGATAATACTACCCATACTAGCAGCGGGGCTTATAGAGACTATGAAGAAGAATCGATACTAACAACAATAAAATCGAGATCTGTCAAGCGATCCACATATTATCGCTATATATTAACATAATGCTACACCTCCGAATATATAGTGATCCCCCTTTCAAGGGCACTTATATAGAACTCCCTACCAGATCTGACAGCTTCCCTCAGCTCCTCCTCAGTAACAAATGTTATCTCTACATCAACATCCCTCATACCATATATTGTGAATCTATTCAAGTTAGTCTCTAGATTCCTGACAACAACCGGTAGATCTATATTGCTGAGGCCTCTCACAAATCTCCTCTCCGCTAGGGATCCTGCTAGGATTATTCTCAAGGGCCTATAGCGGTTTACCAGCTCCTCAACAAGCTTTTCGAGATCGTCTATGAGATCTTTATACCATCTCTATTAAGGATCTCCCTCAATCGCCTTCTTAACATATTCAAACACCTCCGGGCAATCTTGACGGCCTCCTCAGCATCTTCTCTGGAGTAGTGCTTATAAGGGGGGTGAGGAGAGTCATGCATTGGGATATTAGTGTGTATAGTATCTATCTAGCTTGCCAGCAGTCTTGGCAAGATCTTCTGGAATTCCGATCCTAGATGATATCTCTTCAAGAATAGCTTCAACACTATGTGTTCGCCTATATATTCCTAGCCTCTTGATTAGAAGGGCTTTCAAACCCTTTTCAACAGCTTAGTGGGAGTAGAAACACGCTTTGCCCCACTTTCCAACTCTATATAGCTCTAAAGCAGCCTCGAGATCGTCTATAGCTTTCATGAGCCGTTTTGGTTTTATGTTGATTTTATAAGGTTTGTTAGCGGTTTTCCTATAGAGCTTCGAAATGTGGGTTGAGACTCGAGGGGGCTCACGTGGAATCTATAAACCAAGATGTGGGGGTTCCCCACAGCAATGGGTTGGGATCATCCAGAGCTTGTGGAGCCCAGCGATATGGATTCTTAAAATGGCTTCAGAGCTTGTTCCCCCGAGAAACCTTAGCGGAGATCCTCATTTCGGTTGAGTAGCATTGCAGGAATCAGGATAATTTTAACCTACTACCGCCATGAAAAAGGATACAGCCCGAGGATCTGGAGCTTGAAAACATAAACCTAGAGGTGATCGAGAGGCTAGAGGATGTTCTCAACTGGCAGAGCTAGCTAGCCCATAGCTTCCCTAATAACCTCTTCTGGGGATATATCTGTGCTCCTCTTCCTAGCCATTGCTTTCAATGCGTGGTAATATGCTGGGATCTGATAGGCATAGTCCTTACCGATCCACGGCTCCCTAGGCAGATCTGATATCTTCATTCCAATACCATGGTAAATAGCTATGTTCTCTTTGAGCATGATCTGCATGGTGTCTGGATACACACTATCTATATTGTTCGCAGCCTTCTCCAGATCAGCCCAGACCCTGTTCTCATCAAGCCCTCTGAGGATAAGAAGCTCATTGTATAGATTCTTCAGGGTCTTTATTATCTTTGTCCCCAGCCAATTCTCTAACCCATAATCCCTGATCTCGGTTAGCGCCCTCGGATTACCTCCCGAGAGTTTCCACGCAAGCTCTTTATCAACCCCTACCCCCTCTGCTATCCCCTCCGTAGCTCCTCTGGGAAGGTTCCACATTAGGATATAACGCTCCTTAGAACCCCCTACATGCATCTTGGTTACCGCAGCATCGCTGGTAGTGATTATATATGCTAGGGAAGACCCCCTTTCCCCAAGAACTCTGTTTATGGAGTGTTTAAGAACGTTATAGAAAATCTCCACATGGTTCTTCAGTTCAATATAGTCGTTCTCTGATAAAAACCTATACTCATCAATAACAACAACATGCCTCTTCCCATCTCCTTTCTTTCTAGAAACTATATCTCTAACAATATCCATAGCGGTCTCGATAGCATCCATCTGTTCGAACAAGCCCTCTTTCTTTGAAATTGATAGCGAGAAGCCTGCTGGGAATACCATGGGTATGCCTAGGGAGGCTCCAAGCGAAACGCTATAGCCTCTATCCTTTAATCTCTTTGATAGCCTCTTCATAATATCCTTGTTGGTTGATGTTATGTTTATGTTTCTCTTTGCCTCATCCATGCTAACATAGTGGATCTCCGTGCTCCTCTCCCTAAAGCTTGTGAGCGTGTTAGCCAGAGCTAGGAGGAGTGTTGTCTTACCACACCCCTTGGGACCGTATAGAATGGTTATCTCCCCATCCCTGATTGCCCTGCCAAGCCCGAGGATCTCCCTAGCCTCAGCCTCACGATCGACAAACCTCCCAAGATCAGTATTATGTTCATGCATCTTAGAAACAATCTCATACACATTAACACTTTTCCCAGCTCTTGATGTCCCGGTATCTGTCTCGGGGCTTGGTCTAATATGGATGGTATCCATAGCACTCCCAACAATATATATTGAAAGGGATATAGATATATAGCTAAAACCTCTCTCCGCTTGTCCCTCGATGGTCATTGATTTTCTTTTGTTTTGGATTGCTTTGCTTCTTGATCCACAGGGTTTTTAGCCCTGTGGCATCGAGGGACTTCCACCTTCCCCATAGAGATCTTGGGATCTCTATGAGTTCATGGGTGGCTGTCGAGCCCAGCGGCACGGGGCTCCTATCTAGACTTAAAACCCCGAAGCCCTTCTGGGCAGAGCCCTCATACAGGGCTTCGGTCTCGGATGCTCCAAAGGTCATCGCATCCCGAGGTATCCCTAGATCTAGCAGAGATATCACCTCATCATCAAAACAACTATGGATTAGATGCTTATAAGCTTAAGCCCACAATAAACATGAGCACTACAAATAATAATGAAAGCCGAAACAGCCTGCCATCCCCGATCGTTTTCATAGACTTAATCTATATAATAATGACTAGCCCATTGCTTCCCTAATAACCTCTTCTGGGGATATATCTGTGCTCCTCTTCCTAGCCATTGCTTTCAATGCATAGTAGTATGCTGGGATTTGGTATGCGTATTCCCTGCCTATCCATTGCTCTCTTGGGATCTCCGAGATCTTGTCTGCAGCTGCTACATATATGATTATGTTGTGTCTTAGCATAGGCTTCCAGATGCTGGGTTCAGCCCAGCCTATGTCATCCACCTTATCCAGCGATGCTGAAATCTCCTCCAGAGCCTTCCTCCTCTGCTTCTTAGGCAAGTGTTGGACAAATCCCTTGATCCCATTTATAACCTCTCCCTCAAGCCACTTCTTAATCCCATTCTCCCATATCAGTTCCAAAGCCCTCGGGTTGCCCCCAGAAAGTCTCCAGAGGATCTCTTTAGCCTCTTCAGAGCTGATCCCAAGCTCCCTGGCAACCCTATGGTGTAAACCTACCTGTAATATATGTTCCTCAAAGGCGTTTCTAGGCAGATTCCACATCAATGCCCACTTAACTTTACCATCAACGACACTCCTGAGCTCCTTTATAAGGGCGTCGCTTGTAAGGGCTATAACGGCTACTCCTCCACCTTTTTTCTCCACAATCTCTCCATTGATTTCTCTAAGCTCGTTAGCAAAGCTCTCAAGCCATTGTTTGAAGCTGCTCAGATGCCCTGGGCTATCTGCTTTAACCTCGTCAATAGCTATTAATATCCTCTTATCTATACTCTCCCTAGCATCAACTACAGCGTATTTGATTAGCCTGGCGATTTCCCAAGCTGCTCCTAACAGGCTCACACCCCCAGTTATTGTTAGTGTTGTGAAGTCTATCCAGTCAGCCCTTATACCTAGATTATTAACAATCCTCTGGAGCAGATCCCTCATAGACCTCCTCACATTGAGAACAACCCTCCTAGCTGCCTCAAGCTCCCTAGCAGCAATAGTTATTAGCTCGATATCAGGGACATCCTCAAGGGCATATCCCATAGCCCTGAATAAAGTGCTCTTACCACAACCCTTAGAACCATAGAGCACAGTGATCATCCCATCACGCACAGGTCTCCCCAAACCCCATTCAAGGATCTCCCTAACCTCTCTCTCACGATCCACGAAGCTCCATGAAAAATCCTTACTCCTTATCACATAGCTATGCATTCTGCTAATGATTTCCTTGATTTTATCGTTTTTCTCTGTCCTAGATGTCTCTATATCTTCCTCAGGGCTTGGTCTAATATGGATGGTATCCATAGCACTCCCAACAATATATATTGAAAAGGGATATAGATATGGCAATAAAAGTCTTGCTCCCTATCTATGTCTTTATATATGCTATGAAGGCCTTGTTGATCTGACCTCCTCCCCGCCCAGAGGGGGACCCCCAACCTTCAGAACACTATAGGATACACACCTTTAATCTTTTCTATCCATCCCCGCTCTAAAGGGCGAGGCTTCCAGTTGTTAGTGAGAATCTTTTTTGTCTGATGAATCTTTCATGCATGCACTCCTCGTGCTTCATCATCTCTATCCTGCTTCTTATAATCATTGCTGTATCGAACACCCCGTGGTTTTTAAGAGCGTTTCCCCGCTAATGATACTTCTAAATACTTGTGAATGTCTTTAATTCTGTTAGCGGGGTTGGCCCTAGGCTTGGGATCACCAGCTTCACCCGAGCTGCATGGGGCCCTGTCGAGCCCAACGCCACTGGGCTCCCATCTGAGGATAGGTATTTCAAGCCGATGTTTATAGCACCTATCATGTCTCTATCCATGGTTAATCCGTTGCTCAGCCTTGCCAGCCTCATCTGTATCTTTATAACCCTCACCCTTCTACCCCCTCTCAACGCAAAGCGAATCACAGAGGGGGTGTATCTCTTGATGGGCTTACCGCTAAACGGATCTCTTGATGATGAGTATGCCTCAGATTCTTCGACAACATATAATGGCTTGTTATTCAACACCTCCACTAGTTTTGAGGCGTACCACTGGTGGATCCTATGCCTCAGACTCTTTTTATTAGCATTACTAGCCATTCTACTCTTACCCCTATGGGCATTCCCGACAACTACTGTGGCACTATATTTTCTAGCGATCTCCTCGATGATCCTAGCTGTCTTGTATATTATATCCTCCTTCCTCTCCCTCTCTCTAAGCCTTCTAAGTGATTTCCTAGCAACCCTATCCCTAGTGGATCTGCCTTCTGTTATCCTTCTCCTCCTCTCAGAATATGCTATAACGATCCTGCCAATGTTAGTCTCGATCCTATAGATCTCGTGTAATTTCCTACCCACAAAGACAGCTAGTGTAACATTGTTCTCATTTATATCCACTGCAACAGCGTTATCCGGGTTATAAGATACCTCGAACTCCTTGATCAGCGTTAGATATACAAGGATCTTTCCACTAGATAGTTTTAATTTCAACTCGCTAGATGGCTTCCAATTGTTATAGAGGTATCTATGTAGATGCTTATTATTTCTATAGCCTATCCTATTCCATCCTCTATGTGTTCTAACCTCTATATATCCCTCTCTCAATCTCCAATCCTGGGAATCAGAATATGTTATTGTTATACTCCTTATCTCAGGCTTATCTTTTTCTGTTTCTCCTTTCCTCTTCTTCTTTTTGAATGACCTAGCCCTTCTAACAGCATCTCTATAGCACCCCTTGATAATCCTTGTGGGGAGCCATGGATATTCCTCTCTAAACCTGTTATAGAAGATCCTGTGTAAAGTGGGTTGAGAAGCTCTATACTCTAGAGCGTAGTCTGTCATCTCACTAAGCATCTCCCTATATGCATCTTCAATCTCTCTAAGTGCTTGCCTTCCAAACCTATTAACCCAGCCCTCCAGTATAACAGTTCTCTTGAGGATCTTTGTGAGCTTCTCCACATCTAATCAAATAATTAGAGATAACCAGAGATATTTAAACTTACAGTCAGTTCTGCGTTAGCCTCTGAGTAGAACCTTGGATCGCTCATAATCATTCCAAGTCTGAACTGGATTTCACGTGGATTAGCATAGGAAGAGAAAGAGATATCGAGTAGCTTCTTCAGCTCCCGCTCAACCCTACCAGGTATCCTCAATTTCATAACATCCCCACCACCAACATATTTACTGCAAAAGCCTCGCCCTTTAGAGCGGGGATAGGGTCAGATATTTAAGTAGCTTGCCACTAGCTATGGATTGCCGGTGCTGTATTCATTGCCTGGGATTTATCAACGGTGTTGATGCATTGTTTAACCTTGAGGATCATCAGGGGGATCAAGTTCAATCACCGCTCATGGTAGCGGGCTACAGTCATCATCAATATCTAAGAGGGCATAGAGCTTTAAATGTTTATCCAAACCACTTATCCAGTCCTCTGGCAGATGATGTTTTTGAAAAGGCCTTAGATAGCCTCTCGAGGTTGTTCTCCACCCTCTCCCTCGAGAACTCATATTCCTCTACAAGCATTTCTATAACCTTCTCTCTATCTGGGGGTCTCCACTCTAGCTTGGGGACATCTGCTACTGGGGGGTTTAGGAATATGTTTTTGATCTCCTTGGGATCTGTTGGGAACCTAGCCCCTGGGAGGACTTTTAGAGCTTTTTCAAGCCCTCCATAGCTTTTGATCAGTGTATATGCTTTCTTAGGGCCTATCCCCTCCACGCCATCTGGATTATAGTCGGTTCCTATCAGTATTGCTATGTCGATCAGCTGTTCCCTAGATATCTCGAGGGACTTTAATACCGTGTTGAGATCTAACAGCTCTGGCTTGAGCTCTACATAGACATCCTTCCCAGGCATCTTCCTCCTACCGCTAATCGTGAGATTTCTAATCAGCCTCGGGCTTCCAAATAGAAGGGAGTCGTAGTCCTGGCTCGCGCTAGCCCATGCAACGCCCTTAATAACCATGTAGGCTGCCTGGGCCTCGCCCTCGGAGGGTGCTTGGACCCATGGGATGCCCATATATTCTAACAGCTTTTTAGAGGCTTCAACCATCTCGTTGGTAAGCCTAGATGTTGCCTGCGCGTATTTCCTCATCTCCTCCTCATCCCCCCTCTCCCTAGCAATTCTAAGCTTCTCCTCAGCCTTCTGCTTAGCAATGCCCCTCCTAGCTATCTCGGCACTCTTAAGCTCCGGAGGCTTCCCATCGAAGACATAGACGGGCTTGATACCAGCTTCAACCAGGTTTATGGTTCTGTAGAAGAGACCTGAAAGATGACTTGTAACCCTTCCCCTGCTATCCATCAGGGGTGTGCCATCCTGCTGTCTAATTGCTGAGAGGAATTGATAGAGGGCGTTATAAGCGTCTATAGCAATTACCTTTCCAGAGAGCTCTCTAAGATCGTTTATATATCTTATAGCCTTCTCAGGGATTAGCTCCTTGAGATCTACACCCAAAGCTCCACCAAATATAAATTAGATAGGAGATATATAGAGCCACAGATGTAGATCGATAGCGTGTGAGATGCAAACCCCTTTTACCCTTCCATTCCATTCAATTCTATGGGGCTATATCGTGCCAAGGCTTAGGTGGAGCCTCAGAGAACTCTTAAGAGGAAGGGAGGCGATCCCTGTGCCAGGCGTCTATGCACCATCAGTAGCAATACTTGCAGAGAGACTAGGATTCAAAGCGGTCTATCTAAGCGGTGCCGCCCTCACAGGCCTTCTAGGCCTACCAGATCTGGGTGTTATAACCCTTTCAGAGGTGGCTATGTTTACAAGATATATAGCTGATAAAATCACGATTCCAATGATCGTTGATGCGGACACAGGCTTTGGAGAAGCCATAAATGTTGCTAGGGCTGTGAGGGTTCTAGAGGATTCAGGAGCATCGGCAATCCAGATAGAGGACCAGGTTCTACCAAAGAAATGCGGACACCTATCGGGCAAGGAGGTGGTTCCAGCGGAGGAGATGGTTAAGAAGATAGTCATGGCTGTTGAGAGCAGAAGGAGCGATGAATTCCTAATAATAGCTAGGACAGATTCTAGGGGGGTTACAGGGCTTGAGGACGCAATAGAGAGGGCGAAGATCTATGTTGAAGCGGGGGCAGACATAATATTTCCAGAGGCTCTCGAAAGCGTTGAGGAGTTCAAGAGGTTTGCCCGGGAGGTCAGAGCACCCCTCATGGCTAACATGACGGAGTTCGGCAGATCACCCCTTCTAAGCCTAAAAGAGCTGGAGGAGATGGGGTACAAGCTAGTGATATTCCCAGCAACAACTTTCAGAGCAAGTATGATGGCATCCAAGAAGATCCTCGAGATTATAAGAGATAAAGGAACGCAGAGGGATAGCCTAGATATGCTCATGACAAGAGCTGAGTTCTACAATCTAATAGACTACTACAGATATGAGGAAGAGGATAAAAAGGTCGACACAAAGGCCAGAGAGATAGTCAAACGTGTGAAAACCTCTTCATAGCTATTTTACAATTATATCCGCTTTCCTCAGGCACGGATTTTTGAAAATCTTCTTAGATCCAAAGAAAAATTATTAAATACTAGTTATGAAGTGGAAGTGCTAAAATATAGCTAGCTAAGGTAACATATAACTTGATCCCTCTGGGCGAGACTAGAATTGATGATGTGTAGGTAGACGAAATGACTTAGGTGGTTATATAGGTGAATTAATCATAGGAGGTGCATAAGGGTTAGGATCGATATTCCCGAGCTTGCTATGGCTCTGCATCTAACATCTTTAAACCCCTTAGGAATATAATGTTGGTTTAGTAATCTTGGGTATAAGTCTGGAGAGATTCATAGAGGTATCGAAACAGCTATATGAGAGATCTTTGAGCCTAGGAATACCAGCTATTTCATATGAAGATGGACTAGTGCTGGCTTCGCTAGCCTTCATATATTGTGCTGCTAATAGCACTATGAGAGCTGTAGATGCTGGTGCTGGCATAGGCTACTCAACGATATTCCTAGCCTATGGCATGGGCCAGAGGTGTAGGGGGGACTCACAGCAATTGAGAATAGGGAGGAGAGGTTTAACGAGCTCATGTCAAACCTGCCCTTGCTAAGAGAGATAGCAGGAGATGGGATCGAGATCGAGGTTATATATGGAGATGCGCTGGAATATCTCAGGGGCATTGAAGATGGATCCCTGGATCTGGCCTTCATAGATATAGAGAAGGGCAGCTATCCACAAGCGCTAAGGCTACTCAGAAAAAAGCTTAGAAAGGGAGGTATAGCTATATTCCACAATGCCATATCGCCTAAACCCTTCCATCCCCACAGCTATGGACCAGAGGCCTCTATGAGGGTGGAGCTATGGGTTGGGATCACCCAGGGCTGGTGGATGCAGATGATGCAGCGGGGCGGTGAAAGCCCTGCCTGATGCGGTGAAGCTAAGGGAGGAGGGCTTGATCAAAAGTACCAAGCCCAGTAAAACCAGAACCTCGTCGATCTCCTCCTCGCCCTTAAAGGATGGGGGCTTCTGATTGTAAAAAATCTCCTATTTAGGCGAAGTATGTACTTATAGGAGTTGTTTGATGATTAGTAATGGTGCTGTGGATGCCGCTGAAGGAGAGAGACTTTGTCTTGGTAGAATATACTGTGAGGGTTAAGGATACGGGCGAGGTGATCGAGACCACTAGCGAGGAGGTTGCCAAGAGCAGCGGGATCTATAGGGAGGGCGATGTATATGGGCCTAAGCTTATGATAATAGGTGAAGGTAGATATGTCAGGGGTTTTGAGGAGGCTGTAGCCTCTTCAGAGGTTGGTGAGGAGAAAACAGTTGAGGTGGAGCCTTCGAAGGCATATGGTGATAGAGATCCCAATAAAGTTAAAATCCTCAGCCTGAGGGAGCTAGCTAAGCTCAACATAGTGCCTGAGCCTGGGAAGGCGATAGAGATAGGTGGGGCTGTGGGTATTGTTAAGAGCATATCTGGGGGGAGGGTGGTTGTTGACTTCAACCACCCACTCTCTGGGAAGACACTGGTGTTCACTTATAAGATTGTGAAAAGGCTTGAGGATCCTGTGGAGAAGATTAAATACCTCATGCTCAGAAGATCTAGGAGGCTTTCGGCTGAAAAGCTTGTGGTGAGGATCTCCCAGGACATGTTAAAAATCGAGATCGAGACGCCTGAGGAAGTTATACTCGCCGAGGATCTACAGATATTCAAGAGAACAGTGGCTGAAGAAATATTCAGATACTTCCCAGAGGTAAAGCAGGTGGTCTTCATAGACAGCTTCTTCAGACCCCAATAGAACGTTAGAAGCGTGGTGCTTATTAAAGAAGATAGGGGTTTTCAAGGGCTCCTCGAAGCCCTCAACAGAGTTTCTAAGAGCTATGAGAGAACATCTAAGATGCTCACCCTGGGTCTTGAGAGTAGGTTCAGAGGAGAGGCTATATCGCGGATAGAGCTGGGAAGAATCCTAGATGTAGGATCAGGAACAGGTGTGATGGCCAGACAGATCCTCAAGAGCTATGGGAGAGCATATGTGGTTGCCCTTGAACCGCTCCCAGGGTTTCTAGCGATTTTAAAAGGGGTTTTAGAGAGTCCTCAAGCCGATGTTGTTCAGGGGTATATAGAGTATATGCCATTCAGAGATAAGGCATTTGATACAGTGATAGCTGGTTTTATGCTTAGAGATGTGATGGATCTCGGAAGATCCGTTTCTATGATGGCTAGGGCAAGCAGAAAAGCCGTTGTAATCCTCGACTTCTGGAGACCAAACAGTGTCTTGACCCTTTTAATCGAGGTTATATATATGTTCTTCATAATGGGTTTAGTTGCAGCTATATCGCCAAGGGATATTAGGGGTTATATGGAGATGATAAGAACTGTCTTTAGAGTACCTAGGATCGGGGGGCTCATGAAGCTTTTAAAGAGACTGGGGAGGTTTAGGGTTAGATGTTGGGCTCTATGCATACTCTTTGTAGCCAGGATAGATATATGCTCTGGTATCTAGCAAGGGTTACAAATAGTTACACAGGGCTTATTAGAAATATAGAACCTTGGCTGAGGGGATAATGGTTATAGTTATCCAGAGAGCCAGGGTCGCGCCACTCTTCATCATAGCCTTTCTATCCCTAGTAGATACATCCTTTATATCGCCTGTGATCTCCTCATATACCAAGAGCCTTGGGGGAGGAGACTTTGAGGCTGGGCTGGTTACAGCTTTGTACTCCATAGTGGCTATACCAGCTACAGTTGCTATGGGCTATGTTATAGATAGAATCGGTAGGAGAAGGATCCTCATACCCCTTTTCATAGGCGACGCATTCTCACTCTATATGTACAGCCTAGCATCTAATGTGCAGCAGCTGATGATAGCAAGGGCTCTACACGCTATATTCGACGCAGGGGTCTTCCCAGCCTCTATATCTATATTCAGGGAGGCCATTACTGAAAAGAGGGTTGGAAGGTATATGGGGTTATACTGGCTCTTCATTTCCCTAGCAATTATAGTTGGGTCATCCACCACCCATATCATGGTTCTGAGACTGGGCTATAAACCTATTTTCCAGCTCCTAGCAATTCTAATGCTAATCGGATTTGCATCGTCTATAGCTGCTAGGGAGATCTATGTGCCACCGGCTAGAAGGAGCTCTATAAGCTTCTCACAGCTTAGAGGGCTATGGGGGAAGTTGATCCCGGCATATCTATCAGCCTTGATCCTCTACATGGGGATAGGGGCAATAACGGGGTCTCTATCGCCAAACCTAATCAAATACCTTGGGTTCACAGACAGGGCAGGGGCTGCGGCGACAGCAACGTTCATGATAATCTCAACTGCAGCAGCCCTGCCATCAAATATGCTCGCCGGATATCTCATAGAGAGGAGGGGTAGGCAACAAGTGCTGGTGTTGGGAGGGATCCTCCTCGCATCTTCAATGACCATTCTAAGTGTAAACCTATCTGACTTAGCTAGAAATGTCTCTGCATTACTTAACGGTATAGCCCTCGCTATGATTCTAGTCTCATCATCTGAGATAGCCGTGGATGTCCCAGCACCTGCGAGGGGTACTAGCTCTGCCATATATAGCTCGATGCTACTAGTAGGGGTTGCAGTTGGATCCCCTCTTGCTGGTTATCTAACGGAAAGGGTTTCCATATCCCTAGAAGGATCCACAGTATATACCTCATTCCTAACCCCAGCACTATTGACAATAGGACTCACAGTACTGCTAATAATGTATAAGCCAAGGGAGAGAATATAGGCAAAGTATCAACCCAATAATGAAACAAATATCTATAAAAATTCTACTATTTCTTCACCTCTCACATAGCATTATAGAACACCCTAAACTAAAGATTCACTCGCAACACATTCCTATTTATATTTTTCCTACAGAGGATTTTCACCCACAAAACTTTATAACTAAAGCCCTAGCTCTTTAAAGCGGAAAGAGCCCAGACTGATCTGTAGGGGTCTACTTTTAGTTAGCAACACGAAATAAAAGATTTAAAAGTGCCACAAAAATAGTCATGCAGGTGATTTCTTATGAATATATCTCCCACAAGTAGGAGGTTTCGGAGATCCCTAGTTATCCTTATAACATGGATAGCCCTTTATATTGTTGTCTCCGCAACTTTCAACGGATTTTTAATACCCTTTTTAATGGATATTGGCGTTGATATCTCTGCATATACAGGGTATATAAATATAGGCTTTGCTCTAATCTTCGGCTATATGATCGTTAGATCTGTTGCTAACACCATATATTGGTCGATGAGGGTTAAATATGATCATCCACAGGCTGCGGCTGTTAGAAGTATGATCCAGATAGTCGGTATAGGGGCTCTCCTAGCGGGGATAGCAGGTGGAACTGCGGGTGGAGCCGCAGGGGTAGCCCTCGGCGGCTTTATAGGGATTGTAGTTGGCTTTGCCTCACAGCAGATCCTTGGACAGGCTGTTGCGGGGCTATTCATACTGATCGCAAGACCGGTTAGAGTAGGAGACGAGGTCACAATAGCAGGAGAAACAGGGAAGGTTGAAGATATAACATCGCTATTCATCATAATCCAGAAGGGTGATGGCACAACAGTGCTTATACCTAACAACATGGCAATAGGATCTAAGATATACATTATAAAAAGATACGAATCTACTAAGGCTTAAATCCATATAGATCGTGATCAAATGCGATAAATAGAATGGATCCTCTACTACGATGCCATACCAACCTTCTCCGCTTATCCCCGATGATCATTGATTGTCGCTGGTATTCTTTTGTTTTGAGTTGCTTTGCCTCTCGATCCACAGGGTTCTCAGCCCTGTGGTCATCGGGGAGCTCCTCCCACTCCACCTCCCGAGCAATACGCCCTAGGAGGCTTCTCGGAAGGGTAGTCGAGCCAAGCGGAAGGAGGCACCCACCTAGAGCCTCGGTCTTGGGAGCTCTGAGCATCATAGCATCCCGAGGTCTCCCAAGATCTAGCAGAGATATCACCTCATTAAAATAAATAGGGTGAGAGAGCCGACTCGTCCAGGAACTCATCATCCTGGGGTTCAAAAAATCAAAATACTTAGAAGATTATAAATCTCTATAATACTATCCCTGCCTTAAAGGGGCGAGGCTTTCAGTTGTAAATTCTTCTCAGATACAAGAGTATGGAGGAATAGCTGTGAGTGACAAAGATCTCTGCGGTTTATATAGAAAGGTTATAGAGGATCTTAGGAGGATCTCGCAGACCCCAGGCTATATAGATAAGAGGGGTGGGCTTACATCAGAGGGTAGAGCTTATATAGCAATAATAGCAAGGTATATGGCTAGAAACAGGCTGGGATGCCTAGAGATCCTCTGGGAGCTGAGGGATAGGCTGGATAAGATAGAAAGTCTCTATCAATGTATCCAAAACCACATAGAGAGATGTGAAGAGGAGTTCTAGCACCTTCCCTGAGCCGGCTACAATGTCGGTGTCGGTTGTGGCTAAGCTTCTTTTCCTCTATGAATTTTGATTATTATATTTTATAAGTGAGAGTACTCTGTATGGTACATGGATTATCTTTCCCTCCCCCGGCCACTGTAACATCGTACTCCCTTCTCAGCAGAGCCATGAATTCTCTAGACTCTTTATATGCACAGCCCTTTAATCATATAACCCTTTTCCAATATAAATGCTGAATCCATATATTAGCTCCAGCCACCTATAGATCGGGGGTATCCACGGGTGTAGCTGCTGTCTCGTGGAGCGGTGGGAAAGACTCATATCTCGCAATGCATATAGCCTATGAAAAGGGTTATAGGCCTCTCTATGCTGTCCACATGTTTGTAGAGAATAGAATATCATATCATGGCCCTCCATGGCTTCTAATGTCCCAGATAGCCTCTACAGGATTAACAGGGGTCTTCGCTAGAACCACCTGGGAGGATTATGAGAAGGACTTTAAAGAGATCCTAAGGAGGTTAAGGAGTCTAGGTGTTGAGGAGATGGTATTCGGGGACATCTATATCGAAGAGCATAGACAATGGGTTGAAAGGGTGTGTAGAGAAGTTGATATAGATGCTGTAGAACCTCTCTGGGGTTCTGATAGCTATAGCATTGTCAAGAAAGCCCTAGACCTTGGCGTGAAGGCTCTAATTATAAGGGCCTACGATAGAGAGCCCCTCTCAAAGTATGTGGGCAGGATCCTCGATGCAGATGCTATAGAGGATTTCGAGAAAAACGGCATAGATCCCGCGGGGGAGCGTGGCGAGTACCACACAGTAGTTATAGATGCTCCCCTCTATAGATATAGGCTAGAGATCCTCGATGGAAGGTTTGAGAGTATAGAGGGTAGATTTGGGGATAAAATATATAGGTATAGGGTTTTCATCCCAACAAAATATAGATTTATTCCAAAGAAATTAGGCAGCCTTGAACATCAGTAGCCGATATGTTACAACTGAAAGCCTCGCCCTTCAGGGCGGGGATGGTTTTAATAGCTTCCAGGTGTTTGTTTTAGAAAGGCTCTATGGCCTCTGGCGGTGAGGGTTTGCTAACCATCTCTATTGGTGTGAGGGTTAGTCCCGAGCCTGGGGCTATAGAGCTCCTCAGGAGATACAACACAGCCCTAAACTATGCAATAAATAAGATTCTGAGACTGAATCTAAAGAAAATCGGGGAGGTTCATAGTGCTCTATACAGAGAGCTTAGAGAATGGTTCGACCTCCAATCAAGGGTTGCCATTGACTGCTATAGAGATGCACTTGCAAATGCCAATGCCTGGAGGAACAATCCTAGGAGGGGGAGAAAGCCTAGGGTTAGGAAGCTATCTATGCTTCTACACCCAGGATCGGGATATAGGGTTAAAGAAGGCTATGTGGAGATCATAGGAGGGGTTAAACTCAAGATCATCGGCTGGGATAGGAGATATGATGGCTATGAAAATGGAGAGGCAAGGTTAGTCTATAGAGATGATAAGATGATCCTGTGGATATCCAAGAGGATCCCCAAGCCAAAGCCTTATCAGCCTAGAGATGTTATTGCTATTGATGTTAATGAGAAGAAGACAGTAGATGGAGATCACGTGATCAATGGGGAGAGGGACACCGAGATCGATGAAGCCCATAGATGGAAAAAGCTTGCAGAGGATCTCCAGAAGAGATACTCATCAACTAGGTACCCTGCATGGAGGAGGAGAAAAGCTATACTAAATAGAATAAGATCCTATCATAGGAAGGCTAGGAACATTCTTGAGAACTGGGCTAGAAAAACATCTCTGAGGATCGTGGAGCTATCTAAGAAGCTTGGACACGCAGTATCTAGAGAGGATCTCACAGGACTGATAAACTCCCTGAGAAAGATAAAGAACAAGGATCATAGAACCAAGCTGATCATAATGGGATATTCAAGGCTTGTTAAATGGATAGACTGGCAGGCAGAGAAACACGGGGTTCCACTAGCAATAGTAAATCCAAATGGGACATCCTCAGAATGCCCAAAATGCGATTCAAAGCTTGAGGAGAATGGATATAGAAGGCTTAGATGTCCCAGATGTAGTTTCGAAGCAGATAGGGATGTCATCGGAAAGCTCAATATAAGGAAGAGGGCTTTGAAAATGCTAAAGATCAAAGTAATTCCTGGGGGATCTCTGACCACCCCCACTGCCCCCCAAATGACAGATGTAAACCCGAATAGATGGGGGGAACCAATGAACCTCCAGTAAAAGGGCGGGGAGGAGGTCAGGCTGGATATGATCGCCTCTATAGACGGGATCAATATATTAGAGAAGATTAGGCGTGGAAATCGATAAAAATAATTAATATATTCCATATATATGTATGAAAAATTATATCGCAGATACCGTAATGCTATAAATGATTTGCACTGCAGTATTAATAATTCTAGATCTTTGTAAAAATTTTTAGGCTTTGAGATATATAATATAGAGGGGCTGTTATTTCATCTAATATAATCTGTGGCGGGGTGATCATTGTTGCACATCAAGATCCTCAGGAACTCTGGCCACGCGGTGAAGGCTGCTATAATAGCCTCTATAGTATCGGTGGTATTTGCTCTTGGAGAACTTCTAGCTATATCTATGCTTGGGTATTCAAGCATACTTATGGCGGATATGATCCACAGTTTTCTAGATGCTATTATGAGTCTCACAGCAGCCCTCTCAATATATATAGCTGTTAGGGGTAGGAGATCCCCTAGATTCCCCTGGGGTCTCTATAAGGCTGAGAGTCTTGCGTCCCTCTTCATAGTCTCTATTACCCTTTTCTTCATAGCCGAGACGCTTTACTATGGCATTGTGGAACCTGTGAGAACACCTATATATGCGATTCCCCTGCTTCTTCTGGGGTTTGCGGCATCTTATGGCATGTATAGATATGAATCTCTGTGGGCCCGCAGATCCATGTCTTCCTCTCTCATGTCTGACGCCATGCATGCTAGATCTGACGCGTATTTGACCCTTTCAGCACTAGCAGGTGTTGCTGTAGAGCAGATCACCAGCAGCGCGATCCCACAGATAATTGTCCTAATCTTAATAGCTGGCTATGTTGTCAAAGACTCCATATATATAGCTAAGGAATCTATTTTATCGCTTCTAGATGCGACGCCACCTAGGGAGAGGGTAGAGGATCTGGTTAGGCTGGCTAAAACATACTCAGGACTTGAAGTCTCGAAAGCAATGCTAAAGAGAGCGGGATCATTCATAACAGGAGTCATAGTCCTAGAGGCAGAGCCCAGCCTAACAATTGGAGAGGCGCAGAGAATAGCTAATAAAGTAAGGAGAAAAATATACCGCGTAAGACCAGATGTGGTAAATCTAGTGGTGGTTATAAAGCCCAAAGGGGAGGCAGAAGCATATGCAATAGATATGGAAGATAAAAGAAGTAGAGAAGCAATAATAGCCAGGAAACCCCCACATAGAGGAGCTAATAAGTAAGCTCACTAATACTATAAATAGCCCTCTAACAATAATTAGTTGAACCACTTGGCGAAGAGATCATAGCTTGTGATTGGTGTTAGACAGCTTCAGAGGGTTTTTCTAAATGCTTTGAAAGAGGCTCTCAGCGAGAGGTCTGGACCCATCTTAATAGATCTTCCCATGGTTGTGCAGGTCGAGGAGATAGATATGGAGCTTGAGGATCCCTCGAAATATCTACCTACGGGGAGGGTGTATCCAGATCCTATCGCCATTAAAAGAGCTGCGGAGCTTCTCCTCACGGCTCAGAAACCTTTGATCCTAATAGGAGGCGGTGTCGTGATGTGGGAGGAGCTTATAAAGGTTGCTGAGTTTCTAGGAGCCCTATTATATGCTCGTTCAGAGGAATGCTAAGGGGGATTTCCCGAGGATCACAAGTTCTACGCCTTCCACCCAGGGAACATAGACAGCCTCGTTGGGAACGAGCTTGCTAAGGAGGCTGACATCATATTAGCTGTTAAGGTAACGTTTAGTGATGAGGCTACAAGCTCCTATGTGAAGGGTGTGGCGTTCAATATACCCCCTACCAAGCTTATACACATAGATATAGATCACATGAGATTGACAAGAACCACCTAGTCGAGATAGGAATTGTTGGGCTGTAGCCTTTTTCATGATATTAGAGATCTTTTTATATTCTTTCATTCAATTAATGGTTGAAGTGGAGGTTTAGGGACAAAGAGAGTCTAGGGATAATGGCTAGGGGAAAGAGAAAGAGGGATAAGAGGTGGATGTGGGTTGCAAAGCCAGGAGATAAGATAGTTGTTAGTAGAACCGCTATCATGCCTTCAAAGAAGCTATCTAGGAGGGAGTTCAGAGCCCTCGAAGAGATCGTGAACATATACACTAGGATGCTTGAGAATGCGCTTCCCCACGCATCTAGGAATATTATTGAGAATTACTATAGACTTGAGAATGGGAAGTATCGAGAGCTAAGGAGTATCTATCTAGATATTCCATCCCACTATGTTCACGGAGTATGTCAGGATGCTGTTGAAAGGGTATCCTCTCTTAGGAGGAACAGGGCTAGGCAATACTCTAGAGAGATCTTTAATGAGATCGTTAAACATCTAGGTCTGGGGAAAAAGGATCTTAGGGGCAAGAGGATCAGGAGATATCTCTGGAAGAGATCTTGGGAAATAGCTCGGGATCAGGTTGATCTAGAGATGAACAATGGAATATTAGTGTCTAGGATCAACAGCGTTAGCCTATGGCTGGTTAATAATCATGTATGGAAACCAATAAACCCTATGAAGATCAGGATCAACGGTGTTGAGAACATTTTCTTCACAAGCGTTGCTGTTAACACCCATAGGGGTTGGGTGCACCTAGATCTTGAGCCTTCTAAGGAGTTCTACAAGCTATTAGCTAGGGATTTTAAGCCGACATCCCACGCAAAGATTAGGCTTAATAGGAAGAATAGAAGGGTAATATTCTACCTATCCCTAGAGAAGGAGATCGAGATCTACAAGCCTGGGAATATTAAGCCCATTGATGTTAATAAGAACTCTGTGGCAACCCTCTACGAGGCATTTGCAATAATACTTGGAACAGATCTTGCAAAGACAACACTAGGCTATAGCTATAGGAAGGAGGGTATTCAGAGAAGAAATGGATCTGGTGGCAGAGAGGCTGGAAAGGCTATGAAAAAACTTAAGGAGGGGGAGAAGAAGAGGGACTATAGGATGAAGACAGCAAGTCTTATAGTAAGAGATGCTCTGAGGATGAGAGGAGTAATAGTTATTGAGAGGATCTCGGGGGATGATATAAGGGTTATGATCGCTAGATATAAGAATAAACAATTGAGGCACAGGATATATCAGAGTGCTCTGAAAGGAGAGCTCAATACAATAATAGATAAGGCTAGAGAATATGGTATGCCAGTATTGATGGTAGATCCTAGGAATACATCGAAGATCTGCCCAATACATAAGACTGTAATAGAGTATGGAGAGGACAGAATAGGTGTTTGTAGCAAAGGTGGCGAGAGATGGCATAGAGAGGTAGCAGCATTGATAAACATCTATTTAAAAGCCCTCGAAGCCCTATATGAGGGCAATGCCCAGAAGGGCTTCGAGGTTTCAAGCTAAATGGGAGCCCAGTGCCGCTGGGCTCGACAGCCACCTATGAACCCATAGAGATCCCAAGATCTCTTTGGGGGAGGTGGAAGTCCCTCGATGACCACAGGGATGTAATAACATCCCTGTGGATCAAGAAGCAAAGCAACACAAACAAATTAATATCAATAACCATCAATAACCATCGAGGGACAAGCGGGATGGAAAGGCTTCTCTAGAGATGTTCTATAAAGCCCTAGTAGAGCTAGTCTATGATGGTCTTCTATGCTTTCCTAGATATTCTCAGAAGCGCTACTGGGAACCTGTGGATCCTCTTTCTATGCGTTGCAAAAATCGCGGGGATCTCCATACTGTATATCCTTATCACCTCTGCTTCGAAGCCTTTTTCAGATGCCGTGGTCTTTATAAGCTCTAGGGATTCCTCGTTGTACTTATGTATCGAGTATATAGTGTCTGATGCCTCCATAGCTGTTCTTAGAAAAACTAAGTCAGCCCCTCTCCTGTGGACGCCGAATGGTGGATTCATAACCACCAGTCCCAGTTTTCTAGGAGATCCTCTGTAGAGATCCCAGCATATGGGTTCAACCCTATCCCCTAGACCTAGTCTCCTCAGATTTGCCAGCGCATCTTCTAGATCTCTGCATGATATATCTATGCAGAGAACCTCTTCAACCCCTATAAGTGCTAGGGCCGCTGCTATCCTCCCACTTCCACATCCAAGATCTGATGCTAGCTTCTCTATATCGCCCCTCATCAATGCTGTGAATACCATCTCTGCTACTAGCCATGATGGTGTCGGGTATTGCTCTAGATCTCTTCTGGGGCTTCTAAACCCTGGGATCCTCTCTATAGCTAGCTCTAGATCCTTCTTCCTTATCCTTAAAAGCTTCTCTTCCCCCATCAAGCCCCTAGATCTTCATTCCACCTCTGCTCATGAGCCCTTATAACCCTCTCAACATTCTCCCAACCCAGCTTTCTAAGATCATTGTCCCCCATCCCCATCTCAGCCAGTCTCTCGAATAGCCTCTGTATCTTGGATATATCTTCAAGCCCCTCCGGCGTTCTCTCTATTCCAAAATAGTCTGTGCCTATAGCTAGAACATCTGATCCGAATCTCCTCCAAACCTCTATGATATGTCTAGCCAGGCTATCTATAGAGGGCTTCTCACCTATCGTCGAGGTTATCATTGTGAAACCCACAACGCCTCCAACCCTTTTTATACCCTCTAGGATCTCGTCATCCACGTTCCTCATATTCCTATGGATAGCCGCGTAGTTAGAGTGGCTAGCTATAACCGGTAGCTTCGATGCTGAGAGCACATCGAGAGCCGTTCTCCTACCTGTATGGGATATGTCTAATATGATTCCAAGGTTGTTGGCTATCCTCACAAGCTCCTCACCCTCCTCCGTTAAGCCATAGTCCTTCTTAGATCTACATGAAGACGCATATCTATTATCATAGTTCCACGTTATAGTTACGCTTCTAACCCCGAGGAGCCACAATATCTCTAGATCTTCGAGCCTGGATATGGGATCAGCGCCCTCCAGGCTAATCAGGATCCCTATCTTATCGCTTCTAACAAGCCTATCTAGATCGCCTGGCCTGGAGATAAGGGCAAGCCTATCTCTATATCTTTTAACAAGGCTTCTATAGATTGAAATATGCTCTATGACATCATCGAGAGACCCTAGAATAGGCACTGTAGAGCTGTGCCAAGAACCGTAGAGTCTCTCAAGCTTCTCGAGGATAGCAGGGCTCCAAAACTCTCTCCCAGGAAAGATGGCTCCGAAGACCAGCTTGACCCCTCCAGCAAGGTACTTAGGTATATCCCCATGCCTGCCGGGCATTTCTCTATCAAAGGTGATAGCTAGATCCTTATTAGCCTTAGGATCAAAGCCCCCAGTCTTAATAGCATATGATATATCCTGATGCATGTCAGCCACGAGATATCTAGCCAAGGAAACCACCAATACAACATATACACGATAAAACATAAAAATATATTAGCCCTTCACTTTAGGCTCAGCTGCCGCAGAGTCTCTGATAGGGTATGCCCTATATGGAATAGCCTTATCTGGGTAGTATCTTCTTTATATCGTCTATGAGCTCCAAAACCTTATCCATTTCAAGGCCCAGCTGCTCGATATCGAGTATTCCTTCGTAGAATGCTTCTCAATGGAGGACCCTATATCTAGCCATACACCTATCTAGAAGTCCCAGCCTCCTTATATTCTCGTCTGTCTTTTCGAGATCCCTAAGCATCTTCCTCCTCTCAAAGTGGCTTAGGGATCTTGCCGGGTCTGCTGAGGAGCATCGCGTTGATAGTCTGAATAACAGCGTTCCAAGCTTTCTCAGCAGAGTCTCTAATATCTACGGCATCTCCCTCGCTAACGGCTGAAGAGAACTCCTCCTTAGCCCTTCTATAGAAATCCTCTGCGAACTCTATCAACATATTCGCCGCATCAATAGAGGCTATCAACGTCTCCAAAAGCGATAAAGATTCAGCTATTATGTTCACAGCGACTATAATTTTCCATCCGGTTTCCAGTGTTTTTATTCCTAGATGTTTATAGGCTTTCGATAAGCACAGCGGGAAAAGACTACATCTAGGGCTGATCTCCCTCTCGCCTTGAAAGTGTTGGAAGTTTCCATATCCCTGCCCTTTTCATCGGCGGCTCATAGGTTCCCATTTATTTGAGTTTACAGCTGAAAGTCTGCCCTTTAGGGCGGGGAGGAGGCCAGATCCTGAAAGCTTTGTCTTTTTAAAGCAGGGTGGGAAGGTTTAGACTTATAATTAGGGCTAGTTATTCTCCTTGGTGGCTGTAGGCCGTCATGCTTAGAAGGCTGGGAAGTGCTAGATCTAGGCTTTTCAGGAAGGCTCTCTCCTTCTTCCTCAGAATTGCACGCCCCATTATGGGTCTCGTCTATAGGGTCTACGAGGCTAACCTTGAGGAGCAGGTTTTGAGTGGGCCTATACCGAGGCATGTTGCTATAATACCTGATGGTAATAGGAGGTGGGCTCTTCTCCAGGGTCTGCCCAAGTATGTTGGTCATGAGAGTGGTTATAGGAAGATGAAGGAGGTTTTGAGATGGCTACATGATCTCGGGGTGAAGATAGTCACTATCTATGCCATGTCGTATGAGAACTGTGTTAAAAGGCCTGAGGATGAGAGGGAGAGACTATATTCTCTCATAGAGAGGGGGCTAAGAGAGCTTCTAGACGAGGCTTTGAGGAGGGGTGTGAGGATAAGGGTTACTGGGAGGCTAGAGCTTGTTCCAGAGAGTCTTAGGAGGATAGCTAGGGATGCCGAGGCCAGGACCTCTGGCAATGGTGAGAGGGTTGTGAATATAGCTCTATGTTACGGCGGTAGGCAGGAGATCATAGATGCTATTAGGAGGATAGCTAGGGATGCTAGGGAGGGGAGGATAGATCCTGAGGAGATCACGGAGGAATCCTTTATGAAGTATCTAGAGATAAACCACGAACCAGATCTAGTTATAAGGACTTCGGGAGAGCTCAGGATCAGCAATTTCCTTCTATGGCAAGCAGCATATTCAGAACTATACTTCTGCGAGGCCTACTGGCCCGAGTTCAGGAGAATAGATCTTCTCAGGGCTATTAGATCCTACCAGCTTAGGGAGAGGAGATTCGGCTCATAGCGGATTGAGCCCCCTTACAAGGACTCTAAACCTCCTCGCATCATCCCACATATATACATTGTTAAAGAGAACATATGTCTCTGGAAAACCCAGAGCATCTATCCTCTCCTTTAGCCTCTTCAAATCCTCATCCGTATATCTATATCTATAGTTAACCTCGCCACCTCCGAGCCCGTGGAGCCTTGTATATAGGATCTCTCCACGGGATCTGCAGGGATCTCTTCTTAGGAGATCAACTATGTGGATCACCCCTATATCTGCTAAGAGACTACATAAAGCCTCAACATTGGATCTCTCATTCCAGCTCCCCCTAGCCTCCCACCCAATTATAAAACCCCTGCCCACGATGGAGGAGAAGAAATCCCTAACCCATCTCAGTGCTTCAGGGCTATAGCCGAAGGAGGGGGGTGTCTGGAATACCACAAACCTAGCCCCCAAATTCCTTGCGAAATCCTCGACGACCTCCCAGGCATCCATATTAGCCTTTGTAGGCTTTAGAAAGCCATACTCGCTTGGATCTCCCTCAAGCCTTCTCTTAAGCCTCCTCATAGTAGGGCTGGAGAGGCTATGGGTAATTACCTGCCAGGCCTTAACACTAAACACAAATCCCTTGGGAGCCTCGTCCCTGAGCCTCCTAGCCTTCTCAACAGGGGGAGGATCATAGAATGTCTCCTGAATCTCCACAATATCGAAACTCCTAAACACCTCACCCCTAGACCTCGGAAAACCACAGGTGCCAACATAGATCTCCATATTGACCACCAATGTGATAAACAGCAAGACATAATAATAAGAAGCAAGAAGAGTATTATTAAGTCGTATGACCTCTTTCCATCCATTTAGAGTAGGGTTTTCACTGCTGGTGTCTCGGGCGTTACCTCTCTATGTGGGGTTATCCTCTAGCTTCATCGAGTTGGGGGTATTCTGTGGGGATCATCGAGGGCTCGAGCCCTGGAGATCTACCCCCAAACCCTCAAAGAAATTAACCTCATAATTAAGAATCATCCACGTCTGGAGCTTAAAAATAACAATATCATTCAGCTGAAGCTTTAACCAGAGCGGGAAAAGATGGGATTACCCTTTACGGGCTTCCTCAGCCCTTCTTGTCCCCATATAGCCTCTCCATGTATTCCTTCATCATCTTTATGATATCCGTTTTGATCGATGATACCTCGTTATATACCAGCTCAACCCTCCTCTCTAGGGATTCGAGCCTCTTATCCACGTCCTCAAGCCTTTTTATCTACGTAGCCTTTGAGGTCTTCTATCCTCTTCTCAAGTGATTCAAACCTCTTATCAACATAGTCCTTGAGATCATTGATCCTCTTGTCCACATATTCCTTCAGATCATCGAATCTCTTATCAATAGCCTCGAACCTTCTATCAATGGATTCGAACTTCTTATCAGTATATTTCCTCAGATCGTTGAACCTCTTCTCGTTAGACCTCATGATGATATCTAAATATAATATCACTATCTCCTGGTCAGATAACTTCTTACCCTCAGCAACCTTCCTAGCAATCCTATTCACAGCCTCCTCAAGAACTCTCGAAAGCATAGCCTCAGCAGCAATATCCAAGACAAATACCACAGATAGTGGAACGAACAAACTTATATCTACATAATAATCATAACCAGAAAACTCTCTAAAGTAGAATCTATGGATTTTCTTGAAGGGGGGTTCGAGTTTCATAGGGCTTGATATTTTTGATCCAGCCCTCTTCTCTTCGCTTCATAGGTCTCAGGATCTTCTTTCATCAGGATCCATATCGCTGGGATCCACCAGCTCTGGACGATCCCAACCCATTGCTGTAGGGGAACCCCCCACATCTTGGGTTTCTCTCCTCTCTGTAAGCCCCTCTCGGATCTCAACCCGCATTTCGGAGCTCTATAGGAAAACCAATAACAAACCTCATAAATCAACATAAAACCAAAACAGCTCATGAAGACTTTTTCATATCCTTTAAGGAGGGGTGGAGGTTAGTATCTATGGGTGGTGGTTTGAGTATTGTTGATGAAACCGAGTTTAATAGGTGGATGAGAAGCGCTGTGCTAACCCTCGAGTCTGCTAGGAGAGATCGAGTCGATAGGGATTATAACTGGTCATGCTTTAAAGCTCATCAAGCCGCTGAGAAGGCTCTTAAAGCCCTTCTATGGGGTCTCGGCAGCCCGAGAACTGGGCATTCACTGATTGAGCTTGGAAATGCCTTGAGAAGCATGGGTGTGGAGATTCCTGCAGATATCTATGAGGCTCTAGCTAGGCTGAGTAAGTTCTATATACCCACGAGATATCCCGATGCATGGAGCGAGGGGGCGCCTGAGGATTATTATACAGATAGTGAGGCAGGAGAAGCTCTACAACTTGCTGAGAAGGTCGTCACATGGGTGAGGGATGTTTGGAAAAGATTATTGAGGAAAGAATGAGGAAGGCTGATCAAGCTCTGGGGAAGGCTAGGGATTTTATTGAGTGTGTTAAGAGGATATTCAATAATATTGATCTAGCTATTCTCTTCGGTTCATATGCTAGAGGGGATTTCAATGAGTGGAGCGATATAGATATCCTGGTAGTGGTGGGCGATGAGCTGCCAAGAAATCCGGTGGAGAGGATAGACATAGTGATACCCTGCATAGTCGCTGTAGAAGCTTCGATAGAGCCCCTTATAATCTCGAGAGAGGAATATGAAAATCTAAAGAGAAAGAGAAACCCAGCTATAATAGATGCGATAAATAACGGAGTACCAATAATAAAGAGATAGGTCGTTTTAACACCTATCTTTGACTATGCTGGGCTGTTTCGGTCTTCGTAATCATTTGTAGCACTCATGTTCATTGATTTCTGAGACCTCTTAACGCTATGAGATATGCTGATGCTTATAAACCCCAGAGATATATTTAACCGGTGACCCCGAGCTTCCAAGACCCTAGGGTGATGATCCGCTAGGCGACTGGTGGTGAGCTACTGCGGTGAGGGGGCTCGGGGAGACCGTTGAGAAGCAGATGGCGGGAATAAAAACAATGAACCACCATCTGCTGAGAAACGGATAGGGAGCACTCTTCCAATGACAACGGAACAAGGCTTTGGAATGAGCTTAGCTATGAGAAGAGGCGGGAGTTCTTCAACAGAGAGCTTACAATAATGAAGAGGGATGAGATTAACAAGAAATACTATCACAGATATAAAGAGGTTCTCGGTGTTAATGCTGGTCAGGTTATTAATAAGAATGATTAGGCTTGGAAAGCATTATTCGAGTTCCTAAAGCTTATGAAATAAGGTAAACTACCACCATTCATGAAGAAACTATCTCCACCAGGATATTGGAAGGACAGGCTCGCAGGTGAGAAGGAGATACATATATTCATTAAGAAAATGATAGATACTACCTAGAGCCTATAAACGAGGATGAAGGCTATCTAGTATTAGTGGATTTCGGTCTAAGGATAAAATATGCTGGCAGAATAAGATGGGAGGGTAAGCAGGGAAGGCTTGAAATAATATATGTTAATGGTAGATGGTTTGCCCTTGTACCAATAGAGGTTGGTGTTGAGCCACCAAAATCAAATCCAAAGGGCTATGTAAAGCCCAACTACAAGGATAAAAAGGGTAGGAGGGTTATAAACCCTAGATCTATTAGGCAGAGAGACCCTATCGGAGATAAAGAGGTTTTCACGGATATGGGTTTGAATAACTAATTCGCTGTGATGATCTCGGATAGATCTGCTTTGCTCATTAAAGGCGGATCTATTAAGTCTGGGTATTACTGGTGGAAGAGGGAGATAGCTAAATATCAATCTATAAGGGATGTGCTGAGGAGGCTTAGCATATCAACATGGATATACTATCACGAGAAATACCTAGATGCTATGTATAAAAAGGATGAGAGACTTAGGCATCTATATATAACAGCAATTAGATTCCTGGCTGATGGGCTGTATAGAAGAGGTGTTAGGAAGCTATATATAGGCTATCCATAATGCTATCACAAAACAATGGAAATGAGTATAATACTAACATCTGGTTGTTCAGGAAGATAGTTCTTTGGATAGTGGATGTATTCAGGGGGTACGGCATAGAAGTTAAGCTTGTTCCTGAGGACTACACTAGCAAAGAATGCTCGATATGCGGAAACAAACATAAGAATGGCAGAATATATAGAGGTCTATACATGTGTAGAAAGACTGGGAAGAAGATAAACGCAGATATAAATGCAGCACTAAACATAGCAAGAAGGCTGGGATACAGGATAAAAATAACAAAAAAGATTGAGATCTACATAGTAACGCACAACGGTACCAAACCATTAATCCCTCTCCAGTGGGCTATAATCAACAACCATCGGGGACAGGCGGGTGGATGAAGTTGCTATAGGTGTTTTTGCTTTAATCCTAGGCTAGTTCTATATATTCATGGGTTTCGGTTTTATGGCTGAGGATCTTGTGATTTATTCTCTCATAGCCATTCTCGTTGCAGTGTTGATCGGGCCTCTGCTGTCTAGGAGGGTTGAGGAGAATCTCGAGGTTTTCTTCCTTGTGATGGGCTTTCTAGCATCTCTTGTCTCAGGTAGCCTTGGCTTTAAGCTTCTCCTCGAGGCTCTCGAGACACCTGTTATGGTTAGGGGGGTTCCCATAGGTATATTCCAGGCGGTGCTGCTTGCTGGTATTCTTTTTGAGAGGTTTAGGGGTAGGCTTAGAAGTGCTCTCAGCGGTGGGAGGGCAGCCTCTGCAGCCCCCATCCTATATTCGATCCTAGTCCTTGCATTGGGTCTGGGTAGCAGCTTTATATCTGCCATAGTGGCCTCGGTCATAATAGCAGAGGTTGCCAAGACTCTAGATATACCAAAGGGTGTTAGAACCTACCTACTTGTCTTGGCAGCATATGCAATAGGTGTTGGAGCCGCCCTCACACCCCTGGGAGAGCCCCTATCGACTATAGCCGTTGCTAAGCTCTCTGGAGAACCCTACCATGCTGACTTCTTCTTCCTAGCGAGACTGCTATGGGACTATATCCTCGCAATCGTTATAGCATGCTCCCTCCTCTCCTGGTATCTATATAGGAGGTCTTTGAGGACCATAGAAGCTGTTATTGCTAGGGAGTCAGCCTATGTAGAGGGACATAGTAACGGCGGGGGCTATCGAGAGGCTGTTGTGAGGGCTTTAAAGATATATATCTTCGTCTTCGCCCTCGTCCTCCTAGGCCACTCCTTCGACCCTATTGTGGATAGATATATAGTCCACCTATCTCCAGAGGCTATGTATCTATTTGGTAGCGTATCAGCAGCCCTGGACAACGCAACCCTTACAGCTGCCATAGTAACCCCCGAGATGGAGATCCTGCAGATAAAGTCCTTCCTAATATCCCTATTGATATCCGGGGGCTTCCTCATACCAGGTAACGTGCCTAACATAGTTATAGCCTACATCAACGGAGTGAGCTTCAGAGAATGGGCCTATAAAGCTATACCAATCGGCCTACCAATATTCCTGGGATCATTTATAGCCCTCTTCTACCTAAGACTATAGATACAGAGTCAAAATTACTAAATTTCACATAGGTCTTGAACAATCCTCCTTACAACTGAAAGCCTCGCCATTTATGGCGGGGATTGTTTTAATAGCTCTCCAGGTATTTGTTTTTGGAGGGGCTCTATAGCCTCTGGCAATGAGGGGTGCCTATTAGTGATAGAAGGGCCTCGGAGCTTATAATCCGATCTTCTGGGGTGGAGGGTTTCATTGGAATGCTATTTTGGTAGTAGGATTCTTGATATTATCTCTGCTATAAGGGCTGCTAACACGGATCCTGTCAGTAGAAGGGTTACTTTGGATGCAAAGTCTATCCTTTTATCCAGATCATCTATCCTCTTGCTAAGCTCTTTATAAGCGCCCCTCATCTCCGAAACCATGTTGGATAGCTCCTGGATCCTGCCCTCAAGCACTTTAATATAGCTTTCAAGGGCTTTGATATCGTCTTTAGTAGCTACTTCCCTCAGGATAGCGTTTATAATAGCCAGCCTTATATCAGGCTCCATGACAATGAGCTCTGCAAGCCTCTTCCTAGCCCTCAGATCCCTCTCAAAAAGATCGACAATCTGATCAGCAGTCAACGAGGACAATTAAAACACCCAATAGAAATAATCCTCAACACAATAAATATCAGATTTCTTGCCCTAATATTATTTTCAATTCCATAGCAGATCATTTTTCCACGCTGGAGTCTTGGGTGTTCTTGGGTTATCTGAGTAGCTGATGATATGGTTGGCCTATGATGGAAAGCGATGGGAAGCCCTGTTTGAGGTCTATGAAGTCAAGGGGGTTCGGGTTTCATTGGGCTTGATATTGTTTGATATCAAGCCCTCTTTCCTTGGCTTCATCGCCCTCAGGATCCCATTTCATCGGGATCCATATCGCTGGGCTCCTCCCGCTCAGGGTGACCCCGACCCACAGCTCCACCATTATTGTTTCCTCAGGTTCATTGCTGTGGGGGAACCCCCGCATCCTGGTTTTCCTCTTCCTATTTTCCAGGTATCTCCTCCTAAATGTTTATAGATGCAACCTTATGCCTATTCATCTTTAATCAATATCTAGGGCATTCTAAGATCTCCCCCTCTTGGGTCTCCACAACATACTCGCATCTAGGGATTCTCTAGATGTGTTGCTAGGATCTACATAGGCTGTTAAAGCCACCTCTGATATCCTCTTATGTATTCTTTTCCATGGTGTTCTAGCATTTCTCTTCCTCCTATTCTTAGCCCTTTTCCTGCTAACGAGATCCTCTTTATCTAGATCCTCGAATACGTGGACTGTGTTTAGTAATATTCTTCATAGCCCTGCTGAGGGCTTGTTTATAAAGTCCTTCTCACTATTCCTCTCCCTTCTAACATACTTCTCATAAAGCTCCCTCTTACCCTTACTCTGCGCTATAGCCTTCTTATGCTCATACACGATCTTAATGCTCTGGAGAGGCCTTAGATCTACATGTATAAAGCCTATTGATGGCTCGTAGCCATCCAGTAATAGCTAGTTGCTATCCCATCCAATAACCCTTCTAACATAGATCTCCTCAGAGCCCTTGAAGGGGATAACTACTCTATCGTCAAAGATTATAACCTCGCCTACAATCCAATCTCTAACCCTTTTCTCGAACCATGTTGATCTCCAGGATACATAGAGGTATTCACCTTGTTTTAGAGTTATCCTAATGGTTTTAGCCTCATAATCTATCTTCATAAGCGTTATCTTACACATAGCGAATCTCCTCCTAATCCTCTGCTTTACCTTCCTAGCCCTACCTTTTAGATACCTCCTCCTCCAAGACTCGATTATGGAGTAAGCAGTCCTGATAACAGCATCTACCCAATGCTGCGTAGGGATTACCCTTCATAAGCTCATCTCTAAGGCGTTTCTTAAAAGCCCTATCCTTCGGAATATTGGGATCATCACCTTCAAACCTCTGATCACGACCAGCTTCCCACCCCTTCTAACAAGCTCTTGGAAGCAATATCTCCACTTGATACTATCCCAGATCATATCTATAGCATTCTGCAGAGCCCTAATATACCATGTTATAAGCTTCGAGACCCTATTATCCCTGATAGGCACAGAATATGCCCTCACAAGCTCAAGGATCTGGCAAACCTCCTTAGACCTCAGCAAAATAGCTCCATAAAAATGATATATCAACCCTTATAAACTCTTATGAAACCCAAAACAGTTTCTTGAGGCATACGAGGTCTGGGCCCCAGTAGTCCATATATATTCTCACGGGATATGGCTCTTTGATTTTTATTCTGAGGCCTAGATCTTCTTTATAGCTATGAAGGCGCTGTCCGCATCTTCGCTGGCTGGTTTATATATATATTCAATGGGGTCCCACGATACCCATACGATCTCGTGGATCGAGTAGCCGGCCTCCTCAATGGCTCTGAATATCTTGTCTCTAGGATATATTGGGTAGCTTGCCTCTTCAACACCCACGACCCTACCCTTTTCATCTATAACCCTCACTATGTACTCATATACCAGACCTCCGTTGTGCGGCTTGTAAACACCCTTCTCAAGGATTGCTGTGTATCTCCTTCCATTAACCCTGATCTCGACCTTCTCAGGATCTCTGTAGGATGTGAAGTTATAGTCGAATATGAATATCCCGTCCTCAGCTATATTATCCCATATATTCCTCAGGATCCTTGCTATATCTCTGTACTCAAAGAGTGTTATAACCCCTACCGCATAGCCCGCATCGAAAGACCCTATGGAGCCCCCTGCAAGCAGGTCGTATCTAACGAATGGAAGCTTCCTAGCAACCCCGAACCTCTGATCGGCTATGTCACTTAACACCACCTCATAGCCCCTCCTACTTAGGAGATAGCCATGCCTCCCAAGGCCACATCCAAACTCTATAACCCTCCTAGCACCTGCTCTCCTAAGGATGGAGTCTATTATATCTACCTCCCTCCTAACCCTCCTCCAACCAGTATATAGCCTGGCATAGATACCCCTCGGGATCTCGCTCCTCCACATAGCCTAGCTCCATAATAAAAACAAAACCATGTCAACCTATAAACACTAACCCGCATAAATAGTCTTCTCCCCACCCTGAAGGGCGGGTTTTCTATGCTGGGGTCTCGGGTGTTAGCCCTCTGGAGAGGGATTAATGCCTCTATCCCCAAGATCATTGGGTTGGGAGCACGCTAACGGAGTGCCCACCCGAGACATCAACCTCTAAATCCTCAAAGAAATAACCTCACCACGGTCATAGATATCTACCTAGAAAGCTTAAACATACCCCGCCCTAAAGGACAAGGCTTGCCCTGTTATCACACTTGGAGGCTGTTGCCGGTTTAGCGATAAATTTAAATACTTTCAGTTACTTCTAATTACTTGGTTGGTGTTGGAGAAGCTCTTAAAGACCCTTAAAAGAACAATAATCCTAGAAGGCTGGACTAGCAGTATTGGTAGGCAGGCTCTTAGAGAGGTTGGGGATGCATATAGGGAGATGCTGGGTGAGATGACAGACTACGCTCTAGAGTATAGAGCTTCTCAACCCACTTTACACAGGATCTTCTATAACAGGTTTAGAGAGGAATATCCATGGCTTCCCACGAGGATTATCAAGGGGGTGCTATAGAGATGCCATTAGAAGGGCTAGGTGATTCAAAAAGAAGAAGAGGAAAGGAGAAACAGAAAAAGATAGGCCTGAGATAAGGAGCATAACATTGATCTACTCTGATTCGCAGGATTGGAGATTGAGAGAGGGATATATAGAGGTTAGAACACATAGGGGGTGGATAAGGATAGGCTATAGAAATCATAGACAGCTACATAGATACCTCTATAACAATTGGAAGCCATCAAGCGAGTTGAAATTAAAACTATCTAGTGGAAAGATCCTTGTATATCTAACGCTTAACAAGGAGTTCGAGGTATCTTATAACCCTGATAATGCTGTTGCAGTGGATATAAATGAGAACAATGTTACACTAGCTGTCTTTGTGGATAGGAAATTACACGAGATCTATAGGATCGAGACTAACATTGGCAGAATCGTTATAGCGTATTCTGAGAGGAGGAGAAGGATAACAGAAGGCAGATCCACTAGGGATAGAGTTGCTAGGAAAGCGCTTAGAAAGCTTCGTGAGGGGGAGAGGAAAGAAGATATCATCTATAAAACAGCTGGGATAATCGAGGAGATCGCTAGAAAATATAGTGCCACAGTAGTTGTCGGGAATGCCCATAGGGGTAAGAGTAGAATGGCTAGCAAAGCTAGTAAGAAAAATCTTAGGCATAGGATCCACCAGTGGTGCGCCTCAAAGCTAGTAGAGATATTGAATAACAAGCCATTACATGTTTTTGAGGAGTCAGAGGCATACTCATCATCAAGAGATCCATTTAGCAGAAAGCCCATCAAGAGATACACCCCCTCTGTGATTCGCATTGCGTTGAGAGGGGGCAGAAGGGTGAGGGTTATAAAAATACAGATGAGGCTAGCAAGGCTGAGCAATGGATTAACCATGGATAGAGACGTTATAGGTGCAATCAATATCGGCTTGAAATATCTATCCACAGATGGGAGGGAGATGGCGTTCCCCTCAACAGGGCCCCATGCGGCTTGGGCGAAGCTGGTGATCCCAAGCCTAGGGCCAACCCCGCTAACGGAATTAAAGATATTCACAAGTATTTAGAAGTACCGTTAGCGGGGAAACGCTCCCTATATACAGATCTAGGGGTTATAGAATGAGAATTTTATATAAGTGATAGAGAGACTAGGGATCTTGATTTCTCAGGTATACCTATGATGAGCTATTATAACTAGCTGGTTATTATTAGATTATTAGAATAGATAATGGTACGCCGCGCATTCTACCCTCGGTAAAATATTGGTAGACCAAACATGATAAATATGAAGGGCAAGATCTGATCGACTCTGCAGAAAGATCTATTTATGGCTTCACATCCTAAAGCCTCGACCTCCTAGACAAAAAATGTGCCAGACTATCTTTTATCCTTCTGCTCGATAGCATCTTGCATCAGTGAGTAGTCCGTTCTCTGAAGAGAGCCGCTAAAAGTTTATGAGCTATCTGATCAATACTAAACATGTGAAGAGGAATCCGGGATCTGAGTAATGATGATCACGTACTTTGCTGATTCGAATAAACCTTATAGCTGTGAGCCTCGCCCTTCTGGGATGGGGAGGAGGCCAAGGATATAATATTGTTTCGAGGATAATTTATTAGAGATGACATTGAGATTGTTTAAGGGAGAAATCCAATATATTACTGAACCTTATAGATCTGTTGTGAAGAGTCTTGTTGATGAACTAGCCAATGTTTTTGGCTCAGATCTAGTTTCTGTAGTGGTTTATGGTAGTGTGGCTAGAGGTGATGCCAGGAGAGATAGTGATCTTGATCTATTAATTGTTGTAGATAACTTGCCGAAGTCCCGCCTCAAGAGGATCGAAAGGTATCTTGAGGCTGAGAAGAGAATTGATCCATTGTTGGAAGAGTTATATAAAGAGGGATACTCAATATCTATATCGCCGATCCTTAAGACCAGAGAAGAGGCTGAGAAAATATCGCCTCTATATCTAGACATGGTTGAGGATGCAGTAATAGTATATGATAAAGAAGGCTTCTTCGAGAAAATATTGATACGTTTATCTGAGAGATTAAAGGAGTTAGGCGCTAAGAGGATCTATATAGGAAAGAAATGGTACTGGGTACTTAAAGAAGATGCGAAATACGGGGATGTGATAGTAATTGAATAATATCGTATTAGCAAAATCTAATCTCAGACAAGCACGGGACAGATTAAAACATGCAGAGGAAGAACTGGAGTCAGGAGACTACCCATATATAGTGAGGCAATGCCAAGAGGCTGTTGAATTATCGCTAAAGGCGGCTTTAAGATTAGTAGGGGTTGAACCCCCTAAATGGCACGATCCAGGGCCTGTGTTGAGGAGGGAAAGGAATAGATTCCCAGAATGGTTCAGAGAACACATAGACGAATTTGCATCAATCTCACGATCCCTGAGAAAAGAGAGAGAACTAGCAATGTACGGCGATGAAGAGGCAGGTATACCTGCAGAGGAATTATACACCAGATATGATGCTGAACAAGCATTGAACATGGCTAAGAAAGTATTAGAGCATGTGGAAAAACTTCTTCAAGAAATAACGGCTAAACACTAACCTCCTCTCCGCACTAAAAGGTCAAGGCTATCAGCCGTAATTATTAGCACAGCCCTATACCTGATAAGCCGTACTTTCTTATTATGGTTTTTAGCCTATCACTAACCCCGAAGATCTTCCTGGCTGTCGCGACTCTCCTCTCATCTATAGAGCTATATAGCTCTCTAAACACCTCCTGCGCCCTAGAGATCTGGACATGCTGGCCTAGGGCTACCGCGGCTATGGCTATCTTCATGCTCTCCTCAGCCGCTGCTGATGCAAATAGAATCACAGCCCTCTCCTCTATTGTTTTAGCAACATCTTCCTCCCTATATCTCCCAGAGATCATTGTAGCGATCGCGTCTATATCCCTAACCTCATATCTATCTTAAAGCCCTCGAAGCCCTATATGAGGGCATTGCCCAGAAAGGCTTCGGGGTTTTAAGTCTAGATAGGAGCCCAGTGCCGCTGGGCTCAACAGCCACCCATGAACCCATAGAGATCCCAAGATCTCTTTGGGGGAGGTGGAAGTCCCTCGATAACCACAGGGATGCTATAGCATCCCTGTGGATCAAGAAGCAAAGCAACCCAAACAAAAGAATACCAGCGATAATCAACAACCATCGAGGGACAAGCAGATGATGGAGACAATGCTTGTAAGGCTCGGGGGCTAACCTCTAGCGAATCTATGCCTCTGAGGCTATGATAAAATCCATAACCCCGTGTCCCTCGAAGAGAGGAATGGGGGTAATGAATCGGAGATCCTGTCCTGAGCCAAACTCTTTAAAAAGGATGTATCTCGAGTCTCCCTGCTCCAAGAGGGAACCCTAGCCCTTTAGGGAGGGAGGGGTCGGCATATTAAGGTTCTAGCGTCAAATTAGGATCTGTGATCTGAAGCTTTATTTGTTTCTTATCGATATTAGCATTAGATGTTATAATGAAAGGTCTCTCGGCTAGGAGGATCTTGGTTGTGGCTAGATATGAGATTAGAAGGGCTCTTGCTAGGAAGAAGGTTTTGGCTGGTGTTATACTGGTTACATTGGTTCAGATTCTGGGCTTGTATGGCTATAGTGAGATCAATAGGGTTGCTTCTACGACGAATCTCCCAGTAAAACCTGATCTCGGGCTGGCCTGGCTATTCACATATTTTCTCCCCTCATACCTCATGTCCGGTTTGGCGTCCCTCATAGCCTCGGGATCCTTCTCAGAGGAGTTCGAGGGAGGAACCTCGGAGACCCTTTTCACAAAACCCGCTACAAGGCTTGAGATCTTTCTAGGAAAGGTATTGGGTGGATATATTCTCCAAGCCCTCTTCACAACACTCATGCTGGTTCTCTCAATATCGCTATCCACTCTTATCTTTGGCCCACAGCTGTATATAGATATGGCCCCGACTATCCTTGTGGCTAACATATATTCCAACACTATTTTCTTCTCCATAGCACTCGCCCTCAGCTCGATAACAAGGAATACTCTTATATCGACAGCAGCCCCAATCTCCATGCTAGCGTTTCTACCATTTATAAGCGGCCTCCTAATATTCCTCGAGAGAAGCTTAGGAGGAGGCTACTCAATCTTTGCAAGGCTCCTACCAACCTGGGGAGCCACCATGCATGCATATATAATACCCACAGAGATCCTACAAAGAGCATTCCTCCTAACACCTCTATTGATGAGCCTATATGGAGATCCCATACCAGCAGCCCTCTCAGTCGCAGGCTACTCGGCGCTCTTCATATCGCTAGCAGCATATAGAATACTCTACAGCGACATACCAAAGAGATAGCCAGCCACAGAGCTAAGTTTCAACTCCACCAGACATCGCTCTAGATCTCAATGCGATATAGTTCTCCACAACTAGAAGCTACACCCTAAAAAGCATAAAGGATAAGTAGCCTGAGGAAGTTAAGCCCATAGTGAAGGAAGCTTTAAGAGCCGGAGAACCCTTTGTAATAGATGTTTTAACGGCAAAGGTAAGAGGTTATTGGGCTGGCGACTTTCTAAAGCTACACCCATGGCCTCTGCCCACCTCATTCTACTAAATTATTGATTTCTAAGATCCTTTTTGCATTTCTCCCAAAGAGGCTTTATATGCTACTCCTCTGTGTTCGAGCTGGGACCGCTGGCTTTACTTCCGCTAGTAGATGCTTTACTAGCTTCAAATCGATCAAAACACATCCCTATTGGACACCCTGCGATCTGGATGCTCTATGGCTTTCCAATCTCATCTACGCTTTATAGATCTCTGAGCTATATATCCTATTACGAATCCTGTTATAAGAATAGCTATGATAATAGCTATGATGAGGGAATCAGTATTAGGATTAGGAGCTGATATAGCCCTGGTAATTGTATCTCTTATAGTAACAGCTAGCGCGATATAGAGACTCCACTTGCTCGGGTTAAATTCGTTTGGATAGTCAATTATTTCTGCGTAGCCGTTTAATGCTAGCCAGAGGTTTATGTTGAGTAGGTGTGTGGAGTTGATAGGTAGATATGCTACTGCAACAACCCTTTTATATCGATCGTAGATATAAAGGTCATCTATATCGAGATAAATATTCTTTCCAGAAACTAGAGAGGTAAGGGCTTTCTTAGCCTCTTCACCCTCAGGAGTGCCAAGCTCCGGTGCATTGATATCTGCAAGCCTAACTCTTATCTCGGATCCGTTGAAAGATAGATATTTATCCTTATAAACAGCTAGAACCCTGAGATCCAGGGTATCTCCATCGATAACTCTAACCACAGCTCCATAGACCTCAACGCCATATAAAGGGTCTGCATGGGCTTCAAACCCCACCTGTAGATATTGGATCAGGAGCGCTACTAATATTAAAATAGAAATAGCTAGCCTCATATAAGGCCCCACACATCCTCAAATATAGCGGGGTTTATAAAGAGTTATTAGTTGAAAGCCCTTTACTTTCGAAGCGAATTTCTAGATCTAGTGTATTTATATTGGTAGCTCTATAGTGTGTGTATTTCCCGGAAACTCTGGATCGAGGTTATAGATTGCTAATGAGATGCCTGTGGAGGGCTTTTCAAGGCTTTGGGCTGGGTTTTAGCAATAGGGTTTTGATTTCAAAGGGTTTTAAGGGGATCTCTAGGGAGTTCCTGCCTGGGATTTGCTCTCCCTGGGGTCTTTCTAGTAGATCGCATTGGCATGTCTCGAAGGGGATCCAGAGATCTATTTTTGCCTTTATATCCCTCTCATATAGGTTGTATATTCTGAGCACATACCCCCCACCCTTTTCAGCCGCTTTCACACTCTCTATGATAGCTCCTCCGCCAGATAGCGATATATAGCTTGCCTGTGTATTTCTACCACCAGCTCTAACGATCCTCGGTGGGCTCCAAAGCTCATAGGCTATCCTGGGTAACTCACCATCTATATAGCCTCCCCTATGGGTGTAGATATAATATTTAACCTCGAACTCCTCCAACCCGCTATATGGATCTGGGAAGATAGGGGTTTTCGCAAGGGTTAGCCCCAACTCATCTCCCCTAGGGCTATACCCATGCCTGGTCATCGAGATCACTGAGAAGCCCTTAGAGCCATCTGATATATCCACCCATCTGAGGGCCGGAACCTCGAATTTAGCCGTATCCCAGCTATCCCTAGGCTTAGAGCTCCTTCTAATGGCTCCGAATGGTATCTCATAGAATATATCTTCGAAGCTGAATGAAGGCTTTAGCCAGGCTTTAAGCAGATACCCTCTTGAGATCCACTTTATATTAGACGAGATCTCAACAACCCTAGATTCCCTTGAAAGACAGATCCTCTGAGAGATCTCGGATCCCTTATAACTATAGCTGATCCTCCCACACGCTTTCAGAGATCCGCTATAGACTATAGAGGGCTCCCCAGTTGGTTTGAGAGCTACACCTGGATCCTCTATAGAGCTTCTCTCAACATCCCAAGCATCCCAGTCACCAGGCTTATCTATATGGGCTCTGAGGACATGGCTTATCTCAACACCGAGCTCTAGATCCTTAACCCTGATAGATCCATCCATGCCGATCGTAACCCTGAGCAAGCCGTTATCGAGGATATAGCCCTCCTCAACTCTATATGCCGTAACCCCGTCTCCACCTCTGGGAGGCTCTGAACCAGCTCTCTCAAGCACAACATATCCAGTAGCCGGGATCTCTACCTCAACGAGAACAGATCCCCCTAGATCCTGGTGTGTAGGCATAGATCCCCCGGCATATCTATATAACCCCCTGGGGAGCTCTATAATAGCCCTTCTAGACCATGGTAGGCTGTTGAAAACAGCTATATGGCCCTCATTACCCCCACCAGCTATGGCTACCATGGCTTTCTCAGAGATCTCGGAGCACGTTTTCAGAGCATCCTCCAACTCTCTATAGGCCTCTAAATAGGCATCGTAACTCGCAGATCCTGGGAGGACATCGTGGAACTCAGCCCTTAGAAGAGACTCCCAAGCATTTCTAAGCCGATCTCCAGGATATTCCGCGATCCCTGTGGAAGAAGCTATTGTACTCCAAAGCTCAGCTGTTCTGAGACACTCCTCAACCCTATATACTAGATCCTTGATCCTATGGTTAGTAGTGTATGTGCCCCTATGGATCTCTACATAGAGCTCTCCCCTCCATATTGGAGCCTTCTTCGAGGCCACCCTAATGAGATCTACATATTCCGCCTCCCCCACCCTATGTAGGATCCTGGGAAGCCTGGGCATCCTATTGATCCACTCTATTCTCTCCAGCATAATAATGCTAGGCCCTCCGCCACCATCTCCAACACCGAAGGCATGTACAGCCGGTGCAAGATCCTTCTGCCTATACTCATCCCATACCCTTTTAACCTCTTCCGAAGATAGGCTCCCATTATATGTTGTTATTATAACATGGACCGGGATTTTGCTCCCATCGATCCCCTCCCACAGGAAGAGATGATATGGAAATCTATTTGTATCGTTCCACATGATCTTGTGAGTGACAAACACCTCTATACCTGCGAGCCTCATGATCTGTGGAAGCTGTGCTGAGAAGCCAAATGTATCAGGTAGCCAGCCTATCCTAGAGATCCTCCCGAACCTCTCTAGGAAATATAGCTGGCCGTAGAGGAGATGCCTTGCAAGGGACTCACCTGTAACCAGGTTTGTATCGCTCTCACACCACATACCTCCAACAGGGATCCAAAGACCTTTTTTAACGAGCCCCTCAACCCATTTGAAGATCTCTTGGAAATCCTCTGCCCATCTATAATATTGGGCACTGCTCTGAACATACGAGAAGCTATATCCATCTCTCATAAGTCTCAACACATTTGCAAATGATCTCACAACCTTTCTCCTCGTCTCGCTATATGGCCATAGCCATGCCAGATCTATGTGGCAGTGGCCCAGAGCAACTATCTCTCCCTCCTTCGGATATCTCTTGACAAGCTCTTCCAACCCATCCACGAAGATCTTGTAGGCCTCATCTATAGCCCTATCCACATCCTGATCCCCGGGATCTGGGGTATTCCTTAGAAGCCCTCTTAAAACCCCTGGACCGTAGACGCTAGCTATATATCCCCTATCCCACCTGCTTGCCAAGGGTTCACCTAAATCCCTGAAGATCATCTCCACAGCAGCTATCTGTGCTATCCCCGGCACAGAGTCTATAGGTTCTAGAGCCTTCGACAGGATCTGGAGGATCTCATCCCCAACACTGCCTCCAAGGATTCTAGAGGCTCTCAGAGTCTCGAGCATACCCAGACCAAGGCTTATACCCCTCCAGTTCACCATGGATGCGAGGGAGTAGTTGAAGCTGAAGACCCATGGGCTCTCGCCAAAGAGAGCCCTGCTGGTCGCCTGGATCTCTATCTCGTGCTCGCCATGGGGTATGAATGTTACGCTGTGCCATGGATCTAAACCCTGGTGGATTTTCCCATCGATCTTTATTATCCCCCCACCGCTAATAGAGGCCTTAAAGATCCACCTATATCTAGGAGACTCCTCGAGATAAACCTTGGATGAGAAGATAAGCTCATCATCGGGCCTTGCTCTAAGCGATAGGGGGAGCTCTACCTCGACCCCTCTATTCACGAATAACCATCTATCGAGGCTCTTAACAGATTTAACACTTACACCTAATAGATCTAGGATCCTCCTGTGGATCTCGGACTGCCTATACTTCACAGGCATATATAGTACCACCATAGGCTATTCCATAGACCTATTAAAGCCCATTAGATAGCCGCCAAACATGACCCCGAAGAGAAGTTCTAGATATGCTAGAACCCTCTCCACACCCCCAGGCCCTAGACCCAAATGATACCCCGTTATGAAGAGTGCTAGGAAGACAATAGCTAGAACACCTATTGCAGAGGCGATAAACCTAGCATATCCCGTTAAAACCCTATAGCTTGCTATAGCTGCCGATGCTCCAAAGATAAATGCTATTGAGGCTGAAACCGTGTGTAGAACCCCATAGCTCTCGGGGAACAGGCCAACGCCGAGAGAGCCTATACCGGTAAAGAAGATCATTGTTTGGAATAGCCTATCCATCCCCCCTCTCCTAATAAATAGAGATCCAGAAATCAGAAGAGCTCCAAGGAGAATCGACGATGAATTAAATATAATGGAAGATGGCTGGTAAACAACACATAGCCCACCCCTACACGTAGCACCGAGATCACTTATATAGTTTCTCGAAATGCTATAGCCAGGATATAGAGAGCTAGCAACTATCATAGCTATAAGGAATTGAGAACATCCTAAAAAGATCAAGACGCCAGCTATATATAGATAGCTGGGATTAAGGCTATGATCAGGCTTCATGAATATGTCCCCAGAATATTCTAAAGCACACCTAATAAGCATTGAGACATACATGATCGATAGGATCTTATTTCCATCGATCATGCTGAAATAGCCCTTTCAAAGCCTAGACTATCCTTACTAAAGGATCAAGTCTATAAAAGCTTAAATTAACATAGCTATTAATTAATATTATGGGAAAACCCTCTGAGAGACCCGGATGGGTTGCTATGAAGAGGGGAGCCGGCGGGGTCTTGCAGCTTCTTTTAAGCTCCTGTAAGTGATGATCACAGCCGTGAGCTGATCGATGCTGAGCCGTGTTTAAGCTGATCAGATCTTTTATACAATAGAGCTTACCCCCTTAATACGAGGAGCCCCGCCTATTGTATAGTTAAAATATTTTATAAGATAATTAGTGCGGCCTTTTCAACCCTTAGTGGACGGATCTTCTATATTTGAATATTAAATTTTTAAAGCTTTTTATTAGCCTAGCTATTTATATCAGCTCTATAGTCTACTCCATCATGGATAATGGCTACGCCTTTGCTTCCTTCGAAATGCTTATGATCTTATCTGTGAGGTTTTCGGTGAATTCTCCGAAGAGGTTTATATCTTCTATATATGGTGTGTCTATGATCTCTAGAGGTGATATTAATCTTAGCACCTCACTTGTTGTTGGCCACCACCTTCTGTGTATAGATCCTTCAACGTCTAGAACCACTTTTAGTGCTTTCAGATATGTTAGGCCATCGTAGATAAGGATCTTGCCTGGTGAGACCGCTATTACAGCATCTATATTTTCGAGCCTTGCTAGTGGTGATGCTGAGTTGTTGAAGCTCTCAATAACCATTACCTGGTGCCTATTAGCTATAGCTCTATAGCATGTCTCTGAGGCAATATAGCCCTCCAGGATTAGGGGTTCGAGGGCTTCTGCATCGATCGCTATGGGTCTAGGATATACCTTTAAGGCTATATCCTCTACAACCCTTCTCACACCGCTTGGTATTCTCTCGAGCCTTCTATAGACTATGTAGTGGGCTGTGTTTATACCTCTTTCTATGCATATGCTTATACGGAGCATGATAGCTGACGAGATCATAGATGCCATTGCATCCTCATAGCTTCTGAGACTTCTAAGATAGTGTATGGGGTCTAGAGGTGCTAGGGCTATGTCGAGGGGGTTTATAGCCTCCAACGGATCCTCTGATCCAGAGGTTTTCTTAAGCACCACAGCATCCTCGCCTACTAGTATGTGATTCTCAATGCTATTCCTCACAGAAGCAGGCTGATACCATATGTTATGCCCTGCAACAGGCTTCGCAACGCCAACCCTATATCCCCTCGAAACAAGCTCACTTATAAGGGCCCTTGCAACAGTGGTTTTCCCAGCATCATGCGTTATAAGCCCTACAACCAATATCCTCAGAGTAGGCTCCCCAGCATTCCAAAATATTGTTTGAGAAATATATCTCTTATATATGCTCCCACCTCCACACCTTGATCCTCTAACCTCATCTCAACATCCTTTTTATAAACTATATAGGTCTCGGTCTCAGACGTCCACCGCTTTTAGCGGCGGGTTATAGGGGTTGGATCTTTGGTATATTCAACATATCCACAGGGCTTGACAACAGGGCAAGCCTCGTCCTTTAGGGCGGGGTATGTTTTTATAGGGTTTTCACCGTGTTATTTAGTTGGGGTCAAGTCTCGGAGGGCAAATATGCTAGTAAGATGTCCGGCGGGGGAATCTCCGAGGCGTGCCCGCCAGAGACCCCGACCCCTGGAAGTATTTAGAGAGCTAATAGAGAGGAGGAAGAGGAGCAATAAGAGAATAGTTAGGCTGAGGCTATTCCCGAATAGATATGAACAAGAAACGCTATTCGATATTGGATTGGTATGTGCTAGGCTGTGGAATGAGCTTAGCTATGAGAAGAGGAATGCATTCTTCAATGGAGAGCTATCGCCTGGGAAGAGGGATGAGATCAACAAGAAATACTACCACAGATATAAGGGGGTTCTCGGTGTTAATGCTGGCCAGGTTGTTAATAAGAATGACTAGGCTTGGAATGCTTTCTTCGAGCTCCTAAAGCATAAGAAACAAGAAAAAGGTAGGCTACCTCCGCATATCAAGAATGTCTCTCCACCAGGTTATTGGAAGGATAGAGAGACTGGTGAGAAGAAGATACATATATTGATTAGGAACGATAGATATTATCTAGAGCCTATTAGCAAGAACGAGGGATACATAGTACTTGAAGGCTTCGATCTGAGGATAAGATATGTTGGTAGGATTAGGTGGGAGGGTAGGCAGGGTAGGCTTGAAATCATATACGTTAATGGCAGATGGTTTGCACTAGTGCCAATAGAGGTTGGTGTTGAGCCACCTAAATCAAATAAGAGGGGCTATGTAAAGCCCAACTACAAGGATAAAAAGAGTAGGAGGGTTATAAACCCTAGATCTATTAGGCAGAGAGACCCTATCGGAGATAAAGAGGTTTTCACGGATATGGGTTTGAATAACTAATTCGCTGTGATGATCTCGGATAGATCTGCTTTGCTCATTAAAGGCGGGTCTATTAAGTCTGAGTATTATTGGTGGAAGGGGGAGATAGCTACATATCAATCTATAAGGGATGTGCTGAGGAGGCTTAGCATATCAACATGGATATACTATCACGAGAAATACCTAGATGCTATGTATAAGAAGAATGAGAGGCTCAGACATCTCTATATAACAGCAATTAGATTCCTAGCTGATGATCTGTATAGAAGAGGTGTTAGAAAGCTATACATAGGATATCCAATAATGCTCTCACAGAACAATGGTAACGAGTATAACACTAACATATGGTGGTTCAGGAAAATAGTTCTTTGGATTGTAGATGTGTTCAGAGAGTATGGCATAGAAGTTGAGATAGTCCCTGAGGACTGTACAAGCAGGGAGTGCTCAATATGTGGAAATAAACATAAAACGGAAGAAAACATAGAGGACTATATATATGCAGTAAGACTGGGAAGAAGATCAACGCAGATATAAATGCAGCACTAAACATAGCGAGAAGACTAGGACACAGGATAAGGATAGCAAGGAAGATAGAGAGCTACTCGATAACACATAGTGGTGTTAAACCATTAATCCCTCTCCAGGGGGCTAACACCCGAGACCCCAGCATAGAAACCCCGCCCTTCTAGGGCGGGGAGGGGTCATAACTTTATAAAATAAGAAATGGAATGAGGATTTCCTCTAGTTCTTCTTATATTTGGGGTTTGAACATCATCTCTGCCTCGCCACCAGCCTAGCGAAGAGATCGAAGATCCACGTCAAATCATAGGGCCCCGGCCCAGCCTCCGGATGAAACTGAACACCCAGTATCGGCTTGCTACTATGTTTGATGCCCTCGAGGGTTTTATCATCTATGTTTATAAACCAGGGCTTGAATCCTGTCTCCCTCAGGCTCTCAAGATCTACTGCGTATCCGTGGTTCTGTGTGCTCACATATCCCAAGCCTGTCTCTAGGTCTAGAACGGGTTTGTTCGCCCCTCTATGCCCATATTTCAGCTTAAACACGTCTCCACCAGATGCCAGGGCTATCAGCTGGTGACCCAGGCATATTCCCAATGTAGGAATACTATATTCTAGAATCTCCTTGACATTCTCTATAACCTCCCTCAGAATCAAGGGGTTTCCAGGGCCATTGCTTATAATAATACCCTTTGCATCTCTAACAACTTCCGAAGGATCTGACCAACATGGATACCTCACAACCCTGAACCCTCTGGACATAGTTTCTCTGAGAATACCGTGTTTAACCCCACAGTCGAGAACAGCTATTACCTCGTCCCCATCCCCATGCTCTATAGGCTCTCTGGGTGAGACTTGATATGCATATGCTGTATCCTCATATCTAGGACTCCTAGCAAGGATCTCTTTTATCTCTTCAACATCTAGATCCTCACCACCTCTCCAAGTAACTATAACGCCCATCATAACACCTCTCTCCCTCAGCTTCTTAACAATACTCCTAGTATCAACCCTAGATACACCTGGAACCCCGTTCTCCCTCAGCCACTCATCGAGCGATTTCTCCGAGGACCAGTGGCTAGGGCTTGTCTCCTCGAAAACCACCAGCCCCTCTATCTGGGGTTTCTCAGACTCAAAATGTAGATATATATCCCCCAAGAGTCTAAGAGAGCTTCTTGCTACTCCATAGTTTCCTATGAGCGGATGTGTTAGAACCAGGATCTGACCCCTATAGCTAGGATCAGTTATAGATTCTGGGTATCCCACCATAGATGTGGTGAAAACAACCTCCCCGACTTTAATCCCCTCATATCCGAAGCCGCATCCCTCGAATAAAGATCCGTCTTCTAGATATAGAGCCCCTCTAAGACCCCTTCTACAGAAACCCACCCTACCTCCTAATATGGCCCCATAAATCACATATAGAGGGAAAATATAAGCATAAGCCAAAAGAATTTTCACCAAACAAGGATGACCAAATACTACATTATATCAAATATTCTTTAGGTATTATCAATAAGAACAAAAAATTCGTCACACAACATGGCTTTGAAGCAGTTGAATCATATACTGTCTTTATATGTAGAACCGTGTATGCCTAGGATCACATCCAATAATATATTCAACGCTCTTTTCGCACTCCCACACACATCGCAGCTATCCCCCATGTTACCGCTTGTCCCCCGATGGAAGCAGTTCTTCAGCTGCTTTTCTAACCGCGAAATAGGATGCTGAGACAGCTTTGTCGTAGCACTCTACTTCGAGATCTTTAATTGCATGCTTAGGTAAACTTTAAAAGGGCATATAATTAATTTGAATCCTACCTGTGGATCTGGTTAAAGCATAGTAATATGGTGAGACAACCCCAATATCTATGAAGTTTATCAGTAAGTGAATATGGGGTTATGCTTAAATATAAGGATCGGTAGCTTGACTATCTCTTTATTTTAAAAAGTTGGTTTTCAGTTGTAACCTGTAGAATTTATGCGAAAATTCAGCTTCAGGGTTAGGTTTAAGTTTGTTGGTATAGCAAGAGCAGGGAATAGAGATTCTAATAGCATCACTATGTTTAAAGCTCCTGACATTAACTGATATTCAGTGGCCTTTGGGAGTGTAGGGTTAACATGAAGGCCTATGTTGGAGCCTCGGGATGGCTTTACGATTGGAATCCAAATAACAGCTTAGACTGGTATGTTAAGTATTCTGGTTTAAATGCTGTGGAGCTTAACGCTTCGTTCTATAGAATACCATATCCGTCCCAGATTAGAAGCTGGAGCTCGAAAGGAAGAAATCTTAGGTGGTCTGTTAAAGTTAGCCAATATATAACTCATTATTACAGGCTATCTGGTAAAGCTCTCGAGGTATGGGATAGATTTGCAGAGATCTTCAAACCCATGGATAATCTTATAGATTTCTATCTATTACAGCTCCCGCCAATTTTTAGAGCTACTAGAGAGAATATAGCTAGGCTTTCTGACTATATTAGAAGTGTCAATCTAGGGCAGAGACTGGCTGTGGAGTTTAGACATGAATCCTGGTTTAACGAGACTACGGTGAACCTTTGCAAGGATCTTGGGATAACTCTTGTATCTATAGATTCACCTGTGGCCACATGGATCAATAGTAGCGGGGACACCATATACCTTAGATTGCATGGTAGAAACACCTGGTATCTATATAATTATAATATTAAGGAGTTAAGGCACCTAGCTTTAACAGTGATCAAGAGAGCACAAAATAGGATCTATGTTTTCTTCAACAACAACCACTATATGCTAGAAAATGCTAGAGTTATGAAAAAACTATTAGAGGATCTAGGGGTCTAATTAATACTCATGGTTCAGTCAAACCAGAAGCTGGTCTATCAGAGTATGAGTATAGCATTAATAGCAATAGTAAATAGACCTCAACTACTCCCTATTTCATAATCTTAGAACACGGAACTATCATAGCTGAAGGTCTTGTCCTTTAGGGGAAGACCTGTAATCTCAGCTAGCTTTTTAAGAAATCCTGCTTTTCGATGGAGCGAGAATAGTTTGAGCCATGGCCTGGTTTAAGGATTTTTATAGTCTGGTGGACCGGCCGGGATTTGAACCCGGGTCCTCTCGGGTGCAAACCGAGCGCTCTTCCAGGCTGAGCTACCGGCCCATTATTTATATTCTATCTAACCCTTTTAATTTTTGCTGGGCGAAGATGGGTATATATTGGATGAGATGTGATTGGTGTGGCTCCTATAATATTGTCAAGCCATGCTATCTCCACCCCCTTGAGAACATATGTTATATTAGCTGCATCACGTGTAGAGAAAGGCCCCAATGCCCCAACCCAGCGTGGAGTCCGTGGGCCAGGCCAGGAGGATACTCTATGGCTAGGCAGACACAGCAACAAGCACCAGGTACCCAGGCTAGGCAGCAGAGAACCACATCTACACAGACATCTAGATCTAGGGTGCAGCAGAAATAGCTTATCCCTTCATATCGTCGGAACATCGGGGGATGATCCAGTTATATGGCTTAATGCTAGATAGCCAAATATATATAGGAGCTGAGCATTCGGAGGTGGTGCGCATCCTTGGTTGAAAGGGCGAAAACGGGGATACCGGGTTTAGATGAGATATTGAACGGAGGTATTCCGAAAAGGAATGTGGTTCTCCTCAGCGGGGGACCTGGAACGGGGAAGTCGATTTTCTCATATCAATATCTATGGAGCGGTCTCCAAATGGGAGAGCCAGGCATCTTTGTAGCCCTCGAGGAGCACCCTGTGCAGGTTAGGATTAACATGTCCCAGTTCGGATGGGATGTGAGGAAATATGAGAAGGACGGCTTGTTCGCCATAGTAGATGCATTCACAGGAGGTATTGGAGAGGCTGCTAAGAGGGAGAAGTATGTTGTGAGCGATGTAGATAATATAGATGAGTTTCTAGATGTTCTGAGAAACGCTATAAAAGAGACGAATGCCCAGAGAATAGCTGTAGATTCTGTCTCAACCCTCTACCTAGCGAAACCCGCCATGGCGAGAAAAATTGTTATGTCCCTCAAGCGAGTATTAGCAGGGCTAGGGCTAACAGGGATCCTTGTGAGCCAGGTCTCCGTAACAGAGAAAGGCTTCGGAGGCCCAGGTGTTGAGCACGCTGCGGATGGGATAATAAGACTCGATCTAGATGAAGTAGATGGACAGCTAATCAGAAGCCTAATAGTGTGGAAGATGAGAGGAACCAGCCATAGCCTCAAAAGACATAGATTCGATATAACGGATAAGGGAATCGTTGTGTATCCAGACAAGATCGTAAAGCTAGGCAGAATGGTAAGGGTAGAGGAACGGGTAGAAGGATGAGAAACATAGTTAAGAGATATATGAGCTAGAACTTTATAGCTTTGATCTTTAACTACTATCCCCTCATATATTTGCCAGAACCATGCAGCATCTCCACGAAATTGCTTTGACCCATGATATTCGTCAAACGAAACAGCAGCGCCAAGAATTAGATCTCTACATGGCTTGGCAGCCGTCTATGGAAGCCTAAAGAAACTGTTTTGAGTTTCATATCTATTTATAGGGGTTAATATGGTTAATATATAGTCTTTTTATGGAGCTATTGAGTCTTGCCGCTTATGTCTAGAGGTTTGCCAAATCCTTGAGCTTGTGAGAGCATATTCTGTGCCTATAAGAGATGATAGGGTCTCGAAGCTTATAACATGGTATGTCAAGGCTCTACAGAATGCTATAGATATAATCTGGGATACTATCAAGTGGAGATATTGCTTCCAAGAGCTTGTTAGAAAAGGTAAAAAGCTAGTAGTGATCAGAGGTTCGAAGGTGATGATCCCAATATTCCGAGGGATAGGGCTTTTAAGAAAAGGCTTAGAGAAGAGCTTATGGAGATAGATTATCAGGCTAGAACCATTAGGATAAAACTCTAAAACCAGGGGAATATCCCTCAATACCCTGGAAATCAACATGGTTCGAGCACAGGGTTAGAGGCTGGGCTGTTGGCAAGGCTATAATCTTCGACGATAGAGTAGTTATTCCTTTCAAGGGCTTTAAGGAGATCGAGGTTAGAAGGGTTATTGGCTGGGATAGCAATGAGCTATCATTGGAAGGCTATGAGCCATCAATAGGCTTTATACATGTAGATCTAAAGCCTCTCCAGAGCATGAAGATCGTGTATGAGTGTAAAAAGACTATAGCACAGAGTAAAGGGTAAAGGAGAATTATGTGAGAGGTATGTTAGAAGGGAGAGGGATAGGGAGAAGGACTTTATAAACAAGCCCTCAGCAGGGCTGAGAATGCTATTCCAAAACACAGTCCATGTCTTCGAGGATCTAGATAAGGAGGATATGGTTAACAGGAAGAAAAGAGGGAAGAAAAGGGGGAAGGGGAATGCTAGAACACCGTGGAGGAGGATTCATAGGAGGATGTCAGATGTAACATTAACAGCTTCTGTAGATCCTAGGAACGCATCTAGAGAATCCCCAGATGTGGGTATGCCGTGGAGACCCAAGAAGCAATGAACCAGAGGAAGCTATGAAGGTGGAGCTGTGGGTAGGGGTCGCCCAGAGCGGGTGGAACCCTGTGATATAGATCCCGATGAAATGGGATCCTGAGGGCGATGAAACCAAGGGAAGAGGGCTTGAAATCAAGATATCCTGCTTCAGAGTAGAGTTACCCAGAACCTCGGACAATCCTCCCTCAGCAAGTCTCCTCTGCATATCCATCTGCTACAGCCTATGATAAGCATGAATATATCCAAGATCATATGCAGCATCCCGATAGCTATTTGCAAAAATATGGGGAACAATATATTCGTTGAAAACCACGATAACCTTATTCTCAACACCGCTAACCCTGACCTCCATCGAGCCTCTGAAATCGCCCTTCCAACCTCCCTCCAGACACCGCTATAGGGATCCATTAGGGATGCTATAGATCCCAGGAATGTGGTATTAATATTAATATTATAAGTGTTAACACGATCAAGATGATCTCTCTAGCAAAGCTCAACTCCGATGAACCAATAATATATAGTGCTATACTTTAATATTATCTCAGCTTAACACTCTATCTATATTCTGGCTATGGGTTCTCTCATATTCTTTGAGAAAACAGCTCTTGCCATGCCTTTGGTGTTGTGGTAGGATGCGTAGTTTTCGTCTGAGGTTAGTACTATGACTCCTGCTGTGTTGATCCCAAATATGTCTTCTAGTTCTCTAAAACTTTCTTCAATAGCCTTTGCAATGTCTCTGAGGTATCTGTAGTGAAGCCCTATTGATCTGCATAGCGATATAGTCATAATAGTCTCGCCAATACCTGTTGCAGAGCAACCAATACTCCTGTCAGCATAGAACCCGGCTCCCGGTATTGGTGAGTCTCCTATCCTGCCGATCATCTTCAACCAGATCCCACCCGTGCTAGTTGCCGCGGCCAAGCCACCTTTTTTATCAATAGCAATAGCACCAACAGTATCGCCTATTGTTAGGCCTAGTCTCTTTACCAAGGTGTTGTTCCTCTTATGAGGAGGATTTCTAGAGATCATCTCCTTATATCTCTTAACAACATCCACATTAATCACCCTATTTTCTAAACCAAATATCCTGGCGAGAAGATCAGCACCTAAACCCCCTATCAAGACATGATCAGTATTCTCCATAACAACTCTAGCCAGCTTAACAGGGTTCCTAACCCTCTCAACAATAGCCACAGCCCCTGCCCTCATATCAACACCATTCATTATACCCGCATCCATCTGGGCAACCGCTTGTCCCTCAATGGTCATTGATGGTTATTGATATTAATTTGTTTGTGTTGCTTTGCTTCTTGATCCACAGGGTTTTTAGCCCTGTGGCATCGAGGGACTTCCACCTCCCCCAAAGAGATCTTGGGATCTCTATGGGCTCACTAGTGGCTGTTGAGCCCAGCGGCACCGGGCTCCCATCTAGAATTGAAACCCCGAAGCCCTTCTGGGCAGAGCCCTCATACAGGGCTTCGAGGGCTTTAAGATAGATATTGATCAATGCCACTACCTCTCTATGCCATCTCTCGTCTCCCTTGCTGCAGATCCCTATCCTATCCTCCCCATATTCTATCGGGGCATTGTGTATTGGGCAGATCTTAGATGTATTCCTGGGATCAACCATCAATACTGGCACACCATATTCCCTAGCCTTGTCTATTATAGTGTTTAAC
>Ga0079996_112183_pt1 | contig 85152 bp, 86 predicted proteins | sample PerSpoAPS_AMetaG_FD_69199 | JGI IMG/M metagenome (GOLD analysis project Ga0079996, IMG submission 69199) | Thermal spring microbial communities from Yellowstone National Park, Wyoming, USA - Perpetual Spouter A (PS_A) MetaG (SPADES assembly)... | ecosystem: Environmental > Aquatic > Thermal... | reverse complement strand
TAGATCTAGCAGAGTATCTTCAAAATTGTCGCTGTAGCCAAAACCATCAGACCATACGTCTACATAGGCTGAATTATAGTGTATAAATTTGATAAATCTATTTATCGTTTCGTAAGCAGATACAATGATCATAATAGAAAATTTAGATCAATTTTTATCACATGAGTAGCGTTATGTAACTCAATATTGGAGCACTAAAATTTCTGACATAACTATTTATCAAAACAACATTCACAAATAAGTTTGCAAGTATGACATTCTGTATTGGTATTACTAATGAAGGTAATAATCTTAACTTAGAATTTTTATTTTTATGTTTGTAATAAGGTACTGTTTTTATTTTGAAAGTCAACTCATAAAATATAATATGATGCAAATTTTTGTTTATGTTTTCGTACACTATTTTCCTTACATCATCTTGCAAATCGACATCATGAAAATCAATATCTGTTGTATAATCTGCTTGTAACAATAACATGTAAGTTATTATCTTTTCAAATGAATCAACACTATCTAACAAACTTAACATAACATTACCAAATTCTGATGACTTATAGTAAAGTCCGTAATACAAATAAGGATAATGTAGTTTTGAGAATAATACATCCTGTAACAAAGTCAGACTGGAATACATAACAAAAAATTTAGTGTATTTGTAAAAAAAATTATTTGCCTGTGTATGCGAATGCAAATACTCTATTATTCATATTCTTAACATCTTGCTTAACTTTGTTTATATCCATAGAAGTAGATACAATGCGTCTTTTACGTAGCGTTTGTAGTATCTTTGCTCCAACCAATATTACACCTATACCAATCAATCCTGTGACACCAACTTTGACAAAAGTAGGTATATCGGAATATACTTGCTGCAATTTCTCTATTAGAGATTTACCAGTAGTTTGAACTTTTTCTGCTACATCACCAGAAATTTGTTTAACTTCACCAGATTTTTGTGCTACATTAGCGGCAGTATCTTGAACTTGTTTAGCAGCTTCCACTATTTTATCTGTATTCAACGCTGTAAGCAAGCCAATTATAAAACCAAATATACCAGCACCAACAATTGGAGTAGCAGCTTTCAATATACCAACTAGAGCTGGAATTATACCTGGATTTGCTTTTCTCTGACTAACTTTTCCGTAAGCTTCTTTGCTTACAAATTTACTTACTAGCTTTTTGTAATTGTTTATTCCTTTCTTACCAGCTTGTTCGAAAATCGATATAGCTTCTTTTGCTACTTGTTTGACATTCAAAGTAGGATTTGTTACAATAAGAACACTAGCTATATCATCTAGCACAGCATATGTAAGTTTGTCATTAGGTATGCTTGCAAATTCTCTAGCTGCTACTCTTACAGCTCTCTTCTTCATAATAAGTGTCATTATTCCGACAATGCTTGCTGTTGCAACTGCTGTTACGATGATTGGATGATGTGATACAAAATCTTTTATAAGCTTAACTATAGATTCAACATGTGGTTCTATTTTTGAAAGTATTTGTGATAACTCGGCTTTTAGTTTGCCGAAGAATGTAATTACCTCTTGTATGAATCTTTCAATAATATCACGAATTTTCATGTAAACCTTCACAAATGGATCTTGTAGAACTCGTTTTTCCTGGGGAGTTAATACCATTTTCTTAACTATCTCTTTGGTTTTTTCCGAAACGTCTTGTAAACCTAGTTCCATTTTTACACCATAAACTTTGGATATATAGGAAGATGCAATAGCTGCAAAGTATGATTCAACATTAATCATAGACTCAACATTTGCTTCCTCACCCTGTTCAACGTTAATTACCTCTATAGTAAATGCAGCATCTTGCTCACCATATTTTGATCTAACATGAGATTGATCAATCATTATATACAAACTTTCACCTGGATTTGTAACTATGCTATTAGCCACTACTGCAGCACTATGTGTAAATTCTTTAGGATTTTTTATGAATGGTATTGATGGATTTGCTACGTTAACATAAACATCTACTTCTGATACTGGCAGATCTACTTCACCTACAACCACATTATTAATTTTTACTGTTGCTGATTGTTTTGCAGTTTCAAATACTATTGTCTCATCTAAATCATCAAATACATCAAAATCTTCTATTGCCGATTCTTCGGTTATTTCACTATTGCTGACAATGGTTCTAATTACTCCTAAATATTGTCCTATCAAAAGACTGTAAGGTGAAAGATATTCAGCTGTCAACATATTTTTAGTTAGCTAAAATAATAAGTTCAATCAAAAAATAATCATAGAATCAATTCAACATAGGCTTTCTGTGTCTCATAAAGTCTAATTTTACTAAGTTGTATTTTTGCTGGAATTAATCCTATAGTTTTCATTCTATCAAATATTTTTACAAACCAATTACATAAATTTTCTGCAGTCGGAACAAAATCAACGATTATGAAGCTCTGTTTATGTTCATTGTTAAATTCTTCATTTGGTTATAAGTATATCACTCACACAAAAAAATTTAGATTGGTTGGTTTGTTTCAAGTAATGTTGATGCTACTTCTGTAAGCAATATATCTCTTTCTGCCATATAACTTACTAACTCAAATTCATCTTTAAATACATCTTTTACAAAGAGTTTATCAATAGCTTTACCATAAACATAAACAGATGTTAACACATCTCTATATACATCAGCATCAATAGCATTTTCCATGCTAACCATTAATTCTATATTCTCTAGCTCATCATCAGTTAGTTCATTCTTGGCTTCATTCACTATTTGAGCAACCCGAAGTTTTAAATCATCTTCCTTGATGTAACAATACTTTGGTAGCAGATTTTGTTCAATCTTTTCCTGAACAGTTACTATTATGTTATTGATCAATGTGTTTATATTTTCATACTCCTTAACTAACGACACATCTTCAAAGAGCATATACTCCAAAGCCTTACGATAAAATTCTTTCACATCAGTAATATAAGTTTGCTCCTCTTTAATCTCATTTTTGCTATTGTTTTCTGTTTGTTCTTGTTTTACTACCGATTTTATAACTTTTGCAAAGGATAATAGATTTTCATCTATTGTCGAACTCGCTTCATTTATAATTTTCATTTGAATTTCTACTATCTCTTTATCTTTTTGTTCTATGGGTAACGGAACTATTGAGGATGATTCATCAACGTTTTCATCGCTGTTTAGAATAACCTTAAGTAAATCATCTCTAAGCATTTACTTGTAGCTTAACATTCTAAGCAATGAAAAAATCAAATCTGTTGCTGAGACAATTTCAATAACAAATAGTTTCTGTATTTTAGGAATTTACTATCTACTCTTTTATTTTGAGGAACATTTTTTATATTTATCACAGAATTGATTTCTGTTGATATGGATACAGTGTAATCATATAATAGGTATATGATCAGTATAGCTATATGTCTATCTGTTTCTGTATTGTATTTATTTGATGACAGTAGTTTAATGGTATGATAAGTGAAATATGCTAAAGGTAAAGAACCATAATATACCATTGGAGACAAATCTTTGTTAACAGTATAATTACTTTTGTATGTTATTAATGAAGGCTCCTTTAAAACAATTGGATATTGTTTACTCAAACTAATAGCCATACCAACTCTATCAAAAGCTAATCCTAATACATCATAATTATCAAAGAAGTTTAATAATTGCTCAAAGGGAACAATATAATAATCATTTGTTTCTAATTCATCATTTACACAGTGTAATAGGTAGAGAATAGCTGTCAAAGCCAAATCAAATTTTGGATCTACAATTGCATGATTGATACCATTTATGGATTGTATGATAAATTTTTTGTTTGTATTAATGCTAATTTGTTTTGGGAGCTTAAAGTTAACATTTTTATCATAAGGAAATCCAAAATATTTCAAAGCCATATCAATGTTAGCAAATAGATTTGGATTTCTGACTAGCATATCTAAAAATTTAGAGTGGATGTGGTATTTTTTCAATTTTTTATGAAACAAAAGTAACTCAAGGAGTTAGCTTCACAAAAAAATAGAATTTATAATTTTATTGCATCTGCTAGTTCATCTAAATCTTTTAGCAAATGATTTACTTTTGATTTGTTAGCATCATCAAGTAAACTCCACATATCAAAATAAACTTGTGTATCATTTAATGCATAACTGAACAATATTAACATTAACAAAACATTATAGTCTTTATTCTGTTTAATTTTGTTTATGAATAACAATGTTTTACTAGCAATCATACGGAAAATTTTTCTTGATGGTAAGGTTTCATCAAAAATTAGTTCTAATGCTTCAGTTAAATCTTCTATATTCAAATCAGAAGCATTTATGTATCTATATAGATGATACAATCTCTTATCGAGATTTAATAATTCTGACTCGTTTAATTTTAATCCCAGGTTGATCTCAATAATTTTATAGAGTTTACTCAATATATTAAGTGAATTTTTCAAACCAAATTGTCTTAATATATTTAACTCATTGTTAAGTCGTTTTAAAATCGATGTTAAGACATTTATTGTATTTTGATTGGGATCATCCTTGAATGAATAATACATAAAACGGTATATATCAAGTATAATATCCTTTGATGGATGAGAATTAAGTTTTTGTTTTAGTATGTCTATCATCTTTTCTGCATAATCATATCTACCTAATTGCAGCATAGCAAGGAAGATGTTTTTGAATGTGTCAGGTGTATCATGTTCAAGCACATCTTCAACAATATCTTCAAAATCAGTTTCATTAAGATTTGCTGTTAGCTTATAGAAGGCTCTAACCTCAGCCAAACTGTTTAATAACCTTCTATGCATAATAAAAAATTTAGACATGTTGGTATCCAAGCATTGCTAAATACAATACCATTAATGGATTTGTAGTTGTTTTACCTAGTATTGTTATATCATTTGCTTTTGATGTAACTTTTTTATACTATTCATCGTTTACACTCCCTTCAACGAATTGCTTTGGAATAGCTATTACAAGTCCTATTGGTAAATCTCTGAAGTAAGTTATTTTATTTGTTTTTTTGCTTTTGACTCTAATTGTTATATTTGCATCAACGCTATCACCATCAAAGTCTCCTCCCAGTGGTGCACAAGCTAACGGATGTATTTGTATTGTATCTTGATCTGCTATAACTGGTTTTGCTGCTAGCCAAGATGTCTTATGCAAAGCTGGGTCTCTTTTATAAACCACTACAGCATCTGGTAAAACATCTTGCTCTAAAACCTTTCTAAAGAAGTTTATCAATTCTTGTGGAAACAGAGTAGGATAATTGGAAATCTTGTTTATAAGCTTAGTTATATCATTAACAGTAGGTTTAATCTCTTGTCTTGCAGTTTTTGTTACCTCTATAAATTCTTGTTTGTGTTTTGTTAGTATGCTATTAATTATTTGTGGCTTGTATAGTTGCAACAGAGCTCTAAATGGAATAGCAATTTGGTCTATCTCAAGATTTGGATTAGGACTAATAACAGATCTTGCTGTATAGTTAACTGTTTTGCTAGCAAGTTGTTCTCTAATAAAACCTGTTTTTGTTCCAAATTGTTCTGCTAACAAATCTATTAGTTTAATGATCAACCTATACAATTTTGAGCTATTAGCATTACTAACTTCAAAAGTTTTGTTTTGTTCTATTATTTTTGAGTAAACATCTGTTAACGGATGTATTGATATTTTGTTGTCTATCTTTGAGTAATCTCTCCAACCAGGAGGAAGCACAATTATTTTATTTGTTATCAAATTCTCAACTTTATTGTTTGATAATTTGATTATCTCATTTATTAACTGACCGGATACACTATTCTGTTGAGCAATATACTCAATCAATTTAATCAGTTTGTTTTTGTCAAAGAAGTCTGCGAAGCCTTGCATCAAGATTTTATGATTTGTGTAGCTAATCTCTTTCTCATCTTCCAAAACTAAATTCCCTTCTTCATCAATTGCTAAAATCCTATCTGGTCTGTTTCTGAATGCTCTGATTGTGGGTAAATTATCCAAAATCATCAACACAGGAAACTTAGGGATATATACATTCAACGGTATATATCCCATTTGCTCAAACCATTTTGAACTTTTTCTCTCACCAAATAGATATTGTGAGTACAATCCATTTATTTGTGTCAATAGCTTTTGTTCATTTAAATTTGCAGGTAATGGTTCCATAATAGCTGGAGCATTATGCTCCTTAATAAATTGTTCCACATTTAGTAGTTCAAAAATCATTGATTTTGATTGCTCAAGAAAACAACAAAAAAACTAAAGCATATCTTTGATTGATTTTACGAATTTATTCACATATTCTTGTTCCAAGCCAACTACATAATTTTGAACAAAGTTTATTGCTTCATCGCTATCCTCAACAACAATTAGAGACGCATTTTTTGCTTTATTAACAACAAGCATAACAATATCCAAAGGTAAATGTTGTCTCAATTTGTCTGATAACTCATTTAAAAACTTCAGTGAATATTTTCCTTTTAGTGATAGACCTCTGCTTCCATAACTGAACACAGGACCAACTATTAGATTGTATAGCAACATACCAAAGATATGCGGTGCAATTGACTTTAATATTTTTTCAGCTTCACTTTTGTTTTTAGCCGCTTTCAATATGGATATTAAATCATTGCTAGTTAATGTTGTAGTTTTCCAAGCAACCATACCTGATATATCTCGTAATGTTGTAAGATCAAGATTTGCACTATAATCTTTCAATATACTTGTTAACTCTGTTTTTATGATATGTTCCAACATAGTTAACTTAACCTCTCCTCTACATATACGTTTAAACAGATTTATCAAATACTCATTCAAAAAGTCTGGATTTTGTCTATTCAAAAAGCCTGCTAGCTTATACTCATCAGTCTGAGAGTTATATAGGAAATATCTCTTCTTAACTCCTGTTCCAAATGCAGAGTCTCCAACAAATTCCAATTTAACTTTTGGATAATGTGCCAGTACTTTTTGTTTGTATGTGTTTGTAGCAAATCTATGAGCATAAGTGTAAACCAAGGGTAAAATACTATTATTCAAAACATCTTCATGCAAAATATCATATTTATCGTAAACAAAGAAGCTATCTGTATCGTTATACATTATGAATTGAGTATTTGCATCAAACTTTTTACGAGCGCTAATAAAATCATTTATATTAACAGACAAATCATTAATATTTTTTGTTTGTATATAACGATTAATCAAAGCTGATGTTGTTAGAGATATATATTGTCCTGTTATTGTTATGGCTTCAGCAATGTATATATTGTAGAATGGAAATGAATCTGTTCCGAAGACACCGTACATGCTATTCATGGCAAGTTTGGTTGCATTCTGTATGAGATCTGCAACTTGATCGCCTTGCTTTGCCTTTGCCTTATATATATCTCTCATTTTAATCCATTCAACTAAAGTCTTTTCTAGTAAGATAGATAACTGATTACCATTTGTTAGTAATCCATTAGGAGTAACAATTATGTTTTTGTTTTGTATTAAGTCCAGTAAATCTTGTCCATTCATTTCATGATTGGTAAATCGTTTTGTTGTTATAAACCATTTGTATTTGACAATTTCATCATACAATCCAAACCAAAACAATGTTCCAAATATCCTACCTGCAAACCTACCTTTTGCAAAATTATTCCAATAGGATAAATCAGCTTCATTATTTGTTTCAATACATAACAATTCTTGTAAGTATTTCTCTTCGTTTTTTATGTTTGATCCTGATACAAATCCATGAACATCTAGAATATTGTTTGCTACCATGAGATTTGGATATAGTGAATTTACGTCAAAAACTTTTATTGTTGGCATAAATGAAAATTTAGATTGGATGCAAAAAAACAAAGCCGCCTAAATTTTTTTGTATGCTAGACGTTAGGAATATCTTTAACTACTATGTATATAAGCCTATTTATTACAAACGAAATCACATATTAATACGGTGTCCTTTCTGTGGAGACAGTGTTAAAAATGTTATGCATGCTCATTTGTATATTGAACCAGATTTGATGGTATTTTGGTGTGCAAGATGTTATGAAGGTGGTTCGCTAGCCTATCTGCTAACCAAAATCAGAGACAGATTTTCAATTGATGTAAATCCGATAATAAACCAATTACGTAATGTTATAGTTAGTAATATTAGTTTACAAAAATCAAAACAAATAAACTTAGATATAACTTACATTGAGATGCAAAAACTAAAACAAAAATTAAGTCAAGAATCTATTGCTAGGTATAGAAATGAGCTAGAGTATTACTTCATCAAAAAGCAAATCAATATCAGTGAACATGTATTACATCAATTACCGATTGCTATGTATGATGTAGTGTACGATTATTTGTTACCACATAAAGATAGATTGGATAATTCACTAGTCGTATTTACAATCGGTAATAGAGTAATTTACAGATATGATTATTTGAGTTTGTTACATAACTTCAAAACAGAAAGAAGGTTTATGAATCTCTATCTAGCAATAGGTAGAAGCTATCAAGCTCTACAATATAGTTTGTTTACATTGCTACCATACAACTTTGATAGAAAGTTTTATCAATCATACAATCTAAGCAGAAAAAATTTACTACTTGTTTCTGAAGGATTAACTGATATGATATTGTATGCAGAACATTTACTAACAAGTATAGATACACCAATAACTTGCTTAGTGTTAAATGGTAAATGGTATGAAATTATAAAAGACTTTGAACCTTTGTTTGACAATATTACAGTAATTGTTGATAATGATGCTGCAACTAAAGCATACATAGCTGGTCTCAAGATAAACAGTAAACTAAGTTTTGTTATACCAGTTACAGGTAATGATCTTAGAGAGAGTAAAAAATATCTTGAAGTAGAAATTTAATGAGCACATTTTTTGAATGATAGATTTAATACAACAAAACTATTCTAAATTGAAAGCAATAGAAGAGTTTAGTTTTAAACATATGCTTAGTTCATCAGCAGCTAAAGACTTAGTTGATAACTTAGTTGCAGAACAAAACAACACATATTTAAGCAAGATATACAATCATCTTATAGATAACAACATATTAGTTATAACATATGACAGAGATTTGATTAGCAGAACTATAACATACTTTCTTGGTTTAACAGTTAGAGGTCCTATGGTTTTAGGTTTTCATAGTCCAGAGGATAAAAAGATTTATTTGTTGCTAGATAACAACTACATAGTATCCAAGCATACAAACCAACATATTAATAAGAGAATTATACAAACATTAATACATGAAACTGTTCATTATTTTGCTACAGTAAAACCAAAAGAATTTTGTAAACAATTTGATACAATAATACAACGATTCTTCAAACTTGTTTTCTCAAACATAGACCCTAGGTTGGAGTATTATAAAATTGCAGATAGTTATTATGATTTGTTATATAACAGTAGAAAACAAATCTTTACAAAAAGTTATTATCAGACTTGGTTTGATACATTTATAAACTATGAGAGTGATGAAGTATTAAATGCTTTTGTTAAAGATTCACAGTATGATAAGGCATTTAACTACATGATTAAACATCCAGTTTATTTAAAGATTGTTGCTACACTCTATGTGGCAAATGGAAAAAGAGAAGCTATACCCTATTCTTTCTTTGCTGATATGTATAATGCCTATGTTAAGCTAACAGGTCAGTTAACAATTAACCTATACTATCAGGAGTTATTTTATCCCGATGAAGTAATATGTGTGCTATCAGAAGCAGATAAAAAGAGAGACAATATATTACAAAAGTTGTTACACTTGATCTAAATTTTTTTGTATGAGTAATTTGACATATAAACCGACACAGGTATTAACTGCTACTATGTTATGCGTTCCATTTCTAAGATTTAACGATCCAAATAGATTGCAGATGGCTTCCAACCATCTAAGACAATCCCTACCTTTGATTAATGCTGAAATTCCGAGGATAAGAACTGGATTTGAGAATGTAATTGTTAAGAAAGCAGAAAGCTTTTACATTGAGACAAATACTTTTGAGAAAATTGATGAATTTATAGTTAAAACAGATGAAGGTTTGAAGTTTAATGCTATGTTTTTAAAATATGATGAGAAATTAAAAGTTGCATACAATCCTTATCATATATGTTTTGTCAGAGATATTGTTAGCGGTGGTTGGTGCCCTGAGCTCAAACTAGGAGTAAATGCTTTAGTTGGTTATATGTCTTACTATGGTTTCAACTATCAAGATGCCGTAGTAATATCTGAATCTTTCGCTAAAAGACTAAAACATATCGAGAGAAAAGTATTTGTTATTAGATTGCCTGCAAATAGTCAATTAAAACATATCAGTAGTAATGACAATACTATTAGTTTGATACCAATACCAGGTAAAACATACAATACATTAATATCCTATGAGTATATTGAAGCAGGTGTATTACAACGAAAACAAATTAATGTTGACAATTTGCTTGTAGTTGATGTAAGAGTTAAAGCTCTACCAAATTACAGATTACCTGCATCAGTAGCAGAATTCATCAAGAAAGCAAAGAAACCATTCAAACTAGCAAAATTAGAAACAGAACCTACACAAAAATATCCTATTGTTATACAAATAATTGGTTATGTTACCAGAGAAGCAACAATAGGAGATAAACTAACAAATAGACATGGAAACAAAGGAGTCATTGGCTTGATTGTTCCTGATGAAGAAATGCCCAAAACAAAAGACGGAAAGATATTAGATATATTGTTCTCTCCTCTTTCTGTTCCATCTAGAATGAACCTAGGCCAATTAATGGAAAATTTGCTTGCAAAAATTGTCGTTAAGGTTGAACAACAGGTATTAGATTTGCTTGATAGGAATATGAGGGATAAAGCTCAAAAAATGTTGCTAGACTTTTTAAAGAGAGTTGAAAAACGAAGTTCATTTCATCATTTAATTGACAATGTTTTAACTAAAAGATGGGATTTATTGGAGTATAACCTAACAAAATATGGATTGAGCATCATACAACCACCTTTTAGTGAATTGAATGCAGAAGAGATAAAACAATTAGCCAAAGACTATAATGTCAAGGAAACAGATTATGTTAGAGTAGACAATTATGATGTTAGCATCAATGTGGGTTATCAAACTATATTAAAACTGGAACACTTAGCATCAAGCAAAGTAACAGGAGCAGGCCTAACAAACAATGAATACACTAATCCACAAAGAATCGGAGAAATGGAAACTTGGAATATCATTGCTCACGATTATGATGAAATTAAGAGATTATTCCGCAGAAGTTACGAATTTGAAAAACTATCCTACTATAGCGATAAGTTTGGCTTTGATAGTTACATATTCAAACCTGATGTAAATAATGTATATCAAGTTTACAAGAAAGTTTTATTCAATGAGTAATCTTTTTTTATTACAGCTCAAATGTAGATGCATATAACAGAAGTAGTTGAGTACGTAAAAGGTATGCTAACAGGCTATGCAATTGATTTGGAGATAGATGATCAACAAATACAGAACATCATAAAAAATAGTGTCATATCGATACTAAACCAATATGTTCCACAAGTTAAGATCAGAACAATACCTCAAGCAAATTTTGATAATACAACTTGGACTGTGGAATTACCTGAACAACAAGTTGTTAATATATTACATGTTAGCACGAAGCCATTTCCTCTGTATCCGTTAACATTGGCTAATCAACAAAGTTTGATAATTGCTCAAGAATTTGTTTTGAATAGAATTATAGATAGTTACTCCTATATATATGATGTTAGATTTAGTTTCATACCTCCAAACAAATTACAACTATACAATCAACCAATGTCTGATGTAGTTGTAATGTATAGTTGTAGTTACAAAGATGATTTATCGGATGTTCCAAACAGTCTTGAATATTTGGTTAAAGCTCTTGCTCTTGCAAACGTTAAAATAGCAATAGGCAATATACGTACAAAATATCAAAGTTTCGACACTCCATTTGGAAGCATAACACTAGCATATGATATAAAACAAGAGGGTATGGATGAACTGAGAACAATAATAGAGGAATTGAAAGTATCTCCTCCACCTATACCCGTTATGGTAGTGTAAGTATAGCAACTTGTCTAAATTTATATTACATGAACAACTTGAGACAGGGACTTTATACGATTGTTAGGGATCGTCAGAGTGGTAAAATTGGCTTATGTGCACCATTCACTGTCAGGAATATTGTATTACCTCTAAACATTAATCAATATAAAATCCATTTCATAACAAAATTTGATGAAAATAAACATGAAAAAATAATCGAGGTATTTCTGATAGATGAAGAATTACAGAAACAATTGAAAAATATGTCTCCATATGGTGTTTACATTATACAAGATGTAGAAACAAACTACTATGGCTTAAATGTACCCTTTTATTTTAGATATGAAACTCCATTTCAATTAAGAGTTGATGGAAAGTTATACACTATTGCATTTATACGTTATGGTAAGATAAAAGATGAAAAATACAAAAAAGTAAGAAAAATATAAAGAAAATCTCTTTTTTTGCTAGGCTAGGTTTGTGGATAATAACACTACTAACAAATCTCTGTATAACGGATGATTCTCATCAAGATATGTAGATAGGTTATTTGATAGTTCATTTGCAAAAGTTGTTAATCTATTATCTTCTATGTCAAATGAAGTTGTGTAGTATATGTATGCTCTTGGATTAGTAGCAAACAGTGTAGCTAGAAATTCAATTAACTGATTTGAGACATTACCAAATGTTATAGTTATTCCTGATGGCGTATTTGTTAGTAATGCTTCCAAGGATTGTAAGTATTGATCTCTTGTAATGGTAGGCTGTATCGTTTCAGGTAGAATAGCAATTCCTACTAGTAAATCCTTAACTCCGCTTATAGCGTTATCGCAATACGGAGATCGTATTAGGTTAGTGTAAACATGATCATAAAATCCTATTGTATCCAATAGAGTTCTACAAGAACCACCTGTAAAACACTCAGACTTGTAAATTTGTGAACTAAAACAAATTGATGTTTCTACATTATCATTTATACATATGAATGTATCTGTATGTATGGTATAGGATTGTTCGTAAAATTGTATCTCGTATTCCAAAAATCTGTTATCAATCTCATGTAACATCAAGTATAAAATTTTGTAAATAGTTGCCATCTGTTTATTGTGTTGTTCAATATAATCTAGCAAATCATGAACATATTTATCTACTCTTTGTGGACGAAAACAACTTGATGTTTCTACATTATCATTTATACATATGAATGCATCCGTATGTTTGGTATAGGATTGTCTTAGAAAATCGTAAAATTGTTTTTTGTATTCCAAAAATCTGTTATTAATCTCATAGACCGAATCACAAATTGTATTCATACTGTTTGTAGAATTCAAGCAAATATTATTGGTGAAACCTAAATGTAAAAGGAAAAGTTCGTCTTTTTGATTGTTATAATCACAAATTGTATTCATACTGTTTGTAGAATTCAAGCAAATATTATTGGTAGAACCTATATGTAAAAGGAAAAGTTCGTCTTTTTGATTGTTATGTAGTATGTTCTCAACTAAAACAGAACAATCAATATTATCTGAGTCTTCATTACTACAACTTGAACAATATATATTTCTAATCAAGTCAACTATATAAAAACATTGCTTCATGTTGGTAGTTGCTTACTGATTAGCACAAAATTTATGCTTGCACAGCAAAAGCCAATATCATCTAAGCTAAGAAACAAGCTATTGGTATTGATAAATAGATTAGGAGTAAGAAGTTTGAATGATCTCATACTAAATCAAAAAATAAACAAGAAATTTTACAAGTATGTATTTGACATACATGTTAATGCAAACGATATTAGTGAAACTCTTGTTAACAATCTATACACAAACATAAAGCAATTTTATGCAAAACATGGATTAAATATAACTTTAAATAGTTCAGATATTGCAACTCTGATAGGACTTAGGGCTGGAACCTATGCAACCTTAAAGCTTATTAAACAAAAAGTTTTGTTTGATGAAAATTATGCTCAGATAAAACCTAGTTCTGATGTGACAATAGATAGTTTTATAGAATCTGCTATTACAACAAAGGATTACAATATATCTTACTTCTTACTGTATTTGGATTATACACCTGATGATTTATTAAATTTGTTGCTTGATGGTATTAACATACTTACAAAAGCAGACAAGTATGATAGCGATTACAATTTTGCTGCTGTAACAATGATTTTGTATATATCCGTGATTGTTAAAACTATTCGTGATAGTTATAGTAGATTGGTTAGATCGTCTCCACTATATGGAACAATATTGTATTTATCCTTCATGATAAGATATTATGTTATATTATTGGATTTGAGAAACAATTTAAAAAATATAATGACTAAAATTAGTGACACTGAAATAGAGGGAACAACATTAAAGAAATATAAACAAATAAAACAGGATTATCTCAGATTTCTAATACAACCCACAAAAATTTATCCATCAAGCATGTAAAATTATACTACATCTTCGGCTTTAACAGGAACAAGTATTATATCTGCCATAATCGCTTCACAATTATTCTTTTCTTCTTCATCTAACTCAATAATTTCTCCTGGATATATGTAGTTGAGTTTACGAATAGGATTATCTTCTTTTACATCTAGCATGCTAATCAATATTGGTTGACTTGATCCACTTTTACGATTGATGATATATTTTTGTCTACGCATTGTAAATAAATGCTAAATAGGTGAAAAAGCTAACAAGGTTATGACTTCATTGCAAGCAAGTGATCTAGTAATAGCTTACAATGTTGGGAAAATACTTAAAAATGTCAAAATATACACTAGTAAACAAGAAGTTGCTCTTACAGATGATGTAGATATATTGGATGTGTTACTTGAACAAACATCTAGTAATGCAACAGTACATATAAAAAATGTAGCCATAGGTAAAACCAGTATACCCGTTTCTGATATTAGAGTAGAGGTAGAAGGTAATGTAAATAGAGTTGTTACATTTAAAGACGAAAATCAAGTTAAGGAAATACAAACAAAGCTAGTAGATTCAATTAAACAAAATCCAAACGGTAAAATTAAAATGATTTTTAAGGAAGCAGAAAGAAAAGTCGAAGTGTATTATAACGATCAACTTATATCAGAGGGTAGATTAATATCACTAAATCCAGTTAACTTAGTTAGCAAAGGAACTGCTATTAAAGAGTTTGCTCAGGAATTTGATTTTAGTGAACAACAATTAAACAAAGGTAATGGAATAGTAGCTATAAAGAAGGAAGATCAAAGTGTTACATTGGTGTTTGATGATGGTGAAGAAGTAAAAGTTGATAGGATAATCTTTGAGTTCATGAAGCCAATAATAACTGCCGTAAAACAGGAACAAGAACAAACAGGAAATCAAAATAATAGCGGTAAAGGAGCAATCATAGTTAATACACTAAAGCTTCCTGTGGTTGTGTTCAAAGTGGTTATAACTAATCTCTTTAGAGTTCTACGAGCTGTTATAACCAATAAATTCCTACTAGTGTTTCTGCTTGGTGCAGGGTTAAGTATAATACTACTTAAATTTGTCATTCCTTATATTACTTCAATTGAAGGAGTTGATCAAGTTTTAGGAAAAGTTTCATCTACATTCAAATCTATTATTAGTCATCTTGGTATTGGAAAGGGAATTGAAAAGACAACAACATCAGCAACAATAGATGTTATACGTGGTCAACAATCAATGCAACTTATATCACCTGCTGATACTACAACTCAAACATCTCAAGTAAGTGAATCAGCTATACTTCCAAGAATAGCTATTGGTGCTGGTATAGGATTAGTTATAGCCTTTGCAATAAGAAAGTTGCTTAACAGTAAAAACAATTTAAAACAGGAATCTATTGAGCAAATAGTTGAAAAAGAGTATACTATTCCTTCAGCAGTTATTCCAGATTTTAATACTGTTGTAAGTTCTAATCCGAATTTAGCCTTAGTTATAAGTGTACTCTGTTTGTATTCAATCCTCTGGATCGGATACTACATACTTGATAAATTTGGACAAGGTTTTCTATCAGGTATTTTATCGATTTTAAGTGTATTATCATTTATTGGTTTTATAGTAATTATAGCTTACGCAATGTCTGGTGGAAAGCTAGACACTACTAATACCATTCTTGCGATAGTAAAAACTGGCTATCAGGTTGTGAAATTTATATTCAGTGGTGTTGCTTATTTATTTCAGCATTTCGGACAATTACCAGGGCTTATACAATTCATAGCGATATTTTCAACAGGAGTATTTCTACTTGTTGCTTTCACACGTATAAGATCAATGCTAACAGGTGGTAATGTTATCACTATGGTAAACAGAGTTAGACAAGGACCAACGGTTCAAGATGCAGCTCTAGCTTATCGTGCGGCATAATATTTTTTTGTTAGCATCAGCTAAATGGAGAAAAAAGCGAAAGCTTTGCAATTCATAGCCTATCTAACAGAACTTACAAGATACTATCCTTATAGATTTGCTTTGATATATAATCCTCTGCTTAAAAAATATATTGAAGATTATTTTCGAAAAACAAAAAACGGCACAGAATTTGTAGAAGCAAGAGGAAATATTTTAGTTAGTAAAACAGGTATCTTAACACCATACTACTTTAAAAACAATTATTTGCTTTGTCCTATATTCTCTAATATAAGTTTTGCATTTGATGATAAGAGTTTGCAAACTATAGATATGTTGACTCATGCTGGAAACTATCAATTACCATATCTAGCTAACTTAGCAGGAACTATAACTATCTCATATCTTGAAATGATGAACCCTATTGTATCAAAAATACATAGCTTATGGTTTTCTTTTGTTCAGCAGGCAAGTTATGACTCCTATAGTGATCTTGAAATTCCTTATGGACATATATTTATATTTACAACAACTCCAGATTTAAAATCTCCTTTATCAGGTATGCTTTTGTTGGGAGCTATTCCAAGCAGAGATCCTATAACTAACATACTGCAAGGCAATATAGCAGATAACACATTAGTTGAGGTGCAAGTTGAGTATATGTATAGAAGTTATCGTAGGTTTTATATATCTGATCAAGTTATCTCTACTATATATGATCCAGTTAATCAAGTAATTGATGAGGACGTAGCAAATACTACTGTTTACAAATCTATATATGCAATCAAAAAATTAATTGATGCTTTTATACTAACAGATGATATTTTCTGGTTAGGAGCTCTTACCAATACCTCCAATGCTCAGTAATAACATTTTTGTAAATTTGTCCGTACTTGTATATTTTTTGTGAGTAACTGTAATTTATGTCACATGCATGTCTGTATTGCTTGCAACCATATTCAGTTCTCCAAACACAAACTCTACCTCTGCATTCAGTGTATCCATAGTTCTTGCAATTTATACATTGATCATAACAAACACTGTGATCAAAAGATTTAGCTCTTTTGCATTCAATTAATGGCCAATTACCACCATTATACATTTGCATCGTTAACCATAATCTTTTCTCTCTGCTTTCTATGGAACTTGGATTTTTAACATGCAAGATATTAAACAAATAATATATACCTGCTTGTATGTTTCCTGTATAGCTGTAAATGTTATATTGAGTTCTAACTTCTTCTGGTATAAGGTTTGGAGTTAATTGCATAAAACCAATAGAACCAAGTCCGTCTAGAGATGTTCTCCATTTACATCCTGTTTCCGCTTGAATTAAACCAACTACGTACCACCAAGGAGCATCATCAGCTACCATAATCTTTGTGTAATATTGAACATGTCTAGCTAGAGGTCTACATTCGTTTGCATAGGAAATATTTATGAGTGTGAACATTAGTAAAAACAATGTTAGCATGTTTTTTGATTGCTATTAATGTTTAGCATACAAGATAACACTTGTTTGAAATCATTTAAAGATATTAGCCCACAATTATCAAATAGAGTTACATATTCACTAACATTAATATACATCATATTGCAAACAACATATATTGGACTTCTATTACCCGCTATCACTAGAAATATCTTTTTGTCTTTATGTTTTGAAATGTATTGATTGTACAATCTTCTTATTAATGACTTTTGTTTAATGGGATTATGAAATTGTTTCCATTTCTTGCATTCAATAACTATATCCACAAGTTCAGGAAATATCTGATAATATAATCCAAAATCAATATCACCTTTATCTATTTTGCTAGAACCTGACGATCTTGATCTCTTAACTTTTAGTTGATCATCGTTAGGTTTTATTTTGCTCCATTCTTCTAACCAATTTTGTAGTATGTTTGCAATCTTGTCTTCAAACTTTTTACCTTTTTGTTTTCTACTGCTATACTTCATTTTAGCGCTTAGCTTCAGCGGGTTAATAAGATGCAAGAGAACACTCTTGTTAGTTTATATAATTATCTTACATTTGGATTTTCAAATGAAAATATTAGCAATAGTCCAGATACTCTCATTGAAAGAAGTGTTTTTGGAATTAAAGATACTAAACTACATGAATACAATAAAACATTACTCGCATTAGTTGATTGTATACCTGGCTTTCATATAGCTACATGTTACTTCAATAACCAACTACCTAATTTACATACTGATTACAAATTTGATAGGTTATATCTATATAGGTTTTTGTTTGATGATATGACAACAATAGCTAAAAATCTAGAACAAACTCTAGATATTAGTTATGCTAATAATTACGTTGTATTACGATATCAAAATAGTGAACTGATACCTGGCAATCTGTATTTTAGTAACTATCCTCAGATAAAAAATTTACATTACGTTGTTGAAAAGGGAGTAGACTACTATCAGCTAGAAGCAAATAAACCTTTTGACTACTTTTTATTGTTAACTCAAGACTTTCTCAACAAACAACAAGTACAAGCAACTGATAAATTCTACATATATTTATTTGGCTTAGTGAACTCAAGTTATTTGGAACACGAGACATCAATATCAATAGATGATGTATTTAAACAAAACTACATAAGGAATTTGTATGGGTTTGTTACTCCATACTATATCAAAACTGTTGATTCCAATTTACTATTTGATAATAATCAGGTTAAAATTAGAGCACAAGTTTATCGTCACAGAGAATTCTTTAATCCTTATAATGATATCATATCAGAGAAATTTAAAAAGCAGTTAGAGCGTCCTATATTGCTAGCTAATCTTTACATCAATTTTATGGATAATCAAAATCTGAACAAAGATTTATATAACATACAATCATTTCTTGCTACAATAACTCGATTTGCATCCATTTATCCAAGAGGTATGCACATAGATACATATGATACTATATTTGACAATAGAAATAGTTTGTTCGGTGGTAATATTGTTTTACGTAATGCCAAAGCTAACGGTATAGATATAAACGTTTATGCTATCAAACTACCTAATAATTTTGAACTGGATAGACAATTACATTATTTTTCCTTAGCATTCTACGAATTTGAAGAAACACCTCTAAGCAAAATCTATTCAAACTACATTGATGATTTGGTTTATGATTTTGATAGTTTTAAAGTTGAATATGATTTACCAGAGAACATACAAAATTTATGTACAGCTACTATAAGAGAAGGAAACAAAACCTTAACAGGTATATGGAAATACAGCTATCTGGGAACAAAAAGACAGAAACATTTCATAAGTCCAATTAGTGTACTATCATACAATATTGAGTTAGAAGATACTCTGGAACAAAAAATCATAACTCTATATGAGTTCGACATATGTCCGCAAACAAGATATAGGATTATAGATGCTGATTTACCATTTGAGGAAGAAATAAAATATGATGATTTAACATTTTTATTGCTACGTATTGGACCTGGTTTGTATCAAATTATGAGCAATGAAGTTCTAAACAGAATCAATATTAGCTGCGATACAGAGTATGGAGATATTTTAGTCAGAGAGCTAACATATATATATAAGCCAACTATTAAAGCATTGCTAGAAGGTAAAGTCAGTTTTCATATACATCATATCCCGACAAACAGATACTATGAGATAGATTTTAAACTGAATTTAGCTTTACCTTTTACCTCTGAGTATATTGTTAGAGAAATGTTCGATCGTACAATAGAAGAATTGTTTATAACACCGGCTATAACAAGTGATAGCTTACAAACAAATAAATTTATGCTCGTAAACTATTATAATGCACCGAGATTGACCGAACCAAAAGATGCATATCCAAATACCTATGTATGCTCTACATCGGATACAAGTTTAGCTTTTGCTCATCTACCACACATTCTATGTTTAAGAGGATTAACCGAACCAAAAGATACATGTCCAAATACCTATGTATGTTCTACATCGGATACCAGTTTAGCTTTTGTTCATCTACCACATATTCTATGTTTAAGAGGTGAAACCATATGCTATTATATTTGTAAAGATGCATTTGATATACAACAGTTAGAAAATATGTTAAAAGATAATCTGTTAGTTTACATACATGAATTGTATAGACTTGTATCATCTGCTATGTTATTACCATACACAGATACAGAGATAAGAGATTTACAAATAAACCACAATACCTATTATGCAGTTAGAATGTAGTATTTTTTTTATTTGAAAAGCGATTTCAAATCTAATGAAAATTTTCTGCCCAGAGAATTTCATTAAGATAGGAACAAACTTTTACTTGGATAATAACTCTAACCTATTGCATATAGCAAATGCAGAGATCATACAGCTAGGTAATTTACTTTATCTCTCAGGTAGTATTCCTGTTGAAGTTAGGTATAATGTTTTTGAGATAGTAGATTATGAGATAAAGTTTATCAAAACTAAGTTTTATAAACTTAAGTTATCAAACAATTTGGAAACATATATCAACTATATGGACAAAGATATTGATAAACTGAAACTAATACCTGTTGTTAACATAAATAGAAATCAAAAAATTAGAACAAATACAATGCATACAAAGATAGATAATATAGCAAAGTATAGAAGTTTGTTAAATCAGGGTTTATTAACTTATGTGGGACAAAGTTATATAAGCACTAAACCAGATAACTACTTGATTGAGGATGATGGTGTTTATGTAAAAGTAGTTAGTAAGGAAGTAGTTGAATTTCCGTTTATTATTGAATTCAGTAAAGATATAAGTTTGATTGATTGTCTCTACTATTTACAGTAAACAAAAAAATCAGAATAATTTGTATGGATCTCTATCAGCTTTAATGTTTATTATACTTTCGTATTTAATCCAAAGTGAATTCTTGGGAATAAAGACTATATCATTTCTATCAAACACAAAATCAGATATAAATATCATAACATCATTACCACTTATTTCATTCTTTAAATGATTTAATACTTTTTTGGGGCTTGTTCCGCCCCTTCCATACACTTCAATATTTTCGAAATCTTTTTTGCTTCTTAATATCACTGGACCATAAAAGTCTACATCAAAGTAGTATACTTTTATTCTGCTCATCTTGATTAATCTTGAGAATTTACCAAACACATCCTCGAGAAATTCTGTTGGAATTGATGCGGATGTATCTATTACTGCATAAAGATATCTGGGATAACCTTTATACATAAATTTTGTTCCCAATAGATCAGGATTTAGTTTATTGATCTTCATAGGAGTTCTTCTCACATCATAAATTTTTTTACCATATAAATCATAATCTCTAGCAAATTTTTCAAGATATTTCCTCCAGTCGAATTGTGAATGTTCTTTTGCTTTGACCAATTCTACAAAATTTCCTCGGTTAGTTCCTACATCTTTAATGCTTTCCAATACTCTATTAATCAAAGTGAATCTCATATCATCTGTTATATCCGGAGCATCTTGTATCAATTCACCATCTGTCATATTGTTAAAATCAAGTGTCATATAATTATAACGTTGTATATTATTTTCTTGTTTAACAGAACATGTATTGCAATTACTTTTGCTATTTATAGATGTCCCTTTATCTTCTTTTTGCATTCTTTTGTATATTTCATATGCTAATTGTTCTATTGTCATTGCTAAAGCATCTTCTATTTTAATATCAAATAGTTTTTCAATGTCATTTAGGAATATATCTTTCTTCAGAAAATCTTCCAAATTTGAAGATTTGCCTAGTTTAAACATTTTTTTGATATCTTCAATTTTTTCATTTTTGTTAGCATAAATTTCTGCAGTGTTAAATTTATCAATCTTATATGCTAACTGATATATGATCTCATTAATAAATGCATTAGCGGCCATGTTGTAAATATCAGGTGGAATAATTCCTTTAACATTGTTATATCTCTTTATATGATTGAAGATTATATGCATTGCTCCATGAACTAGATATTTTAATAATGTAGATTCATCCTTTATTACATTTCTATTTACAATAATACAATCATCCTTTACTATCATGGGAACATCAGATAATGATGCTTCTGCAATCTTTACGAATTGTAATATATATCTGATTTCAATCGGAATCTGATTCATTAAATAAATCTTTCTTAGTGCGTTTCTGATATCCATGATATTAAATTTAGATTAGTTGTTTTTAGCATCCATTCTAAATTTATAATCATGCTTGGTTTGCTAGAGTTATTGAAACCATCAACATATGTGATTGAAGTATCATTCTTCTGTGCATTACAAAATAAAAAGATGCTAGATTTAATCAAAAACATTCTACCCTATTGGAATATGCTTGCAACTGAGGAGCAAAAACCTTTATTATCAATGTTAACTACATTTGTGAATAAGGGTATACCAGAACATGATTTCAAACTATCACAGCCATTGGAGTTTTATTACAAACTATTTGATGTAGCAAATCTCGATGAATTGCAATCAACAATATTGGATAGGTTATATAAAATACAATTTATTGCTAAGGTATATGAGAAGATTCAACTACTCCAGCATCCAATACATGACTATAACAAAGTTGAACTGCTTGTTAGTGAATTGTTATCTGATCTTAATGAAGTTAGAGATAAAGAGCTAACAGAGAAAATCTTCAATGCAAAAGATTTATTAAATGTAACAGAAATATCTGATTTGAAATTGGCTAGTTTGATACCAGAGCTAGATTTAGTTTTAGGAGGATTTTATGTTAATAATCTTTATCTGTTTGCCGCAGGATTGGGACAGGGTAAATCATTTACATTACTTAACATGGCAGTAGGATTTTCAGTTTTCCTAAAAGCATTTGAAAACTACTATAAAGATTGGTACGGTAAAAAACCAGTTGTTTTATACATATCACTGGAAAATACTAGCGTTCAGATCAGGAACAGATTATACACATTACTAAATGATTGCACATTAACAATACCAAAAGAAAAAAATACCCCTTTGAAACAATTATTCCAAGCTGTGGATAACTTCTATATTGTATCTTTATCAGATGAGATAGTGGATTATGTTTACATAGAGAATATTGTGTTGTCGATGCAATCAAAAAATATGCATCCAGTTGTTATTGTGTTAGATTATATGGATGAGTTATATGCTCCTGCTAACATAAATGAATATAGACATAAGTTAGGTTATAATGCTAGAATGTTAAGAAAGATAGCTATGAATCACAATCTACTAGTTGTATCAGCTACACAAATAAACAGAAAAGGTATGGAAGAAGGTAATATATCCATTACACATTTATCAGAATCGATAGAGCATGGTAAAGTAACAGATGTACTGATCGGTTTAGTTCCAGTAACAATAAACAAAGGTTATATTATTACAAATCAACCTTTAACCAGAGATATTATTAAAAGCAATCTAGACAACAAAGCAGATGCAATTGGAATGATAAATAGCATGTATCTCAAAGTATTAAAAAATAGACCAAATCTATTAACAGGATTTGGGTATGCAATTAGTAATCAAAGTTTAACAGGATTTAGATCTCTCATATATGGATTGAATTATGAAATCTCAATCTATCTTGTTCCAAGTTTACATTCATATTTAGGAGATGATTATATAACTAAAAACTATGATGTATTGCATAACAGTGTTACAAATAGAATAGCACCATTCGTAAAAAATCTTGATGCTAAGGATTATAGTAAATATCAATACGGATTAGAGTTAATATCAAATCTACTTGGTGTTGATATAAAACAAACAAATGTAAATAATGAAAACATAGAAAATGACTTTGTAGTAAGTAATATCAATCAAAACATAGATGCACTTGATGTTATAGATGATTTTGAAGCATTCGAACAAAAAAGTTTAGATTTAGATATATAGTTTTTTTGCTATGGAATACAATATGTTCAATAACAAAAAAAGAGGGAGGAAGAGGGCAATCATGAAGAACTTCTAATTATCTTTGAACGATAAGTCTACCTACTACATTAGGATAGATTACAGATGCTCCGAATCTATGAACAGCAGTCATTGCTTGACCAAGAGTATTTGCAGGATAAGGTATCATATGGGTTGCATAAGGTGCATATATTGCAGTAGAGAAGAATTCTTGTTTGGATTTGAGTACAAGTAAGTTCCTACCAACAGGAAGTATAGGTGTAGGCAATACCTTTATCCATTCTTCAGATCCATCTTTGCTTCTGGTATATATCTTGAATGGGTCTGCTTTCGTTACAGGGTCGGATACCCACTTACCTATGTTAACAAGTAATGAAGCATCTTCAACATTCATCACAAGTATGGGTTCTACTTCGGGAACAGGTGTATTCCTGAGTATCTTACCAAGCAGGTTAGATATTGCATAAGGGAAATGAGTCATAACGTACATGCCTGGTCCCCAACTGTAAGCAGCAAGAGCAGCAGCAGTCATATCTACAGATTGTTCTATGTTATGAACAAGTGATGCATTATACAAGTTCATTAGAAGGAATGCATCAGTGTTAAGTGCAATTATAGAAGATAGTATGCTACTTACTTCGCCGAGTATGTCGAGATTGAAGAGAACTTGAGCATCAAAAGCCATTTCGGGAGATACAAGTATTGTGCTTTCAAGCCTGTTTTCAGCAAGAGTTTGTCTTGCAAGTTCAAGTCTGAGCTTCCTAGCAGGATCTCTCGATTCATAGGCTACTCTTGCATATACCTCTATACCTTGAACTTCAGGAGCAGTTCCACCAGTTACTATAACAGTTATAGTGAAATCACCAGATTTGAAGTCTACTCTACCAGTTACATTAACAGTGTAGGTATTGGCACCAATAGTTGCAGTTCCAGCTCCGGTTATAGCACCAGATGATTCAATATTGGAAGATACATTTATTGTTCCAGATGTCGCACCATCAGTTATACGAACAGCTATTACTCTAAAATCAGGTGTTACTCTAAGCTTATTGTCAGGAGCAACAGTCACAGGAGGCAACAAGCTAGCATCACGTAGAATGTTATACACATTACCTTTTATTATCTCTTCTGCAGAAGGAGTTGTAGCGGGAACAAATACACTCTGTCCAGGAGCTGTTCCGTAATAACCAAGAGAATCTCCACTGAGAAGTCTACCAGTTGTCATGTCTACTGATAGATAGGATGAGAATGGATAAGGATTTGTAGAGTTAGTTAATTCTTCATAAAACCTGAAGAAGTAAACATAGGCACCTGGAGTAGACATATTCCTGACATCATATACTTGCGTTGCAACAAGTCTTGGATACATAAACCTTATCAGTGGTGCTAAATACATAAAGTATGGTATCACATTAGCAGATGTACTTTCTGTAGCTATAGCCCTAAGACTATTTTCATACAAAGTTTTAATGGTTTTGGATAGTGAATATACTTCTGCCTCTGATAGATTACCTTGTTCTGCAACTATATCGGTTACTATTGCATTGGATATTAAATCAATTACAGTCTTATCACCTTGTAAAGCTCTTTTTGCCAGTTCTGATATTTTATCTACAAATTCTGATGGATTTTTAGATGCATTAACCTTAGTTATATCCGAATAAAATTCTTTTACTATTTTCTTAGCATCTTCAACATTCTTATTTGCCATTTCCATTGCTAGACTGTAAATTCTTCTCGTAGATATAATTGAGTCAGATGGGTAAAATCTTGATAGTCTCACGTCTTTATCCATAACGTTCTTCTGCTAAAAAGTTATGAGTAAACAATTTTAAATATTAATGCAAAAAATTTTTTACAAGTATGCTAAAGATAATACTATAAGAAAACAAACATTTTATTATTAGATGCTATCATTTAATCGATATTATTCTCAAATTGCCAAACAAGATAGTTAACTGATCCAACTTTCTTTGATTCTGGTGTTACAATAGGGTCCAAGTATCCCAACATATCTGTTACAAGTCTTATTTTATGACTTAATCTCTTCATTGCAAATTTATGAGCATATGTAGCTTTTAACTGTAACATAACTTCTGATATAGGATTATGTATTTTATCCTCTACATATTCAACTTGCATTATCTTATGCAAAATGGATAGAGATGTTGAATGCTTTCTGGGCAATTTTCGTGTTCTAATTCTCTCATACACCAAGTGCATTAGTTGTCTAACCAATGGATGTAATAAGAATGTTTTGAATCTTACTGTTTTGCTTTTTAGTGAGCTATACAAACCACAATTTTTTATATAATTGTAGAAGTCATTGCTTGGAACAAATGTAAATAGAAAGTAATAGGGATCTTTAAACTCCTGTCTAACCAATGGATCAAATATAGCATATATCTCTCCATATAATAATGTCATTATCTCAAAAGATTGTTTACCCATAAGTCTTTCTAATAACCTACTTCCACCGTAGTCCTTGAATGATTTTGCAAATCTTCTCCTATAATTGCTTTCATATGTTACATCTACAATTAATTGTTTATTGACTGATGTATCTGTATACACAATAGATGTTTCCGTTTCTTGTATTGTTATATATTTAACTTTCTTTCCTTTTGTTACAGTAGTTACTATGTTTGATTGATTATTATCTAGCTCTTGCATATCAACTCGAAAGCCAGTTTGTTGTAAAACCATATACAACAAATCTAACAAGGATAAATTACTTTCCATTAAACTTTCATCATTCTTGAGCAAATACAATATCAAAAAGTTCAATATAGGTAATGTTTTATGTTTTGATTCATATAAGATTGGTTTTGTTTCATCTAAAATATTTTTAAACACTACTTTCCTATACAGATTAGATAATTTTGCATCCATACTCTCTGTTCCAAATCTATCCAAGAACTTATCTGCGATTGAGTAAATAAATACATATCGTTGTCCATTAATTATTATGTAGTTTCCAATAAACCTAGGAATGAATGTTTTATAATTACAAATTGCTCCATCCTTTTTGTCCCTCAAACTATATTTGATAGTATAAACAGATATTAATCCATCTGTTGACATGAGATCTTCTTCCTCAATTTGTAAATCAATTAATTCAGCATCAATCAGTTCACAAAACCAAATTATGGTATTTTTAACATCTTCTGTAATATTGTTTAATACTTGTTTGCGATATGAAATGGGTTTACTGTCTATGTTTAGGTTTATGAAATACATGATAGTAAATTTAGTATGAGTGCTCAAAAAAAATGTTTTATTTTTTTTGTTATAGTAATATATCATCTGAATCTGATGATACATTAACAGTCGCATCAGATAGATCCAAATCCAATTCATCTTCTATGGTATCTGATTTAATAGTTTCGGATACTTTCTTTTTAGATGGTACTTCTGTTGTATATTTATTGTATAGTTCCCAGAATCTTGTAGCATCTCTTTCAATTCTTTTTAATGTGGCACCTTTTCTCATTAGTTCTTCAATTGCATTAATAACCCTATCAATCTCCTCTTTGACATTTTCCAATGCTTCATCATTTATCTCACTATCCATTTTCGTTCCAATTTCTCTTAGATATAATGTATGATTATCTTTTATCACTGCTATATATGGAGATGTTTTCAATCCTGTAGCTGATGTCAATCTGTTTGAATAAATCAATGCTACTGTATATCCATTCGCATCATACAATTTGGTTCCTAATAACAAATTCTCTCTTTTCTTAATCACAATTACATGATCTTTGGATATTGGCTCAATTATTTTGAATTTTTTATTCGCTGGAAATCCGACTAAATTGCTACCTACTAATACACAGTAATATGTTTGTTCATCATACTCAATAGGTTTGAATATACTTGCCAGTTTTTCTATTGAGATGACTCTGACCCTCATGTCTATAAATTTAGATGAGTTGTAAAAAACTCAAAACCATTCAATTTCATTTGAAGTATCTTTAATAAGAGATCTACTCACTCTAAAAAAAGGAGAGTAAAAATGATTTACATAACTTATAAATATAACATGAGACAATCTCCTGAGGCGGGGAAATTAGTATATCTTTATCTTTGATGGTTTTAAAATCTCAAATAGTTTTGGTAAAACATCTTCTAAATCGTCTTGAGAGCCTAAAAAGATAAAACCCTCACTGACCTCAATCTGTGCAATTTTTTCTAAATCCTCTTTATCGTATATCCATATCCGCCAATATTTCTCATAAGGTCCCGTTGCGATATGCACCAAATATACCTTACACCATACCGCTCTGTATACTTCAGTGTAAAATCCTCCTACTGGTATTTCCATAACTATTTCCAATCCTTCTGTATAAAACGTTTCAAATGGTTTTCTTTCCCATACGGGTTCTATCTCAGCCTCATATTTACTATAATAAATATCCCAAAGAAGTTTCCCAAACAAATCAAATGAATCTTCCGTCTCTAAATGTACAAAACCAAGCTCAAGCAGTTTAATCATTTTCTCTGCTCTCATTGCTTCACCTCCTTCATGTCTATAAATTTAGATGAGTTGTAAAAAACTCAAAACCAATCAATTTCATTTGAAGTATCTTTAATAAGAGATCTACCCAAATACATAAACAAGTTTTCAATGGGCATCTGTTAAGGTATTCGTATGCCTTCATTTTTCCTCCTCAGCACCACAAGTTCCTGCCGACATACCACCTTCCAGCAACCATGTACACTTGCAGGAAAGCGGGCGATCTCTTCAACAGGCTGTCCATACCAGTCCGTTATTTCCAACTCTTTTAGCACTTAGCCACTCTGCAACCTTTTCTTCCTCCAGATAAATCCAAATAGCATACCTACCGCCAATATTCACTACCCTGCCCAGTGGGTAAACATTCCCTTCCACACACATTGCATGTGCTATCTAATTTCTGTAGTCAGGCGGAAAGGGATGGAAGAAAAAAAAAGCCTCATATTCCCGAAACAGCTTTAGAAAGCTGGGCTCCGAAGTGGCTTAAGAAGTATGCGGAAGAAAATGGGCTTAGCTTGGCGGATTTGTTCAATTTTGAAGAGGGGAGGTTTTTGAGAAGGCGGGAGGTAGGATTATCATAAACTGCAAATTTGCAGATTTTGACGAAGCCCGCACGGGCTTATTCGTCCACGTGCGGACAGTTGTTTTTGATGAAAAGAAGAAGGGTGGGGAGTTGATTGTATAAGATGATTTTTATTTCGTTGCCCTCTTCGTCAAAAACCCGCCTTGGAAAGCTCAGAAGATTTTTATTGTCACAGCTTTATAAGAGCTTGGAAATCAGGAGGAAAAAAAAGACCGAGCCGCAGGGGCGGGGCTTTTGATGGACTTTCTCTCCTCTTTTCTTCATAGTTTTGCCTCCAGAGCTGGGTTTATCACGATTTCTCCCTCTGGCGTTATTAGTTTTACTCCTTCGTAATACACATGATACACATTGCGTGGGTATAGTTGATAAATTTCCGTGTTGCGATAGCGGAAGTATCTTACCTTTTCTGGCTTATATACTGTTTGCCCGTTTTCTTCAAAAACTAACATGTTTGGTTTCTTATAAACCAAGATTATTTCTGAGTCCAGTCTTCTGTATAAGAAGAAGTTTTTCGTGGTATTAATATTGGACACACCTTCCGCATAGAAATTGTATATTTTTTTCACACCTAAATCCCTAAGCAATACAATATCATCATCGGTAATTTTCTTAGGATTCAACCACAAGTCTTTTATTATATCATCATATAATAGATTAATATCACCGAAATTAGCTACCCAAAGCCCGAGGTCCTCTATGAACTTCTCTCTCCACATACTTAACACCTCCTTTTTAGGTTTCTTATATATAAATTTAGACATTTTTAACATATTCTTAAAGGTGCGATGCCGTGTCTCAAAAAAATTCATCAGTAATCAGTAATCAGTAAAAAGCTATACTCCAGTTATGATTTCTTATAAACTCTTCTATCGTAGCTCTTATCCAACCTAAGTTTGTTAAAAAATAATACCGCTTATTTTTTTCTCATAGCAACACCTCTTTATTTAGTCTATATCCCAAAACCAGTCGTATTCTTTAATGAGTTTATTAACAAATTCCTGCGCTTCCTGCCATTTCATGATAGTAAAACTTTCATCAATAGCTAGATCAAAGTTATAATAGTATGATGGCTGTCCATTCCAACCATTCCATTCCTCTTCCTCGGTGGGATCTCCACCATGTATATATATCTCGTAATTCTTTAAATAGAAAGTTCTTATATCAAAAGGCTTAGAATTATGGTAATCCCATACTTTCCATACTAACAATCGCCAAAAACCAAATTCATAAACATAAATGTATTCATGTGTTACCAAAACGAAAACAGCTCCTGGGCTTATTTCCCATATCTTTTGCTTAATTCTTTCCTGTTCTTCTATGCTTCTTATTCTGCAAATTCTTCCAATATACCTTGGTTCGTAATTCTTATCAAACTCATCATCTGGTATCTGATTTATTACATGTACAACGGCGCCATCCCATATATCCTCTTCTTGTGGGGTAATATCATCGTAAGTCCAATCAAAAGTCTTGAATAGCAATTCTAAATCAGTTCTTAAATCTCCACAGGTAAGTTTGATGAATTCTCTGTTTTCAATCATGGCAACACCTCCTTCATGTCTATAAATTTAGATGAGTTGTAAAAAAATCAAAACCAATCAATTTCATTTTGGGCGAGGGGTGGGTGGGTGTATTCCTTTTGCGTAATTCACTCCCGCTCTATATTATAAACAGTATAATCTTCATCTTCACTGTAAGTTCTTATTAATTTTTCTACTTCATCCTTCCTTAGCAATTTACACCATTCTCCCTCTTTTAATACCACCTTTCCTATCGGTTCTCCATTAATTGATACTACTGCATACCGCAATTCAGATGCATAAAAAGCTTCCCGAGTATCTTCGTAAGATACTAACCAAATCTCAGGTGTTATTTTAAATACCCTGATTATTCTATGATAATTTCCACCATCATTGTGCTGGATACTACCAAATAGTTCATAACAATTACATCTTTCGTAAATCTTAACAACAGGCTCCAAATTATCTAATCCCTCTACCCCTTCATCTTCAATGTATAATCTTACAACTCCCAAACGGGAGTTCCACCAATAGTCTCTTTCATCAGGGTAATATGGGTTTGTCATAGCATCCTGGGTTTGGTTTGGGACTTGCTCCTTCTTCTCCATGGCTTTTTACCTCCTTTTTAGTTTTTTTTTGCTGGGCTTTAATAAAACCCAATTTTTATTTTGTCAATATGGTTTAACCAGATGGGATGGTAATTTTTTCCACAGCCATGCGTCTATCTTACTTTTAAATGGCTTTAGTTTGTTCATAAATTCTCTTTTGTAATCTACTAATAAGCCATTCGGAGAATACCAACAGATCCACCTAATAAAATTTTCCACATCTCCATCTGCAAATAAAATGATTACTTGATTTGATGCATCTAAATTAGTAGTTAAATATTTTTGCAAGATGTTTCCTTTCTCGTCCAGTATTTCTAAGACTTTTATTCTATTGTCTTTTCTCTTACTCATCTCTGTATAAAAATCTATCGCCACTAAACCTATTCCGTTTTGTAGTAAATAAGCATAAAACCAAAGCTTATTAGGTAATTGTCCCATACATAAATGATAATCTCCGAGCTTTGGTACATCTTCATTTGGTATTTCATAATTAAGCCTCCATCTCATCGCTTCACCTCCTTCATGTCTATAAATTTAGACGAGTTATAAAAAACTCAAAACCAATCAATTTCATTTGAAGTATCATTTGAAGTATCTTTAACAGGAGATCTACCCAAATACATAAACAAATACAAAACTAAATGCTTTGCTATGTTTGAATACGTTTGCAATGAATACTTACTTAATATATCCTCTCTAATCTTAGGTATTGATATTGTTACACTATATAATTTATTTATCTGATTCATATTGGTAGCATCCAATGGAAATCCGACTACACTTATGATTTTATTTACAATCATTTTTAATTCATCATAACTCAATTTTTGTAATTGTTGAATGTATTGTTTGAATGTTTGTTTTGATATTTTGTTTCCGAGCATCTCGATTATAGTATCAACTAAATCGTCTATTGGTTCAGGTTCCATTTTGAAGTTAATTATTGCATCATGGTAATACCTACTGTAATCCTGTTCAGCAATCTCATCTTTAGTAATTTTCTTCTCTTTTGCTATATGTATTAGATTGTCTTTCAATCTGTTAGCATAGTTATTAACTCTTGCTCGCAAATAACCCGTCCACACATTATGTATTTTTTTCGGATCGGATTCTCTATCAGCTAATATTAATTGCGCCTTTCTTTCTGCAATGAACTCTAATAATCCTGATATTGATGAGAAATTGCTTGGATGTAATAAGTTAGATCTGGGTAATAGTCTTCTGGCTTGTTCAAGATCATGCCTATTAAGTATTACAACAGACTTAGTTACTTGAACTATAAACATGATAGCAGAAAACATAAAGTAAAGATTACGAAGTATGGCTAGCTTATCTATAACTGGATTGTTATCACAATCTACTAACGTAACAACATCAGCATGTAAAACAATAGCCGCAAGATGCCATCTGTTCATATAGTAAATTGGATTAGATAAACTTGGATCAAGAGTTTTATGTAATTTGAATACTAATTCTTTTAATTCCTTTTGAACTATGCTGGTATTCGTATGCATCTTATTAAACAGTAGAGGACGAAATTTTTCTACACTGATAACATTTAAATTGTCAATATATGGTCTTATTTGAGTTGTAATTCTATCGGTTGTACGATACAAAGCTAGCATATAATCTTCAAAATTTTGAAAACCAAAATAGCGCACAATATGCTCAATTAGTTCTTTTTGTTGATTATTTAACCAGCGAACATATTTACAGTTCGTCATAATAGCTAAATTTAGCTGCGTTGTGTATTACTAATACATAAACAGTTGTGAACTACTCCATCTTGTAGAAGATGGAGACTTCTCACCTAAATTTTTAAAAGCACATAATGAAATATGTTTATTCCAAATCAACTTGCGCCTGGTGTTTACATCAATGTTGTATTTACACCTGAACCATTAATTGGATTACCTGAAAAATACAATGCATTATTCTTTATTGTAGCAGAGAAAGGACCTGCAAATAAACCAGTGTATATAACATCAGCTCAAAGATTTCTTGATACTTTTGGTCAGCCAGATCCGAAATTCCCATTAACATCACTTTATGCATATGAATATGTTAGGAATGGTGGACCAGCATATGTGGTTAGATTACTTCCAAGAGATGCTACAAAAGCTAATGCTACCTTAGCTCTTGTTCCTGATCCGGTTGATGCAGATACCTATGTATGGGCATATGGGTATGTAGATTACTCTACTAATACATTTATTGGTCGCGATGAAATTAATGATAGAAGTGTATCACTACCTGTATCTGCAACTTATGCTCCACCAGAACCTAACAAAGCAGTTATAATTGCGCAATTTGGTGAATACGGTATGTATTATAATACCTATAGATTGAGATTTTCATTGCCTTTACTTAGAACAAATAAAACATTTAATGTAGTTATAGAAAGAGTTATAGGAACACAAACTGAAAATGTTGCGGTATTCAATGGCGTTACTTTTGAACCAAATGTAAATGAATTAGGATATCCAACACAAATTAATCATACTCTTTACACATTTAATCAACTAGCATTTGAATACTTAAAGACTAACTACACAATAAAGTATAAAGATTATGAAACGAATACTATTACAGATACTAATACAAGACCAATAGATTCTGTTGACATAGTGTATTCAACTAACACAATATGGAATTTTGCAGGTGGTTCTGATGGTGGATTAAGAGACCCGCTTACAGGTTTGGTAAATTTCTCATTGTTTGCTGATCTAGTTATAGAAGCCGTATATGGTTATACTACATTACTTCCAAACAGAATACAAGGACTTATTGATGATGAAACAATATTCATCAAATACATTGTTGATCCCTGTGATGAGAGATTTCCCTACACAAAGAGAAGATCAGTATGGAATGCTTTAGTTGATTTGGCTCAATCCAAGTATATGCTTAATGCTGGTGCTATAGTTCTGAGTAACATAGCTGATTTGTTTGACTGGTCAGATATAGGACTTTTAGATTCAACCAATCCTCCTATACCTAGACATTATCTACATGCAACTTACTATTCAAAAATTGAGGATGTTGATGGCAAAATATATCCTCATCTTAGATATGTTGTTCAAAATATTGCTAGATTAAGAGCACAACAACAAAGTATTGAACCACTTGCTGGTGTTATTAATGCTACGATAACAACAGGAGTAGATGTTATACCGAGATTAACAGTTCCTGAGAGATCAAGGCTGGTAGAACTTGGAATTAACTTTGCTCACAAAGATCCTTTCTATGGTGTATTTACTGATCTTGATAGAACTACATCACTTGCTCTCGGTAAATTTCTGTATGTAATTGAGGACGTTGTTGATATTAAGAGAGAGCTAGTTAAATTGCTAAGACCGTTTGTACATAAATTAGAAACTTATGATTGGGAGAGCGTCAAGAGTTTAATCATAGACTTCATACTGAAACCAAGAGTAGCAAGTGGTTTAATAAAGGAATATGAAGTTAACTTGAGATTATCCGAAGAATTAACTAGACAAAATGTACTAGGCATAGATATGAATCTACGATATGCTCGCGAAATAGAACGTATTGCAGTAACAATATATGTGAGATAATTTTTTTACTAACAAAAAAATTAAGATAGATGGATAGTTTGAATTGTTGCAGGATAAACTTTTATTTTTTGATTTCCAAATGTTGTTAATATGCTTTCAAAGTAAAAGTTTGGAGCTAAGACCTGATTATCATTTTCAACAATCTTTAAAATTGGTTTAATAATAGCAATTGGATAAAGTAAAGGTCTATTAACTTTGTTGTTTATAATAATGTCTACAATCAAGTTTTCATCCTCATTATAAAGAAAACCTGTTATATCAAAAATAGTATAGGTTATGCCAGAACGATTTATTGTTATTAATTCATTAGTTGATTCAACAGGTAATGTATATCTGTTACGAAGCATATTAAAATCAGAAATTAGTTTTGCTTTCGATAAATTAATTGCACAACTATAAACTTCAACATTCAAAAATCTGTTACTCATCATTCTAGCAAACAATGATGAATTTTGTTCATAATCTACAATCAAATCTACTATTAAAGCATTTGTTTTTGGTAAACGAAATCTTAAAAAGTTTTGTTGTAACAGGGAATTAGCATAAAATACTGGAATCATATCTATATTTAACAATATCTGGTGTGCTAGTATTGGTAAGTAAATATAATCCAAACTACTATTGATATTTAGTTCAGCTAAAGTATGCTCTTGTGTTGTATTTGTAATTACATCTTGATAAACTATTTTGTAGATTATTTTATTTAGTGTCCAGTTAAAATTATAGACTTGTCTAAAGAGATAAGGTGTATAATATTCTGGTGTTGTTACTAACCTAGTATGCTTATCAAAAGTCAAAGTTGTATAAGAACTTAGCAGACTCGTAGGTATTTCCAAAAACAGAAGACGATAAGAATTTCTGAGTGTATTTATGTCATAGGTGTAATCTGTATGTTCTGCGTACAGGTTAAAAGTTGTTGAAATTATATTTGCTTCTATTAGTTTGAGTAAATTTTCCAGATGTCTATTAACAACATACATTTGCTTTATGCTTTATCACCTATATTGCCAAGCAGAAACTTCTCAAATTCTGTTATACTATCTTGTTTACGTACAAGTAAATTAGGTATTGCTAACTTGATATTCTCAAAATACAACTGTCGTATTGGATATAAATATTTTATGACTTGCTTAAATCTTAGCATTTTAGCATACTTACAATTACTATTCCTATACAACTTAAATACATCATCATTACAAGTTAAAGTTTGAGCAAGCCAAGTCTCGATATAAACACTAGTTATATCCAAACCTAGTAGTTCTGCTAACTGTTGTATTCTGTCAAATGCTTTTTGACCATTCAAGCCATTTATCATGTTAAGCCAATCTGCCATTTGCTCTAGTATTGACATTGCAATATCAGCAGTTAACGTTAGATTTTCTACCCTAGCAAATGGCGTTTGTTCTTCAGGATAATACAACAAAGCCAAATATACATTTTTATCTTTAATCTTGAGGGTCAAATTATCTGATTCAGTATCTTGAGATTCTGCTTCAGATAACAACCTAGACAAAGGTCTATTTGTTTTTTGTAAATTAGCTTCGTTCAAATATACACATACATAATGTATACCAGTAGTGTAATAAACATTACTATATTTTGTATCATGTAAGTCTATAGTCTCTTCGTTATCTAGCAAATCATATATTTCCAGAGCAATATCTCTATCCTGTGTAAAATATAACAACGGTATACAATAAAGTTCGTTTTCCTGTTTTAATATATGTGTTGTTTTAAGAATGATATACAAATTAGATAAATTTGTTAGCAATGTTACATTATCACTGTCTACAGTAATAGGAATTTTATCTTTACTCATTCTAGTTAGGTGCTATTTAACGTCTGGGAATTCCAGCAACTCTACTCAAATCTACTAATTCCCACTTACCATTATAATATTCAAAAACCACTATATGAAAGTGATGTCCTGTAGACAGTCTGGATATGTATTTTGTTCCACTTATTTCATAATGTTTCATATCAACTATAACTATTTTACCATCACTGGTTTTTGCTCTTAATATGTAGTTTGCATCACTAGAAGCAAAAGAACAAATACCAAAATAGCGACTTATTCTATTTGTAATATCTGTTCCCATATCTATTATTGCACTTCCAGTTGGTATATCAGTACCTGCATGATGTCCTAGACCAGCTCTTGCATCTAACGGAACTGATGATGCAAATCTGAATCTGTTGTCATATAGTATGCTAGGTATTTGAGATATTAAACTGGATGCACTATATTGTGTTGCTACAGTATTTCCGGTACAGTATAATGAAACTTCATCCAAACATAATCTACCAGAACGACTGAGTTGTTGTTGTAATTGCTTACGTACATTATCATCTTTTGTAAATTCCCACCTGTTATTTCTCAGAATGTAGGTTGTTATGCGACCTCTTTCATACTTTACCTTAACTGGAACCTGTTCTCCATTAATAATTACATAATTATTACATTCGGTTGTTTTTATTGGTTTTCTTGTTTTTGCATTTGGTTTGGTATAAGTATCTTTTTTTGGTAGAACAATCGGTCCAGTAGCTCCAGTTCCTGTTTCAATGCTCAATCTATCCTTTGTTAGAGTCTTCAAAATTGGATGACCCATTGCTAACATAATCTCTCTAGACTGAAATTCGTTATCTAGTTTAGATATATCTTGCTCTAAAATATACTTAATGGGATCAAAGAAATATGCTCCAGTAAATAGCGGTAAAGTCGGTTGAGCAAGATACTTGAGATCTTTAGTTGCAACAACTATGTTTGCTATATCAGAGACAGTTAAGTTGATAGTTACTTTTTTAGGCCATCCGTTAGCAAAAGTTTCTTTGCTTGTTTGTAAATTAAAATCTGTTATAATTCCTAATGGTATGAATATTTTACCAGGAACTAAGAGTGTAACATAGTGAGGTTCACCAGCAAATAATTGAGAATAGTTTTGTAATATGGCTAATATATCTTTAATTAACCTGTTTGTTGTTTCAAATCTATTTAGATAGTCAGGTCCAGCTTGTTGCAAGGTCATACCTGTTAGATATAAAGATGGAACAAATATATTCTCGTAAAATTGTCTAGTAGAATTTGCTACCAAAGTTATTGTTATTGAGCATTGACAATTGTAAGAGGTAGATGTATACACTCTTGGTAGTTGTATGTTTTTAATTAACTTGGATAACAGTGTGGCTAGAGTTGCTGTTTCCATAAGAGTTTCAGGTAGATTAGTTAGTATATTTGATGTTGGTTCATTTGTTGTAGTTGATTTATTAATTCCAATTAAATCGATTATAGATTTTGCAAGACTACTACCTAGATAAACTGATATACCATATTGTCTGAGCAACCGAACAAACCGTTCATCTAGATCTAATTCAGAATCGCTATAACGATTAGTTATTGTCTGACTAATATCTACATCATCAGCTAAAAATCCTACCAAAACAGATTGCCTCAAGCTACTAACCAACTTATTAACATCAACTCCTCTTATTACATCCATTGTATCAAATCTTTTAAGTTTTTCTGAATTACCGGATAATGATAATACATACTGAGCAATTTTATCGTTATAATATCTGGCTCTGCCTCCAACAGACCTAATAAGCTTGTAAAATTCAAATACGTTGCTAGCAGATAGTTTAACTTTAGTTTTGTTCAAATCCAATGTTGTTAACAAACCGATTAGTAGAATTGATTGTATAGTTGTTAGTTGTCCTAAATTTATGTTTATAGGATCTAAAGGAAATAAATAACAAATGTCACTTGTTATAATTGTATCTTTATAAACTTGACTCATTAATGCATCTGTATTTGAAGTCACATCTTTTCCGAAAACAGTGATAGTTCCATATCTGCTTTCTAGGGTGTACATAAGCTGACTTGCTTGCTGTTTCAATTAAGTGATAACAAAAAAACTAGATAACTACCTGAGCAATATAATCTACTCCATTAATTTTTATTCTCACTTCATAAAATGGTAGAGCATCAGATTGAGTTACTGCATTCACTTGATCATAGATAACATACTCATTTGTTGTTGGATCTTTAAGCAAATACTTTAAATTTAATTCCAAACTTTCAATTAGTAATAAGAGTTCGCGAGCTTCTGTTTCACTTAGACCATAGTTAATCATGTTACGAACTATATCCTCTCTAAAATCATTAAGTGAAGGATAATGAGTTTTACCAAGCAAATTGTATAAATAACTACCTCCAGTTAAATCTATTATAAAAGCATTTTTTGGAAAACTTAATGTTTTTATGATAAAGTATAATAACTTTAATGCTTTATCATCAATATCTCTTAAAATTGACCCATCATAAATGTTTTGTATTGGAAGCATCTACATAATGCTAGATATTAAGAGAATATATGCCGCAGATAATTCAGAGATTACAAACTTATTCAAAAAAGTTCCTTTAAAAAAAGATGAAACTTCTGTTATGAAACTTTATCAACTAACTTGTAAAAGTTCTGCTTCCGTTAACTATACAGAAACAGAAAAAAATAAATTAATTAGGATACCCATATTTACTTTATCTGTTAACAAAACAATTATTCACATTCCAAAGTATGATTTATATAACGTTGACATTGTAACTCCTGTTAAAGAGTTAGAAGAATATTTTGGAAAGTTTTATGCCAAGTTTTTAGCAACTCTATCAGATCAAGGAAAAATAGTTATAGTTAGAGATATCGTTTTACCCAGATTTATAGCCGTTCATTGTCCTACGTATGTAGCTGATAGATTTGTCTTGAATTCACTGCCCAAAATTGTTAGTGATTTATATATCATATTTAAAAGTAAAGATGAAGTCACTGTAGATGCTTTGTTATCTCCGATTAGTAAGATTAAATTGATGCTTGATATGTATAACAATATCAACAACAGGTTTGATATATTAGTAGAGTATTTATCCAGCAATATTGAAATATTTTTGGAACAGGTCTTGGAGATGTTTAAATACTTTCTATTTTCACAGAAAGGACTAAATGTTAGTCAAATCAAAGATGAAGTTCATGCTAAAATAACACTTTACATTTTACATCACTTTATATCTCCATTAATGTTTCCGAATTTGACTGATCAACAAAGAGAACAAATCATAAACAAGTTTTCAAAACAATTGAACTATAAATTTGTTTACAATCCAAATTACATACCAACATTGGGAAATCTGTTCTCATCAATATCCAAGTTAGATAAAGAGTTATACTACTATCAAGATGTAACAAGAGTATTTGCTCGTGCCTATAAAATACATCCGTATTTGCTATGGACTTTAAGTAATATTTATGGTATGTTGCATACTCTTATTGCGAATCAATTCAACATACAAATAATGAAGATACCTTTGTTATCAAGGTTTATTACCTTACAACTTCCTCTAAAAAGAGGGGAGTAAAAATGATTTACATAACTTACAAATATAACATGAGACAATCTCCTGCAACTAAATCATTAAAACACTTCGAGCAAAGAATATTTGATCGCATACATCAGATCGAGAAAGGATTACTTGAATTACAAATATCTCCTTTGTTTAAGTTTAATAAAAATGAGTTTAGATGGCTCTTGTTTTTGGATGTAGAAACCATCACTAAAATTAGAGAACCAAATAAAGGATTAACATTAAAAACTTTCACAGGTAAAGGCTTACATGTTTTCAATTTTGTTGCTTACAAGATTCGTGATATTATTAAAACTAGACAAATGTTAAAACAAAACGAATGCATAAAAAATAAGGTTGATATAGTAACTACATTAAGAGTAACACCAATGAGATTTTTAGGTTGCTTTTCAACAAAACATAAAATATGGCTACATCCTTATTTAGTTGAACATGATGATTACGAACAAATAAAATATCTTGCTTCCAAACCACCGAGTGTGTATTTGCAAACAAAATTTGCAAAACAAGTTTGTGATTATTTATCCATACCATATAACAAACACGATTTAGATACGTATGCTAGAATAATAGTTGAACCTTTCAAAAAAATTATTAAAAGCGAAAGTAACATTTTGGATATTGTAAATCATATGCTAAACTGTGCACAATAAAGCTAAATTTTAAAACATGAGGAGCTTTGCCATACCTAGAAACCTATTGAACATATCCTTTAATGTTGTTTATACAGATAAATTCATTATTTGTAGCATGGAACCCACTATTAGTAATGAAGATAGTCTTCTGATTGCAGGATTAGATTACACAGAAATTGTTGCTGATAATAAACGAGTAAAATTTTCCCAACTTAAAAAAGATTTAAGATTGTATACAGGTAGTTATTACTATGTTGTTAAGGATATCGTACATGTGAAACAAAATAATCTAGTTCCATTTTACATTGCAAAACCATTTATGGAAATCAGAGAATTTAGAATCTTTGGTCCGTTTAGAGTTAATTTAGAAATAACAGAAAACGAAACTGAGGAATATGAAATAGCTAATCTAAAAGTAAATTTTGAAAAGAAATTTAATTTGTTAGACGTATTAGATACTAACTTCGCGGCAAATTAGCAAATTGTCTAAATTTTTTACGATGAAGAAAGTCAAAGTTCCAAAAAAACAATTTCCCAATTTAGATCAATCAATACTCGATTTCATGAATCTACCGTCAATTGACAGAATGAGAAGAATTATGTATTGCATGTATAATGTAAATACATATGATGAAGATACAATAAAAATTGATCCTTATTTGTTACCATTGTTTAGGAAATTAAAATCTATGTACCCAACGGTTAGAGATGAAGTCTTATTAAGAGCAATCCTCTAATTTTTTTTACACGACAATGCTAAATTTATCAAAATGAAAGAGTTCTTGAGTATAGCAAAACAATTAGTAGATTTAACAAAAAATGATTCATTTGCAAATCATTTTACTGAATCTGCAGAGAGAATATCAAAATACTGGATGGAGATTATGCAATTTGCTATTAATAGAAAAAATTTTGATTCTGATGTAGAATGTATTAAGCATCTGCTAACTATCAAAACTTTTGAGAATAGAATTAATGAATTAGATTTTGAAGATGAAGATATAAGCATAAACAAAAGCAAAAATTTGCTATTCGTTGGACCTATTAAAGTATATAGTGTATGCGCTCATCATTATGCTCCCATTATAGGTAATGTCTGGTGCGGATACAAGCCACAAAAAATCATTGGCTTATCAAAATTATCACGTATTGCTAAACTATATGCGAGACAACCCATTGTACAGGAACTATATACTGAAGGACTATTTGATTTACTAAAGTATTTTACTGAATCAGACAGAATAGTGGTAATAACTTATATGAGACATTTATGTATGGAGTCTAGAGGAATAAATGATACAAATTCGATAACAACATACTACAAACATAATTTAGATGATGCAGAATTCCAAGCATTACTATCTACAATTAAGTTTGAGAAACCATAACTATTTTAAAAGTAGTCTAAATTTTTTATCATGAAGTTAAGTAGTTTGTTGCAAATTAATATCGATCGATTGTTATTGTTAGGACCCCCGGGTATTGGTAAAACATCTATTATTAAACAGATTGCAATATCAGAATCTGAAAAGAGAAATAAAATATTTGTTGATCTGAATGAAAAATTTTCAGCAGATGAGATATTGAAAAATCCAGATAAATACTATGTATACTATAGGATTATTGCTCCGTATTTTAATAGTGATATCATAGAATTTCCAAGAATTGTTGATGGATATGTTAAATTATTTCCTGTAGAGGTATTTGAAGTATTACAGAAATGCGAAGGTATACTATTTGTTGATGAGATAACGAATGTTCAAATACCTCATATAAGAACATTGTTCTATTCATTACTTGATTCGAAGGAATTGGGTAGTCATATAAAATTGAGTCATTTGAAAATTGTAGCGGCTGGCAACAAAATTGAACATTCCGAAGATGCGGAAACATTACCAAAACCATTGAGAAACAGATTAATAATTGTTAATGTAGAAGTAGATGCTAATGATTGGCTAAAATGGTATGTATCATCTAGTTCATTCAATGAATACGTTGCTGCATTCATACATGAACATCCAGGATATTTGCTATATGATGTTGATCCAAAGTATGATGATGGTTATGTAAACTTTCCATCACCAAGAACATGGGAACGAGTTGGACTATTACTAAATGAAACAAAAGATATTGATACAAAAATTAGGAGAGAATTGTTGGTAGGATTATTAGGACCAATTGTAGCTGATAAGTTTGACTCATTCTTAAAATATAACGTTGATTATCTTAGATTAAAGAATCACTATGAGTATTGGAACTCATTACATAGATCACAGAAATTGATGGCAATATTCACGATTGCAGCTAATATTAACAAAGAATGGATTAAATTTCTAATGTGGCTAATTGATCATGAACCGGAGATGGTTAAGATTTGTTTGGATAAGGTTAATACAAAACTAAATGTGGATATAGTCAAAGATCTAACAATGCTTAATGTTCAACTATCAAAAAAGATTTCACTATTGAGATAAATTGATCATTTTTTGCTTCCAGAACTCTATTAAATACTTCTTTTTAAATATGTGGTTTCTGCTAGCATACAATTTCAGAGTATTTTTTATAACTCTCATTGTGTATAATTTAAGACTAAAATATTTACCATTGGTTAGATACGAGATTAGCAATCTATCTTTATAGATTTCAGAACTCATCATTAATTCCTTTAAGCCAAGCTTGGTAAAATTTGATGCTAATTTATCGCCTCCATAAACAGGCAATAAATCCACATCGTCAATATCATAAAAGTTATCATCCTTTGCATATTTGATTTGATAGAATTTTTTTGCTTTTTCATGTTGTCCAAACAGTATATGTGCTGATATCTCCTTATGTTGATCTTGCATAACAAAAAATTTAGTATAATTGTATAATTTGACAAAAAAATGGGATGCCTACCCCTCTGGACTTGTTGATTTTCAAGGTCGTAAAACTCTTTATCTAACTATGTATTTGGGTAGATCTCCTGTTAAAGATACTTCAAACGAAATTGATTGGCTTTAAGTTTTTTTTTACAACTCGTCTAAAATTTACAGACATGAAGGAGGTGTTTAACATGAGAGAAATATTTGGAGTTAAGTTTTATATGTTTGATGTTATCTCTCGATGTCATCTCGGATATTGTTATAAGGTTCATATTGGGCATGTAGATGAAGCTAACAAAATTATACATCCGATAGCGTATTTGTATAATAATGAAGAGAAATGGCAGATATACAAGCTAAAAGTATTGTTTTTAGTTGTAAGAAAGATAGAAACAGAACCCGAAGATATTGGAATTTTGGCTAAGGAAGAGGGAGGAAGAGATATATGTTTCGCAGAATTTGGAGAATATACGCTATTGTCTCCTTATGAGTTAGATAATGACATAAATAGGTTAATTAGTCAAGAAGGTTTTGTAATACACTTTGTTTATTAAAATATTAAAACCAGTAAGATTTATAAGTTATGTAAATCATTTTTACTCTCCTTTTTTTAGAGTGGGTAGATCTCCTGTTAAAGATGATTGGCTTTAAGTTTTTTTTACAACTCGTCTAAATTTACAGACATGAAGGAAGTGTTTAACATGATCAAGGTTAAAAAATTCATCAAGCTTAGAAATTCAAGAAATGATTTAAATATTCTCCTCAAGACTTTTATTATTCCGCAAGATGAGAAAATCTGGAATGGTCACATAGTGCACGTGATAAATCGTATACCACTAAATGAATACAATGAGGAACATGAACCAAGATTCATCGGAAGAATTTGCAAAATAAGAGAGGAACAAAAGAGTATTGAGTACATTTACATTTACAAATTAGCACATTGGCGATTGTTAGTATGGAAAGGAGACAACCACAATTCTAAGAATTCTAAGCCTTATGCTATAAGAATCTTTTATTCAAAAGATTACGAGATATATATAGATGGAAGAAATCCCACGGAAGATGAGGAGCTAAATGGATGGAGTGGAAAACCTCAATACTACTATAATTTTAAGTTAGACATTAATGATAGATTTACAATTATGGGATGGAAAGAAACGCAAGATTTTGTTAATAAACTCATTAAAGATTATGATTGGATTTGGGATGTTAGATTAGACAAAGAGATATTGGTATGAACACATTATGTAATTTTGAACAATATAGAAATATTGCTTTGATTTTTTGATTTTGATTGAAGAGGCACGGCACCACACCTTTAAGAATATGTTAAAAATTGTCTAAATTTATACACAAGAAAACCTAGTAAGGAGGTAAAGTCATGATTAACAAGAAAGAACTTGAAGCTTCTCTAAAACTCTACAAAGACAGTTTAGGAAGTGAGAGACTCAAGGTCAAAGAAAGTGCGAGAGTTCCTGTTCAGGTTGGACAAATCAGAGTCCTCTTTTGGATGCCTAACGAGTATGTTCTTATTTATCACATTGAAGACGAGGGACTTGTTCACGCAGTCCCTCTGACTGTATGGGTTAGCCTTACCACATGTTCTCTTAGGATACACATAAGACATTATACCTTTGCACCTTTGCCTTTTATTGTGTATCTTAGAAAAGAACTATTGGAACAAGAAAGTTATCCTATTGCCATAGTCCGCCCAGATACAATAGAAAAAGTATTAAGGGATGTAGATAGATCTCCCACGTGGTCCGCAATAAAACCAAAACGGGATTTTCTCAAGCTGGTCTGGAAAAGATACGAAGACATAACACTAAGTTCTCTATTCTACACGCATATTCAAAGGGAAAAACAGGAAGAAGTTGATTAAGTTATGTAAATCATTTTTTTTACTCTCCTCTTTTTAGAGTGGGTAGATCTCCTATGAAATTGATTGGTTTTGAGTTTTTTACAATTCATCTAAATTTATAGACATGAAGGTCAGAGTCATCTCCGTAGAAAACTATCAAGCATATTCAAACCTATTAAGTATGTTGAACAAATTATATATACAATAAAGGAGGTGAAGCCATGGAAAAAAGGGTAAAAAGAGTAAAAATTGAAGTCGTTCCAGATTTTTACTTCATTGATGTAGAAGTAGAGAAACTTCCTGACCCAAAGTTCATCATTAGAGAGATTTGCAATTGTGGTGATGATATAAAGCACATTAACGGTGGTAATTACCATTCAGAGATAAGGATATATGAGGTCCCTAATACTGGCTATTTTATCTTTGTTTATGGGAATACAAGAGAAACTTTTTGTGATGATGAATACAGTAAAATGATAGTAACGATTAACGGAACAGCGAAATATTGGTTTTGGTTGAGGTACGATGAAAGTTTCGCGATATATAATAAAAGGAAAGCAAAAGCAATCATAAAATCATACGAAAACGATGACTACTACATAGACTATTACGATTAACAAGCCCAGCCCCGCCCCCTGCGGGCTGGTGGTATAATTAAGCTACCAAAAAAAACTTTAAAAGGAGGTGTAAGCTATGAGATACATTCAAACTTTTAACGAAAGGTTTGACAACAAGTATGGCATGCTGTCCTACCAAGTGAGGTTTTATCCAGACAATCCAGAGAAGAGTTTCACTGTGGATTTTGCTTTGGTAAGACGGAAGAGGACTGTAAGGATGAGGAGGTTTCAAAGCTTACCTGATTTAAAGCCCGTAGCCGTTTTGGATATAGTGGTGGTAGATAGGAGAGGGGCGAGCCCATTTGATGTGTATCTTTTGGACAAGGTAGTAGAACAGCAAGGCAAGTATGGAATAACAATAGAGAGGCGGGAGGAATACTACAGGGTTAATGATGTGTTTGTGGTGATGTCTTATCCTGTGAGGAAGTGTTTAGAAAATGATTACTTGCTGTTAATCAATGGATGCAAGGTTTCTATACCGAAGCCGAAATTCTTAAGCATCAGTTATGAGTATGATAGCCGTTGGCTTAAACACAAGCTTGAACAAAGCAAAAAATTAGAAAGAATTCTAAACGGTAAGGGGGATTTAGAGTATTTGAGGGCAATCTATCCCAAGCTTGTGTATATAGACCCAGAGGTTCAAAGAGAACTTGAGAGCAAGGAAGTTGTGAGAGTATAGAGATAGAAACAGACCTCTCTTCCGGAGAGGGAGGAGAGAAAGTCCATCAAAAGCCTGCCCTCTTGGTCCAAAGGCTTTGGCTCTTCGGTCTTTTTTTTCTTGATTTCCAAGCTCTTATAAAGCTGTGGCAATAAAAATCTTCTGAGCTTTCCAAGGCGGGTTTTTGGTAGCTCTTGGGGGAAATTTTAAATTGTAAAAAAACTACCATCTCAATTCATTTCTTTTCACATACGTTTGTGGTTTCTTTTGGAAGAAATCTGTTTTGGTATTGTTTATTGTCCTAAATTGATCAATCCAAGGTAATGGATTCTCTGTTATGTGATATATTGGCTTGAAACCTAATTGAGTTATCCTCAAGTTAGCCAAATATTTTATGTACTTCTCAATCAAATCATTGTTTATACCCAATATTTTGTTTTGTGTTACATATTGTCCCCATCTAATTTCATGATATGTAGCAAATTTAAAATATTCAACAATCCATTTCTCAAGTTCTTTAAATACATCCGGTTGCTCCTCTTTTAGGCTAAGTATTATATTGCGAAATAATGTAACATGGGTTAACTCATCTCTGTTTATGTATTTTATTTGTTGAACTGTGTTTAACATTTTGCCTTGTCTACCAAGTGTATAGAAGAATGCAAAACCAGAATAAAAGTATAAGCTCTCAAGTACGTAGTTTGCAATAATAGCCTTAACAAAGTTTTCAACAGTTGGATTGAATCTCAAGTTATCATAAATTTCAGCTATGACTTTTATACGTTCCTTCAATACTTCATCTTGTCTCCAGTAGTTGTATATCTCATCTGCTTTGATAGGATCTACAACACTTTCAAGTATTAGTTGATAGGAATATGAATGTAGTGCTTCCTGAAATTCCTGTGCCGTTATAGCCATATGCAATTCTGGAGCGGTTAAATATCTTGCGAATTCTTTCAAATTAACAACTTGAAAACTATCTAAAGCAATTAGAAAGCTTAACACTAATTCATATGCTCGCTTCTCAGCTTCTGATAGTGATTTCTCATATTGTTTTTTGTCATCATTCATAGATATTTCTTCAGGTATCCAAAAGTTTGTAAATCCCATTGTTCTGTATAAATCATATGCCCATCTGTATTTGAGATTATTCAATTCCATAATGTTAGTTGTATTTCCGCCAATGATGCATCTGGCATCAATATTTCTTTCTCCAAATTCGTTAAATATTTTTGTTGGACTTAAATACTTTTCCATAGTGATAAATTTAGCATAGGTGCAAAAAAATGTTAAAACTTCATTTTTCTTAATTTCAAAATACACTTCGGATGTACTTCATGCATGTAAAATTGAACAATTTTATTCGCTTTTTCCAACTCATTTGGAATAAATTTCACTGGAACATAAAACAATTTTGGAGTTATTTGTAATTTAATCACATCTGAATTGTAATGTACGAGATATTTGTTATCATCTTTATATACCAATATTTCAATTGATACAGATCCCGGTATTAAATCTTTCATAATGGATGAAATTAAATCGTAATTTAGAATTCCTTCCTTGTCGTATATAAACACTTCCATGTTTATAAATTTAGATTGGTTGTAAAAAAAATTAAACTAATCTAAATAAACTGTAGCTATCATATCTTCCAATCAATATTATATGTTCATCATCTGCATATATGTCGATTACCTCTGGATCAAAGTCAAGTATTGTGTTTAATGGAACTTCTAATTTTGTTTCTGTATCCAGATATATTTCTGATTCAAAATCAATCGTTGAACATACTATTTTATCATTTTCAATGTTTACATTCAATCCTTTCATAACAGAAGTTAGTTCATAGACCTTGCTTAGAATACCTGTATCAATTCTATGGTTGTATATATTGTTGGTGTATAGGTTTATAATCTTCTTGAGCAAATCATTTTTATCTTCATTTTTCATTACAGTGAATTTAAACTTTCCAAAATTTGTTTCAATTATTAACTCATTTGAATCATAATTTACATCAATGTTTTTGATTGCATCTTTTTCAAGAATTTGTAGTGGAGTATAATTAACAATTGAACAGTTGGGTAGAAAATCATTTGCTCCGACTAATACAAAATCATTGTTGTAAGCATACATAATATTATCATCAATCGTAATAAAGAATGCTCCAATTTTAGTTGACGTCTTAATGAATTCTTTCATTTTAATAAATTTAGCCTGGTTGCATAAAAAATCATATATCTATATCCAATTCATCAAGTTGATTTTTCTTTTTTGTTTTTTTGTTTGTGTCTACATCCTCTGTTGATAATACATCTTCAGTTTTCTGTATATTAGCGAGTATGTCTATTTCTGTTTGACTATCAGAAACATTATCTTCAAATATATATGGTTTGACTAATATCTCGTATGCACTAGTGTTAATTAAATTATCAAGCTGTTCTCTGAACTTTGTATCATTTTTGTATAGAGTTATAACATCTTTTATTAATAAACTTTTGTCTGTAAATGGAAACTTTAATCTTCCTTGCTTTGATTCAATTACATTATAATCAACTAGAAATTGTAATGATGATAGCAAATCAAAGAATCCGTATTTATCAGAGAATGCTATTTTTACATTTTTCCCGCTAGTAAACAATCTGTTCTTTATAACACCAACTTCGACGAATCTTATTTGAACATTACCTGCTAACTCTTTTGTTTCTTTTGCTATTAGATACAGCATTTGATTTGCTGCGTACAGTAATGCAGCTCCACCCGGTATCCTGTATTTTCCCTTTATTGTTAGTAATCCAGTCGTTCCAAAGGGAGTTAAACTTATGTTCTCTTTCATGTGAGCAGTTATAACAACGGTTAGATTATAGTCAATTTTGTATCTAAACAGTTTGTTTATTAATCTGGTTAACAGATTTGCTTTTATACCTAGTGCTATACTATCTGTTAGTGAACTAAATTCTTGTTTCGTTGATAGTGCTGATATGCTATCTATAACTAACAAAGTTTTCTTATCTTGTAATTTTGGCAATAATTCTGAATCAATTGCTTCATCTAATTCTTCTATAGTTGGAGCATATTGTATGAGATCATTCAAATCTAATCCAAATATTTTAGCTCTTGTTTCTGTTATGGCAACTTCTGTGTCCAAATAGAATATTTGATAACCCTGCTTCTTAAATTGTGATGCAATTTGAATAGATAATTGTGTCTTACCTGCACCTGGAGTTCCTACAATTAGCACTATTCCTCTTTCTTCTATTCCGCCTCCTAATATACTATCCAATACTTTAATTTGAGTGGGTATAATTTTTCTCTCTACAAATCTACCTGTTTTTGTAAACATAAACAAAAATTTAGACTGAGTGCTAAACACTAATTGTTAGTTTATCTCTATCAATATGTACAAACAATTTAACATTAATTATTCTATTGTAGATATTAAATGTAAACAAAAGTTCAATGTGTACTAAACCAAGTGCTTCCACATGTTCTATGTTTAGTATTTGAAAATCTTGTACAATTTCTTTCAGATACAAATTTATATCATTTACGAATGCATTAAGCGCATCCAAAACCTTATTTATACTAAGCGAATGTTGAGCCCTTAATAAATAGACTCTTAATATTTTCTTCAAAATAGATATTCCTGCTATGAAGTATTCTTGATAAAATTTGTGCTTGTGTGTGTAAAGATAATCTGTTAATACATCTTCAGCAATTAACTGAGTTGTATTTGTATTCGGATCAATTAAATACTTAAAATCAACATGATCAACTGTTAAAGTTTTTTGTTGTAATCTTGCTTGTAGTAACAGAGCATAGTATATGTAAGACAATAAAATATCTTTATCTCTAAAGTAAGGAAGGTAATTAAATTGAAAGACTTCATGTGTCAAAGAATCATTATCTAGTCTGCGTAAAGCAAATAGGTATTCCTTCTGATTCACTTCAGGATAATGATGCGAAGCATAAACAACAAAACCAGAACCGTAAACTTCCTTATATTCATAGTATAGTTTGTTTAGCCAATCATCCATAATAGGTATTTGTTCTGCATCTAATTGTTCAGGTAAAACTATAAATGTAATATCATAACCAGTTGTTAATGTTCTGTATAAGTTATATAATAAATCTTCAAACTGAATCACCTCAATTGTATAAGTTAAAGCTTGATCATCCAAATCATTTATGTTTATATTATTTAAACTTTCCCTATCTATAAAAAATGCATCTGTGATATCTCTGTGATTTGTGTAATCAATCAATCTTAATTGAGATGATAATATCTTTGCTCTTATGTTAAGACCTGTTGGTAAAGTTCTTATTGAGTATGCAATAGTTTGATCACTTATTGATAATTTGTAGTAGACTACTGTGCTTGTTCTTGTTTCTGGTAGAACATACACATAGAAGGGTAAGTTGTTACTTGCTAACTTCCAAGCAACAAAATAAGAACTGTAGCTATTACTACTAATTATCTCAATGGGAATTTTACTCACTAATTTATTCAAACTATTAATAAAGATTAAATCTTTTGTGTATGCTTTACCCTTAACAAAAATAATAGTTGTTAGCGGATCAAATTTTGGTTCTTCTACTTTTTCCTTTATAAAAGTGTTAAGCTGCAAAGCATAAAACATTTATTTGTTAGCTCAAGTCAAAATGCTTTTCACAGAAATGCAAATATACCTTGACTTAAACAATGAAGAGGTTATCACTTTACCTTCATACACTATATATCAATACAAACCTGAGATCATGGCTTTAAGAGAAAAAAATATAATTTATCATGATCAGATAAATGATTACATAAAGTTTAACATACTAATAAATACGAAGAAGAAGTTTATATCCGATTTTGAATTTGTAGATAGATTTTAACAGAATTCAAGCAAGAAGTGGGACTAGCTCACTCTAAATCAACACCAAATCTAAAGACCATGTAGTAATGTAGAAGTTTTGTGTATATGAGATCTAAAACTAGTGCTTCACTTCCAAAACATTCAATTAAAATATCGTATGTTTCCTCGTTTATAACATTTTTAAAGTTACGAGTTAATCTTACTATCTCGTTTGATACATATGATTCAAAATCTATAAAATTACCGACTATTGTATCATTAAATTGTGATAGAGCCAAAGCATTAGCTATACAATAATTTTCTACTATCTCCATACAAATTTGTTTTTTAAAATCGTCATACATGTCCATTTCCAATTCATATTCTTGATCTATATCCTCATCTACAAAATCATTAGTTTTGTCTCTCATAAAGATTTTTTTTAGCCAATCAAACATATTGCCAATAGCTGTTACAAAAAAATAAAAAACTAACATTTAGCGACGCTAGGGAATAATTTATCACGATAATATAATCCTTTCGGATCCCACTTTGGATTAAAACAAGGAACTGCTGCTACATATCTGAACGATACACTGAACTGAGATAAATCAGTTGCAGATACGTCTGCTGCTATAGCATCATTCGATATTGATTCTGGGTAAACATTGTAGAATATGATTTTCAAATCTATTGCAGATAGGTCTGGTATTAGGTAATAGACTGTTAATCTACCAGACATTTTTGGTGGATCATAGTATATGGCTTTACCTGAGAAGTCATCCCAAGTTTTTCTCCAAAGCAAGAAGAAATCTCTAGCAGAAGGTTTTCTTGTTTCCAGAAATTGTAAGGTTATGGTTCCTGGCTCTTCATGCTTAGGAGCAGATATAGCATATCTACCACCATACACTTGTTGCTTTGCATAAGTAGATCTCGGTATCCAGTCTGAAATAGATATGGTTCTAGCAGCTAATTTTACACCAAAATCTTTATCACCACCATATTTTGTTATGTAGTTAAATAAATCTCTATTAACATCTGGAACTAATCTTGGTAATTCTATTACAGCAAATGCAAAATTTGTTGTAGGTATTATGTCTGGTTCTGTTATTGATTTCTTTAATCCTGTCGCACCTGGAACATAAGGCATAAAAAACTTATGCTTTTGAGATCACAATATATCAAATTATTCAACCGCTCTAAATTTTAGAATATGCGTGTAATAATAGATGGACTTTCAAAAATTGGTAAATCATTTCTATTCAATGAACTTATGAAATATACAAAAAAGACTGTATTTATAGAACCCAAATATAATGAATGTGAGTTACAAAATTTAACAATAATTGATAGACAGAAAAAATTTATTGAGACATATTCCAAAATTACAAGAAATGCAATGAAATTTAATTCATTTGTAATGTATAGAAGTATTGTAACCGTTAATGTTTATAACATTCATTATTTCAAACTTAGATTGAACGATGATATTGATAAAAATAGTATTTTGGATAACATAGCTATTCTACAAAAGTTATCACCATTAGTTATATTTCTTCACTGTTCAGATATTAACATTTTGAAAGACATTTATTACTACATGATTTATAATGTTCCATCAGAAAGCATGTTCTTCAAATCACTAAAATCATTCACAGAGGATAATCTTGAGATAGGCTATAAGTTGCTAGAAAGTTACAATAAGTTTATGTTTACAACTAAAATTTATGATTTAAAGGATTTCTACAATGGTAATGTGATAGATTCTTTCACGAAGAGAAATGAATCAATTTTGAAAAATATTCTGTTAAAGTAAAAGTTTTTTTGATGATTCAGAGCATACACAAAAAAACAAATTGCTTATGAGAATGGAAATATAGTTTTCAAAACTGAAGCACAAAGACTAGCAGAAATCAAAGCAGACTTAATCAATTTGTTACAATACAGAACAACGGTTTATATAACTACATACTATCCTGATTAGAAACAGAGATTATTGAAAATGCCACCAGTAAAAATGATTTACCTGCTCCAGATTCATTAACATTCATTGAGCCCTGGCCCGAATTTGTAAACTATAAAACAAAAAACTACTCACTATTAAGTATCTGAGCAATCAAATCTATCAAGCTAGCATCTTTATTCTTTTTTCTTAAATCTATCATCATCTCAATCAATTCAAGTTCATCTTTCTTGTCTAGTAATTGCATAACAGTTTCAATAGGAATATCCTCAATTCTATCAATAACAAATGGTAAAGTTTTAATTGTTTCTTTTGTGAAGTTCTTTCTGTTTTTCCATAATGCAACTATGAATTGTTTGCTGAGTTCAATTCTATTGATACTATAAATTTCAGCTATTGCTTTTGTTAACAGATTATCATCAATTAACTTAACATTTGCTCTCTGCACAATACATCCTTCTAATAGTTGTAGAGCATTTCTCATATTCGGATATGTAGTGTTTATTATTCTCATTAATTGTTGATCATCATATTGTATTTGTTCTTGTTCGCATATATATCTCAATCTATCAAGCATATCATCTTTTTGCATTTCTTCTATTTTTATTTGAACAAATCTAGATCTTAAGGATGGCAATAATCTTTCAGGAAAATTTGTTGTCATTATAAATCTAGCATAAGTATGCTTATCTTCAATTATATTCAATAATGCTGATTGTGCTGCCATTGTTAGGCCACCCTGTGGGGCGCCTACCTCTTCCATGAATACAATCCTAAAATTATCATTTGCAGGCTTAACAGATATAAAAGGAGTAATTTTGTTACGTATAACATCTATACCTCTGTCATCAGAAGCATTCAGTATTAGAACATTCTTCTCATTGTTTAGAATGTTTTTGATTATTATTCTGGCTATGGTTGTTTTACCTGTTCCTGGTGGACCATACAAAAGCAAATTTGGTATATTCTTGCTATCAATCATTTGTTTTATTTTCTCCTTCACATAATAGGGGAGTACAATATGCTCGAGTGATTCCGGTCTGTATTTCTCAACAAGTAAACCCATAACTATAATTTTAGTTTAGTTGTATAAATTACTTGATTGTGAATGTTTAGACAAAACAGCTAAATTTAAGATTATGAATATCTCTAGATTACTGGATAGAAAAAGCAATGGATTTAGCATATTGGAAAATAACAAGGTATTTTGGAGAACAAACTCATTAGTTACATATAAGAGATGTCCATTATATTTCAAACTATTTATCATTGATCAGAAAGAACAAAAACTAGACTTACCCAGGAATATAGCTCTAGCTCACGGAATTATTGTTCATAGAGCAGTTGAATTCTTACTGAGATCATATCTATTTGGTTTAAACGGAAGCACAAATCGATTACTACTTGAAGTTATTGATAATACGATAGCTGAGATATTAGAAGAAACAAATAATGTAGAGAATAAAAAGTTATTTAAAGACTCTATAGAGTATGGATATTTAGCTAAGAAAGCATTTCAAGCCATACTAAGTTTAAATCAAAAAATAATAGATGTTGAAAGTGTTTATCTGTTTGAAAATGATAAATTCATACTCAAGTTAACACCAGATGTTATTTTATCAAATGCAATTGTTGATTTAAAAACAACTAGCAAACCATTATCAAATCTATATATTTACGATGATTATAATTGGCAACTAAGTATTTATGCCTCTCTATTTGATGTAGAGAAATCATATTTTATCTATGTATCATTTGCTGATATGGATGTAAGAATAGTGGATAATACTGAACAAAAAAATAAGACGGAGGTATTAGAGACTATTAATGAGCTTACAGATAAAATATTAAGATCAGAATACGAACCAAGAAAAAACCCTCTATGTAGGTTTTGTAAATATCAAAACAATTGCAGTTTATTTAACAAATAATTTTTTGTTTTTATCAGCTAAACTAAAATGCAGAAATTCTTTATGATTGCTGGTTTAACTATATACACATTAATACTCATGTTCATATTTGTAGATCTAGTTTATGTTTTTAGATCTTTTGCTGTGCATACGTTACAGACAATACCATTATCGTTAGGTGTAGAATTATTAGCAGCATACTTTTCGTTTGCATCTATCTATTATCGTAAATTAATTCTAAAGATTATTGCTTTATCATTTGGAGCATTTGTTTGGTTTTTAGTTATGACTGCAACTACAAAACTATGGACAGATATCTCTTTACTCTCAGTAGCAATAACTATATTTGTTCCTTTTGCTAACCTTGTTTTACCAAGTATAATTGCTTACATATTGAGTAATACAGAAAACAAACAAGTACAATTGAACCTAAAGTCTGCTAACAATAATAATGAAGAAACACCAAGAGTGAATGCAAAAACAAACACTAAAAAGAATAACAATATATCATTTGATATTATTGCTACAGAACAAAAAATTAAAGCTTTACAGCAGGACAAAGAATTAGTAGCAAAACTAAGTAAACTAAAACGTTTATTACACCGCTACAAAATAATAGAGTTCAATAACGGTTCTATCTATCTTGGTGTTGATAGAAAGCAAGCCAAAAACAACAAATATTTAACCGCAGAAGATATAAAGAAACTAGATGGAGTTAAACTTGTATACAAAAATAAAACCTAACCAGTACTATTAGATTTTTTTGTTATTTGCTCTGCAATAAATGCTTCCAATTTCTGAATGATAGCATCAAGATATTCATCAACATTGTTTATATTGGTTTCGCTGTTCATAGCAGTTACAATTTTACTTAATTCTTTTTGCAAGAATTTTAACATATACTTTTTCTCTAGATCATTTATTAGTTTCCTATGTAATATCTGTATCAGAGTTACAATGTAATCTATTTTTGAGAGCAATATCTCTTTATATAGTTGTTCATCTATATCATTTACATTGATAGCATCTATATCATCTATATTGGATTGAACTTTATTTATATCTAACTCTGTATCCAAATCTATTAAACTATCATCATTGTTTTTTAAACTGTTTTCTTGTTCATTTAAACTAAAATCCGTTAAACTTAAATCATTGTTTTTCAAACTGTTTTCATTATTGTTTAAATTTGTGCTTTCTGTTTTATTTCCTTCAGACTCCAAAAAGATTATGATGTTATTTATCTTTTTTATGCTACTATCAAAACTTTCGTATGAAAACATAAAATGATAGCTACAACATACATTTGATAGCACATACTACAAAATTAAACTTAGTGAATATTTTACTTTTTTTGTATACGATACATTTCTTAAATCTTATTGCTTTCTTATCTACTGTTTTTGAATTGCATTGCATTAAAACTTCTAAACAATAGATGTAAGTCTAATATATTTGTTTGCAGAAAACACTTTAAATGTATATGATATACTGTTTCTAAATATCTGTTAGCAGAAAGATTCTTTAAATACGATTGCAAATACAGTTGTATTGAAATAAAATGAATTCTATTGCAATAGACAAAAAAAGAAATATTTCTCTGTAAACAGATTATGATCTATAGCATAACAGAATACAGTATTATATGTTTGCGAAAACAGAAAATAGTTTTCTTTATAATCTGTAGTCACAATAGTTAAATTTCTATTGCAAAGAACAAAAAAGTAAAATTTGATTGCATAGAAACTATTGTATTGTTTTGTATCTGATCTGTTAATTGTTTTGTCTTTCTGTTTCATTGTTTGTTATGCAATGCTAAATTATATATTTAGTATAATATGTTACATACATAACGTATAGAGGATAAATAAGCTATAAATATTGTTACTATATCGGAACGGAATAATAACAGTACAGTATACATATTATCTATAACGTTATTACAAAATAGATAGATTATCAGAAAAAAAAGATAACGATAATATAGAATATAGATACTGTATTACAAAAGAAAAAGATACTATTATCAAATCAGTTATACAATATCTGTTAGTATGTTATATACTTGTTTGATTTATTGTCTATATTTTGTATTCTGTATTTTGAATATTGCTTGTGAATGTATACTGATTTTATATGTGTATCATACATAATGAATATCGTCTATATACTTACTATATAGTTTAGCTATAATGTAGTAAAAGTTTTATTCACTATGCCTAAACTTACTTATAGACTGTTCAACAAAACAAAAAGAGAAGAAATCTTCAAGTTTCCTTTTGCAGTTCTATGTCATTAGTTTGCATTTTACATTATTGCAATTATGATATAGTTTGATTGCACTTATGCTAAATTTATAGTCCATAGTCTCAGAAAACCAAACAAAAAAAGAGGGAGGATATCACAAGAAAAGACATAGCTAGTATCGTTAGCAATTTTATTGTTCAAAACTCTGAAACATCTATTGTAATGTTATTGCTTACTGGATTAAGATATTGTTAGCAGGTAAACTAAATTTATCATTATGACAAACGTAACTAACCAAAAAGCAATTGTACTATTCAGTTCAGGATTAGATTCTGTTGTTAATGTTAGCATATTACAACATATTTACAAGATTGAACCTATATTGTTGTTCATTGATTATGGACAAAAAGCATTAGAAGCTGAATTACAATCTACAAAAAGATTTGCTTCTGCAAATGGATTAAAATTAATCACACATAAAATTAGTGATAGAATACTTGGTTCAAAATTGACAGATGGAAATAGTGATATTAATGTAGATGTATCTGATGGCAGAGAGGCTCCTGTAGATTTAGTTCCATATAGGAATTTACAGTTTGCATTGATAGGAGCACAATATGCTCGCAAATTAAACATTAACATAGTATCATTTGCATTCAATATTAGTGAAATGGGAGCATACCCAGATAACACAGATAGATTTCTTGAGAATTTGAATGAAATGTTTCTTGCTACTACATACTATCCCTATGAGCAACCAATCTTCTTCATAAGTCCAACAATAAGATTCACAAAAACAGAATTGGTAAAGCTTGGAACATATCTTGGAGTAGATTTCAAAAATTCAACATCTTGCTATTATCCTATTAACAATTTAGCATGTGGAGTATGTAACTCATGTAGATTTAGAATAGAAGCATTCAAAAGAGCCAAAGTTAAAGATCCCATAGATTATGCTATTGAAATAGATTTTGATTCTCAACCAGTAAGTTATGAAGATGTTAAAATGCTCTTGGATATAGCATTACAGGATAAACAGAAACTAGAACAAAAACTTGAGAAATTTGGACTTACTTTAGGAGCAAGTCATGTGTAACATAGTTTTATCCTACAGCAAGAACTATTTATTGCCTGATTTAGTTGATTATATGCTTGATATATTGCCAACAAAAGGTAGAGATAATTACAGTGCATTGATTGTTGATGATGATTCTAATGTTAGCTTAATACATAACAAAGATTATGATACATTCAAAACATTAGTTGATTTACATATGCCAACTAAGTTGTTATTACTACATAGTAGAGCAATACCAGAAACAGAAACAAATACATACAATGGACCGAATATTTACACAAACAATAGATTTTATGTAGTACATCACGGAATAATACCAAATGCAGAACAAATAAACAAAAACATTAAGATTGATAGTCAGGCTTTGCTTGATATATATGAGACTATTGATTACGAGAACATTAACAATTGGTTTATGCAATCAGTAAAAAAATATCCAAGATCAAGTGTAGAAATAGTTTATGATGTAGAAAATGATAAGCTAGTTATTGCAAATACATTTATGCCTCTATATTACACCATTAATGATGATGTGTATATATATGTTGCATATAAACCTGATGATAGATTCTGTAGTATGCAACCATATAGTATTAAAGTTATTGATCTCAGAGAGATTTTAGTTTACAAGTAGATTTGCTAGAAATCTAAGTGCAAATTCCCTGAAGTACTTTGCGGTATTGCAAGATATCACTCCATGCATTAGGAGGTGGACTATGTCATATATACATTTACCTGATGGTAAATTAGCTCATTTATTTATTGATAACAAACAAATAACAGCAAGCATTAACGAATTCGTAAACAACTTAGAAAGAGAATTAATTACAAACAACACCGATAAACTATTCATTATCGGTATACTAACTGGAGCAATTTACTTCACAATAGATGTAGCATCTGCTTTCAGCAAAATACCTATTGTTTTGGATTTCATCCAAGTAAGCAGTTATGGAAACTCATTTACATCCGGAAACATTAAATTCATTAAAGACATAAATCACAATATAAAAGATCAAGTTGTATTATTGCTTGATGATATAGTGGCAACGGGCAAAACATTGTATTTTGTAACAGAACATTTACGAAATAAAGGAGCTAAACAAATAATAACAGCTACATTGCTGGCAAACGTAACTAAAGATAATGTCTATAAGCCAGATTTCAGTCTGTTCACCATAGACAATGAAAATATCTGGATTATCGGATATGGCTTGGATTATATGAACATGTATCGCAACTTAAAAGATCTTTATGCTACACAGGTTGAGTAAAATATACTTTAAGCATACTACGCATGTTATCTATTTAGTAAAAAACAATAACAAAAAAATCACTTTAAGATCAGAATAAAAATCTACCTAAATTTATTAGTATGGACAAGGTAAAGTTGAATGAGAGAATGTTTAGAATATTATTCAATGATGGAAAATCATTATTAGTTGATGTAAATGAATCATCATGGGAAGAGATTTTAAAACAGAAAAATAAGATTATTAGAATCGTAGCAAACGAATGGACATGGGACCTATTAACTAATGAGGTTACATTTAATTAAAAGCTCCATTTTCCATCCCCCTCCCCTTTTTTTTTACATCATAATTTTTGCAAATACGAATAAATTTCGTTTTCAGCGAGTATTTTGATAGTATTGATTATTCGTTGTCATTATAAACAACATTTTTTTGTTCACCAAGTCTAAAATTTACTCTATGAATATAGTAAGCGCAGTTCTAAACAAACTATTTAACAAATTATTTTCCATTGATGTTAAAATCAAGGTATTACCTCATGCTAGAACATTACCCATACCAAGATATATGTCAGATGGAGCTGTCGGATTTGATCTGTATGCTGCAATAGCAGATCAAATAACAATACCACCATTTGAGACAAGATTAATACCAACAGGTATTATGATTGAATTGCCTAGAGGTTATGAATTACAAATTAGACCTAGAAGCGGATTGGCATTAAACTATAAAGTAACAATTCTAAACAGCCCAGGTACAATAGATTGGGATTACAGAGGAGAAATAAAGGTTATATTGATAAACTTAAGCAATTCACCATTCATAATACAAAGAGGTGATAGAATTGCTCAAGCAGTATTGAGTAGAGTATATAGAGCAAATCTTATTGTTTCCGATGAATTAAGTGAGACAATAAGAGGTGATAAAGGATTTGGGAGCACAGGTATATGATAATAGATGTTATATTGGTTTGCTCCTTAAATTTCTGTGAATTTGATTGCTTAGTCAAAAAAGTTGCTTATAGGGTGAGAATAAAAAATTATCAAGAAAATCAACTTATGTGAAGAAGGTTTCGAATGCTTACAATATGTTTTGATTTTTTTATTTGCAACAAATAGAAAAAACAGCAAAAGAAAAAATGCTACAACAAATAACAAATATGGAACAACTACTCCTATATATCACAACATTATTGTTACAACCTTTTGTTAGCAGATACAATGTTTATGATTTACTTGAAGATGATATCTTTCTTGATAAACTATCTTTTTACATTTATCTTGCTTTTAAGGATATAACTTTATCTGATGAGGATAAATCTTTAATCAACTACTATGTTACAAACAATGATTTCAAAGAACAAATAATTGATATGCTCGAAGATATATCATCAAATAGGCTAGATGTTATGCAAAGCCTAGATCAGTTCTATTTGGAAAATAAAGATATTGTAGATAGTGTAACAAAACTATTTATAGAGGATTTTGAATCTAGTTACGAAAATACAGAATTGAAACAAGAATCTTTGTCTTTATCATACGTAGAAACGGAAAGCACGAAAACTATTAGCAAAACTAAAACAAACACAAATGCATATAGATTTGTACTGCATAAGCATGCAGCCAAAAGAGCTGGTGTACATTTTGATTTTAGAATTGAGTATGCTAAGGATTATGTTTATAGCATAGCATTCAGATATAATCCATTTGAGCAAAGCAAAAGCATAGGTATACCACAACCAATACATGAATCATATTGGATTGACTTTGAAGGAGAGATAAAAGAAGGATATGGAGCAGGCAAAGTAGAAATTGTAGCAAAAGGTTATGCTAAATTCTATCAAACAGACAAAGGAACATTAATAATAGATACTGTAAGCAAAAAATATGGTCAAGTAACATTTGCTATCATAAAGCTAGACGATGATAATAAAATAATGGCTGTTAAAACAAAAAAATATAACTCAGAGGAAAATAAAAAGGAGCTAAAAATACCAACAAAAAAAGAGATAGATAAATTACTTAGGTAAATGGTATATTTTTTTACTTTTGAGTGACCATTTGTTTAAAATTCTCTTCCAATAGATTTTCTATGTTCTTAAGATAGTCAAATCTTTTTTGTATTACATCCAAATTATATTCGACAATTTCTTTAATTTCTTTTGGTAAAGTTATCAATGAATCTGGGTATACTGATGCTCTCATAATTTGCTTGTTGTTCTCATAATATATTGTCATGGGTCTCAATAGAGATTCTTTTATTGGTTCATACCTAAACTCCTTCAATCCTGTCAGCAATTCTTTGATCACTTCCATCGCATGCAATTGATTTTTATTGTAGTAATCCGGTTCATAATTTATGTCAATTTCTATCCTATCAAAATTATGAGCCAACAATATATATGGGCTTCCATATACAAATCCTAGCCCTATATGCGTATCATTCACAAATTTTTTGAGAAATGATATTTGTGAGTAATCGATATATGGTAGTATAGCATGAGTCATATCATCACCGTCATCCTCAAAATATATCTTCATGTAATAGTTGAATAGTCTGTCTTCTCTTCCAATCTCAACAAATTTTACGATTAAATTAAACAATGCATTTGTAGCCTGCTCCTCCAGTCCTAGCATGTCTATAAATTTAGATGACTTTTATAAACCAGAATCTAATAAGAAGAATCACCTACGACTAGTCTAAATTTATCATTATGAGGTTAAATCTGTGGTCTAGGAAAGGGTTAATTAATTTTGAATATGTAATTGATAAGGAATCACAATTGCCTATGATATTCATAAATGCTATTCAAGGCGATTATAAGGGAGATTTCAAAGGAACTACATTGAGAACTGATACAAAAATAACAACCAAATTATCGTTCGAGGAAATAATAAAATTACTATACGCTATTAAGAATAAAAGTGATATTAATTTCATGAGAGACAATGTAAACAGAAACATAAATTTCAAGTTTGAAGGTACATATTGTCTAATTAGCATGAATAAAGTAGGAGTAAAAATTGAAGCAATTGTATTATACGAATTTCTAATGTTTGGATTGAATATTGCGAAAAATCAAATAAAATTGATGGAAGTAGGAAGACCTAATGTAGACAATAATAATAACAATAGTAATGATGAAGTGACAAATAAATCGGAATTCAAGATGTTAGAAATTGGATTAGATTAATCTTTTGTCATATTTCGTTATAGGATTAGCATATGGTTTTTTTATGAGGAATTTATGGAACCTATTAAAACACTATTTTACAGAACTTAAATTTGAATGGACATTATTGATTATAATTATAGTTTTTATTCAGGTTTATGTTAGCATAGCTCCATATATTGATTACTTACTACTACCCGAAATAGAGAATTTGATATTGAGATTGCTCAAAGTTCTTGTTTTCATGAATATAGGATGGATTAGTTCATACAGATTGTATAGAAATGTACAGGATAAGAAATTACAATATGTATTGAGAGCAGTACATACTGCTGCTCTAACAATAGCAGGAGCTTTAGTGCTATGATTGGTTTTATAGTTCAGTTCTTGCTAAAAAAAGCTATAATGCTTATTCTTTCAATTGTTATTTTACCTTTGCTAACAGTTGGAGTGTATAAGTTTTACACTCAGTATAAGTATATAAAGAAACTTGAACAAGATTTAATAAATTGTCAACAAAAGCAAATAGAATTACAAGCTCAAATATTGGAGTTGGAAAATAAATCCAATCATTATTTAAGATTGTATAATGTTACTTTAAAGAAGTTGCAGAAACAAATACAAAGATTTGATAACATATCACAGATTTATGTTACAGAGATACCAAAAGATGAAGATAGATGTAAGAGAATCGAAGTTCAGTTACAAAAATTCAAAGAAATTGAATTGAAACTACAAAATGAAATGGAGGAAGTTAGAAATGAGTAAAATCATGTTTTTGATATTAACATTAGGTTCAATTATAATGTTAGCATCTTGTGGACAAACTGTTATACAAACTAGGTATTTATACAAACCAGTTGCATGCCCTATACCTGAAATAGAAAAAGCTAAACTTATAAAAATTGAAGAAAAAGATGATCTAGATATTGTTTTGAATAAACTAATATACAATTACGGGCAATTAAAAGAGGAAAATCTAAAACTATGGAATGTGATAAATGCTTGCAAGGAATTTGAAAAGCAAGTTGAGTTAGAATCAACTCCAAAAGATGATAATACAAACAAATAGATATGCAACTATACTAAAATTTTTTGTATGTTTGTATTACAGGAAGACAAACTATATTTTAACAATCAATTGATTGGACCTATTAATAAACTACACAAAATACACTACCCAGATGCAATTGACATAACTAACATGTTCTTTGCTGATGACGATGATATGGTTGATGCTATTATGAAACATGATTTGAATAAATTTATTGAGGTCTGTAAAAATAGACTACCTTATATTGAGGATATTAACAAGATTGATGTAGCATCGCAAAAACGTAATTTGATATTGAAATTAAACACAGAAACACTTAAAATGATTTCACCCTTTTCTTTGTTAATATCACTAATCATCAAAGATGTAGACAAATACGAACAATCAAAAAAAATATATAGTTACACCATTGATTTCTTGAGGCAGGTTAATCCATTATTGTTGAATTATATTAGCAATAATTTGAGAAATACACTCTATAACAATAAGGGTATACTCAGTGTACTCAGAGATATGTTAAGTATTGATGAATATGATGACATACTACATATAATAAACGACATTATAATATCTGCATTCACTAGCAAAAGATGGTTTATAGATAACAAACTAATTGGTTTGCAGGCAATTGGAGCTGTTGTTAATAGATCATTGTCATTGCTAATAATGAGAAAAGCAAGATATGATGTTAGATATATAGACAAAGTTGCTAGTACAACTGATACTAGAACCTACTTTATAGCAAATATCCTAAAAAAAGAAATAGTTAAGAATATTGATATACAACAAGATATAAATCAAGCAGATATAATTAGACAAGACAACTTTGTTTATCGTTACTTCATATTACCAGTTTTAAGTGTAAAATATGGTGAATCAAAATCTTTAATGTTGCTAGACGATAAAACAAGAACATTAATCACATATGCATTAATAAATGAAATTGATAGAGTTGATTTACGTAAAGCTTTAACAGTTTTGTTAAAGGAAAACATCACAATTACATTTACAAAAAAACTCCCAACTGTAGAGGAAATGAATGTTATATATGTTATGGAGAAAATCATAACTAAAGGATACATACAATACCACATACAATTCAGAGGAAGAAAGTTTATATACAGCATAAGTAAACTACAAAAATTCCTACAAAAAAATAATCCTATCTTAAAACAATACATATCTCAGTCAACATATCTAGAGCAATACTTATTACTAGTGTTTGCTATATTTCATGTTGCTTCAAAAGTTTTACTTAAGGATTACAATACTGATGTGTTATTAAATTACATAATGAGAGTCTATCAACGTATTATACGTTCTAGTGTACAGGAAATCTGTAGAGTATAACTTTTTTTGTAGCATCAGCAAAATATGGCTACTGTTTACGATAACAATAATAACATACTACAAAATATTCTAGAGACACTTAAAAATATAGAGAGACAAACAAGAATAACTGTTGAACAATCTCTCATAAGGGCACAAAGAGAAACAGAACTACAAACAAAATTGCAGCAAGCGGTATTACAATTACAAAAAACATTTGAAGAGAGACAAAAATTAGAAGAGTCGGTATTTAAAGATAGCTTTATAGAGAAGATTACAACGAAGATATCTACCAAGATAGCAGATATATTCTTACGAAAGTTTCCAAATGCTCGTGATTTACAAACTGAAATTATTAGAGCACTTAGAAGTTCAACAGAACTTGGTAGAAGATACGAAGCACAAACTCGTAATTGGCTAGAGCAATTCTTTAAGTTAAATAGAAATCAGTTAAATGAAGTGCTAAATGAGTTTATTGAAGAATTGGATGATATTTTTGCTGTAACAGATAGAACCAGATTTAAAGGTAAAGATTTTTATCAAGCTACAATAATTTATCTTGATTCAATTAGCAGAAATGTAGCTAGAATAACTGCTATACAATCAGCATTGTATAGATATTTCTTACCATTTAGAGGATGTGTAGGTTTTGTTGCTCAACAATCTGAAGATCAGTATGCAGAAGGAAAACAAAGAAAGTCTACGATAAATATTTTGAGTAAAGTTAATCTTGGAATAGGTTTAACAGAACAAGATATTATTAGAAGATTAAATGTAGAACGAATCGTCGAAAAATATTTAATGGAGGAATTAAATATAGCTGGACAAAGCAGATTGTTTAGATTAGCAAGATTTAAATTTCTTACGCCAATATTATCATTCTTTATTAACGATAGATTTGCTCGACTATTGGAAAAAGGCTACTTAAGTACTAGACAGATTGCAATAAATGTACTAATAGAGGAGTTGAATAAAAGAGGGTTTAACCTAACAGATGCTAGATTTTATCCTCGTTTCCAATCCATGGTGCAGATGTTATTAATCAATCCAGGACTGATTATTGATATGGAAGGTAAAATCAAAAAACCTGAATTGAATAAGTTGATAGAAGTATTTACATCTGAATCACAAACAAAAATAGAAAATATTGTAAAAGCTTTAAGAGAAGGAACTGATTTTGATTTGGTTAAAGATTGGCTTACATCACTGTCTTATAGATTTGGTTCTGCAATTAAACTTAAAGATACCATTAACGAATTGGAAGAGATTCTTGGTGAATTTGAACCAGTTGATTTTGGTAGGCTTGATGATCTTGAAAAAGAATTGTTACAATATAGATTTGAACAACTGGGACATAGAGCAAAAATAGTACCGTATCTACAACGATTAATAGGAATGGTCAGAACAGGAGCTATACCTCCTAATATTGCATCAACTATTTATAGTAGGATATTGGTTACGCTCGCAATGGGAGATTATGAATCTGTCATAGATTATGTATCAAATGTTTTAGCTCAGTCTCATAAAATCAGTAGTATTGCGGAGCAACAACAAAAACTATTGACACGTGGTTCTATTGGTGAAATAATCAAGCTTGCTGCTCCAGGTGGATTACTAGCAGATGTATTTGGATATAAGGATTACTATCAATTACTTAGAGATATATCAACTAGAGCAATAGCTGGTAATAGATTTAGATATAATGTAGCCAATATATCCTACGTCCTAGGTCAAGGTCTTAAACTCTTAACCGGTTTATGGTTAGCTTACAATATAGTAACTATATTTGCTCCTCTTGCATCACTCATACCTGTTGTAGGTCCAATCTTTGGAAAAGCAATTTATGCATTTGCTGGATTAGGAACATTATCTGCATTAAGAAAACTAACAGATAAAAATATTTTACAGATAATAACAAGTTTCTTTGCTCCATACACCAAAATTGCAGGAGGAATTGACAAACTAACAGGTGGAAGAATAACAAAATACTTAACTGGTAGATTTACAGATGTATACCAACGCTTCATAGAAACAGTAAATAAACGTTTTATTGAACCACTAAGGTTAAGAAATGCAATTGAAAAGATGGTAAATTTCAGAAACAGTTTTGCTAAAACTTTATTGGAAACTGCTGTTGCTATAGATAATTTCTTTGGAGGTAAAGTTGGAACTGGTTTGTTAAGAGGAATTAGTTCTCTAGTTAATGCAACATTTGGACAATTTATAAGAGCACTAACTGGCAAAAGTAAGATTACAAGAACAGGTAATGTGATACAAACTAATTTAGTTGGAAACGAAAATTTGGAATTTGAACAAGTAGAGATTGCAACTCAACAAACAGATGTTAACTCTAGGGTTTATACAGATTTAAGTAACATACTAAACAATATAAACACGAACTTAAGTAATATAAATACGAACTTAAGTAACATACTAAACAATAGAAATACAAACTTAAGAAAAACACTAAACAATAGAAATACAAACTTAAGAAACATACTAAACAATATAAACTTAAGAAGAACACTAAACAATATAAATACAAACCTAAGAAATATAAACACGAACTTAAGTAACACAGTAAACAATATAAATACGATATTGTCTAATCTATATGAAGAATTTGGGTCGAGACTTAATCAAATAATGTTAAATGGAGAAAGAATGTATCATCTATTTACAGATCAACAAGTTGATAGAAATTCATATTATATGTTATTAAGAAGCATAAGAGATACGCTAGAGAATGTTTATGGTCCTAATAGCAATGATTATATTCCTAAAATACTACATCGAATACAAGAATGTGTCTGTGATCGTTCTAAACAAAATCAACCAGGAAATCCAGGACAAACTTTCTATGGTTTTAATTTACCTATGTTTCTGGGTAGTTTCTTATTATCAGCACTAGGAAATGGTGACTTATCTAATCCATTTACACTTGGTGTTGGAGCTACTGCTGGACTGTTAGTTGCTCGTAAGCTAGGACTGTTGGGTAAGATAATAGGAGGCATTCGTTCAATCGGTAGTAAACTTGGTATTGGGAAAATCGCGAAATTTGGATTAAAAGATATCAAGGCTGGTGCTAAATTGCTACGATTTTCTCCTCTTGCTTTACTAGGTATGGGAATATCCTGGGGAGCAAATAAACTAGCAGATCTAGTTGGAGAGGATAGCTTAGCTGGTAAACTACTAAAAACTCTAGGTTCAGTAGCAAAATGGGCGTCTCTAGGTGCAGCTGCTGGTGGAGTAGCTGGTTCTGTTATACCAGGTCTCGGAACTGGTACGGGAGCAGCCATTGGAGGAGTATTAGGTGGTTTATATGGATTATACAAAGGAGTAAAAGAACAATTCTTTAAAGATGAGAATACTACAAATATACAAACACCTCAAATAACATCAGGAGATCTCAATACGCAAATACTTAATACAATTGCTACAAATACATCAACAATGGTATCTTTACTACAGAATATATCAAACAGTTTAGATAATTTGAATGCAACACTATCATCTGCTTTTAATGTAAATCAAAATGTAAATAATAATTTGCTTTCTACATGGTTTGGATTAGTAAATCCTAATTTCTCCATGTCTCCAAATTATAGTTACTTCAATCTAAGATGATATTTTTTTGTTTTGTAGTATGCACATAATCTAAATTTATATCAATGCAACCGGTTGATTACCTAAAGCAAATGAAAAAATTTTGTAACGAATGTATGCAAAAATTGGAGCAATATGATTTTGATTTAAAACAATTTCTAATAAATGTTATAAAAGACTTTGGATTAGAACTAGATGAAAATAATATCCCTGCAAAATTTAACAAAAAAACTATGTCAGAATTTATATCCAATTTAATAGAGTTAAATAGTAACAATCCAGATAAAACTTTGGAATGCATAGATTACATGTACAAATTAGGACACTGTTTATCTACTTTTGCATCTTTTTCTATAACACTAGATGATTTATTACAATTAAATGAGATACGTAAGCAATACATAAAGGAGATTAAAAATACTGCGAACATCATAAATAAAAATTTATTACTCGATAAGTATTACAATGAATTCAAAACATCCTTAAAGGAAAGAAATAATTTGCTTGTCAATATTGTTGATAGTGGAGTTAGAGCATCAGATATACAATTAAGACAAATGTTACTAGCCAGAGGTTATATAGAGACAGCACCTGGAAAACTAGTTTTTATTGAAGATAACTATCTAGATGGATTATCTCTGCAATCTTTGGTTAAATCTGGAGAAGGAGCTAGAAAAGCAACCTATGATAAAGCAGTTTCAACATTTGAACCCGGCTATCTAACAAGACAATTCATTTACAATTTATCCCATATCAGATTCAAAGAGGAAGATTGTCATAGCAATCAATATATCATCTACAAAGTAACTGAATCAAACTTTTACAATCTTGTTGGTAGGTATTATTATGACATTAGAACTAACAAAGAAAAAATACTAACAAAAGATGATAAACATTTAATCGGACATAATATTCCCTTTAGATCGGTTCTCCATTGCAAAACAGATAACGGTATTTGTAGAAGATGTTTTGGAGATTGGTATTATAAAGATTACGATGAAATAGGAATAATCACTGCTCAAACTTTAGGAGAAAGAGGAGTGCAACTAACATTAAGAGTATTTCATACAGGTTCTGCTGTTAACATAGCAAACACATTTACTAACTTACTAACATCCTATCCTGATTTATTGAGAATGGACAGAAATATCATTATACTTGATAAACCAGCTGACATAAAGTTTGACACAAAAATCTTAACTGTAAAACATATATTATTACATGAAGCAAAAATGATAATAAAATATAACGATAAAAGTATAGAGATTGATTTACAACCAGGCTATCTACTCTTCATAGATAAAAACGTGGATAACTATCAAGGACCTCTGTTTACAATAAACTATCATTCAATTGTAAACTCTATCAAACTATTAAAGAAGATATTAAACAGTAAGTTTGTAATTGAAGATGAAAAGCATTTCTATAAGTTAATAGAGGTATTGTTTAGTATGCTCTCATACAAAGAAAGAATTCCACTATCTATGATTGAGCTATTGGTTATGGCTCAGCTATTAACAAAAGACAATAACATTTACTTCTTTGATAGAAAGTTTGATTTTCCAATGACAAAAGAATCAATTAAAATTATGCCACATAGATTAGGTCTAGGAATGTTGTTTGAAAGAGCATCTCAATCATTTACATATGAGACAAAAAATATTAATGTAGAATCTCGTATTAAACAATTAGCAGAAGAGTAAAATTATTTTTTGGAAATCTTGAGCAGATTGAAATTAGCATTAGGAACTATAAGTCCTTTTTGAGAAGCATATTTTTTGACTTTTGCACAATCTATGTCACAAGCTATTCCTTCTACTTCCATATCATTATTTATATTTGTAGCATTTTCAAATCTTATACTTTCAATGTATGCTTCACGATGTGATGGTCTTATAACAGCATCATAACAAATAATTCTTATAGGTGGAACTGGTTTTGTGTAGTCATTTTCTCTGATCCAGCTTGCTAATACTCTAGCAGAAAAACCTATTGCTCCCATTTGCGCTAACTCAATTAAATGCTTTCCGTATGGACCTGTTGGATAGATAACACCTTTAAGTAGTTTTTTGTTCTCATCAACTTCTACATCTCTAATTATATGAGATACAAACTGAGGATGAATTGTAACTAGTCTCTCTATATCGTTTGAGTAGGGATGTCCAAATTCACCAAACGCTTCTCTGTTAGCAACTAATTGTTTGAAGCTTTCTATTGCAGGTTTCATTGTTTCAAATGGATAAATTCTTTTATTTATGTTTGGAACATCAAAGCTTTGTAAGGTAGCATAGATTATTGGTTTACCCCTGTCAGATTCAATTTCTACATCAAAACTAGCACTCTCATAGATAAGTTTTGTTTCCATTGAAATTAAAGCTCGCAAAAATATGTCTAGCAAGAGAAATATAACATCAAAAAACATTATAAGTTTTTCTCTAGCTGATGGTAAAAAACTTGTCTTCAAGAGACAAAGTGAGTTCGTATACAATCCAGATATAATACAAGGTTTACTTGAATCAGATGAATTTCAAAAATTTGTTGAACAACTTGATTCACATAGTATAGAAAAGGATAAATTCAAACTAGTTGATGCAGCTTTTGAAACTATAAAACTATTAAAATCAGAACATGATGCTAATAAATACAAAGGTGTATTGTTAGTTGCTTTAGATTTTGAAACAGACAGTATAACTATGGATTTAATAAGAAGATTATATAACATTGATACAAAAGCAGAAGATGTTATAGCCTATGCTTTGTATTTAGCTGCGTCTGGTCAAGCATCTAAACCACGACTATCAGATAATACAAGATTACGTTGGGCAGAATTACTAATACAGGTCTTCTACAAAGAATTTATTAAGTCCTTAAAACTATACCAAAAAATACAAGATAAACCAGATGCTAAACTATCAAGATTTTTTAATCCATCAACCATAGTTCAAAAATTGTCAGATAGTACAGCATTCGGATACCGTCTACCCGAGTTGTTACAAATAGCTGAAACATCATCTCCACTAGAGGAACTATCGTTAGTTTTCACTCTGAAACTAACAGGACCAGATGGAATTAAACAGGAAGCATCAGTAGCAGACATAGGTTACTTAGATGAATCGGTTTATGGTAAGATAGCTGCTTACGATACTCCAGAGAATGCTAACACATCTAGGACAAACAGATTAACACTTGGAGCATACATATCAGATTTATCAGGTAAAATAAAAAGAATAGAGTTACCTGCTTTGGAAGGACATTATAGTATATTGTCTCCACTTGAGAGCATGATACCTTTCATTGAACATAATGATGGTAATAGAGTCTTGCTAGCAACAAACCAACTTAGATCAATTGTTCCATTAGTGAATAGCGAAATACCTATTGTTGCAACAGGTATAGAATCAATAATACCAAGGCTTACATCTGGTCTATTTACCATACGAGCAGAAGATGATGGTGAAATTATAGAGAAAGGAGATGGATATATAGTTGTTCAATATAAAGACGGAAGGAAAGTATTTTATGATACTGGAGCAAGAATACTAAACACAGGTAAAGGTAAATATTATGTTAATATGCATATAAAAACTAAAGATGTCTTCAAAAAAGATCAAATTTTAGTTGAATCAGATTATGTTAAACAAGAAACATTATCTTTAGGAAAGAATGTGCTTACGGCATTTATGCACTACAAAGGTTATACATATGAAGATGGTATTGTGGTATCTGAATCATTTGCTAAGCAACTAAGTGTAACAAAAAAGACTTTTGTAGTTAATATACCAATTTGGAAAGATCAAAAGATTGTAGCAGTAAATCCAAAATTGCTTAAAGGTGAGAGATTTAAAGATGGTGAGATAATGTTCAGAGTTGAAATGTTAATAAATGAAAAGCAAGATATAGAGGAAGAAGAAGACGAACATCTAATAGAACAATCTGATAGCGAATTTGTATCAGATTCTGAAATATCAATAGTCAAAGAAGTAGCAGGTAGAGTTATTAACTACAGATTCAAAGGTAATGATATATTGGATTTTGCTATTTACCTAAACGTTGATATAAATGATGATAGGGTAAAGGAACTTAAACCAATATATGATAAGTTTATAACCAAATACAAAGCCTATGTTCAAAATTATACAAAATACTATAGTGACTTTGAATCAAGATATTTAATACCGGAAGATATATCAAAACTAAAAGGTTTTAGATACAACGATAAGAAACCAATTGCTATACTGAGTTTTGTATTATCAAAATATAATCATGCTAGTTTAGGAGATAAGTTATGTAATAGACATGGAAACAAAGGAGTTATTGCTGCAATCATACCAGATGAATTAATGCCCAAAACAGAATATGGTGAGACAATACATGTTATATGCGATCCATTAGGAGTAGTCAACAGAGCTAACATTGGACAGTTATATGAACTTGCTGTATCTTACATAGCAAAACATGTTTATCAAAAGTTTGTTAAGGATCTCAAAACCTTTAAAGAGACTTTTATAAAATTCTATGAAGTATTATACTTTAACTCCAATATTTTGGATAAACTAATGAAATCATTACATGCATTAAGCGACTATGATTTTAATAGGATATACAACAGAGCAAAACAGATACAGTCCATTCCTGTTATTACACCACCATTTGCAAGTCCATCATCACATGGAGATGATACACAAGCTGCTATACAAAGGCTAGAGAAATATTTTGGTGTAAGCACAAGTCAAAAATTATATCTACCTGAGTTTAAAACCTACACTACCTATCCTGTTAGCATTGGCTACATGTATTGGTTTAGGTTGGAGCATACAACAGATGAAGTATTACATGCTGTAGCAGATGCTCCAAAGAGAGCTCTAACTGGTCAAGCAATGAAAGGTAAAAAGATATCCGGTGGACATAGAATTGGAGAGTTTGATAGTTGGGCAATATTAGCTCATGATGCTCCAGCAGTGATGAAAGAATTGTTCATGTTGAATGCTGAATCTTCTGATTTTCTTGATAGTGTTATACCAAACATAATACAGCAAGGTAAAGCTACATTGCCAGCAGAGTTTAAAATAAAATCAAATCAATTGTTACAACAACTACTTTATAGCTTTCATATAGAATCGCAAAAAAGTTAACATATTTGAGAAATATTTTTTTGTATATCTTTTAAGACATTATTTAATTCATTTGTTAGTATATTTATGTTTTTGTTGAATTTATTTACAGTTTGATTATATGACTCATTATCAGATGGAGCAATATTCTCAATCATTCTAGACAGTTCTTGTAACGCTTTTTCATTAAAAGTTAAGAGATCTGGATTTACAAAATCTGTTAGAACATTACTTGTATTTGTAGTTGTTTGTATTTCCATTGTGAATTCAATAGCATTGTTATCGCTGGTAGCAAACTGTCCTCGTAACAAAAGATTGATTATAATTTCCCTATTATTGCTATCAATAACTATATTACCTGACTTGACATTAGCATAACCATGATTAATTGTTATATTGCCAATTCTACCAGAACCAAATTTGATGATACCAGAAGTTATATTATATTCATTCAGATTTAGATAACTACCATTGATTATTTGCAACATACCACCTTCAAGCAAAGTTATTAAGCCATCATATAAATTCAAACTATTAACAGTTTCATTGTTTATTAAACTTATCATTTGTTCTCTACCTATGTTTACATGAGAACCATTTATGGTATATGTTTGTGAATCTAATTGTAGATGTTTTCCTTTTATTTTGACTTTGTAGTCTGTTAATATATTTGGATTGCTATCATTAATTATATCATCTATCAGATCAATAGAAAGAGCAGGATTTTTGTCACGAATTGTTGTTATGTAACTTGCAATACATTCTGCCAGTGCTAATAATGGTAGAGTAACATCTAGTATATTGTTAATGCTAAAGCCAATGTTACTCAGTAATGAACTAATATCATTAAGTAAAGTATTTATAGATTGTAAAATTGCAGCTAGAAAGGAAGCTAAAACATTAGATATTTGTTTTAGTAAATGAAATATAGGACTTCGTTGAATGATATTTGTAATTGAACTTATTACATTATCAATAACTCTTAAGACTGTATTAACTATACTTGATAGTTGGCTTATTAACAAAGGTAAAGAAGCCGAAGCTAAATTGATCAATAGTTGTGTTATAGCAGCTGGTATCATAGACAAAATGGAAAATAAATTACATATTTTCGAAAGTAAGTTGTCTACATTATTAGGATTTAATCTTTTAACTTCTCTTTTTATTGACTCAAACAAATTACTTAATTCTCTAATAGTTTGATCTGTAGTGTTAAGTAGCATAGTTTTTAATTTTGTTTCCGTTATAATTTTTAGTCTAGAATTTGTTCCTGAATTACTGTATGTTGGTGAAAGTATGTTTTGAGTATTATTACCATTTTGTATGTAAGATGAAACCTCAACATTATATGGATGATAAGAAACGGATGGACCTGGTCCGCGTTGATCTGCATACACAGATCTAAGTATATAACCTCTGATAGGATCATTACTTAGTATCGATATGTTTTCACCTAATATCTCTATTTGCTTTGCATGCATTGTAATTTTTGTAGGAGTCATTTCAATTATTGATTGATCTGCGCCTTGTTCAACTACAAGCAATATTCTATTGTTTTGTATCTCAATTGTTGAACGCGTGATATTATTGTTACTAATATTTTTAGTTTCAACTTGTAGTCCTATTATAGAATGAGTATCTGCTGTTTGTTGTGTTACTATAGAATGAATTATTGACTTTTCTGTTGCATCAAGTCCAGTTGTAAGTTGATAATAATTTGCAAAATTTTCCTGCTTCACAAATAATCTTTTTTCAAAATTAAATGTTTTGCTGACTCTTCTATGTAGATAAGGTTTTTCAAAGGGTAATGTTTCTACTTTTTCTCTAATCACAATAGTGTCATTATTGATACTAACAAGTGGTTGGTAGTAGAATTTTTTGCTGTAAGCAATTGATTCATCCACTTTTAATCCACCTACATTAACTATCCTACCATCTTCAGTCTTATATTCTACAATTCTAGCATTAAACAAGCCAGTATTATTGTACTGATTTATGATTAGATTATTCAGATCATATGTATGCACTTTGCTATGTGCAAGTATGTGATTCATATATGATTCTCTTCCACTAGAGATTTGATTGTAATTTTTATCATCTTGATTTAACAAATCTAACAACAAGGGTCTGCTTCTGTGTAATAAGAATGACGAACCTATTGGAAAAGATATGTTAGGAACTTTGAATTGAAAAGGTTGTTCATTATTTATTTCAGCATTTAGTCTTGTTTGTGCAAACAATGCTTTTTCATCTACATTTAAATGTTTGGATAAACCTGTAAGTAAATGAATATTGTTTTTAATCAAATCATCAAAACTAGCATTGATATCAATAAATTCATTCGTTTTTGCTCCAAACAATGTTCCAATATTACACAAAGCATCAGGATGTCCAACAACTAAACCACTAGTGTATTGATTGTGAAAATAACTTGGTTCTGTAACAACAATGTTATTACCCAAAATAGATTTGTATAAAACTGTCATATTTCTTAGCAATTCTCCTTCTTTTATAATTTGCGGAGAACCTATTATAATACCTAGATCTGATTCTGGCCACATATAAACCAAGACAAGAGAACCTATAGCTATGTAAGGATAGCTATAAGCTAAATTTCTTCCATACACATAAACAGAAGTAGATATAGGGAATGCTTTGATAGTTCTTTTCGGTTCTCTAAGTAATAACACTTTGTATAAACCTTGTTCAAATGTAGGATAATCATAATCTTTAATTTTAAAGATTTTACCCTCTTGTTGATCAAAATCAAATCCAAATACTATACCCAACTCTAACATTTGATTAGCAGCTCCGTTACTAATGCAAGTACATATAGCATTAGGTAAATCGTTGCAGGATGTGTCAGACAAAACAATTGAATATAACAATTGGTTTTACGAATATAAGGTAGATGGATTGAGAACTCTCATTTTTAGTGACGGTAATATTGTAAGCAGATATGGAAACACTCTATATATTGATGTTAACAAAGACATAATCAAACAGATACCAAGAGGATATGTTTTAGATTGTGAAAGTTTTGCAAATAACGTTTGGCAAACTATGTCAATCAAATCAAAAACAAAATCAAAGCATATACAAAACAATATAAAGATCTATGTTTTTGATATAGTTGATCAAGATACAATTCTAAAAGGCAAAGTTTATGAAGTTCCATACGAACAACGTAAACAAGAACTACAAAAGTTATTAAAATATATCTCAACTAAGGATAAGAGATTTAAATATGTCCAACATATACGAGCTACAAAAAATACTAGAGAATATTTTATGGAAATTGCTAAACAATATTACAATAGAGGTTTTGAAGGAGCTATGTTTAAGAAAGCTGGACACTTTTATGTTCCAAGCAGAACATCTAATTGGATCAAAGCTAAACTATTTGCAGATATAGATGTTAAAGTTGTGGACGTTATCATTCAAAACAATAGACTAAAGGCTTTTGTTTGTGAATACAAGGGTCATAGATTTAATGTCGGTTCTGGTTTGACAGAAGAACAAAGAAGATTTGTAGCAGAACATAAACAAAAGTTTATTGGCAAAAAGCTAAACATAAAGAGTATGCATTATACAGAAGCCGGTATTCCTAGAGTTCCAATATTTGTTGGCTTCTATGCAACTGATTTTGATGAAGATTTTGCTCAGTTACTAGAACAAAAACAACTCTTGAAGTTATCTTGAGCTGAGTAATTATGGATATTGACAAAATCACTTTTAAATCAAAAAAAGATCTAAATACATTTTTAAGACAAGTATTTAATGAATATGGACCAGAAACAACTGCTAAATTAATTGCTGCACTACAAAAAATCGGATTTGAGCTAGCAACAATGCTAGGTATGACAACTAGTTATAAGGATTATGTTATAATGGAAGTAAAGGATTTAAGTGATAAAGTTGATCCAGATACTTATGATAAAAAATTAGAGGAATATAGTAAACAATATTTTGATAAATATGCTACGTTTAATAATCCAAGTGTGTTTGCTATGAAGATTGGTGCTGCAAGAAACAACATCAAACAACTAGCCATAAGCAGAGGATACTTTGTAGATGTTAGAAATAAGGTTATACCCAGGCCTGTGATAAACTCTCTAGCAAAAGGTATCAATCAACGTGAATTCTTTGACTATGCTAATGCTGCTAGAAAAGGTATATTGGATAGAGTTATGTTTACTCAAAAGCCAGGATACTTTCTAAGACAAGCCATTTATGCTTTAAACGTTGAAGTTGATGTAAATAAAATATGTGAACCAAAAGATTTATTAAATGTAACTATAACAGACAAAAACAAACATAAATTCCTATACAGATTCATAAAACAAAAAGATATGGATATATTGTTGGATGAAACTAATATAGATAAATTTGTGGGCAAAGAGGTCAAAATGTACTCACCTATATATTGCACACTACCTAATAACAAAATCTGTAAACGTTGTGCTGGACTTATATATGAGAAACTAAACTCAAAACAACTTGGTGTGTTATCAGCTCATGCAATATCTGAATTTGCATACACAGGTCTACTAAAGTCTATGCATACAGGTGCTCGCGCAAAAGTAATACATAAAACAGCTCAAGATTTAATTAATTCACTCAAAAAAGGTGGAATGTAAAAATTATAATGATAGTAGAGCTCTAGCTAACAAAACCGGATTAAAAATTTCACCAACAGTTTGTACATTGCTATTGATTAATATCGCATATCTATAATCAAAGCCGATGTTTTTATTAGCATATTTTTTGATTAGATTACCATCAAGACTAATATAATCAGCAGAGGTGTGAGTCGTTTCCATTATGTTATAGAGACTTTCTATAGTGATATAATCATGTTCTGTTGACAAATATAATTTGCTTAGAGGGAACAATAATTTATAGGGATACATAACAAAGGAGTTAAACCAACTTACATTTATTATGTTAATAAGATCTATATCTATGTCTGTTAATAAAGATATAAAACCGAGTAAAGCTATATAACTTGTAATAGGATTACTGTTAATTACATCTACCAAGTTCCTGGGTAGAGCTTTCCAGAATATAGATGATAAATCAATTAAACAAATCCTACTCTCGTTATCTGTAACGAGACTTTCAATCAAATCCATATAGTTAGGATCAGGTAATGTAATTGAATTCGGAATATCTATAGTTGTTATAATTCCGGTCTCTGTATAATTGTGTATAATTAAATACGCACATATGAAAGCAATTAAAAGTTGAACAGGTGTAAGAGATATGATTGTATTCTCTATCACAATATTATAAACATCAGTTGAATTTAACAGTTGCTTAATTTTTTGTATGAAGTAGTTGTAATCAATATAAGCCTGATTTAGAGTTACAAAATACGTTGTTTTTATCTTTTTGTTAGCTGGAATAAAGTTTGGTATGAAAAGTCTGTCTTCACTGTTTGCTAGCAAGTAAACATTTTCTTCAGCTATGTAGTAAAACAATCCATTATCATTTTTTATAATGTAAACTGGATATAGTATAACTTCGTTTCCCAATATCCTCTCTATAAGCTGTTTTATGTTTTCTGGTGTTGGTTTAGTTTCACTAAATAGATGATCTGTTATAACTCTTTCAATAAATGGATTGGAAGATATAATGTTAACAAAATTACCATAGATATTTTCAATTATTTTGAGTTTTGTTGTATCCAAAGAATGTCTGATAAACCAATACTCTAGATATCCGAATGCTGAATAAATTGAAAATATGAGAGCATACAACTCAATATCTCTCGCTTTCAGAGTAGGTACGAATTTCTGTATGGTTTGTTCTGCAGCTCCAATGTTAACAAGATTAACAACATTAAACTTTATTACAGTTTTTTCCAAAACAGACATAAATAATTCATCTGATGCTAGATTATTATCTATATCATAAACCATAGATCTTATGTCATCCATAACTAATTGTCTTTCTCTTATTTGTTTTAAGATCTCTTTGTAAACCTTTAAATACTTCTGAGCAATATCATTAAATAAATTGTATATAAAATCTCGTGTTTGATATAGATTCTCTTTAAAATGAGATTGAGGATAGTTAAACATTTATCTGTTTGCTGTAGTCATTAACTTACTGTAAGATAAATTTTTCAATTACTTTGCTAAACAATCCTATCATAAAACCTAGTAGCAAGAATATCAAAGTCTTTATCATATCACTTATCTTATTCTCCCCTTGAGCTAGTTTATTTTTTATTTCCTCAATTTGTGACTCCATATACTTAATTCTCTCATTCAAAATTTGTAGATCTTTAGTTATTTCATTCTTCGTTCTATAATCTAACATCTCAATCTCTTTTTTTATTGTTGCTTGCTGAACTAATATGTCACTTACTTTTGTTAATTCTTTTGATATTCTTTTCATTTCTTCAATCAAGAAATCAACTTTTTGATTTAAACTTAATAGTTGTTGTATATGTTGTTGTTGTTCATCGTATTTTTCTTTTAGTATAACAATATCATCGTATATGCGACTCAGATCTTGTTTGCTGCTTTGGTTTGCCATAGTTCCATGAGCTTTTAAAAGTCATGTTTGTCATATCATATGGTTTACCCATAGATGGATTTATCAGTGAGAAACAAGAATCAACTTACATTAAAAACATAGAAAGAATATTTCGTGCAAGCAAAGAATACAAACAATTTGTAACAATGATCAGACAGGAATATGATGGAGAATATTGTAGAATAACTAACGAACATTATATGGATGTAGAAGTAGAGTTACATCATTATCCACTTACATTATATGAGATATGTTTGATTGCTACACATACATTACTTAAACAGAAGCAGAACATACTAACAACATTCGATGTAGCAAATCTTGTATGTAAGATGCATTTTGATTTGAAAGTTGGTGTAATTCCAATTGCAAAAACAATACATGAGAAGGTTCACAACCAAGATTTATTATTGCCTCGTGAATGGGTAATTGGTAATCCATGGTCATTGTTAGAAGATCAGGACTTTGTAATTCCTGAAGAGTTTATTATTTGGAAACTAAAACAAGCAGAAAATTTTACTCTACAACAATTTGAACAACTTTGTAAACCTATATTATGGCCTTACGTAAAGCAGTAAATTATGCAAACAAAAAATTATCCTTTATTCACACCTGTAGATAGAATATATGGCTTAGATCCTAATATTGTTAATCTAATCTCACTGTTTGTAGCCATGGGTCATAGTCTACTTAACAAAATCAAAAGCAAATATCTTGTAGAGAATTACAATAAATTAGATTTTGTGAGTAACATACCACAACTAACTTTCTTCAGTAAAGCAGCTAACTCCTACAATTTGATAATAAAAGAGATAAACGATAGTGTTTATGATGAAAACTTTAATTTTCTGCTAACATACAACCCTGATATTATTTTCGACACTTATCATTTTATACTTGAGGGTTTTCTGGAAGGAGCAATAAAATCATATTATCTGCAAGACAAAAATGGTGTTAAAGCATTATCAGCAGATATTTTATCATTTACAAATGAATTAATTAAGGCTATTGTAAAAATTAGACAAGAGTTAGAGAATACAAGTATACAAAGTCTTAGAGTTTTAGATGAGTATCTTGAAAAACTTAGTTCTTTTATTGTTGTTTTATGGTGAAAAATTATCTCTTAACAAGCTGTTCTTTAATTGTTAATGCTATGAATGCTTGTCCTATAGTTAGTTTTTTATTATCAACATAAATGTAATCAAAGATTGTGTACTTACCTGCTAACTTTGTTGTTAGCAATTCTTTAAGCTCTTGTATGCTATTAACATTGAATTTAAATTCCTTTGGATTATATTTATAACCCAATTCTTGACTTGTTTGTGATCCAACTATTAATCCAAACAGAGCATTTTTATCTATACCATATGTGAAATTATTTATATTTTCTGATGAAATCAAATTTTTTGAGAGTGACATTTTTTCTAAGGCTTCTTTCTTTGCTTCTTCTGTATGTAGTGTATACACTATTGCAGTATCTACAACAAATATACCCGGTGAAATATGAAAGTAACAATAATTAGAGTCATCAACTGAGATATCATACAAAGTTAACTTTTGTTCTGGTTTAAACTCAAACCAAGAACAAGGTATGAAAGCTAAATCTTCGTACTGCTCTATCTCTATATAATTGTTGAATAGTTTCTTTGGATAACCAATAAAACAATAGTTGTCTAGATTGCGAGAAATTTTCTTTGGTGTAGCTTTGATTATTTTCTGTTTGCTAACATCATAAACAAGTAAAGAATGATCATTAGATACTTTAAAATTAGTTTGTTTCATTTTTAGATTGTTAGCATACTCATCTTTTAGTTGTATGTTATATCCATCCAAATTTAGATGTACACTTACTTCTACTATTTTTGACCATCTTAATTGTCCATTAAGGTTTATTGTTAAAATCTCAACTTCATAATCCTTATCTACTGCAAATACAAGATTTGATAGATCTTTATTTACATATTTGATTTTAAAAAGCATATCGTTATACATTTCCAAGTTGAGAGCATATTGAAGATAAGGAATGTTGTTTATGTTCTCACTAAAGTCGTCTACATTAAAATCTTTCAAATTAGCATGTTTAAATATCTTTCTAATTTCTCTTTCCTTCTTTTTAATCTTTTCCAGTTCAAGTTTTTGTTTAAGATTGTTCATACTTAGACAATGCTGTATAAACTAAACAAAAATTATTTTCATTTTATGTTTTAATAAGCAATTAAACTTTTTATGGACTTGTTACAAAAAGATGTTCCGATTCTAGCAAAAATTTATGAAGCAAAATGCTTTTACGATTCTCAGAATAATAGAATAATCCTGTATTATAAGAATCATGTTACAGCTCGAACTTTAGTTGACTTTTATAATCTACCAACAACACCTCCACCGAATAGTTCGTTGTATGTCATATATGACTTACAAACTGGAACATTTAATGTAAGTACAGATCCTCCAACCTATACGGTTAGCAATTCAAAAGTATATGTAACATCGCCGATTAATGCTGAATACGATATGGATAAGGTTATTATTTATAGAATTAGCTGGTATGAAACAGATACAAATATAGACTTAAACTATATACTTACACAGCTAAATACTTTTGTTCGTAAACAACAAGCAGATACTATAACTGCAACCCATATATTTGATCCTACAGAACCTGGTCCTGCATTTCAACTTGGACCAAACGCTCAAAACCAACTAATACGATATTTAAATGCGGACAAAGTTGATGGATTTGACGCATCTCAAACACCTGCACCGAATGTGATACCAGTGACAAACGACCAATCAATTATTCATCAAGATTTTTTACCAATGACTACTCCGCTTTCTATTCCATACTCTCAGCTTTATATCCAATCTACAGCCCCAACCACTCCTAATCTTTACGATAGTTGGTATAACACAGATACAAATGAGCTTTTTTATTTTAATGGTTCAATATGGATAAAAGTTGATTGGACAAAATGGGTTCAGAATGATATTTGGTTTAGACTTGGGAAATTGCGTATCAATAGTGGACGATTAGAAATATCTAATGATTTTACAAATTGGTATCAAGTTTTTCCTGTTTTGGGTAGAAATGTTGAAGTGGTAGCTGATGATACAAATTTAGCAGATAATTTTAAGATAGCGTATTTGACAGTTGGTCAGACATTACTTGTTAGAGGGAAAAACTTAGCAAGAGCGGCAGCTGTAGTTCCAAGTTTGTGGATAGGAAATTATTATCATACTTATGCAGGAGAGCTTTGGTTTGGGATATTTCCAAGTAATATTTCAATTACAGATGGATATGGAGTATTTGTTTGTGGTTTTGGAAATGGTACTGTTTGTGCTGAAGGCACATCTTCTCGTAGTTTTGTTCCAATCATGCAACAGGCAGGTGAAGCTCATAATTGGGCTCATTTTTCAATACAGATTGTAAACAATAAAATGACAACTTCTTCGGTTGGACATGGTGCTGCAGGAGCTGTTATTCAAGCTGTTATAGGTTCGGGCACTTTTCCAAGCAATGGTTATTCTCTAGGTAGTTTTTGTTATGAAGGAACAAAAATAAATGTTGATTATTTAGCTATTACAAGACAAGGGTAAGGAGGTTGCAGATGAAACTGTATGCTTGGGTAAAAAATGGACATCTTTTTACAACTGAAGATAAGAATTTAGCTTCATCTGAAGCTATAGAACTTGAAGTAGAAACTCCCGATGATATTATTCTTGACAACGGACAAATCAGACTAAAGACAGAAGCAGAAAAACTCGCAGAAGAGAAACAGAAAAAACTCACAGAACTAAAAAACTATGTTGCAAGATTGCTTGAACAGACTGATTACATCATAGTAAAAATATCAGAAGCACAAGTACTTGGAGACACGAATGAAGTAGAAAGATTAAAACAAAAATACGCAACACAACTCCAACAGAG
>Ga0079996_113295_pt1 | contig 88590 bp, 93 predicted proteins | sample PerSpoAPS_AMetaG_FD_69199 | JGI IMG/M metagenome (GOLD analysis project Ga0079996, IMG submission 69199) | Thermal spring microbial communities from Yellowstone National Park, Wyoming, USA - Perpetual Spouter A (PS_A) MetaG (SPADES assembly)... | ecosystem: Environmental > Aquatic > Thermal... | reverse complement strand
AGAGATATCTCGCGAGCCTCCTACCCCTAAGACCCCTTTTCCCCAGATCTAGATACTTGACCAACTCATCGAAGATCTCTCTAGAGTATTGTCTAGCCTTGTTCCTCCTTAGAGGGGATACCCTTTCAACAGCATCTTGGCATAGGCCATATATAGTGGAATGGGATGTTGGGATAGATATTCCTTAGCACTCGATACCTCCCATTCCTCAGGATACAATGATTTTCGATGATTTTCCTAGATGCGTGGGGTAATACATTTTCAAGCACCCTGCTATATATTCACGATCTCTTCTAATGTCCTGAATTCTCTCCTAGATAGCTACTTTGAAGACAGGATAGCGGTTCTACTAGCAACTATCTTATCTCCCGGCTTGACAACCCACATCCACCTCTTATCCCTCTTTCTCTTTCCCCTAGCCATTATCCCTAGACCTTGTTCGCCCCTAAATCCCCACTCAAACCAATAATTAATGGTGAGAGAATATAAAAAGATCTCTACTACTATGAAAAAGAGTTCAACCCCCTATAGATCTCTGTAACTTCCATGCTTCTGCAAGACGAGAGGATCTTTATAATAGATTGGGATATGGGATCTAAACCAGCGGATCTGGAGATTATATACCATGCCCTTCCAGCATATTCCAGAGCCCTTATAATTGGTATTAAAAGGGCTGAGGCAAGCTCAATTGCGATCCTGGCTTCTCCGGAGCCTATATTCTCTAGAGTGAGCTTCTCTTCTAGTTTCGAGAGAAGCTCGAGGATCCTGTCAAGCTTAGACATAATCTCGTTTAGGAGAGAAAAAAGATCCTGCGGAGCTCTTCTATATGTCAGAGCCCTTTTCCCTCTTCTCTACTTGTCCTCTACCAATGCCCCGTATATCTATCGAGAGAAATCTATTCATGAGCATATCCACAATCTCCTGAAGGTTTGGGGAGCTCTCAAGTCTCTTCCTCGTATACTCTTTCACAGTCTCCGCAATAAGATTCTCCGGCATTCCAGCTTGTTTAAGCCTTTCATAAAGCGATCCTATGTCCTCTCCAAGTCTTCTGCCATCAAGGGCTGAGGTTAGCTGCGATATAGCCGCCCCTATTAGATCCTTAATCATCGAGATCATCCTCTCTAGGAGAGGCATCAGCTCCTTAATCTCTTCTACATCGCTCCTCCCACTTTTAACTCTATCTAAAGCTTCCCTCGCCTCGTCTAAGAGATCCTCGATCTCCTCTCTAAACTCCTTCCAAAGCTCTGGGCTACCCCTCTCAAGCCTTTCAACTATATTCTCAAATTTGCCAATGATCGCTTCAAGCCTTTTAATATATTCCTCCCTCACCCTTTCAACATCGCTCAATAGCATCCACCAAGAGGTTCTTAGATGAACACATTTATAATCATTATAATATCCTAGTGATCAGATTGTGATCTAAACAATCCTAGCCACCTCGAGATATAAAGCGGCCTGCCTATCTTCATATAACTCAATTATTCCACCTCCATAATCTAGTGAAACATAGACGATCAACGATTCATAGATCCAAGCTAGGGTTTGATAGGTTATCATGACAGACAACAACCCTTGGAAAACCGATCGATGCTGGGCTCCATTAGAACAAATTGATCACAGCCCCTTGAAAGGGGCTGTTTCGTAGTTGATGGCTAGGGGTTAGATTTATAAGTTCTGATTTTGTTTATTATTGTTGGTGTTGGTTATTTCAGAGTTTTCAGAGGGGTTGCTAAAGTCTAATGCCCCTAAGACTGGGGAGGAGAGAATCATGCTAATAAGGGGCTGTATCCTTTTTCATGGTAGTGGGAATGCTTTTATATTTTTTCATTATTAATTATTGGTTGAAGTGGAGGTTTAGGGACAAAGAGAGACTAGGGATAATGGCTAGGGGAAAGAGAAAGAGGGATAAGAAGTGGATGTGGGTTGCAAAGCCAGGAGATAAGATAGTTGTTAGTAGAACCGCTATCCTGCCTTCAAAGCAGCTATCTAGGAGGGATTTCAAGGTGTTAGAAGAGATCCTCAACATATATAGCAGGATGCTTGGGGATGTATTATCCCACGCATCTAGGAATATTATCGAGAGCTACTATAGGCTTAAGAATGGGAGGTATCGAGTGCTAAGGAATATCTATCCAAATATGCCATCCCACTATATACATGGCCTATGCCAAGATGCTGTTGAAAGGGTATCCTCTTTTAGGAGGAACAGGGCTAGGCAATACTCTAGAGAGATCTTTGATGAATTGGTTAGGCATCTAGGTCTGGGGAAAAAGGATCTTAGGGGTAGGAGGCTCGCGAGATATCTCTGGAGGAGATCTTGGGAGATAGCTAGGCATCAAGTAGATCTTGAGATGATGGAGGGCAAACTAGTGCCTAGGATCAATAGTGTTAGCCTATGGCTGGTCGATGACCACGTGTGGAAACCAATAGATGCTACTAAGATCAATATAAATGGTGTTGTGAACACTTTCTTCACAAGTGTTGCCATTAACACCCATAGGGGTTGGATGCGCATAGATCTAGAGCCTTCTAAGGAGTTCTACAAGCTTCTAGCAAGAGGTTTTAAGCCGACATCACATGCTAAGATCAAGCTTGATAGGAGGAGTAGGAGGGTGCTTTTCCACCTATCCCTAGAAAAAGAGATCGAGATCTACAGGCCTGGGAATATTAAGCCCATTGATGTTAATGAGAATTCTGCAGCAACTCTATACGAGGCATTCGCAGTAATCCTAGAAACAGATCTTACCAAGACTACTCTGGGCTATAGCTATAGGAAGGAGAGTATTCAGAGGAGAAATGGATCCTGCAGCAGGGAGGCTAGGAAGGCTATGGAGAAGCTTAGAGAAGGAAAGAAAAAGAGGGACTATAGGATGAAGACAGCAAACATGATAGTCAGAGATGCATTGAGGATGAGAGGAGTAATAGTTATCGAGAGGATCTCGGGAGAAGATATAAGGGTTATGATCGCTAGATATAGGGATAAGCAATTAAGGCATAGGATATATCAGAGTGCATTGAAGGGAGAGCTGAACGCGATAATAGATAAGGCTAGGGAATATGGAATGCCGGTATTAATGGTGGATCCCAGAAACAAATCTAAGATCTGCCCAATACATAAGGCTATAATAGAATATGGAGAGGATAGGATAGGGATCTGTAGTAAGGGCGGCGAGAAATGGCATAGGGAGGTAGTTGCCTTGATCAACCTCTATTTTAAAGCCCTTGAAGCCCTGTATGAGGGCTCTGCCCAGAAGGGCTTCGGGGATCCAAGCCTAGATGGGAGCCCCATGCCGCTGGGCTCAACCACCACCCATGAACCCATAGAGATCCCAAGATCTCTATGGGGAAGGTGGAAGTCCCTCGATGACCACAGGGATGTAATAGCATCCCTGTGGATCAAGAAGCAAAGCAATCCAAAACAAATTAATATCAATGACAATCAATGATCATCGAGGGACAAGCGGCAGAGCCTCTAGAAGGATTGTGAGGGATAGGATCAAGAGTCTCGAGGCAATAGATATAGTGACTAGCAGGAGAAGTGGAAAGAGACATAAATATACGTTAAAGATCTGCATAGAAGAGAAATGTTCATAAACATGAGACCGGGGATCCTCTTATAGAAGAGAAGTAAGTATATATGTAAAAACAAACATAGAGTCTTTTTATTAAAAATATAATTTAAAAAATATTTATTTTCTAATTGCTATCTCTTAAATATCAGTGCTAGTACGTTTCCACTTATTGTTGATGTTCCGCTTGTTATTGACGCGCTACCTATTTTAACTGACACATTTATTGTTGATCCCACATTAAAACCTTGAATGGTGCTATTCATTATATTACCGCTTATTGTTATTGTATCGCTTCCTATTGTAACCTGTGTATTGTTTGTAACTACATAGTATACCTTATGTCTATTGCTATCATCAACTTTATGATGGATTAGTATGAGTAGGCTGAAATTCCCTCCTCTCTTAGTTAGCACTAGCCCGATCTTATCGCCTTCAGCAGCGTTCTGTACATTTGAGCTTGTTATGTTGACTACTGCTGAGAGCACTATTTTTGGTACTATTTTTGGTGGTGATATATGGTGTAATGCCTCTCTATGCTCTTTATGACTCTTCTCTTCATATATTAGGATCTGGCTTCCAAATGCTTTCACATGATCCTCTATATCTATATCCTCTGCAGATATTGTTTCGAAACCTGAGTCGTCTGAATCTTTGCTATTGCTAGAATTATTCATGCTAATTGCTGGCTTAGTTATGTTTAAGGCCCATACAGCGACTGGATATCCTATTGCTATTGCTATCGCTGCTAGCACTCCTACCACGAGTATCTTTTTTATATATGTTGTCTCCATATCCCTACCATCTCCAAGTTATTGTTGGTAGAGGAAATATTTAAGGGACGCTATGGGTCTCCTTATTCCGTTGAATTTTATCGTTCCATTTCCGCTGATACTATAAATTATATCTAGAAGATCTCTAAATAAGCCAACAAATATTTAATAATTGCTATCGAGCGTATTCATCTAAGCGAGCGCCTAAGTATTTCAAAGAATCTCACGGCGTTCAAGTCATAGCTTACATATGCTGCCCCATCTGCTTCGCGGGGATCTGAGACGACCCTGCTTCTACCCCTCTCCCAACATGTGTCTATAGATATGTGGAATCTTTTAAACCTGACCACCTCCGGATCTACGAGGGTTGATAATGCTATTGCATCGTGGAGTTCGAAGTAGCTGTGTTTCTCTATGGGGTTTCGCAGTATCCTATATACTAGCTCGCTCGCCCTAGACCCTATTCTTCTGATCTCATCTATATAGTCCTTCAAAAGCCTTGCCCTGGGATCTTGTGTAACGTCTAGGCTAACAATTCTAGGCTCTATACCTGATCTAATTACTATCTTAGCAGCCTCAGGATCTACATAGAAGTTATACTCAGCACTGGGTGTAACATTGCCTTTACCATATCTAGTTAACCCAAATGCTCCCCCCATAATTATGGCTCCCTCAACATTTCTAATAATCCCAGGATCGGCCATCACAGCCCTAGCAACATTTGTTAGAGGCCCCGTAGCAACTAGAAAGGCCTTTTCCCTCCTAAGAGTTTCCACTATGAAGCTCACAGCATTCACATCACCAGCCCTCCCACTACCCTCGGGGATCCCGGAATCTCCAAGCCCATCTGCTCCATGGATATGCTCTGATGTTACTAGATCCCTTATAAGAGGCTTCTCAGACCCCCTATAAACCTTAACCTCGTTCCTCCCCAGATAGCTGAGGATTCTCAGTGCATTTCTAACCCCCTGATCAACATATACATTCCCAGAAACAATCGTAACACCTAAAACCTCAATATCACCTAATCCCAGAGCCATTATAAGGGCTACAGCATCGTCAACCCCTGGATCCATATCGAGAATAGCTTTGATCATATGACCACCTCGATATATTAGCAGACAAGATATTAGAGCTTAGCAGCAATAGCAGCTATAATCAGATGTGGGCTAAACCTCATGCAAGTCATGAACAAAAACCTATAACAGTAAAATATGGGGAACCCTAGTCACAGATCACCGGTTTTATGGTAGTTGTAGGCTAACATAATATTTATTTCCATAGTTGTCTGTTAACTTAATAGTGATCCACGTACCTTCATTAATAGCATCACCTATAAATATCAGCGAATCTCCAGATCTGTTGATAATGGCACCATGATTAGCGATTAACAAGCCAACTAATCTGGACTCCCCTGGCCTGATCACAATTGGGGATAAAATGTTTGAATTTAAAGCTGTGCTAGGATAGATCTCTGAATTTCCAACATATAGTTCAACATGTATAATCTCAAGAGAGGTTTCACCCCTATTCAACATATTAAGATATACATTCCACACCCCTCTATCACCGGAACTCTCGAGCCTAGTAACATTTATAACACTAATACTAATATCTTTAGGCTTTATACCATCTTGAAAGATCCCAATTATATAGGAAGCAAATGCTCCAGACATTATTACAGAGATCGTGACCAGGATGGCAACCATCAGAACAGGATTCACATTGTTATTCCTACTAGCCCTATCACCCCTAAGATTATTTAACCTCTCTACAAACATTTCAATCTGTGAAAACTCTACATACGTTATTACGATCACCTTATTTAATATTATAGAGAGATATTCATAATTATATAGCTTGTACAAAATTCATGTGTAAATAATAAATATTATCTATTAATCCTCATAAGATAAGAAATAATATTAAATAGATCTGAAATACCTATTAAATTATATCTATATATTCGCATTAGATTGAAAAATTCTACTTAAATGATGTGGGGCAAAGCTCAATATATATTTAAAAGCCTTATAGAGGTAATATTAAATAGTGCCAAGAAATCACAGAAATGATCTAAAACAGCATCAAAGACTCTATTACGGGTCTACTTAGTAAGGTGTTTAGAGCTAATTATAATGCCACTTACCAGATACATTATATTCTCTAGCTCTTTTTCGCTGCACCCCTCGACAAGGATCTCTCCAGTAGATGCCCCTGCATATATCTTTAGATCCCTTATGATGTTTGGCGAGCATCTTGGTATTATCGTAAAATCCGGTACTAGAAGAGCTATCAAGCTGATGCTATATCTCAGATTATCTACATCTATCCTTACAGCTAGATTTTTAAATGATCTCTGTGCAATCTCTAGAGTCGTGATGCTTCCAACAAGCCCTAGATCTATTGCTACTATAAGTTTCCACAGAGATCCTATGAGCCCTAATCCTTGCGGAGGCTTTTCAGGATTTATAACAGCTATGATCTCTGCTAGCTTTGGCGTATTTTTTGGATCTATCCCAATAGCCTTCATAGAATCAATTATATGTGATGGAGAGATCTCATCAACACTCCTTAAATCTATATACAAGCCGTCAACCTTGTTTGGAATGATACTGCATCTCGGATCTACATATACTTTTAGCTGAGATCCCATGTTGTGATCGCCCCAGAGAAGGTTTTGGTTTTAATCGCTATATATCGATCACTTTCGCCTTCATCATATCTAGATCCAATATAGCTACAGTGGATCTCCCACTGAGACCTCCAAAAACCTCTCCTGGATTTAGGATCAGGGTTCCACCCTCGACCCTCACATCTACCTCATGAGTATGGCCATATAGGATTACATGGTATCCACCACCCCTAGCGATCTTCTCGACAATCCCTACAGTTCTGTCCCTCGGGCCAAAGCCGTGGAGCAATAGGATTCTTTTACCATTGATCGTCATCTCATAGGGAGGATCTTGAAGCTCCTGCCCAGCTTTGGAAGCGATCTCCTTAAGCCCTAGCCTTTCACCATCATTATTTCCAAGTACACCAATGAATCTGATCCCGCTTTTAAGAACCCTCGCTAGAGAGAATGGGGCTATATAGTCGCCTAGATGTATGATCATATCAACCTTAGCCTCTGTAAAGGCTTTAACAGCGGAATCTATTTTCGATAGATTGTCATGGCTATCGCTCATAACACCTACCAACATGCTACACACCCAAGGCCTCACCAAATATTACTCTACAGCATATTTAGCATTAGCTTTCGATCATCTATAGCTTTTCCTCAACCTCTCTCTTCATGGTGAGAGCGTATTGCTTAGCCTCTTCTAAAACCTCGAGCAAAACCTCAAGGGGATCCTTTGTGCCATCTGTTACTATAACTACCTTTGGCTGTGATGTAAGTGGATGATCTATTATGTAGGCTGCATAGCTAACATAGGGTTTTCTAATGGCTAGCTTAGATATTAGATTAGGTATTCCATGCTGATCCCCTGTTAAGGTGAATATCAGCTCCCTATCTGTCCTCTTCTCTATCCTGATCTTGGGCAGAATTTCTAGCGGCATTTCTCTCCCAGAATATGCATGTATCTAGGGGATATTATATTAATTTCCAACCCAAGATCTTATCTCAGCATCTGGAGAATCGCGGATAAAGCGATCAAAGCTATTGATATATATAAAATCTTTAGAGAAGGATCGCCGGGATATGTGAAAACCTTTCTAGCAATCCTCGTCTCTACTAGCTTCTGCTTCTGAGATACCTTAGGCGATTCCTGATACACCAACTCTACCTCGTAATCCCTGTCAAGGAAGATCTGCCTCTGTGCGGCTACATTCCCCTCTATAGAGAGCCTAACTAGATACTCACCCTCGGCTAGATTAAATATATTCTCCCTGGGGTTAACCTTATCCTTTTCAGAGTAGTGGTTGTGGCCTATAACCTCAACTACAGCCTCTCTAGGTATGTTTTTACCCCTAACCCTCACTAAAAGCCTATATAGCCTGGGCTCTCTCAGCCATTCAGTTGTTACTAGGTCGTGTCCTAGGTTCTTCTTACCATAGCCATTTATCTCATCCACTAAATCCTTAAATATCCTATAGATCTTCATTTTAACGTCGTAAGGAGCGCCGGATCTCAAAACTAGGAGGTTATAGCTATTCTTCAGAAGATCAAGAGAGCCTATTACAACCTCCTCACCACATAGCCCCCCCGAGGAGCCACAGGATCTCCACATGCTCTCTCTGAGAAAGATAAGGGTGTTAGCAAGCTCCCTTTCATACACATCTCTAGGGTCTAGACTACCGATGTACTTATTTATTATTCTCGATATTATATAGTGTAGATCTATAATCCTGCCTATACCAGCTTTCCCCATATATAAAAGGTGTTGAGTTCTTATATAGCATTCCCAACTTCTACTTCTACCCAGAAAGCTGGCTATGAGACCCCTCTATGAGATTGCTATATATGAATTTGACTGCTTCAGTGTAGACCCTAACCCTATTTCTAACCTTCGATACCCCGTGCCCCTCATCTTCAAGCCTTATATATCTCACCTCCCTACCTCTAGATCTAAGAGCCTCTATAAGCTGCTCAGCCTCGGTAACCGGAACTCTTGGGTCCCTTGCTCCATGGATCACCATTAGCGGCGCTTTTATCCTATCTACATATGTTATCGGGCTCAGCTTAAGCATGATATCACCGTGAATCTCGGGATCTCCATACTCTACTATTCTATACCTCCTCCTCCAAGCCCCAGTATTCCTTATAAACGTTATTAGATTAACTATCCCTACCATCTCGACGCCGCATCTCCACATATCGGGGTATATGGATAGCATCATAAGGGTTAAGTAACCTCCATAGGAGCCTCCCATAACGCAGAGCCTGCTAGGATCTATCTCCCCCTTCTTGGAGAGATGTTCGACAGCATGGTATACATCGTGGACAGCATTAATCCTCCTATCAACGTCGTCTAGATGTATAAAGCTCTTACCATAGCCGGAGGATCCCCTGTAATTAGGCGCTATAACTGCAATGCCGAGCGAGAGGATAGCCTGATGAATCCTGTTGAAGACAACCCTTTCTTGCGACTCGGGACCACCATGTAGATAGATCACAGCTGGATAGGGCTCTCTAGAGGTCTTAGAGGGTTTATATAGGAGCCCGTGGATCTCAAGACCATCGAAAGATCTATATGTGAATCTCTCTGGCGAGATAAAGCTATCTTCCGAAATCCCTATTTTAGGCGAATAGGTAACCCTTTCGAGGAGACCTGAGAAATCTGTTATAAATATTTCCTGCCCATGTCTAGGCGAGTTGATCGATAGTAAGGCTCCACCATTGAAGAGATCTATATCATCTATGGTTCCCCATAATCTCAGCACCTCTATGCTCGAGCTACCCCCAAGGGTGTATAGCTTAAACACGCTTGAGCCATCCTCGTTTACCACATAGGCTAGCACTCCACTTCTATAGTCTATTAACTCAACATCCCAGCTCTCCTTAACTATATATTTCCAGCTCTTCTTTTCAAGATCATATATAGCGATCCCTGTAAACTCCTCGCCCTCGTTTGTTATGAAGATAAAGAACCTATCGTCTATTGGTATCGGACTCCTATTCTGAGCCTCACCGCTGTGTTTGGTGAGATTTATAGTAGATCCGTCGCTTCTTCTGATTAAAAGAATATCTGTATCTTGATATGTATACATTTTTACAGCTAAAAGCTCTCCATCGCTTATCCATCTAGATGGGCTTAATAATCCATCGTTCTCAAGGATCTTGGAGGATTTTTCTGTGTGTATATCATATATATATAGATCGAAGTCAACACCATTCCTCGAGTTAGAGCTATAGCTTAAATACCTGCCACTCGGGCTCCACTCTCCTAGATTGTTTATCGTTCCATCCTCACCACTTACAAGCTTTATAACATTTCCACGTGCTATATAGATAGACCACCTCTCATCTCCATCAACATCTGTTGAAAATGCTATATAGCCTGTGGGCGATAGCCTGTAGCTGTTGATCCTCCTCTCCCACGGTATTGGTATATCATGTCTATAGCTAGCCGGAGTTCTAACTGCTTTCCACAAGATCTGCTCCCCGGTTACATCACTGAGATAGTATATGGCTCCCTCGGCATCGTCATAGCTACCTGCAATTGCATATCTGATAGCTAGGTATCTCCTCACCAGGGTCTCGATCTCCCTCATAACCATTCAACACTGGTAAAGTATCGGCTCTTTTAACCTTAACCGCCTTCCGTATATCGAAAGTTAGGCGCCTGCTTATAAGCCAGCATATCTATATATTATTAAGGTGTTGACCCAAATGGCGATATATTATGGCTTTAAAACGGATTTTGACGAATATGAGAGGCAGGCTCTGAGAGAAGCGCTAACTGATATGAAGAATACCGTTATTGTGAAGCTCTTTTTAAGCGATCGATGTGATTTCTGTAAACAGACTAGGCGGATGCTTGAGACTATTAGGGATGAGTCTCCAGAGATTAGTGGGAGAAAGCTAATAGATCTAAAGATCTATGAGGAGGAGATAGATACAGATGAGATAAAGAGGTATAATATAAATAGATACCCAACAATCATACTCCTCGAAGGAGCTATAAAATACTATGGAATCCCCGCCGGCGAGGAGATAAGGGCCTTTGTAGAGACCCTCATAAGGATAAGCCAGGGTGAGAGCGGCCTTAGCGCCGAGACAATAGAGGGGATAAAGAAGATCCCCGGCGATGTTGTTATAGAGACAATTGTAACACCCTCATGCCCATACTGCCCCTACGCAGTTCTAATGGCCAACATGTTTGCATACGAGGCATATAAGGCGGGCTCTAAGAATGTGACCTCGATTGTAGTTGAGGCATATGAGAATATGGATATAGCGCAAAAATATGCTGTGAGCTCTGTGCCATCCATAGTTATTAACGGCCGTGTCGAGTTTATAGGTGTTCCGTATGAGGATCAATTGCTAGAGGTTTTAATTAAGAGGGCTAGACCGAGACAGAGGGCTAGAAGCAGTGAGAGTCTGAAGAATGCGATAAGAGAGGTCATTAAAGAGCTCGAGGAGGAGAAGAAGGAGAGCTAAGCTCCTCTATATAGAGGATTTAACAACGCCTCCATATTCAACGTCTTTTGATACAACAACACCTGGATATATGATCGAGTACGCACCGATCTTCACGCCAGGGAGGATCGAAGAGTTTACACCTGTTTTCACGTAGCCACCTATGAAGGCTCCAAGCTTAACCCTACCAGTATTGACCCTCTCTCCCTTGATCCAGACCTTGACTGGCTGTTCATCAAACCTCAGATTAGCTATAATGGTTCCAGCTCCGAAGTTCACATTCTCACAAACCACAGAATCGCCTACATAGCTTAAATGGGAGATCTTAGCACCCTCGAATATTACACTCGCCTTAATCTCTACTGAGAAGCCTATTCTAGAGCCCTTCCCTATATATGTGTAGGGCCTTAGATATGCTCCAGGCCCTATCTCTGCATATTCATCTATATATACAGGCCCCTCTATATATGTGTGCCCCTTAACCCTAGCTCCTCTAGCTATATATACAGGCCCCTCTATTATTGCCCCTTCTTCTACCTCCCCATATATAGCTTTGCTACTTATCTTCTCTATAGCCCTTCTATTCGCCTCAAGCACATCCCATGGTCTTCCGATATCCATCCACTCTTCCTCGTTGATGCTGATAATCTTGAGTCCTCTACCCATGTTATATAGGATCTCTACTAGGTCTGTCAGCTCTATCTCACCCCTAGGCGATACCTGGATTTTATCTAGATATCTCACCATATCTGGGGAAAGCCTGTAGATCCCTGCATTGATCAACACTCTATTCTTGATCTCGGTTGGGGAGGGCTTCTCTAAGATCTTGACAGCCTCTCCAGATCTTTCCACTATAACGCCATAGTTCCACGGCTCGCTATGGCTAACACCTACTATAAGGGGGGATGGGGAGTCTGCAACCATCTTTATAACTCTATTCTCTACATAGAGATCGCCATAAACGACTATGCTATCCTCGGTGATGTAGCTAGAGGCCGTTGCGAGTGCATCACCGCTGCCCTTTTCCTCCTTCTGCCTAGCTATCTCTACATCGACTCCCAGGCTAGATGATAGATCTTTAACGTGCTTGGAGAGAAGATCACCCATATAGCCTGTCACCACTATGAACTTCCTAATACCGCTGTGATAGCCAGCTTCGAATAGTCTCTGGATCAGTGTTTTTCCAGCAACGATTGTCATCGACTTTGGCCTAGTATCTGTTATCGGCTTGAGCCTCTCACCCTTTCCACCTGCTAGGATTACCATCTGCATCTCTATTCACCAACACCTCTTGCCTCGAACCTCTCGATCTTCTCGATGATCCTTCTACTCTCTTCCCTAATCTTCTCGATCTCCTCTCTTAGATGCTTGTACTCAACACCCTTCTCCATATGATCTTTGATCCGCTTGGAAGCCTCTCTAGCCCTCCTCCTAACAAAGCCTATGGGATCCTTCTCGGCAATCTCATTAAGAACCTCTATAAAGTCTGGGTATTTGAGCTCCTCCATAGCTGATATAGCTGCTATTCTCACCCTATGGCTAGGGTCTCTTCTCACAATCTCTATTAGCTTCTCAACAACTTCCCTCCTTCCCGCGAACTTGCCTAGAGAGCTTGCAGCTGTGACCCTCACCATTGTATGTTTATCCTGTTCTAAATACCTCATTATAACCTTTAGGCTATCCTCACCGCCAAGGCTTGCTAATCCCTGTATAACTCCTCTAGTTATAATCTCCATATGGCTTGGTGTATCTAGATACTTGATCAACTCATTATAGGCCCAGCCAACCTTTGTCTTTCCAAGAGAAGAAGCTGCTGAAGCCCTAACATAATATGTTTCAGATGGGTTGCTCAGAACCTCCAGCAGGGATTTCGCAACCTCTTCATCACTTACGAAGTTGCCCAGAGCCTCTACCACAGCCCTCCTAACCCTTGGATGGCTGATCTTCTTAAGTGCTGAGAGAAGGGTCTTCTTAGCGCTTTCACCTCCCACCTTACCTAGAGCCCTTGCAATCTCAGCCTGAACTCCCCAGAACGTCTCTTTCTCAATGGCCTCTGATAGGATCTCAACAACCCTCGAACCTGTCTTCTTAGAGAGGGCTTCAATAGCTAGTAATTTACAATATATATGGGGATCTCTGAGCATGTTCCCAAGGATCTCTATGTCATCCTCAATATCAAACACAGCAAATACATCGAAATCAGGGTTAGGACATACATAGAGGGGGGGCTCGTCGAGATCTATAAACACAATCTTCTCCCTGCTATCCATGAAAACAATCTTCTCAGCAGCTCCCTCCTGGTGTCTAATTAGGAGTCTCACAGGTATCCTGTATACTTCAAGGCTATCCTGACCCTGCTCCTGTTTTAATGAAATCCTAAGCATCTTCTCTTTATAGTCATAAGTGCTCTTCACCTTTATAACTGGATGGCCTGAGCTATATACATATTGATCGAAGAACCATTCGAGATCTCTTCCGCTTATCTCCTCAAACACCTTCCTAAGATCCTCTGTATCTACACTCCTAAACATATATCTCTCGAGATAGGTCTTCAACGCAAGCCTGAACTTCTCCTCACCAATAATATTTCTAAGTGTGTGGAGAACCAGAGCGCCCTTGGGGTATGAATGTGAGTCGAAAAGCTCGTCAGGATCTTTATATATCCTCATAACTATAGGTCTCGAGTATCTTTTATACTCCTCTAAATACGATTTTAAGTTTCCATATAGCTCATATATAAATTCCTCCTCCCCCTTATCCTTTCTAGTATATAGAGCTTCTAGATATGTTGCAAAGCTCTCGTTAAGCCATATATTGCTCCAATCCTTACATGTTACAAGGTCTCCGAACCATTGGTGGGCTAGCTCGTGAGCTACGAGGGGATCTGAGGAGAATTCCTTGTGGGCTATATCATCGTGTAGCGTCCATTCTGTGAGAAATGTGGCTGTCACATTCTCCATACCCCCTACTATAAACTCTTTGAGACATACCTGGGTGTAGGAGTTATATGGGTATCTATAGCCTAGATACTCACTAAAAAATCTAATCATATCAGGCGTCTTAGAAAACGTGTTCATAGCGATCGCTTTTAAGCCCTTGGGGACGAGGTATCTAAGCTTTATGCCATCAACGCTATCCTCTATCTCATCGAAAACCCCTATTGCTAGCGCTATTAGATATGGAGGCATAGGATATGTCATTCTATATCTCCATCTTCTATAGCCGCTACCTACATCATCCACGGATTCTAAATCTCCATTGCTCACTACAGTAAATGTCTCGGGAACTTCAGCTGTTAGAGTCCATGTTAGCCTCATATTAGGGTAATCATATATCGGGATCCAATATCTAGTATCCTCAGACTCCCCCTGACTCCAAACCTGTGGATAGTCATTTCCGCTCCTCGGTATTATGAAGTGAAGCCCCTTCACGGGTTTAGCCTCATATACTATCTCAACACTATACTGTCTACCAGAACTACTTCTCGGGAGTCTCACATAGAGCATGGATCCATCGTATATATATCTAGCTGGGAAGCCATCTACATATACCCCTTTTATAGATAGATCAACAGCATCTAATTCTACATAGTCTCTTTCATCTAAAAGTTCCACTCTATGGATAACCCTACCGCTAAAGCTTCTAGAAAATACATCTGTTCTTATATAGATATCGGCATGACGGATCAAGAACCAATATTCTCGAGCATATCTCGGCTCATAGCCTGGAAATACGAAATCCCTACCAACCTTCAGCGAAAGGCCCTTCAAAATACCCCTATTATCTCTAGCTATAGATGCTTTTATCAATTATCTTTTTTCGATCTAGAACAACGAAGATTTACAACTGAAAGCCTCGCCCTTCAGGGCGGAGATGGGGATTTATAAGCTTTCTATGGTTTAATCTTTGGAGCCCGGGATGATGGGCTCCTGGGGGATCTCTGACCACCCCGACTGCCCCCCAAATGACAGATGTAAACCCGAAGATATGGGGGGAACCTATGATCCGCCTGAAAGGAATGAAGATCAAGATGACGACCTGAAGGCGGGAGAGGAGGTCAGCACCATAACTAGCGTTTCCTCGCTAACAGAGGTGTTATGAGTAGGGACTAACTCTTGGCTTAGAGTCATTAGTCTCACCTACACCTCGTGGAGACTCTGTGAAGTCTAGTGCTGGAGCTTCCACTCTGGGCCGGCTCTATATCTTACCGCATAGCTGATCGCTGGTGCCCTACATCCTAACAAATGGCCATGCATACAATGTATTTAAACAAGAAATAGCCTGCGAGCCCATTAACCTGGTAGAGATATATAGATGTAGATGAGGAGAGCTAGACCATGGTGGAGACTAAGAAGTTAAGGTCGCCGATAGTTGTTGTCCTAGGCCATGTAGATCATGGGAAGACAACTTTGTTAGACAAGATCAGAGGCACAGCTGTCACCAAGAAGGAGCCTGGTGAGATGACACAGCATGTAGGGGCTAGCTTTGTGCCAACCCATGTTATAGATGCCATAGCAGAGCCTCTTAAGAAGTTCATAAGATTCAGGCTTAGAATACCGGGGCTCCTCTTCATAGACACTCCTGGTCATGAGGCGTTTGCTAATCTAAGGCGTAGAGGGGGATCTATCGCGGATCTAGCTGTTCTTGTAATAGATGTAACAGATGGTGTGAAGCCCCAGACCGTGGAGAGTGTTGAGATATTGAAGGAGAGAAATGTACCCTTTGTGGTTGCAGCCAACAAGATCGATAAGATCCCTGGGTGGAGATCTGAGGAGAATTCCAGCTTCATGGATAACTCTAGAAAGCAGGATAGAAAAGCTCTTGACACGCTAGATAGAGCGATATACACTATCGTCGGAAGCCTAGCGGGGCTCGGTATAGATGCAGATAGATTCGATAGAGTGAGAGACTTTAGAAGGGTGGTTCCTATAGTCCCCATATCAGCAAAGACAGGGGAAGGGATCCCGGAGCTCCTCGCAGTACTAGCAGGGATCGCGCAGCAGTTCCTCGAAGAGAGGCTGAGATATGTCGAGGGTCCCGCAAGGGGGGTGGTGCTCGAGGTTAAAGAAGAGCCTGGTCTAGGCATGACTATAGATTCTATAATATATGATGGGATCATAAGAAGGGGCGATATAATTGTTTTAGGGGGCTTCGAAGGCCCCATCATAACCAAGGTAAGGGCCCTCCTGCTGCCAAAACCCCTAGACGAGATGAGAGCTCCAACAGATAGATTCACACCTGTTGAAGAGGTATATGCTGCTGCAGGGGTTAAGATAGCTGCTCCAAACCTTGAAAAAGCAATAGCCGGATCCCCTATCTTTGTTGCAAGTAATGAGGAGGAGGTTAGCAAGCTAGCGTCGAGGGTGATGGAAGAGATGGGATCCCTGAGGATATTCTCCCAAGAGACTATAGGGGTTGTTGTTAAGGCCGACACTTTGGGCACCCTTGAAGCCCTAACGTCGATGCTTAAGAGGAGAGGCATTAAGATAAGGATCGCAGATGTTGGGCCTCTGACAAAGAGAGAGGCTATAGAGGCCTCGATAGTGGCTAAAGAGGACAGATATCTAGGTGTAGTGCTTCTCTTCAACGTGGGTGTTAATCTGGATGCCGAGGAGGTAATAAAGACCCAGGGGATCAAGGTTTTCTCGGGGAACATCATATACAGGCTCGTCGAGGATTATATAGAATGGGTGAATGAGGAGAAAAAGAGAGAGAGGGAAAGAGAGCTTGACAGGCTTGTCAGGCCTGGAAAGATAAGGGTAATACCTGGCTATATATTTAGAAGAAGCGATCCAGCGATCGTTGGGGTAGAGGTGTTGGGAGGAGTTATAAAGCCGGGATATCCCCTCATGAGATATGATGGAAGAAGCCTAGGATACATAATGCAGATCCAGGACACAGGAAAACCTATCCAGATAGCTAGGATAGGCATGTCGGTAGCAATATCCATCAGAGGAGATATTCTTGTAGGAAGACATATTGATGAGGGAGATATAATATATACAGATATACCTGAGAGTCACGTAGAAGAGCTTGTCAACAAATTCTCACAAGACCTCAGCGATGATGAACTATTGACTTTGAAAGAGATTGTGGAGATTAAGAGAAAGATAAATAGGATGTTCGCAACCTCAGCATATCTTAAGCTTCAGCAGATATTAAGCAGAAGATCTTCTAAATAGAATTTTCAAGGACCGATTCGATTAAATCTAATTTCTATATCTTCTTGAATCTAGTTTATATATTAGCATATCCACTATAGGGAGACTGATAGCAGCTATAATACTCGGTTCAAATAATGCAGTTCAGTTGTCATATTATAAGGAGTAGCTAGGAAATTCTAGAAAAATCTGTTGGTTTGAAATCTATTTGATCCTCTGGAGATATTTAGGCGGTATCTGCTCAATATTAGCCTTGATAGCCTTTACACTTTCATCAAACATCTTCTTCTCCTCATCTGTGAATGAGAGCTCTAATATCTTTTTAATGCCACCCCTACCAAGTATTACTGGGAGACTCACACATACATCTCTATATCCATACTCTCCTTCTAGGCAAGCGCTTGCGAGGAACACCTTGTTCTGATCTTTCTTTATAGCCTCAGCCATTATTGCTAAGCCAGCGCCAGGCCCATAGCTAGAGCTATATCCCCTAAGCTCTATAATTCTTGCCCCAGCCTGTATGGTCTCTTTAGTGATCTCCTCTATCTCTTGCCTACTCAGCATCTCCGTCAGGGGCTTGCCCATCACAGTTGAGAGCCTTGGCAGAGGGAGCATTCTCTCTCCATGCTGCCCAATAACTATTGCTTCGACTGATGCAGGCGATATAGAGAGCTTCCTAGATATATAGTACCTCATCCTCCCAGCATCTAGCACCCCGCTAAAGCCTATAACCCTCTCTCTAGGAAGACCGGAGACTTTATAGAGAAGATAGACCATAGCATCTAGAGGATTAGTTGTTATTATATTTACAGCGTTTGGTGCATACTCCAGCACGTTTCTAGCTATTTCAACAACAACCTCAGCGTTCTTAGCCACCAGCTCTTCCCTCGTCATGCCAGGACCTCTGGGAAATCCTGCTGTTATGAGCACTAGATCCGCCCCGCTTATATCCCTATAATCGTTAGATCCATAGACAGTAACGCTCTTACCTAGTATGGAGAGAGCATGGGCGAGGTCTAGGGCTTCTCCTTGGGGTCTCCCCTTGATCACGTCTATCAATACCATATCATCGAGTTCCATCATAGATATATACATAGCTGCGGCAGTACCAACCCTGCCGGCACCGATTATTGCAATCAATCCTATTGTCCCCCAGATATAACTAGACTAAACAAGTATAAATCCAGCAGATCTAGTGCTTAAGAAAAATATCCTACGGTGTAAACATAATATATTAAAAGAACCCATATATAGATTCCTGGGAGGATATGGTATCGCAACACATTATAGATGACGTGGCGAGGAGGATAGCTGGGGATATTGTGTGGAGCAATGACGTTTCTATGGGGCTTAAGAAGTGGAGAGAGATCTTTGGTGCATCCAAAGGTGACATAGCAAAGCTTATGGGAGTATCTCAGAGCGTTATAAGCGACTATGAAAAGGGCAGGAGAAGCCCTGGAGCCAAGTTTGTTAAGAGATATGTTGAGAGTCTAATCAGGTTTGATGCTATGAGGAGCTATCAAACGGTAAAAAACTTAGCTAGATCTTTTAGCCTTAATATAGAGGCTATCCTCGATTCAAGGGAATTCGAAGTCCCCATGGGGATAGATACGCTTGTGACAAGGGTGAAGGGGATATTGCTAAATGCCACATATAAGCATAGAGAGCTCTACGGCTACACGATAATAGACTCGATAAAAGCGATCTCAAGCCTGTCAGGCAACGAGTTCTGGCAGATAATGGGGATGACGTCAGAGAGAGCACTGATATTCACAAAAGTCACTACCGGGAGATCCCCCATGATTGCTATAAGGGTTGCCCCAATAAAGCCAGCTTCGGTGGTTCTTCACGGTACAAAAAGGGTGGATCCTCTAGCAATATACTTAGCAGAAGCAGAAGGGATACCCCTGATACTATCTACCGCTGAGAGCGTTGAGGAGATAATAAATAGTTTGAGAAGCTATGCACAATACTCTTATCAGCTATATTAATTATCCATCCGCTAGAGAGTAGAGCTTTTGGTTATAATTGCTGGCCGCAGATCGGGGAACCCTCTATAAAATCATCTAGATATATTCATCCTATTTCACGATATATCTGGGAGATGCTATTGTCTTCTTCAGATACCTTATTGGAGGTTCCAATAGATGATCCTCAATGCGGTGTTGGAGGTATAATGAGAGTTATGAAGAGAAGAGATCCTGTTGCCGGGGATCAGATCTCCATAGCTATTATATGTCCTGAGCATGGTTATAAATATTTTGAGGAGATTCCAGAGAATATTGGTGAAGAGAAGATGGTTGTAATTGAGATTAACAGTCCCAGCGATCTATCGAGGAAGTTTCTGAAGTCAAGAGATGCTATAATATATATCCCTGAGATAGGTCTTGTAAGCACTCCTAGATCGGCAGCTGTGGATGAAATCACAACAGTTGATGGGCTTCTAGAAAAATATATAGATCATCTAGAGCCTCTGTGTGGTGAAACAGAGAATCCTGAAAGATGTCGTGAGGTGGTTGAATGGATGAAGAGGGCTATGAAGGGTGAGGAAAGGTTTACATTAATAATAGAGGATCCATCAGGTAGATCAAGAGAGCTCGATATAAAGATGTAAAGGGTTTTAGAGGTGCTATGCTTTGGAGGAGACACCGGATAACGTATTCTTCATATGCAGATCCTGTGGTTGGAGGGGTGAGGAAAGGCTAAACATACATTCATGCCCGATATGTGGCTCGCCCTTAGAGCTTGAATATGTGGTTGAAGAGGCTCTTCCGGAACCTGAAGAGCTTCTCAAATGTAGAAGCGGCATATGGTGTTTCTCAAAACGTCTCCCGAAATATAGGTATAAAGTCACCCTTGGAGAAGGTATGACAAGGGTTATAACTGCTAAGCTTGAGGGCTTAGATATCATGATCAAGGCTGAGCATCAAAATCCAACTGGGAGTTTTAAGGATAGGGGCTCTGCCCTTGCCATCTCAATGGCTCTTTCTAGGGGGGCTAGGATAGTTGTAGAGGATTCCTCGGGAAATGCTGGCATAGCCACCTCCTGTTATTCAAGGGCCTATGGGTTGAGAGCTGTTATAGTGGCTCCGAAAACCGCTCCCAAGGGCAAGCTTGATCTTCTGAGGCTATGTGGAGCTGAGATCGTACTAGCTGAGACTAGAGAACATGCTGCCAATCTAGCCCCTAAAATTGCTATTGAAAAGGGCGGGGCATATCTCCCTCACACATGGCTGCCCCACTACGTCGAGGCTATGAAGACTATTGCATATGAGATCCACTACCAACTAGACGAGCTTCCAGAAGCAATATTTATCCCCACATCTAGTGGAACGCTTCTCCTAGGGCTGTATCACGGATTTAAAGAGCTTGTGAGACATGGATATAGAAAAAAGATCCCAAGGCTCATAGCTGTCCAAACAACAAGCTTTCACCCCATCTATAGAGCCTTAAAAGGAGAAGAGCTACCCTCTGAGGGCGAGAACTTAGCAAATGGGATATCACTTGACAAGCCTCCCAGACTTAAACAGATGATCGAAGCTATCAAAGAGACATCGGGAGATGTGATTGTTGTAAACAATAGTGAGATAAAACATTCTCTAAATTTGCTGCTAGCTAGAGGCCTTATAGTTGAGCCGACATCGGCCACCTCCATAGCAGGTTTTATAAAGGCTATACAGAACGGTTTTAACCTCAGCAGCTCAATGGCTATTCTCACAGGATCAGGACTTAAGATGTCGCAGAGACTCGCTGAGCTCATAACCCATGAAGCCCCATCCTTCTAGCTTGCATTTTTATGATCGAGTATAGTTGTTTATAAGCTTCCTACCCTCCTAGCAAGATATAATGCCTCAAGAAACTGTTTTGGTTTTCATAAAAGTTTATAGGGGTTGATATATTCTTTTTATGGAGCGGTTTTGCTGAGACCTAAGAAGGTTTGCCAGATCCTTGAGCTTGTCAGGGCATATTCTGTACCTCAGGGATGATAGGGTCTCGAAGCTTATATATGGTATATTAGGGCTCTACAGAATGCTATAGATATGATCTGGGATAATATTGAGTAGAGATAATGCTTCCAAGAGCTTGTTAGAAAAGGTAAAAAGCTGGTCGTGATCAGAGGTTTGAAGATGAGAATCCCAGTAATACCGAGGGGCAGGGCTTTTAAGAAACGCCTCAGAGACATGCTTATGAAGGATAATCCCTACGCTGCACACTGAGTTGATGCTGTTATTAGAACAGCCTACTCCATAATCGAGTCTTGGGAAAAAGATATTTGAGGGGGAGGGCTAGAAGGGTCAAGCCGAGGATTAGGAGGAGATTCGCTAGATGCAAGACAACGCTTATGAAGATAGATTACCAGGCTAGAACCATAAGGATAACTCTAAAACTAGGGGAATATCCCTCAATACCCTGGAGATCAACGTGGTTTGAGCACAGGGTTAGAGGCTGGGCTGTTGGCAAGGCTATAATCTTCGACGATAGAGTGGCTATTCCCTTCAAAGCTCTGAGGAGATCTATGTTAGAAGGGTTATTGGCTGGGATAGCTACGAGCCATCAATAGGCTTTATACATGTAGATCTAAGGCCTCTCCAGAGCATTAAGATCACTTATGAGCGTAAAAAGGCTATAGCGCAGAGCAAAGGGTAGAAGAGAATTATGAGAAGTATGTTAGAAGGGAGAGGAATAGGGAGAAGGACTCTATAAACAAGCCCTCAGCAGGGTTGAGAATGCTATCCCCAAACATAGTTCATGTATTCGAGGATCTAGATAGGGAGGATCTCGTTAGCAGGAAGAAAAGGGGGAAGGGGAATGCTAGAACACTATGGAAAAGAATACATAAGAGGATGTAAGAGGCAACATTAACAGCTTCTGTGGATCCTAGCAACACATCTAGAGAATGCCCGAGATGCGGGTATGTTGTAGAGATCCAAGAGGAGGAGATCTTAGAATGCCCTAGATGTGGATTAAAAATAAGTAGGCATAGGGTTGCATCTATAAACATTAGGAGGAGATACCTAGAAGGCAAGAGGAGAGGGAAGAGGAGAGCCAGGATACGGGGATATCCCCACAGCTATGAACAGAGGAAGCAATGAAGGTAGAGCTGTGGGTCGGGGTCACCCAAAGCGGGCGGAGCCCAGCGATATGGATCCCGATGAAAAGGGATCCCGAGGGCGATGAAACCAAGGGAAGAGGGCTTGAAATCAAACAATATCAAGCCCAATGAAACCCTAACCCCCTAAACCCATATACGCCGGTAGGGCTGGTTAAGCTGTGATATCAGAGTATGGCAAACCTCGTCTTTTAAGGCGGGGTAGGATTTTTAAGCTTTCTAGGTAGATATTTATGGCGTGATGAGGTTATTTCTTTGAGAGTTTGGAGGTTGGTGTCAGAGTATATCCCCAACCCAATAATCTTGGGGATAGAGCCATTAAACCCCCACCAGAGGGCTAACACCCCAGACCCACCATAGAATTGAAAGGGGAGAGGTCATACAGCCTTCTATGAAATGCCCTGAAACATTAATAAGAGCCCCTAGTGGGCATAGAGTCTCTAGGCTTATAGTGGGGGGTGCCAGCTAAACCATTAGGCTTGAGCTTCGAATTCCTATATCTGGAATAATTATAGGGTTGAATAGCGGGTTCCAGCTCCTATGAATATAGATCTATAATAAATATCCTTTAGATAACTAATCCCTCCTTAGACTAAAGGGCGAGACCTACAGCTATAATTCCGCTTGGGCGGGTATGTCTCCCTTCCTTTTCAATTCTATAGAAGATCTTTTTGCTGGAGTCTTGGACGTTACAACTGAAAGCCTCGCTCTTCAGGGTGGGAATGGAGATTTACAAGCCTTCTAGGGTTTCGATTTTTTGGAGCCCAGGATGATGGGCTCCTGGGGGGATCTCTGGCCATCCCAACTGCCCCCCAGATGACAGATGTAAACCCAAATAGATGGGGGAACCGATGAACAGCCCTAAGGAAACCCTCGCCCTTTAGGGCGGGGAGGAGGTCAGCCCTCTTAACCGGGTTATCTTTTTTCACGATTATTGGGTTAGGGGTAATCTATGGGATCCTCCCCCCACCGGGTCATCGAGGAGCTCTAAGCCTCTGGAAATTGACCTCGAGTCCTCAAAGAAATAACCTCATAATCAAGAAACACCCACACTCTAGGGTTTAAAAGCCTAAGGCACGCTTTAAAAGGCGAGGTTTGTCAAAACCCTTATCGCTATCTAGCGGAGGATCCTCGTTTAATTCCATAAGCTGAATGAGAGCTAGCATCTCGAGTGACGCTATATATATCCTTACTGAATTTTATCTTGGTATGCCGTATGAGCATTCAAGCCCCTAATGAGCTGAGCAGAATTATAAACTTAACCATAGAGCATAATACTTGGAGAAGGAGCTCTCTAAACCTGATACCTAGCGAGAATGTGATGAGCCCTTTGGCAGAGGCTGTATATATGTGTGATATGATGCATAGATACGCCGAGGGTAGGCCTAGAAGAAGGCTCTATCAAGGGCTTATATATGTTGATGAGGTTGAGGAGCTGGTAATGGATCTTATGTCAAGACTCTTCGGAGCTAAATATGTGGAGCCAAGACCTATTAGCGGGACTATAGCTAATGCAGCAACCTTCAGGGTTTTAGCGGCCCCAGGCTCTAAAGCAGTTGTAGCTCCCGTCCAGGCTGGGGCCCATGTAAGCCATACCAAGTTTGGAACCTTGGGAGCGCTGGGGATAGAGCATATAGAGATGCCATTTGATATGGAAAACTTGAATATAGATGTGGATAAAGCTAGAAAGGTTATTGAGGAGGTTAAGCCTGCTTTCGTGGTTATGGGTGGTAGCCTATATCTCTTTCCACACCCTATAAAGGAGATATCAGAAGCAGCCCACTCGGTAAATGCTGTAGTGGTATATGATGCAGCCCATGTCCTCGGACTAATTGCTGGTAAAAGATGGAGAGATCCCTTTGCGGCAGGCGCAGACATAGTTACAGCTTCAACACATAAAACCTTTCCAGGCCCTCAGGGAGGGGTGATTCTAACTAATAATGAGAGTCTCTATAAATCGATAGCCAGGACGATCTTCCCGTGGTTTGTGAGCAACCATCATCTCCACAGGCTCCCTGCAACAGCTGTGACAACTATAGAGATGATTCACTTTGGAGAGAGCTACGCAGATCAGATAGTGAGGAATGCAAAAGCCTTTGCAGAAGCTCTAGCAGCCGAGGGTTTCAAGGTATTAGGTGAGCATCTAGGCTATACAAGATCCCATCAGGTTGTTATAGATGTGAAAGCGCATAGTGGAGGAGCTAAAGCAGCAACACTCCTTGAGAAGGCAAATATAATTGTGAATAAGAATCTATTACCATACGATCCTCCAGAAGCCGTTAGAGACCCCAGCGGCCTTAGAACAGGTGTGCAGGAGATGACTAGATATGGAATGAAGGAGGGAGATTTCAGAGAGATAGCTAGGTTCTTCAGAATGATTCTTATAGATGGTAGAGATCCTGAGGATGTTAGGAAGAAAGTTATAGATTTCAGAATGAACTTCACCTCGATCCAATATACCTTCGATATAGATCTATCTTCTATGCCAAGCCCATATAAAATACCTTTTCTCTCCAAGGTCTAGGGGAGGCTGGATCTATTATGATGCTAAGAGCATCTATACTCACTATTGGGAATGAAGTTGTACAAGGAAGGATTATAAACACAAACTCGCAATACCTAGGAAGAAGACTCACCCTGTTAGGCTTCGATGTCGTGCTAGCGGCTTCTGTCCCAGATAGAATGGATCTGATAATAGAGATCTTTAATATAGCGCATAAGAGGTTCTCATCAACATTAATAGTCTCTACAGGGGGTTTGGGACCTACGTATGACGATATAACCTCAGAAGCTCTCTCAAGATATTTGGGAGAGGAATATGTGATCAATGAAGAGGCTCTGAGAATGGTGAGGGAGAAATATGCTTCGAGAGGGTTAGAGCTGACCCAAGAGAGGGTTAAAATGGCGATAATGCCTAGAAGTGCTACACCGATATATAATCCGATAGGGACAGCCCCAGGGATATTAGTTAGAAAGGATAACACAATCTTCATAGCACTTCCAGGCGTGCCAAGCGAGATGCAGGCTATGTGGGAGCAGAGCATTGAGCCTATGCTAAGGGGTATAAGCAGCATGAGGATCTCCGAGAAGACGATAACAGTAAAAGGTGTTATGGAATCTAGTGCTGCGAGGATTATAAATAAACTTGTAAAAGAGAATCCAAGGATCTATGTGAAGAGCCAGCCAAAAGGTATGGAGCTTGGAACCCCCATCCTCGATATATATATAATGGCATCATCGCCTAAGTATGAAGAAGCTAAAAGGGAATGTGAGAACACATGTGAGAAGCTTATGGAAGAGCTGAGGAGCATTGGGGGGAGGATCTGGGATACGTGTTTATGCACGTAAGAGAAATATAAACCCCTTAGCGGCTAAAAAATAGGTGGGCTCAATGTCTAAGCTAAGTGAAGAAGATAAAAAGAGGATCATTGAAAGGGCTATTGAAACGCTGAAAAAGATCTATGATCCTGAGATACCGATAAACATATACGATCTAGGACTGATATACGATATAAAAGTAGACGATGAAGGCATAGTAACGGTTACAATGACTCTAACAGCGATTGGATGTCCAGTTTCCACAGAGCTCCCATACTTCGTCTATGAGAACCTCGTTAGTACACTACCAGAGGCTAAAGAAATATATGTAGATGTAGTTTATGACCCCCCATGGAATCCAACCAAAATGACTGAAGAAGGTAGGAGGATGTTCATAGAGATATATGGATATGATATAGTCGAACAGTGGAAGAAGAGAATGGGGTTGAGCTAGCTAGAAAACCACTCGATCTTCTTAGAAGCAGAGCTCCATTTAAACTCTAAATCCCGCCTTCCATCTTAACAGTGATAACTACGTAGCCCTCCCTTCTCTCTATAGAAATAACCTGGAATCCTACCTCCTCAGCGTGCCTTGGGATCACACTTGTACATGTCTCATCATCGGTATATACCTTTACAGTACCAACCCCTCCTAGCTTCATAAAAACCTTGACAAGCTCTATAAAGGGTTTGGGGCATAGCTGGCCTCTTGTATCTAGTACAACCTCTTTCTCTGCATCCATGGATATCACCTTGGAAGCTCATACTCCCTATACTCTATTTCGAAATCCCCATATTCTCCTCTGAATTCTTGCCACTCCACTTCCACTCTTTCAACCCTCGCTAGTGGTGGGCCTCTTCTACACTCATTGATAAGCTTCTTTATATCTTCCTCTTCTCCCTCAGCTACTATTAATACACTACCATCTGGCTCATTCCTTACGAACCCTGTTAATCCTAATTTCCTGGCTCTTCTGAGAGTCCAGCTTCTATACCCTACCCCTTGTACCTCTCCATATACCTTGATCACTGCTCTACGCTTCATAGAGCTCGAACTCTTTTAGATATGCTTTCGCAGATATATATTTCCTAAGCGTTGATGGCGCTAGAACCTTAGCTTCTCCTCTTGAGACCACTCTTCCTATTCTTATTGGCTCCTCACCTCTATCTCTCAGCTCTGCCTCTATATCTTCTATAACTTTTTTACCTGCTATGATTACTGTTGCCCCATTTGTTCCTGAGGTTGCATTTGGTATTATATAGTTCTTTGTTGCGAATTCGCTCAGCTCTGGGGAGAGCAGTGGAATTTTATCGATCTTTATAGATGCTGTTGAAAGCTCTGCAAGCTCCTTTATAACATAGATCCCAGGACCTGTAACGTCTGTTGTCACAGCTATATGTCTCTCTGGGCTAAACTCCTCGTCTAGGTGAGGTAATCTCTTCTCAATCGCTTTTGCAACCTCTATGTTGGGCTTAGCCATTCTATTTATTATCTCCTCTTTAATCTCTAGAAGTCTATCAACACCTATCCCGTACTGTTTCTTCAGCTCCTCCGCTATCTCCCTATCGAGCATACACATCATATACACATTTATAGAGGCTAGCTCCCCTATTGGCCTTGTAACTAGGATCTCCATACCCGGTGAGACCTTATCATAAAAGAACGGAGGCTTTCTATCTGTTTCAGCAAATACCGTTGCTCCCATCAGAAGAGAACCTGCATCTGGCTGGGGCGCTCTAACCACCTTAGCACCTATTGTCTCCGCATATCTATTAACGTTATCCTCAATCCTCCTCCTCAGATCCTTAGAGGGGGAATCTATCACAGGGATTATTACTGTATTTCTCCACGCTCCAAGCGTGTATAGATCGTTTAGAGAGTTTCCAAGGGCAACAGCTGTCTGCCTTATACTTCCAGGATCCTCTGCAGGATCGATTATCTGAATGGTATCGTTGTTGCCGACAACGAGCCTATCCATATCACCACCCTTTATTTTTATGTAGTCGAAAACCATGAACTGCGCCTTGGGATCTGCTGTAACTATTGAGTGCCCTTTCCCAACTACTATGCCTGGAGATGCCTGAGCCACCTTTAAATATATAGCCTTAACAATCTTTGCAAGGGAATCAGGATTATCGGCTATCCTCTGGTAAACCTGGGCTAGAACTATGGCCCTTTCAGGAGATAGCTCCCTAAGTCTCTCCTGATCTACATCATCCTCACTTCTATAGATCTCCCTCGATATGGTAAACCCACTTATAGATCCTTGGAAGATATCTGCATCCCTTCTTGGCGCTATATGCATCCCGAACTTCTCGAGATCCCCTTTTATGCTTTTTATAGCTGGATATAGGACTGTTAAGAGATCTACTTTAACTGCGCATCCAGTCGCTAGCGAGAATGGGTTTACGCCTAGAGCTCTGTATTCCTCGATTCTCTTGGAAAACTCTTTAAAGAGATCTTCATAGCTCAACCTATCCTCCCACCCCTCTTCCTAATAGAGATCCTGTACTCCCCCTCGCCGATCTTTTCTATCGAGAGAACCTCATGCCCATTCTTCCTAGCAACTGCAGGCACATTTTCACAGCTGAGTGGGTTATCTATGAGCACCTCAAGTATAGATCCATTCTCGATCTTATCTATAGCCTTTAATGTGAATATTTGTGGATACGGACACATATATCCTCTAGCATCTAGCCTATAAATACCGTCACCGACTTTCTCGAGATCTATCTCCATGCCATGCATGGCTTAAACACTCTATTAGATTTTCTGCTTGGAAGAATATAAGATAATCGGGGATTATTATTTTCAATTATAGTAAAATCCTCTCATACTCAACATTATATTACTCTAAATAATCTCTATTTGATTATTTATTAGCCTTGTAATGATGTATTATCTGAGGCGATAAAATGGGAGAGACTATAAATGGGATCGATGTGGATAAGCTAAGGGACCTCCTAAAAGAGGCTGAGAGGAACCCAGATCTTGTGTCAAAGATCAATAGATGGACTGCTAGAGTTAGATGGCTCGGTGAGGGTTTTAACTTCCGATCATATGTTAGAAACCACAGCTTCCTCATATCTGAACCTTCAGAGTTAGGAGGCCCCGATACAAGCCCCAATGCTGTTGAATATGTGCTCTCAGCCCTTGGTGCTTGCTATGCTACTGGTTTTGTTCTCAATGCTACTAAGAGGGGTGTTAGGGTTAGGAATCTCGAGATAGCATTGGAGGGTGAGATAGACAACATACTAGTATTCCTAGGACTATCAAACCAGGGACACCCAGGATATAGAAGAATAGTGGCAAAAGCATATATAGACGCAGAAGCAGACGAAAAAACAATAAAAGAAATATGGGAAGAAACAGTGAGAACATCACCGGTAGGAAACACACTAGCAAGACAAGTAGAAATAATACCCGAGGTAAAGATTGTGAGGTGAGCTAAGATGAATATTTCCAGTCTCTTCCCAGTCACAGTTGTTGGTAGCTGGCCAAGGCCTAAATGGCTTCTTGAGGCTCTTAGAAGAAGAAGAGAGGGCGCTATATCGCAAGAGGAATTTGATGCAATAGCAGACGAAGCTGTACTCCTAGCAGTTAAGTATCAAGAAGACGCTGGAGTCGATATTCTTAGCGATGGGGAGCAGAGGAGAGATAACTTCTACTCCTTCATCGCAGGCAAAGTCTATGGGATAGAGTTGAAGACAGTTGCAGAGATAGTGGATCTCGTGCCCGATAAGTCTAGGTTCGAGATGCTCCTCAGAAGCCTCGATGTTCCTGCATATTCTATTAGAAACCCCGTTGTAACTTCTAAGCTGAGAGTTGGTCCTAGGGGAATTGCTAGAGATGAGGCCTTATTCCTAAAGGATCACACTATTAGACTTATAAAGGTTCCTCTTCCGGGGCCATATCTTCTCACAAGATCTAGCTGGGTTCCTGGGATAAGCGATAGGTATTACCAATCCAGGGAGGATCTGGGCTTTGAATACGCCAAGATCCTGAGAGAGGAGATCATAGCCCTAAGGGGTCTCGGCGTCTTCTTCATTCAGCTCGATGAGCCAGTATTAACTGAGGTGGTATATGGCCCAGATCAGTCTCAGCAGACATTCATGTGCGCAGCTCTATTCAGTAGGAGGAATCCTAGGGAGGAGTTGGAGTTTGCTGTAGAACTGATAAACGAAACTGTGAAGGGGGTAAGCGGTATAAAGACCGGGATCCATGTTTGCAGGGGCAACTGGAGCAGAAGGGAAGAGGCTCTTCTGAAAGGGGACTATGTGCCTCTGATGCCATATCTAGCTGAGACAAAGGTTGACCAGCTCGTGCTTGAGTTTGCAACGCCGAGGGCAGGGGATGTTGAGACTCTAAAAGACTATATAGGGGATAAAGAGCTGGGCTACGGAGTCGTTAATCCGAGGACGGATGATGTTGAGAGTCCCCAGGAGATCATATCTAGGGTTAACAAGATCCTCAGGTTTATGGATGCTAAGAAAATATATCTCAATCCAGACTGCGGATTTGGAACATTTGCTGAAGCTCCCGTAAATACCCCGAAAACGGCTTTCAAAAAGCTAAGGTCTATGAGGATTGCTGCTGAAGAGCTTCGAAAACTATATGGTGAGAAATAGTTGGATGTAAAGGATATATTTATCGATGCTGAAGCTGTTCTAAAAGGAATCGATTCAGGATCGCTGGTTATAGTTGACATAAGATCTTTCTCTAAATATGTAAGGGCACATATACCTAAGGCGCTCTGGCTATATTTCTGGGATTTTACAGAGCATGAGAGGGGGATGCCTTCAAAGCCAAAGGATCCCCAAGAAATAGCGAGGATCCTCGGTAAAAACGGCATAGCTAGAGAAGACAGAGTGGTTATTGCATATGATAGAATGAGTATCGGGCTTGCCAGCTATACATATTGGTATCTAGAGTATATGGGGCAGGAAGAGATCTACCTATTGAAGGGAGGTATAGAGGAGTGGGAGAGTCGGGGGTTCCCCCTCGAAAAGGGTGTTGTAAAGCCACAGACAAAGGAGTATAAACCTAGGATCAGAGGTTCTATAAGATCTACTTTAGATGAGGTAACAAAGATCGCAGGAGGAAAGGAGGAAGCCCTGCTTCTAGATATAAGAACCTATGAAGAATATATAGGCTCTCTTCAAACTACCCCGAGACCAGGCAGGATCCCTAGAGCCCTATGGATCCATCCAAACACATTCATACAGATCCTCAATGGAGATAAGAAAGCTCTGGAAAGAATAGCCAGCATCGTTGAAGAGGCTAGAGACAAAAAGATAATCACCTACTGCGCGACAGGTGAGAGAGCATCGATGGCATGGTTAGTTCTTAACAAAATACTAGGCCTAGAAAATGTGAAACTCTACCCAGAATCATTCTATGAATATTCATCTAAAAAAGAGCTAGAAATAGAGTTTGGCGAGCCACAGGCTAATTAGCTATCTTCCCAACTTAATCATTATGCCGCCTTTTAAAACTGAAAGCCTCGCTCTTTAAGGCAGGGATGGAGCTCTATAAGCTCTGTACCCTCTAGTATCTTTGATGATGACAATGAGTGCGAGCCTCTGGGTCATCTTCTAGCTAATCTATGCCTCCGAGGCTATGGTAAAAGCGATAGCCTCAAGTCCCCAAGAGGAGATAGGGGTAACAGGCTGGAGACCCGGCCCAGGGTTAAACCCTTTAAAAGGGGATGTAGCCCAAACCTCCCCACTCAAAGTGAGCCTTCGCCCCCTGGGGCGGGGAGGAGGTTAGAGGTAATAAAAATATTAATATATAATAATACTATATATAATAGGTTTTAGATGGGTTGCCATAATGGGATCTCTTTGTGCTATTCGATTTTTCTGGATGCGATTATAGCAATGATTATTGATGTAACCATAAATGTTGCTAGATATATTGCTGATATAGCGACGGTTCCCAGATCTCCTATACCTAGCAGGTAGAACCTAGTTATGTTGTTAGCATGAGTAATTGGGTTAGCCCTGGCTATTATTTGGAGATATTGAGGCATCTGATCTATTGGAAATATAGAGTTGCTGGTAAACATCAGAGGAAGATTTACGAGGTTTGCTATCGATATTACTAGATCGTGGCTCGTGATTCTAACAGCCACAGCTGTAAATATGGATGAGAAGGAAAGTGCAAGGATAGCTATAACAGCATAGAGTATAAGAATGTCAAAGAAGTTGACATCGCTTTTAAGAGTAAGACCTAGACCCAATGCTATTACGAGAAGGGCTGTGGCTTGCATCAAGGCCCTTGTAATTGAAGATAGAATTTTGCTTAAAACTATGCTAAATCTTGGTATGGGAGCAACGAGAAATCTATTTAGATAGCCAAGCCTTCTATCAAATACAAAGCTCATACCGCTCCACATTGTTGTGAAAAGTATAAAGATGCTTAACATACCGACAACGAAGAAAGAGAAGTAGTCATATCCTCCAAAATACCTCTTAACTATATATTCTTCTATGAGGCTTTGCAGTTGGTTCCTAAGATGCTCAGCTCCGGGTATCTCAGGGATTCTGAGGAGAACCGAGAAGTTCAGGCTCTTACCGAATAGCCCCATCCACATAAGGGGGACCACTACTATGAATACTAATTGTACCTTCTGCCTAAACCACTTGATCATCTCCCTCTCATATAGAGCGGCTGTTTCCCTGATCATCTTCTCTTCCTCCACACACTAACCTGCTTTCTAAAATCACTTGGCTCTTCATCTCTAAACATCCTCCCTGTATATTCTATAAACACCTGATCTAGTGTCGGCTTTGCTATCGATATACTCTCAATACTCGTGTTAATACTGCTTAGTACACCTAGTAATTTTGCCATTGCTTTCTCAGCCGATTCTACCTTGATCCTCACTAGATTTTCAACAAGATCTACACTTAGAACCCCCTCAATAGTCCCTATCTTATCTATAATATTTTGCAGAGGGCTTGAGACTTTCACCATTATAACATCACCCCCTATCCTTGATTTAAGCTCCTCCGGAGATCCTTCTACAACGATCCTGCCACGATCTATAATTGCTACTCTGGTGCTTAGCTTATCAGCCTCATCCATATAATGAGTTGTCATGAGTATCGTTAATCCTCCCTCGTTTTTAAGCCTTTTGATATAGTCCCATAGGGCTAGTCTCGACTGAACGTCAAGCCCTAGCGTTGGTTCGTCCAGGATAAGTAGTTCAGGATCATTTACAAGGCCCATAGCAAGTTCTAATCTCCTCCTCATACCCCCGCTATAACTTCGAACAGTTCTATTAGCTGCGTCCTTTAGACCTACCATTTCCAGGAGTTCCATGGCTCTTCTCCTAGCCTCTCCTTTGGATATCCCATATAGCCTTGCTTGGAGTATAACGTTTTCAACGCCTGTCAGCTCATCATCAGCTGAAAGATCCTGCGGCACATACCCGATAATTCTTCTAACGGCATCTGGGTTTGACGTAACATCTATACCCATTACAGATGCGCTTCCAGATGTCGGTTTAAGTAGTGTGGCTATGATCTTCATTGTAGTTGTTTTTCCAGCGCCGTTAGGTCCCAGTATGGAATAAATCTCCCCCTTAGAAACTCTGAAAGAGATGCCGTTTAGAGCCTTTACACCTCCTGGGTAGATCTTATATAGATTTTCTACCTCAACAACCCACATTGCTGCTCGCCTCAATATAGCTTCTAAGTCTTCTTAGCTCTAAGAGCAACTCTTCTTTCTTAGCCTTCTCCATACATCTCCACAGGCTTATGACACCAACTATAATAACATGTATATCCTCTAAGATAGGTATGACCTCGGAGGGGCCCGATCTCAAGAGGCTTTCAATAAATTCCCTCTTCTCCAATATTGCTTCTCTACCTTTTTCAGTTAAACTATATATCTTTCTCCCCATCTCATCACTTCTAACGTTTACAAAGCCTTTAGCAGCCAGCTCGCGAAGAGATGGATAGATATTCCCAGGGCTCGGCGATATGGAGCCTTTTGTCTCTTCTCTTATTCTCTTCATTAGCTCATAGCCGTGCATCTCTCCGTCCCTTAGAAGAAGGTATAGAATCATCAACTTCGTTATCCCCTTCTTCAAGATATATCTAGATATATCTTACATATCGGGGAATATAAATATAGTGTTTGTACTTGAGCTATTTTCCATATTAGAAAAATAATTATACTAATCATCTCTCAGAAGACAAACAATATTTTAAATGGCTCGGTACATTTCAGTAAAAATTAACCTAAATGTGTCTAGAGCACATACTAGATGTTCTTCATAGAGATAAGCTTTGCTATAAAGAATCCTTCGGACATATGCATATGTGGGAAAAATCTAGCTACAGTATTTCCAACACTATACCTGCTATATCCCTTTGACGCATTTATTCCTGGATCTATAGGCTTTGCCTTATTCCTGACATTTTCCACCACCTCTTCCCCCTCTTCTGGGAGTATAGAGCATGTTGAGTATACCACCTCCTTAGCTAGATCCAGCGCCTTATCAAGAAGCTCATATTGAAGCGTAGAATAATATTCTATTTTACCTCTCTTTAATAGGTGAAGCCTTATTGCTGGGTCCTTCGATATAGATCCTGAGGAAGAGCAGGGGGCATCTAGAAGAATTTTATCAAACAATTTATTATGTGGGGGATGTCTAGAATCAGCTATAGCAATATCTACATAGTCTAAGGCTCCAAGGTTCTTGAGAAGGTTTTTCATGGCTATAGTTCTCCTTTTAGAGAGATCTGTAGCAACGATTTTAGCTTTACCTTCTGTGAGCATAACTATAAGCGATGTTTTCACACCTGGGGCTGCCGTCATATCGAGAATGACATCTCCTGGCTTTGGCTTAAGGGATTCTACAACCATACATGAAGCTTTATCCTGTGGTATCGCCATCCCAAGTTTGACTGCTTTCAATAGTCTCACAGGTTTCTTAGCATCTATAACCCTATATAGATACCATAGATCTTTATCCCGCTCAATAGTGGTTTCTTCCTCGAGGATTCTTAAGATCCTCTCCTCAGGAGCTTTAAGAGTATTCAGCCTGAGCCACCATACCCTCTCTAGCATGAATTTAAACATGTTATTAACATCATCTCCAATAAGATCTTTCATCTCTGTGTAGAGCCACTTGGGAACCGAGTGTAGACACCATGGCTCTAGATCTTTAGCTTTATCTGTATTGTTGTATAAGCCTATCAAAAAGATCTTTGCAAGCTTCTTTCTAGAAACACTACCATATATACATCTAAGCTTAATAACATTGGCTATAAATTCCCTGGCTAGCCTATAGATCCTCTCCCTCTCGTTAAGACTATCCGCACAAATCCTACCCTTACAAACACGTTTAAAGGCAACATCAATAGAGAGGTTTCTGCTCTCAATTAGATAAAGCACACTAGATAATATATCAACTAAGTTTGTCAAATACTATATCTCCCCTATAAAAACTTAGCTTGGTAAATAGAGCTAGACTATCTTTATTGCTTCGCCGCTAGATAGATCTATAACACCTCCAGATCTTTCGATAGCAAGATCAAAGCCTACAGATGTTATTACCTTCATATCTAGAGAGGATCTTCTGAGGATCTCAACAATCTCTCTTATGATCTGATAGTGGGGTTTACCTGCGTTCTCCTTCAAGGTTCTCTCTATGTATCTAGTAACATGGTTATAGAACTCCTCACCAAGCGATAATGTATTGAATGCCTCAATTACATTGGCTTTCTCGATACCCTCAATGGATCTCTCTAGAGAAACCTGGAAGAGATCTAAAAGCTCCTTAATCTCGATCATTCTCTTTGAAACCTCTTCAAACTCTTCAGGCTTTAAGCTCTTTAGATATAGCGCTATATTAGCTATAGCCTCACCTATAAGATCTAGAGATCTAGCTATGCTCCTATACCTCGGAAGCATATAGCTCTTCACCTCTAGTAGTCTGCCATAACTTCTATCTATCTGTCCTAGGAATGTCTGTCTCATAGACAGCATATAGAATCTTGTAAGCTCTCTCCTGAGCTCTAATATCTCATCTACAAAGTGCAGCTTTCTCTCAACCATTAGGTGCCTTAGATATTGGATCATATATTTGATCAGATTCGTCATTCTAGAAATTATACCGCTTATCGAGTGCTTCGTAGGATCAACAAAGATCTGGATGATAACCCGTGTAGGCGTATGATCGATGATCTCAGCACCTATTAACTCCTTAACAAAGCCTCTAAGTGTCTTGAGTTGTTCCTCCTCTAGAGAGCCATCTACAACTTCCACGGTTATAACATCATATCCTAAGCTGTAAGCAGCTTCTAAGCACCTATTTATAAGCAAGCTCTTAGTGTACTTTGAGATTTTAAGCGTTATCTTTCTCTCTTTCTCCACCTTCGTAAAAGCAGGATATATTCTAAGAGATTTATCCTCTTCTACAGTAATCGTTACAGTATCCCCAGGCTTTAGCCCTACATCTCTGACCCATTCAGCTGGTAGTGATACCATTAAGGTAGATCTACCAAATCTTTGAACCCTCCTAGCCTCTATCTCACTACTCACCTTAATCCCCCAATACTAATATTATTTTAAGGGTATTTATATATATCCAGCTTAATTATCTTATAAATAGTCCTTTCTGGTAGTACTTAGATATATATAGGCCATGACGGTCTTTATGTAGCTCAATAGATGTATATAACAAAAATAATTAAATAATTAACATATGAAGTAATATCAGAATAACTACTATAGGAGTTAAATAGATAAGGAAAAACGCAAGGCTTAAATAAATCAATATAAGGTCTCCCCATCTATCTAGATGCAAATTGTCTGCAAGATTAAATTCTGCTATATAAAAGCACAAGGGGTATGTCTCAACTTTTATTAATATCGTTAAAGCTTCCCACTAAATCTAAGCAAAATAACCAGTACAAATCAAAGTCAGACATAGTCAGAAGCCTAAATATGATCTCCTCCCCACTCTGAAGGGCGGGCTTTCAGTTGTAAATAGCCATCCCCTTAGTAGTCCGAGATATAGTGAGAGGGGGGAAACACATGAGAATGGATAGCGATGTTACAAAAAACCTGAAAGCCTCGCCCTTTAGGGCGGGGATGGCTGTGGCTTATAAGCCTTCTAAGTTTTTGATCTTTTTGGAGGGGCTCTATGGCCTCTGGCGATGAGGGGGTGCTAACCATCTCGATCGGGATGAGGGTTAGTCCCGAGCCAGAAGCCATAGAGCTCCTCAGGAGATATAATGTTGCTCTCAACTATGCTATGAACAAGATTCTGAGGCTGAATCTAAAGAAAGTCGGGGAGGTTCACAACGCTCTATATAGAGAATTCAAAGAATGGTTTGGACTTCCATCTAGGATAGCTGTTGACTGTTATAGGGATTGCCCTTGCAAATGCAAATGCTTGGAGGAACAATCCTAGGAGAGGGAGGAGGAGGCCTAGGGTTAGGAAGCTGAGCATGTTGTTACATCAAGGATCGGGATATAGGGTTAAAGAAGGATATGTGGAGATCATAGGAGGGATCAAGCTTAGGATCATCGGCTGGGATGGGAGATATGATCAGTATGAGAATGGGGAGGCAAGGCTAGTCTATAGAGGCGATAGGATGATGCTTTGGATATCAAAGAGGATCCCCAAGCCAAAGCCCTACCAGCCTAGAGATGCTATAGCTGTGGATATCAATGAGAAGAAGATAGTCTATGGAGATCACGTGATCAATGGGGAGAGGGACACCAAGATCGATGAAGCCCATAGGTGGAAACTCATAGCGGAGAGCCTCCAGAAAAAGTATTCCTCTCCAAAGTATCCTGCATGGAGGAGGAGAAGAGGGATCCTAAATAGAATAAGATCCTATCATAGGAAGGCTAGGGATATCCTGGAGGACTGGGCTAGGAAGACATCTCTTGAGATAGTGAGATTTGCTAAGAAGCTTGGATATGCAGTAGCTAGAGAAGATCTAACAGGGCTGATAAATTCTCTGAGAAAGATAAAGAACAAGGATCACAGGACAAAGCTAATCATAATGGGCTATGCTAGGCTTGAGAGATGGATAGACTGGCAGACTATGAAGCACGGGGTCCCACTAGCCATAGTAAACCCGAACGGAACATCATCGGAATGCCCAAAATGCGATTCAAAGCTTGAGGAGACAGGCTATAGAAGGCTTAGATGCCCTAGATGCGAATTCAAAGCAGATAGAGACGTCATTGGGAAGCTTAATATAAGAAAGAGAGCATTGAAGAAGCTAGGGATAAATCCTCCTGGGGGAGTTCTGGCCCCCCTCACTGCCCCCCAAATGACAGATGTAAACCCGAATAGATGGGGGAACCTATGAACCGCCCAGAGGGAACCCCAGCCCTTTAGGGCGGGGAGGAGGTCAGACTTAAGAGAGCCCTTATAATTCATTTATTTATTCTAGAAATAGGCTTCTTAGCTTTGAGATCTTTCATATAATATTTTATCGATCTTGCGGAGCTTATCTGAGCCTGGGCGCATTATTCCAATGTATGCTAGATCATCTATTATTTCGATCTTTATTACATCAGTTGGTTTTTTAAGGTCTATTTTTGCTATCTCTGATCTCTCTATGGCGGTACCTACCGCTATTTCTATCGCTTTACAGCTTTCCACATAACCCCCTCTCTTTGAGCATTCGACTCTAATTTTTCTTTCTCCATGTTTTGGGATGCGTTTAAGAAGTTCTATACAGATGTCTATGATCTTTTTAATATCAGCATTTATACATAGGTCTACTTTAACTGCTCTTATGGATGCATATGGAGGTCTATTTCTGATCTCCTGGAAAAGTTTATCCGCGTCTACCTCAGAAAAGATCTCAAGGAGATCCCTATATCTAGTCTTCTTGATTAGAATATTAGGATCCAACTTATATAATAGATCTTCTAACTCTCCCTTAACCCTATCTTCTCTACCTGCCTTAGCAGTTACAATGATCTTAGGGCATTCTATGTTATTTAATAAACCTATCTAGTCCAGCCCCCTTTCTAGGCTTCTCCTCCTTTTGAGGTTGTGGACTCTTTTCGGTAGCTTTCTCTCTGGTTTCTACTTTTTTCTGTGTCTCGGGCTTTGGTTCTTCAGCTTCTCTTGCCTGGATCTTCTTCTCTAGCTCCTTCATGTATAATATAACCTCCTTAGCCCTTGGACCGGCGAGATACTCTATAATTGGGTTGCTCATTAACATGCCAAGAGCTATTTTAGCAGCCTCCGCCGGGTTGTTTCGGAAAATCACCATGAGATATGGTATCACGTCTTTCTTAGCAGTAGCTGTGGATATATGATCGTGTGAAGCTATTAGCTGGGCTAGCATATCCCTTATCTCTCTGCTTTCTTTACTTCTAGCCATATATCTTATTTTTTCTGGGAATCTATAGCTAACCCATCTCCTCTCCTGACTTTTTTTAGCCATAGCTACGCCAGCGCTCATCATATCCATTGCATAGGAAAGCAGATCCCAGTTTCCAGTCTTGATTATCCTCCCTATATATACGTCAGCTCTTGAGAGGGCTTCATATGCTCTCCAGAGATCATCTGGATCCTGCATCTGTGCAGGGATATTCTCGTTTATCCATTGCATCAACATATCGTTATCTAGCTGTGTGCTTGCAGCCGCAGCTTTAGCCGCTCTTGCACTCCTAGCGCTGAAGATCCTACCCAGGGTTTCGAAGGGATTTCTCTCTCTATCCCTATATCCCAGTATAGCTCTCACAAATTCGATGCTGATCTTTTTATTCCCTCTGGCAACACTTTCAAGATCATTTATAGCGGATCTCAGATCACCCTCAGATCTTCTAGCTATCTCTTTAAGAGCTTCTTCATCACATTCAAGACCCTCAGAAGAACAGATCCTCCTTAGAACCTTAACCACATTGCTTTCAGATAGCTTTTTAAGCTCTATAGCTAATGCCGAGTTCCTCAGAGGCCTTAGATTAGGAGACCACGGATCATTAGCTGTCATTATCACCGGAACTTTAGTTACTTCTATGAGCCTGAGCACAGCCTCTAATCCCCCTATATCGGCTTTAGTATTTATGCCGTCAACCTCGTCTAAGAGTATCAACCTCCTCTTTCCAAAAAGCCCTCCCTTATCCGATGCTGATATAGCTATCCTCTCTATATCTTGCATCCTTCTGAAATCACTTGCATTCATCTCTAAAAGCTCATAACCGAGATCCCTTGCTATACATTCTACAAGTGTTGTCTTCCCCACGCCTGGAGGGCCATAGAGAAGTACAGCTTTATTCTCTACATTAGGGAATCTTTTAATCCACTCAACCAGCTTGCTCTTAGCCTCATCTTGATCCACATACTCTGAAAGCGTTTTAGGCCTATACTTAATAATCCACGGTATATATTGATTAGCTCTTAGAGCCGCCAAGTCTCTTCCCCAGCAGAACAAGCCTAGCTAGGAAGGCGTTAAGCTGTATCTCATCGTCAGCACCCTCTATAAGTCTATAATTAATCTCACCGGCATAGTCGGCTATGTATACCCTTAACTCCTCATCGATCTTCATATCTGGGTCGAAGATCTCCTTATGGATCTGCTTGATCACGTCAACACCCGAGAGACCATAGTCTATCATTATCTTTCTAAGCCTTTCCCTAGCCTCGCTGAAGTTCCCGTTAAGTGCTAGCTGGATCATCTCTCTAATCTCCTTAGGATGCGCAAGCCCTACAACCTTGTATACAGAGGAAACCGTTACCTTCCCAAGCGCCGCCGCAGCCTGGAGTATATTTATAGCTCTCCTCATATCGCCCTCTGTTATATCGTAGATAGCATCAAGTGCTTCGGGATCGTATTTCACTCCCTCCTTCTCAGAGATCATCTTTAGTCTTCCAACAACATCCTCCCGAGAGAGAGGGCTGAATCTAAAGACGGCACATCTACTCTGTATAGGCTCTATAATTTTTGATGAGTAGTTGGCCATAAGTATAAATCTTGTAGTAGAAACATACATCTCCATGAGCCTTCTAAGAGCTTGCTGCGCATCTGCTGTCATGTTATCTGCCTCATCTAGGATCACAACTTTAAATGGTACATCACCGACAACAACAGATCTTGCAAACTCCTTCACCTTAGTCCTTATCACATCTATACCTCTTTCATCGGACGCGTTCATTTCTAGCACATATCTTCTATAATCCTCTCCATATAGATCATTTACGAGGGCTAGAGCAACAGTTGTCTTCCCAACACCGGGTGGGCCTGTAAAGAGTAGATGTGGCATGTTCTTCTCCTTTACAAATACCTTGAGTCTCGCAACTATATCGCTCTGATTAACAACATCATCAAGGGTTCTCGGTCTATACTTCTCTGTCCATAGAAGCTGCACTAACTCCTCAGACATCCTAATGCCCAAGAAAAACTAGTTTGAGAGACATTTATTTACAATTGAAAATTCCGCCTCTTCTAGGGTTAAGAGTCAGGGTAATTCGCAAGATCTCTGTCAGCTCTGCCTGGGTTCACCAGCTTGACTGTTATATTGTTGTCTATAATTACCTGAGTATAAAACTTAAAAAGTATTTTCAAGGTTATTCTACATTATTCCAATATCATAACCTACCTTTTCTGAATTCCTCTAGGAGCTTAATGAATCTCTCGATAAATACTTTAACGATTATATCGCCCTTTTCCGACGAATATTTTCCTGGATCTCCAAATGCACCTATTTCCAGAGGCTCACCCTCTTTATAGAAGAAATAAAGTCTGGGTCTTTTCTCGAGAGATAGGCTATGCCATTCCTCGCTATATGGTCTTCTAATAGCTTCATATGGTATATCTCTCCCTTTTAACTTGATCTCGATGCCTAAAGAGCTGGCTATGGATGTCTCAACCTCATCTGCGTGGAAGAAGGGGTTGCTGAACACCCTATCTATTACATCCCCAACAAACTCCCAGTAGTTGATCAGATAGGCTCTATAGCTTGATTCAAAGTTGTTGGTGGCAGCTTTAAGCGCTATCTTAAGCGGATCTGAGTTTCCCCCATGTGCATTAACAACTATGACTCTCTTAATATTACTCCTAAAGATCGATGATACATAGTCTTTCACATATGATATAAAAGATTCTATTGAAACCCATAGCGTTCCAGGATTCCCCGACCACATATCGGAGACGCCTATAGGGATCGGCTCCGCCAATAGAACTCTATAGCCAGCGTTCCAGGCCTCGCTAACAGCCTTCTCTGAAAGAGAAACTGCTATGCTGAGATCTGTGCCTAAAGGTAGGTGGAAGCCGTGCTGCTCAATAGATCCACATGGGATAACAGCTATGCAATCGCCCCCAGAGCAAAGGTCTCCAAGCTCGCGCCAGCTGAGATTCCTCCATATGTATCTGTGCATATTGATCATCGATAATAATATTCTATACAAGAAATATTAGCTAACAAAATGCTCTAATAGATCGTGAAGGTTATTCTTCAAATAAGAGACCTTAAATATAACATTAATATAGAACATAATCATATCCTTATAATCCTCTCCTAATAAAATAATATTTGGTGGGCCGGTAGCTCAGCCTGGAAGAGCGCTGCCCTCGCACGGCAGAGGTCCCGGGTTCAAATCCCGGCCGGTCCACCATAGAGTAGAATCAGCAGGCTTCTGTAACCGCGATCTTATCATCCGTGATGCGGTTAGTTATAGAATTTGAATTTCTCTAAGCTAATCTTCACCCTAGAGGATATAGTCTTAGCTGTAAGTTGAGTTTCAAATATTCTTAGCATCTTAACGAGCAAACGCTCAAAGCCTATAGAGCTGCCCTGTCCAAAGTAGAGTCATTGTAGTTTAGAGTGGAAAAGGCTGAGTTAATAATGATATTTACCCGAGATATTTAGAACTCATCTCATCCTCATAAGCATATGCTATATTGGGCTGAAATATAATTATATCATAGGGGAATGATCTTGCAATATAATCTAAAGATGAAGAGTTAAAGATGCAGGTTATATATAGATGTTTGCTTATATTTTCTAGCCAGGCCGCAGAGATTCATGTTATTAAATGTTTATTAATTATTAGTTTAAAAGTTTTTACTAAGCCAAATAATCTTATACAGCCTTTCATTTAGATTATTGCATCTAATGTCCGTAATTAGCTAAATGGCTCAAAAACCTCGACCAAGCCAGCATCTTGATCAAGCAGATCTTGTAATCCTTTACCAGAGTTTCGTGAAAGTTAAGAACGCTAATCTTTATAGCTAAACAAAAACAAGTAGTCTAATGAGGGATAAAAGGCAGAAACAATATAAGGTCTTAATGGTATTAGTGATTTCGGGGAGGGGCCCGTAGCTCAGCCAGGATAGAGCGCCGGCCTTCTATTAGTTCTAGGAGAGAGCCGGCGGTCCGGGGTTCAAATCCCCGCGGGCCCGCCACTATATAGAGCTCCTAACGGTTTCTTTCCATATCTGTCTCTTATTATGTGAACCTCACTGCCTTTAGATATGTTTTAGCTATATAGTATCCAGTCAAGGTTTATTACCCCCTGAGATAATTTTAGCCTAGGCTAAAAATTTTGGACAAGGCTAAAGATACGATTAATACTCGACTACGGAGAGCCGTAGGAGGCCATAGGCTTACCATGTTACTAGGACCGGCTACTATAGTTTCCGTCGCGTATATCGATCCAGGCAACTTTGGAAGCAATATAGCGGCCGGATCTAGATATGGCCTTAACCTGCTATGGGTTGTCTGGGTCTCCGGACTCTTAGCTATATTGTTTCAATATCTCTCTGGAAAGATCGGAATAGTCTCTTCTAGATCAGTAGCAGATATAGTATCTGATACTCTATCCCGCAATTTTCGCGGTATACCATACTCCATAGCTAAATTTATGTATTTCCTCACATTATTGGCAATTGTAATAGCAACTGATATGGCTGAGTTTCTAGGTATAGTGTTGGGATTATCCCTTCTTTTCGATCTAAGCATTAGTGTTGCAATGTGGGTTTCTGTGTTGGATGTGCTAGTTCTAATGATAATAGCTGATAGAAGGATCGGATTTGAAACAATAATAGGCTCTCTTGTCGGAGTTGTTGGTTTTAGCCTTATATATGAGCTGGTGATAGTTAGGATTGATACGATCGAGATTTTAAGATCTAGCTTTATACCAGGCCCTATGGATGCTAGCGCCCTTCTGCTAGCAATAAGCATTTTAGGTGCTACCGTGATGCCCCATGCAGTGCTTTTGCACTCATATCTAGCGTCTGAAAAATGGGGCTCTGGGCTTAAATATGATGGTCTAAGAAGACACATGAAAGAAACTATAGTGTATTTATCTATAGCGAGTATCATCAACGCATCGATCCAGATAATGTCCTACTATGCATTCTATAGAAACGGATATCACGATGTTAATATTGATACTATATATCTAATATTGCAGCCTCTATATGGATGGAGCGCGGCTACGATCTTCGCCATAGCCCTTATTGCATCAGGAGTCTCGTCTTCCATGGTGAGTGTGTTAGCAGGGCAAAAGGTTGTTGAGAGCATGTGGGGTAAAAGGTTAGAAGCGTGGAAGCTAAGACTAGTTGTCAGGCTATTTAATATGGTTCCATTAGCAATAGCGATCCACACGGGTGTTAAACCCCTGGATGTTCTAGTGTACAGCCAGGCAGTGCTCTCTCTGCTTCTTCCAGCAGTAATTATTCCTGTAGCTATTATTAGCGCGAGAAGCAGCATAATGGGGTCTCTAAGGAATTCACCCTACATGAATATAGCTGCGGCTCTGGGTTCGATAATCATATTAGGGCTGAACATGGGATACCTGCTGTTTGGCATAGTTTAGTAAGGTAGAAAAGGGGCTGTTTCAGCTTTCATTATTATTTGTAGTGCTCATGTTCATTGGTTTCTGAGACCTTTTAACGCTATGAGATATGCTGAGAGCCATGAAATCAGTAAATATGAAAGGCGATGAACCACCATCCTTTTTCATGGTAGTAGGAGTGCTTTTATATTCGTTTGTTGTCTATACTTAAGCTTATAAATATCCAATCCATAGTTGTTTTGATGATGAGGTGATATCCCTGCTAGATCTTGGTGTGGAGAGACCTCGGGAAGCGATGATGCTCAGAGCTCCCGAGACCGAAGCCCTGTATGAGGGCTCTGCCCAGAAGGGCTTCGGGGATCCAAGCATAGATGGGAGCCCCATGCCGCTGGGCTCAACCGCCACCCATGAACCCATAGAGATCCCAAGATCTCTATGGGGGAGGTGGAAGTCCCTCGATGCCACAGGGCTAAAAACCCTGTGGATCAAGAAGCAAAACAATCCAAAACAAATTAATATCAATGACAATCAATGATCATCGAGGGACAAGCGGTGGGTAGTTATATGAAACATATAAGCTGAGACAGTTATTTAGAGGGGTTCGGGTTTCATTGGGCTTGTTCAAGCCCTTTTCCTTGGTTTCATTGCATTGGGCAGGGCTTTTATCGCCCCGTAGCATCATCTATATCCACCCGCTCGGGGTGACCCCAACCCACAGATCCACCTTCATAGCTTCCTCAGGTTCATTGATGTGGGGAAACCCTCGCCTCCTGGTTTATGGATTGCATGTGAGCCCCTCTTGGGTCTCTATCCCCACACCCTCATTGCGGGGCTTCATAAGAAAATTGCTAACAAACCTTATAAACACTTATGAAACTCAAAACAGTTTCTTGAGGCACCTGCTTTAAACCCTTCAAAGATATCAATATATTGATAGGGGTCGGAACTGGCTTTAGATCATATAACATATGCTAAAGACAATGTTAGCGATGAAGAGGTTATGGCTCTTCTAAGGCCGTATATAGCTAGCTGGCTGAAGAATAAATATGGATCTCTGACACCGCCTCAAAGAATGGCTATACCGAGGATAAAGGCTGGTGAGAATGTGCTTATCTCAAGCCCTACAGGTACCGGTAAAACGTTAGCAGCGTTTCTAGCTATTATAGACACTCTATACGAGCTATGGGAAAGGAAAGAGCTAGGCGATGGCATCTATGCCCTATACGTCTCTCCCCTTAGGGCGCTTAATAACGATATAAAGAGAAACCTTCTAGAACCCCTGAGCGAGATAAATTCGATACTCTTGAAAAACGGTGTGGATCCTCCGAATATAAGAATTGCTGTGAGAACAAGCGATACTCCTCCCCACGAGAAGCAGAAGATGTTGAAAACTCCTCCCCATATATTGATAACCACTCCCGAGAGCCTTGCCATATCGCTGTCTGCTCCTAAGTTCAGAGAGCTTCTTAAGAGTATAAGATGGGTCATAGTAGATGAGATCCACGAGCTAGCATCGAGCAAGAGGGGCTCACACCTGGTGCTAAGTCTCGAGAGACTTGTTGAGCTGATAGGAAAAGAGCCCCAGAGGATAGGCCTATCAGCTACTATATATCCCTTAGAAATGGTTGCAGAATTTCTAGTAGGTTTCGATGATAGAGGTAATCATAGAAAGTGCACCATAGTTGATGCTAGGTTTGCCAAACCTATAGATATAAAGGTTATATGTCCTATGGTGGATCTTATAAGAGCTCCGGCCGAAGAGATTAACAAGGCTATATATGATACGCTTGCAGAGCTCATAAGAAAGCACAGAACCACATTGGTTTTTACGAATACTAGGCATTCAACAGAGAAGGTTGTATATAGGCTTAAAAAGATCTTTGAGAAAGATCCAGAGATAAATGTGGAAGATATAGAAGCTCATCACAGTAGTCTCTCAAGAGAGGTCAGGCTGGATGTTGAGGAGAGGTTAAAGAGGGGTGAGCTGAGGGTTGTTGTTTCATCAACAAGTCTCGAGCTGGGGATAGATATAGGGTATATAGATGTTGTAGTACTTCTCTCAAGCCCTAAGAGCGTCACAAGGCTACTCCAAAGAATTGGGAGGGCTGGGCACCATATTAGGCAGACAAGCCTTGGAAGGCTTATCGTTGTTGATAGAGATGATCTGGTAGAATGTACGGTTTTAGCTAAAGCTGCTATGGAGAGGAAGCTAGATAGGGTAAGGATTCCCAGAAATCCACTGGATGTCCTAGCACAGCATATAGTTGGCATGTCGCTTGAAAAGAAGTGGAGAGTCGATGAGATATATAGGGTCGTGAGAAGGGCTTATCCATATAGGGATCTTGACTATGAACTTTTCGAAAGAGTGTTGAGATATCTCTCAGGAGGGTATGAGATAGATAGATATGCAAAGGTATATTCCAAGATCTGGATGGAAGATGGGACCATTGGGAGGAAAAGAAGCGCTAGAATGATCTATTATTTAAACTCGGGCGCCATACCAGATGAAGCTAAGATAAGAGTGATCTCTGAGGGGAGAGGATATGTAGGAGATCTCGATGAGGGGTTCGCAGAGATCTTAGAGCCCGAAGATATATTCGTGCTGGGAGGGAAGACATATCAGGTTATAAGATCTGAGGGAGATAGGATCTATGTGAGACCAGCTGATGGGCAGAGACCTACCGTTCCAAGCTGGTTCTCCGAAATGCTTCCACTAGCATTCGACTCAGCTTTAGAGGTGGGTAGATTCAGGAGGGAGGTAGCTGATATGCTTCATAAACATCTAGAGAATCCAGAACCGGTTATCGAATATCTCATGAAGCACTACATGCTAGAGAGGCACGCAGCTGAAAATATAGTTGAGTACTTCCTGGAACATCTATATTATACTGATTGGATCATGCCTTCAGATAGGCTAATCATGATCGAAAGATGGGTAGATCTAGAGGCAGGAACTGAGCACATAATCTTCCACAGTCTTTTTGGAAGAAGAGTTAATGATGTGCTAGCTAGAGCATATGCATATCATCTTGGAGAGCTCTTTAATGAGAATATAAGAATAACTGTAACAGATAATGGCTTCATGATAACATTCCCAAGGATCGTCGGTGTAGATGAGATGCGTATTTTGAAAACCGTCTACTCAGTAAGACCTGAGAATCTTGAGGAAACAATGAGGAAAGTTGTTAGAAGAACCGAGATGTTTAAAAAGAGATTCAGACATTGCGCCGAGAGAAGCTTCATGATACTTAAAAGGTTTAGAGGAAGGGAGATAAGTCTCCAAAACAGACAGATCAATGCTGAGACACTTATAGAGATAGTTGAGGAGATGGACAGGTTCCCCGTGATAGAGGAGACATATAGAGAGATCCTCGAGGATTACATGGATATAGAAAATGCCAGGCTAGTAATAAAGAAGCTTCTGGAAGGGGGGATAAAGGCTAAATATTTCGAGAATCCCAAGGGAGCAAGAGCCCCATCCCCACTAGCGCATTCAATAGTAGCTGCTGGGATAAGCGACATAGTGCTTATGGAGGATAAGAGGAAGATCTTAGCCAAATTCCATGAAAATATAGTTGACGCGCTAAGAGAAAAGGGAATAATGCTTAGAAAAGCGATCTCACCTCAAAAAGCTCCTCAAATGTAATACGATTAAAATATAATAAATGAAGTTTAAGTATCTTATTATAACTCTTTCATTATTAAACTTTAAACCACATAATATATCAGTAGATTTGTACTTAATCATCTTCATATTTTTTACTCAATTTTATTCGTGTTCCGCTCTGACCTCCTCCCCGCCCTAAAGGGCGAGGCTTTCAGTTGTAAGAGGCTCTGAAGGGTATAGATAACCAGTAGATCTATTATTAAATGATGAAGCATGCTTAATTCAACTTCCTCATATGCTAAGGTAAAATTTTCAACCACGGATCTGGAGTGATCGATATATTGAGCTAATTTCCACATTGAGATTCTTTTTATAAGCATTTAATCCATCTGATGATAATAAAGTTTGGCAAACCTCGCCTTTTAAGGCGGGGTGGGGCTTTGGATCGTATGGTTTTTAACCTTTGTATCGTGTTATATGGGGGTTGGGGTGTCCATCTGTGGGTAAAGTGTTTAAAAGGATGACCCAAGGGGGGACGATTCCCCGATCATTACCCGCGGATGGGCATCCCAACCCCCTCCAAGCCCTGAGAGAGGAAATAGTGGAGAGGCTGAAGAATAATCGTAGAACTGTTAGGCTAAGACTGCTACTATCTAAGGGTGAGCATAAGGACTTAATGGGTATTGGATTGACGTGTGCTAGGCTATTCAATGAGCTTAACTATGAGAAGAGGCAGGCATTCTTCAAGGGAGGGCTAACAAAAAGGAGGAACAGTGAGATAAACAGAAAATACTATTATAAGTATAATGAGACATTAGGCGTTAATGCTCAAGCAGTTATTCAGAAGAATGACGAGGCTTGGAACGTGTTCTTCAAGCAACTAGATCTGAAGAAACAAGGCAGGTTACCGCCCCACATTAGGAAGTTCTCTCCACCAGGATATTGGAAGAACAAACTCACAGGTGAGAAGGAGATACATATATTCGTTAGAAGTGATAGATACTACCTAGAGCCTGTAAACGAGGGTGAAGGCTACCTTGTTCTAGTAGATTTCGGTCTGAGGATAAGATATGCCGGCAGGATCAGGTGGGAGGGTAGGCAGGGAAGGCTTGAAATAATATATATGGCAGGTGGTTCGCACACATACCAATAGAGGTTGGTGTAGATCCACCAAAATCGAATCTAAAGGGCTATGTAAAGCCCATATACGATGCTGATGAGAGGAAAAAGAAGAAGCAGAGGATCACAAATCCGAAGAGCACTAGGCAGAGGGATCCCATAGGGGATAGGGAGGCATTCATAGACATGGGTTTGAATAACCTATTCGCTGTGGTAACTACAGATGGATCAGTAATGCTCATCAAAGGTGGAACGATCAAGTCTGAATACTATTGGTGGAAAAGAGAAATTGCTACATACCAGTCTATAAGGGATCTGCTTAGGAATGCTGGGTTTTCAACGTGGAAAGAATATCATGAGAAGTATCTTAAGGCAATGTATAAAAGGGATGAGAGGCTAAGACACCTATACATAACAGCTATTAGATTCCTAGCAGATAAACTCTATGATAGAGGAGTTAGAAAGCTATATATAGGCTATCCATACATGCTTTCACAGAACAATGGCAACGAGTATAACACGAATATATGGTGGTTTAGGAAGATAGTGTTATGGGATTGTAGATGTGTTCAGAGAGTACGGCATAAAGGTAGAGCTCGTGCCAGAGGACTACACAAGCAGAGAATGCTCGATATGTGGAAACAAACATAAGAATGGCAGAATATATAGAGGGCTATACGAATGCAAGAAGACAGGGAAGAAGATCAACGCAGATATAAACGCTGCTCTGAACATAGCTCGTAGGCTGGGCTACATGATAAGGATAGCTAGGAAGATAGAGAGCTATTTGGTAACGCACAATGGTGTTAAGCCATTAATCCCTCTCCAGAGGGCTAACACCCGAGACCCCAGCATAGAAACCCCGCCCTTCAGGGCGGGGAGGGTGTCATGGTATTGACCTTGGAAGAATATATCGTATATGTTGTAGCAGGAGTCGCATCTATACTTTTATATGTCTTTTCCAATTCGCTGTTATTTAAGCATGTTATAAGGGTGCTTGGCAAAGAATTTCTAATAATTATAAGGATATCAATAGCTCTTCTCTCGATCTCTCTTTTTCTAGCTTTCACAGCTTTTATTCATGGAGCACACGAGATCTTTGTTCTGATCTTCTCACTATTTGTAATCAGCTTTTTAGTGGTTATAATAGGTGCTAGGCATGTATTAGAAGAATATATTACAGGTATTTTTGCGTCAAAGACCTTTGATCTCAGAGTAGGTGATTATGTGGAGATTGGAGATATAAAGGGGTATATAGCTGCTCTAGACGACACCAATGTTATTATAAAGGATATTAGGAAGGGCCTTATATATGTCCCCTACACAATGTTTGCCCATACACCATTTAAAAGGGCGAAAGTTGAGGAGGGCTACGATATCAGGATCACTGTAACTCTGAATCGTCATGTAGATCTGGAGGAGCTCAGAAAGGAACTAAGTAGGATAGCATCAGATCTAGGGTTGTATAACGTTAGGCTGGATATAGAGGCTATAGAGACTTCCGGAATCACTATCTCGATAAGAGGATCTATAAAAGATCCTAGAAAGCAGGAGGAGATTAGATACACAATTTTGGATAGGCTATATCCTCTTCTCTTTTCTAAAGGATAGGTAGATTATCGAACCAGCAATACCCCATAGAACAATGATCCATATATATCTCCATTTAACCATTATATTTATAGCTAGCCCAGATAGTGTTAATGCAACAGCTACGAGAGATGTTAGGGGGATACCAAAGACCTTTGGCCCTGCAAGTCCTCCATATAGCTCTCCCCTTCTAGTTATTATCCAGAGTGCTATAGATACCATGAGATAGTTTGCTAGAGATCCTATAGCATATACTTCTAAGATAAAGCTTAGCTCTCCTGGGAGTATGAATAATATTGATATGAGAAAGGCCAGGGTTAGAGAAACATGTGGCGTTCTATATCTAGGGTGGAGGGCAACTAATGCACGGGGCACTAGTGAATCCTTAGAGAGGATATAGGCAAGCCTTGAGAAAGTTACATATCCTGCTAGAGAAGCCATCAGCATTATCACAGCTATATTAATCACTACTAAAGGGACTATGAATGTAGAAATGTATGGAGTATTAGCAGCTATGAGGAGCATCGCTAGTGAGGGATCCTGCGCTAGAGAGCTATAGCTTATTTTATCCATTAACATAGCAACAAGGAAGACGCTATATATGGTACCTATTGATGCTACAAGAAATGTAGCTCTTGGAACTTGGAGAAGAGGTTCTCTGGCCTCCCCTGCTAGCTGACCAATAGCGTCGACCCCTGTGAATCCTCTAGAGGCTATAGAGAAAGCTGCAAGAAGATCTAACGGCTCTACGCTCTCCCATCTAAAGTAAGGAGGCGATGAACCTATTCTTCCAATAACCAGGTTTACACCTATTAATAACACACCTATGACTAGGATGTCCATAATAGCTATAGACATCGCTGTTCTAGCACTCTCTCTAATCCCAAGGAGGGTTAGTATATAAAGGCATAGGGACATTATAAGGGCGGGGACTTGAAGGGGGATGTTCTGCATGCCTATAGATAATAGATATTTAGATGCATCTAGAGTTCCATAACTAATCATTATAGCCTGGTCGATCATGAGAAACCATGTTGAGAAGAAGGCAACTGATCTACCCATTGCCTGCTTAACGTATAGATAGGATCCTCCTGCCTCGGGGAATCGAGAGCCGATCTCTCCATATACAAGGGCTATAGATACCATGAGGGCTATAGCATAGAGGCTTATTAGAAAAGATTCTTTACCCCCAAACGCTAATATGAAGCCCACAGCTAGATAAAAAGTAGATTGCGAATCTGCGTGAACCAGCGAATATAGATCTAGTGTTCCAAGTTCTCTTCTCAGCCACTCCCTTCTGATCACTGTGAAGCCAGCTCTCTGAGATCTTCAGATCTGCCAACCATAACTATAGTATCTCCCTCTTGCACTATCGAGTCAGGATCCCTTATATATCTGCCTTCCCTAAGTATAAGAGCCTTTACCATATATTTATCTTCAATCTCAGACAATGGTTTTCCCAATAGCTTTGAATCTGATGTTATAGAGAGTGTTAAGAGACCTAGCGCTCCATCTATAGGAATGAACTTCGAAAATCTGAGTTTAAGTATGCTAATTAGCTCTCTGATTACATTTTTCGTAATATTTACTGGGATCATGCCTCCTTCTTGAGCCAGTATCTCTGCATCAGAACTTCTTACCATTACGACGACCATTGGTATACCTCTAGATTTCAATATCTTTCCAAGCGAGAGATTGAGTTTCTCGTCAAAAGATATTAAAAATGCTACTTCCACCTCATTAATATTCTTCTCTAGATCTTCACCTATTCCCTCTTCCTTAAGTATGTGGATATACACAGGCTTCTCAAGATATCTTTTAGCGTCCTTCTCATCATTAGTAAGTATATGGACTATATAGCCATTATTGGAAAGGATGTCTATTATATATATAGATGCTTCATCGCCACTATCTAGGATCAGAGCCCTGCGAGCTATACTCATTACTAGACTTTCCCACATTATATACAAAGTAAGCTTCTATATTAATTTTGTTTCAAAATCTATCGATATAATAGAATCTAGAATCAGCTGTTCCTCTCTATCCTTAAAGAGCAGGAGGTTCGAAGCTAAAAAGTTGTTTAAGCCTTTAGCGTTAAATCTCTAAAAGAGACCTACATTAGGAGTACAAATACATGCAAACAATGTTCCTTATGATCTTCATGGATAGATAAATAGATGTTGGGCCAGCCAAAGAATATGGATAGCTGCTTTAGAATAAGGCTAACATATTAAATTAGAGTTGAATAGACATTGGGGGAGAGGTTAGTGACTGGTTATGGAGGCTTTGATGTGGTGTCTCTACTATATAAAATTAAAAAGGAAGCCTCTGAAGAGAGGAAAAGAGATGGTAATGTGTTCTGGGTTACGGATCTTGTTAGATGCCCTCTTAAAAGGGAGTATGAGATGATCTACCCAGAGATCTCTCTTTCCTCTATCTTCTCTCCGAGCGCGATTATAGGGGATCTAATACACATAGGTATTGAGGAAGTGATTAGGAATAAAGCAGGTCTTGGAGCGGTGTTAACTGAGGTAGAGGGGTCTAAAAGAGTTATGCTTCCAGATGGAAGAGAAGTAGAGGTTAGAGGTAGATGTGATATCATTCTAGAGATTGGAGGAGATAGGATAGGGGTTGAAATAAAAAGTGCTAGAAGCGATGCAAAGATCCCTCTTGAGCATCATATAGACCAGGTGAGACTCTATAACTGGCTTTTCAATCTTAGAAAATCGTACTTAGTATATATAACCCATGAAAGAATAACACAATATCCTGTGGAGCAGAGAGCCACGGATGATGAGGTAGTCACGAGAATAACTTCTAGATCCTATCCTAGATATATATGGGAGTGTAGATATTGTAGCTATGCTGTATTATGTCCATATAAAAAATATTGATCTAGATCAAATCATGCTACTCCTTTAACCTTTTCCTCCTCTAGTCTCGCTTTATAATATTTCTCTAGCTCCTCATCACTCATATTTCTATATGGCTCATCTAACACCTCTCTAGCCTCTTTATTCTTGAGGAAATAGTATGTGGCATATGAACATATGGGCACAACCTTTAAACCCCTATTCCTGGCTATCTCTAAAGCTTTCTCAATTAGCTTCTTAGCAACACCTTTACCCCTATGCTGTGGAGGCGTATATGTTGATATCAAATACATCTTCCCCTGTTCAACCCTATATGTTAAATATGCCTTTGAACCATCATTAAATTTGATATAGAAAACCTCAGATGTGTATTTAACCTCTAACTCTTCTCCCATGTGCCTATACCCCTCACTATATGATCTCTCAGAGGCTTATAGGTTTATCTAGGATCTTTTCCTATAATAGGTAGTGGATTTATAGACCTTAGCATTTAGAGTGTAGAAGAATAATAAGATTATTCTATTGGTTAGTAAAATCGTTAAGGATGTTTGATCTCAAGATGCTTCCAAACCTACGATTTCCCTGATCTGAAGGATGAATGTTTCTAGCTATAAGAGGGTTCTCCACATATATAAGGGATTTAGATCATATAATATTCGCTGATGGAGAATGTCTGGAGAAGTAGTTGTGATCGCTTTAGGAGGAAATGCCATACTCCGAAGAAATGATAGAGGTGATGTTGATGAGATGTGGAGAAACGTATATATAGCTGCCAAGCCCATAGTTCAGCTATATTCTGAGGGATATAGATTAGTCGTGACACATGGAAATGGTCCCCAGGTGGGCGCTATTCTTGAATGGTTTGAGTGCGCTAAGAATAAAATCCCACCTTTAACTATGGATATAGCTGACGCGATGACTCAGGGATGGATAGGATATATGCTCCAGCAGGCGATAGGAAATATAATGATTGAGAAGGGGCTTCCCAGGAAAGTTGTTACTATTGTGAACCAAGTTCTTGTTAAAGGTGATTTGGAAAAACCTGAAAAGCTTGTTGGGCCTTACTATAGCTATGAGGATGCTATGAGTATTTCTAAAGAAAAGGGATGGATCTTCAAGCAAGATCCCAGAGGAGGTTGGAGGAGAGCTGTACCCTCGCCAGAGCCTATAGAAAACCTAGAGATAGAAGCCATAGTATCGCTTCTCGAGAAAGGCTATATAGTGATAGCATCCGGAGGCGGAGGTATACCTGTAATAAATAGCGGAGGGGATATTGTGAGGGGCGTTGAAGCGGTGGTAGACAAGGACTTAGCATCGGCTTTGCTTGCCCTCAGGATCGGGGCCTCTAAGCTGGTTATATTAACAGACGTGGATTATGTATACATGAATTATGGAGGGCCTGCTGCAAAACCAATAAAAAGAATGAAGGCCAGTGAGGCTCTCGACATGGTTGAAAGAGGCTTATTCCCTTCAGGCTCTATGGCTCCTAAAGTTAAGGCAGCAGCGATATTTGCGAAATCTTCTGGAAAGAATAGCCATATAGGCAATCTAGACAGAGCACTTGACGTTTTTCAAGGATCATCAGGCACGGTAATAGAGCCTTAAGCTTTATGTCTTATCAACTGTATTTAATATTATAGCGATATACTCAGAATTTTACAGCTACAACTGAAAGTCTTGCCTCTTAGGGGCGATGCTTTCAGTTATAAGATTCCTCATACCCTATTTTCCGTCCAGCTTTATATGTGATCTGGAACCATGTATCAATACCATTAATACATGGATCATAACCCGTAGGCTGAAATATATGCAGAGATAGAAAGGCAACTTGAATTCCAATAGGCTCTAGATCTTTGCTAGCTCCTCAACCGACCTCTTGGCGGTTTCGATCCCCTTGAGATACCATGCTATGGATGCAATTAACCCTATGGCCCATATCACTGATGCCAGTAAAAGGAATAGATAAGCTGATATATAGGTTTCATAAACAATAACTGCTATTATAGATAGATTTGTTATCAGCGTTATAAAGCCTATTGTAGATGCTCTAACTCCTGTTGGGAATAGCTCACTCTCTAGAGCGCTTAAAGAGGCCCAAGCCCATTCTGAGAATATCATGTTTATGAAGACGACTATGAGGAACACACCTAGTGACGCAATACCATGGATAGCTGTAAGGGCTGCTGCAGATAGAGTCCCACCTAGGTAAGATAGAAATGTCGAGATCTTTCTACTTTTATCCATAAGAGGTATTAGTAGAAAGGCTCCCAGAGACGCTCCTATATTAGCTATAGCTATGTTTAAAGGTGCCGCATCGATTCCATAGGCGAATCCAGATGCGTAGGGGGCGTAATATGCTACCATGCTATATGTTGTATATTGCGATGCCGTTATAGCTACCAATACAGAGAGCCTAAAACGATATCTAGAAATAGCTTCCCTTAAACCAACTCCTCTAAAAGGTTCCATAGCCTTCTCCAGGCTCTTACCAGAGATACGAGGATCTATTTTGCTGCCAACAACACGTTTAATAACTTCTATAGCCTCGTCATATCTCCTATGCTGGACAAGCCACCTGGGTGATTCGGGTAGGTGTAGCCTGGCTATCGCTATTATCGCTGCTAATATTGCTGATGTAAATATCACAGAGTTGATCTGGATATTTATATCCTCATATATGGATCTATAGTAAAGTGAGAGACCCGCAATCAACGCTGCACCAACATTCCACATGTTAGCTGAAAGCATTATAGCCTTTCCCCTATGCCTTGCTGGCGATAGCTCCGCTATAGCTGAATATGCAGCCCCGATCTCCCCTCCAATGCCAAAATTAATAGCCGACGTTAGGATCAACAGCTCTGGAAAGCTATTGTGGAAAGGCACTAATAAAAATGCGGCAATCGTATAGATTGTTATAGCTATTATAAGCATGATCCTCCTACCATAGAGATCAGCAAATCTGCCTAGAAGGAGACCACCTAATGCAAAGAACGCAATATTAACAGCAAATATAGATGTGGCCATCTCAGGTTCTACTAGATACATTATGGCTGGCACTATCGTAAAGAGAACACCATCCAGAAAAAATGTAAGAGATACTATAGTAAATAACTTCCAATGTTCACGGGTCCAAGGGGCACTATCGAGAACTTCCCAAGGCGAGCCCATGCTCTCCCTAGCATCATATCCTTATAGCCAATATATAAGCCTATCTATAGATATATAATTAATGTAGAGTGAAGGAACCAGCTGCCTTTAAAGCATATGAAGCAAAAATAGATTTACAACTGAAAGCCTCCCTTTTAAGGCGTGGATGGCTAAGGCTTATAAGCTTTTGTTCTCCATATCTTTGGGGTCTTGACAGGCTACCCTTTAGCGGTTACAATATAGCGATGACCACTCTACTCTACGCCCGCCAAAGCCCCAAGCGTGATACCTTGAAGAGGACGGTGGTGGTGAGGCTGTTGCCAAGAAGAGGACGAGGCTAGGCTGAGAGCTCTGTGTAGCCTCTCCTCCAAGCTCTGGAACGAGATCAACTACATTAGGAGGAGAATGTTCTTCAAAGAAAAGAAGGTAGATCTTAGGCAAATATATAAGGAGTTCTATGAGAAGTACAAAACCCTAATAGGTTCTGCAGCTGCGCAGCAAGTTCTGAATAAGAACGATGAGGTTTGGAAAGGCTTCTTCTCATCTTTGAAGACTAAGAGAGGGGTAGGCTACTTCTATTCATAACGAGGATCAGCCCACCTAGGTATAGGAAGAGGGGGAGGGCTAGAACTCTTTAGACTGTGCTTAGAAACGACCAGTAAGGGTTGAGAGTGAATATATAGTTATTAAGGCCTGGGGGCTATCGGATCTATTAGGGCTAGATATCCAGGTAAGATACATATAGCTGGTAGGCAGGGAAGGGCTGAGATAGGCTATGATAGTGATGATGAGAAGTGGTATATATACATATCCTATCCTACGAGGTTGAGAGAAAGATAATAAGGGGCAATAGCTTTAGAATCCCTCTTAAACCAATAGGAGATAGAGAGGCCGACATAAATGTGGGGATCAACAATCTCTTAGCTGTATGTGTTGAGGACGAATCTGCATTATTGGTGAATGGAAGGCCTTTAAAATCCATAAGCTTCTACTGGAGGAACAAGATCTCGAGTATCAGGCTATGTTAAGCAAATACGGCTTAAAATCTTCTAAGAGTCTTAAGAGGATGTTTAAGAGGTGGAGGAGGCAGATCAGATGCTACATAGACTGGGCTGTTAGAAATACAGTAGAATGGCTGTATCAAAGAGGTGTTAGAAGAATATTAATTGGATATCCAAAGTATGTTTCTCAGGAGCCTTGCAAGGGCTCCAAGATAAACTTCGAGATTGCTCATATATGGAACTACGGTCACCTATTGAGGAGATTGAAGGAGATTGCAGAGGAATATGGAATAGAGGTTGAATATATTGATAAGGAGAACACATCAAAACATGTCTAATATGCAGGGCAATAGAGAATCACAGGAGGATAGCCATGGGATTGCTGAAATACTATAAACACAACAAAGCATTCAACACAGATCTCTTAGGAGCATATAATATGCTCTCAAAGAGAAAAGCCATAGCCCCGAGCCCCGTACTATGCGGGGTAGGGGTAACACGCCTAAGACCGGGCGCAGGGCTAAACCGGGCTGAAGCCCGGAATGTAGCCCAAACTACCCCGCTATAAGGGCAGGGGAATCCTCGCCCTTTAGGGTGTGGAGGAAGTCAGATCTATATCTAGATGATCCTATAATGTCTCTTATTTTCAGGAAGAGATCTTGCAACACAAAGTCTCGATCTTCGGGGAGCGGGATAACTCGATCTCGACACTAATACCGAAGCATTCTTAAAGATCAGCGAGGTCTTTCTAGCAGTATTGTGGAAATAATATCTGCTGCATATATCTATTCCGGGAGCGTAGATAAGATGGTAATGGAGTATGAGGCAAAGTTCAGAGTAAAGGATCATGAGAGCATAGAGAGGGCTTTGAAGTCCTTAGGAGCTGTTTATGAGGAGGAGGTTTTTGAAGAAGACCACTATATAGATCTATATCCATGTATAAAGTTGAGGGAGAGAGATGAGGCATTGAGGGTGAGGATCTCTGAGGGTAGCAGGAGTAGAAGGGGCGAGATCACATATAAAGGACCTAAGATCAGGAGGGATCTCAAGGTGAGAGACGAAATAACGGTCGACGTGAGCAACCCAAGAGATCTGATTGAGATCTTTAGGAGACTTGGCTTCAAAAGCCATGTTATAAGGAAGAAGAGGAAGATCTATAGGCTTGGCATCTACAGAATATTCCTAGATGATGTAGAGGCTATAGGGAAGTTTGTAGAAATAGAGGTTGATGGTGTGGACTCTCCGGAGGAGTTTCTGGAGAAAATAAGAAGGCTTAAGAATATGATAGGGATATCTGGGGATCAGGTGGTTAAGTCCTATCTTGAGCTATGGCTTGAGGGGAGGGAGGGTGGTAAGGAAGCCTAGCGGATACATAACTATAACCACGGACTATGGGCTTAAAGATCCGTATGTTGGTATTCTTAAAGGCGTAATTAAGAGCATAGCGCCCTCGGCACATATAATAGATCTTGTGCATGAGGTAGAACCCTTCGACATAGCTGGTGCATCCTATATTATAGCCTCATCATATAAGGAGTTCCCAGAGGGCACTATCCATCTAGTCATTGTAGACCCCGGCGTCGGCTCGTCTAGAAGACCCATAGCGATAGTGACTAGGAGATACTATTTTGTAGGCCCTGACAATGGTGTTCTCATTCCAGCAGCTGAGCGGGACGGCATAGAAATGGTGATCAATCTAGACAATCCGGAGTATCATAGAAAGCCTGTAGCACATACATTCCACGGGAGAGATATATTTGCGCCAGCTGCAGCATATATAGCGAGCGGCGTATCGCCCGAGAAACTTGGAACACCTGTAAAGCCTGAGGAGCTTGTGAGACCTCCAATCGAGTTTATATGTGTCAAGTCGAGAAGATCCGTGAGGACTAAGATCATACATATAGATAGATTTGGCAACGCTGTGACAAGCTGTACCCACGAGGAATTCGAGACAGGAGCTGAGATAAATATAGGGGCTAGGGTTATGATAAGGGCTAGACATGGGGAGAGCTATAAAGCTATCTATAAGGAGAGCTTCAGCCTTGTAAGACCCGGCGAGATGGTGGTTTATAGAGGGAGTCTTGGATATATAGAGATAGGGATCTACATGGGCTCTCTATCGAGATCCACAGGCCTTAAGAGAGGAGACGAGATCTTAATAGAGGTGATCGAGTAGTGGATAGCAATACCAAATATAAGAGAGCGGTCTTCCCAGGAAGGTTCCAACCATTTCACATGGGGCATCTAGAGGTTGTGAAATGGGCCCTCGAAAGGGTTGAGGAGCTGATAATAGTGATAGGAACAGCGCAGGAGAGCCATACAGTGGTGAATCCCTTCACAGCTGGCGAGAGAATGCATATGATAAGGGAGGCGCTAAAATGGGGAAAAATAGATCTGGGTAGAATATATATTATACCGGTTCCAGATATACTCATGAACTCTGTGTGGCCCCACTATCTGAAGCTCTTCACACCGCCATTTGAGGCATCTGTCTCGAGAAACCCCCTTGTGATCAGGCTATTTAAGGAGGCCGGCTTTGAAGTGCTGATACCTCCGGCTTTTGGAAGAGAGATATATAGCTCTACAAGGATAAGGAAGATGATGATGAGCGGTGATGAGAAGTGGAGAGAACTTGTACCCCCTGTTGTCGCGGAGATAATAGATTCAATAGATGGGGTTTCCAGGATTAGAAGCCTCCTAGGAGGGGACTGAATTGATAGTTATAGATGGGAGTTTTGGCGAGGGCGGGGGCCAGATACTTAGATACACATTAGCCCTTGCATCAGTGCTAGGTAAGCCTGTAAGGATTGTTAATATAAGGGCTAAGAGAGAGAACCCAGGGCTCCAAAGGCAGCATCTAACGGTTGTAAAGGCATTAGCCGAAATCACCGGAGCCAGGGTTAAAGGCGCTACTCTAGGATCCACGGAGGTGGAGTTCGAGCCTAAGAGGATATCAGGGGGATCTTATTTCTTCGATATAGGGAGTGCTGGCTCAATAACACTTGTTTTACAGAGCCTTCTCCTCGTAGCAGCGTTCTCTGAGAAACCTGTGGAGTTGAGACTTAGAGGAGGCACTGATGTGCCTTGGAGCCCCACATATGACTACTTCAAGAATGTCTTCCTATACCACCTATCCAGAGTAGGTTATGAGGTTGAGCTGGAGCTGATCAGAAGGGGCCACTACCCCAGAGGCGGGGGTGAGGTGATAGCTAGGATAAGAGATCCTCCTAGAGGATTTAAACCATTAAACCTCAGCGAGAGGGGAGGAATAATAGCTGTTAGAGGTATTAGCCATGCCGTAAGACTTCCTAGACATGTAGCTGAGAGGCAGGCTAAAGCTGCTAAAGAAAAGCTCGCTAGTATGGGAGTGAATGTTCCCATAGAGATAGAGATAGAGAGCTATCCACCAGATAGAGATCCACATATAGGCCAGGGATCTGGTATAGCCTTGTGGGCCGAGGCGAGCAACACAAGGATGGGAGCAGATAGTATAGGGGCGAGGGATAAAAGGGCGGAGGACGTTGGGATTGAGGCTGCCTCTAGACTAGCAAACGATATATTGACAGGAGCTTCTCTAGATACTCATATGTCTGACATGATAATCCCCTACTTACTACTCTCTGACGGCCCCAGCGAGGTTACATGTGCTTCACTAACGCTCCACGCATATACAATGATCGAGATCTCGAAGAAGATAGTAGAGGATGTGATAATAGAATACGATGGAAGCCTAAACAAGCCTTTCAGGCTAAAGGTATTTCCTATCAAGCATGGCTAGTCTCCCGTGGCTTGCTGAGATAGAAACTCTTTAACTTCTTCTATATAAAATATTCTATGGGGCCCGTGGTCTAGCTTGGTAGGATGCGGGACACCATAGAGCCCGACTCGGGACCCATGCGGGATCTCCCGTGGTCCGGGGTTCAAATCCCCGCGGGCCCACCAGGAGCTCTTTAAACTAATCTCCTTAGGATAGCAAGAGGTTAGCACCTAGACTGTCTCCTAGCTTCTTTCAGGGCTAGGTTAGGAGATAGCTTATATTTTTCCACCTCAAGCTATATACCTGGGCATGTGGTTTTCCATGAAGCTGGTGCTCAAGATCAGCGGTAAGCTTGTAAATCCAGAGGATCCTGGATATATTTTAAAACTTGCAGATGTTGTTAGAGAGCTCGTTAGAGAGGGTCATAGAGTAGCTGTAGTAATTGGTGGAGGGGGTATTGCTAGGAAGTATATAGATGCATGCAGATCTCTTGGTGGTAGTGAGGGTATATGTGATCTCATGGGTATAGAGGCTTCAAGGTTAAACGCCCTTCTCTTCACAATAGCCCTCGGCGATCTAGTATATAGGAGGGTTGTTAGGAATATAGATGAGATGCTAGAAGCCTGGAGCACAGGGCTTGTAGTTGCCGCGGGAGGATTCCAACCTGGCCAATCAACGGTAGCCGTCTCTGCTATTATAGCTGAGATGATATCAGCTGATCTCCTGATCTATGCAACTGTTGTTAGCGGGATATATGATAGAGATCCAACATTAGATCCCAACGCAAAACTCCTTAAAAGGGTATCCGTTGAGGAGCTTAGAAGAATACTATCTAGGCAGAGTGTTTCAGCGGGTAGATACGAACTAATAGATCCGCTGGCGCTTTCTATAATAGAGAGAAGCAGGATCAGAGTAGCCGTAATAGATGGGAGAGACCCCACAACTATTATCCAAGCTGTAAGGGGAGAGGATATTGGAACCCTCGTGGTTCACGAGTGATCAGATCAGGTTCAAAAAGAATATATCATTAGATCCCATTATATAGGAGACTAGAGGATCTTCAGGGCTTCGAAGTCTATTTTATCTAGATCCGAATATATATTATTTACAAGCCCACTAACCATCCACTCAGGGAGATCTTGGAAGGGCTCTACTATATAGTCATAAGTCATGAGCTTAACAGCTTCATATACAGATAATCCCCTAGATCTTAGGTATGTCATGACATCAACATCTAGTATCGCCTGCGAAGCAGCATGTCTGGCTTCAACTACATCACCACATCTAACCTCAAGCATTGGTAGAGTTACAGCTAGAGCTCCTCTACCTATTGTGAGAGTCGATGCTTCAACATTTGTTCCAGATCCGAATGACTCCTCCTCTTGTATAGCGAATGCCTGTACAACTGTTTTAGCAGAGTCCGCAGCAATCCCCCTCACATTAAGCACAGCCCTAGAATCTCTCCCCCTGACAACAGCATTCTCTATATAGTGGATCCTATTCTCTCCTGTCCCAAGAGCAGCTCCGAATGCCGTGTGCCTAGCGCCCCTCCCCTCTACTATAGCCCTCTGCTGTATCCTAGTCATATTACCAGCTATTGCAGAGAATCCTGAGATCACCTCGGAGCCTTCTAGTAAAAGATAATGTGAGGCCTGGAAACTCGGAGCCCTAGAGGAGTTCCTGGATATATTGGAAATCTCAAGTCTAGCCCCCGGCATTAGGAGTATCTCCTCAATGAATGTTCTCAGAGCATCTTCAGCCGGATCCACAGTTACCTGGAGTTTTGATGAGACGCCCTCGCCAATTACGACTACTATGTGCTGAGAGAGATGACCATGAGAAGATCCACCAGATACTCTGATCCTTAGAGGCTCCTCAACATCCTTATCGATATATATCACAGCCCCGGCTGAGAACCCTGCTATATGAAGAGCATATGCCTTGGAATCCTCTATCCTCACAAGCTTAAACAGAGGTATATCTAGATCTAGAGCTTCTAGATCCTCTCTATGAATAGCTATAACCTTAACACCAGCTCTCCCTCTAGCTATCTCAACGCATCCGCCCTTGATAACTATATCAACGTTAGCTTCAGATGTAACCCCTGGCTCACATGGATATTTAGCCTCTGCCGGACTGTACTTATCAAACACACTCCAATCTGTATAATATCTAATTGTTGGTGAATCCGCTACATATTGATATGGTATCTCTCTATAGAGCTTAGATGCCTTAGCCAAAACCTCTCTATGTTCTCCTGCCAATCTATTCCCCTGCTATCCTACAGAGCCTATCTTGGAAAACTCAAGATCTAATGCTGCCTTCACCAGCGCAGCCTGCTCGAACGGTAATCTCGCTAATACATCACTTAGGAACCCACCTATTATGAGGCTGAGAGCCTCGTTCTCCTTGAAGCCCCTACTCCTCAGATAGAACATAAGCTGATCACTCAGCTTACCCACGCTAGCCTCGTGACCTATAATGGCTGTTGGCTCGTCATTCTGTATATGTGGGTATGTATATGTTTTGCTCTTCTCGTCTAGGAGGAGGGAGTCGCATGATGTATAGCTCTTGGAGTTCTTAGCCCCCTTCATGATCCTCACCAATCCCCTATAGATGTTGATCCCACCTGTCATAGAGATGCTCTTAGAAACAATCCTACTCCTTGTATTAGGTGCAAGGTGGTAGGCCTTCGAGCCTCCATCTTTTATATGCCCATCCCTAGCAAATGTTATCACATAGCTCTCCATAGACGCCCCCTCGCCTTTTAGAATTGCTGATGGATATACAGCGCTCACCCTGGCCCCTATAGATCCTTCTATCCACTCAACATAGCCATTCCTCTCAACTATAGCTCTCTTGTTGTTGAAGTTTATAACCTGGGAGGACCAATTCTGTAGAGTCGTGAAGTGCAGCTTAGCACCCTCATGCACATATATCTCCACCATCCCATCGTGGAAGCTCAGCCTACTAAGTCTCGGAGCAGCACACCCCTCTATCACATGTGCATAGCTATCCCTATCAGCTATTATCAAGCTGTGCTCGAAGTTACCCTCACCTGCCTTCCCTATTAGGAAGAAAGCCTCTATAGGATACTCGATTTTAACGCCTGGAGGTATGTATACGAAGAGGCCTCCACTCCACAGAGCCCCATGAAGAGCTGCGAACTTATGCTCCGGTGGGAAGATTCTCATGAAGTACTTCTTAACAAGATCCGGATACTTCTGAACAGCTGTGTCCATATCAGTTACTATAGCACCTTTCTTTGTTACATACTCCTTAACCCTGAGAAAAACTGTCTCGGAATCTAGCTGAGCATTTAAACCTGCTAGGAACTTTATCTCAGCCTGCTTTATCCCGAGCCTCTCATAGGCCTCAACAATTTCCTTAGGAAGCTCATCCCAAGTAGACGCCTTTGGAACATCTGGCTTTATATAGTGGCTAAGCTCATCTAGATCAAGCTCATCAATGCCTGGAAGCCATTTAGGGGTTGGTTGTTTCTCGAAGAGCTCTAGATTCCTTAGCCTCCATAGTCTCATCCATTCAGGCTCCTTCTTGATCCTCGAGATCTCTTCAACAAGATCCCTAGAGATCCTTCCTTTTAGTACCAGCTCCGCACCGCCAACCTCTATATGTCCTAGAGCCTCCTCCGCAGGATCCCTATAAAATGATCTCAGAAGATGCTCCTTTACACCCATATTTACAACACCTCTAACCTGTATATATCGCCTAGGAAGCTTATAACCTCACCCCTCCTGCGGGGCATATTTGGATCTTATATATTCATATCCCTTTTCATCTATAAGCTTTACTATCTCCTGACCACCTGTAAGTACTATCCTACCATCTATCATGACATGAACGTAATCTGGACTAAAGTCTCTGAAAAGCCTTGCAACATGTGTTATCACAAGAACCCCTGCGCCTCTCTGCTTCAACTCCTTAACAATATTCCCAATAGCTATTAACCCCTCAACATCCATCCCGCTGTCAGGTTCATCTAATATGGGATATTTTGGGTTCGAGAGGTATAGCTGGACTATTTCTGATCTCTTCATCTCACCACCTGAAAAGCCTTTATTAAGATATCTATCCAGAAGTTCCTGCTGTAGATTAACCCTCTTCATAACCTCTATTGCCTTTGCGAAAGGTACGCCTCTCATCTTTGCTATATGTATTAAGAGATTCCTAGTCTTAACCATAGTCTCTGGTGGAGTCTGGAAGGCCAAGAATATCCCTCTTTTAGCCCTCTCCTCTGGTGGGAGACCTGTTATATCTTCTCCATCAACCAATATACTTCCCTCGAGAAGCTCGTACTTAGGATGCCCCATGACGAGGTATGCCAGGCTGCTCTTCCCGCTCCCATTAGGCCCCATGAGGGCGTGGATCTCTCCTGGCTTTATCTCTAGCGTTACCCCTCTAAGCACGATCTTACCCTCGATAGAAGCCCTAACATTCTTTATGACTAATCCCTCAGATCCCATTGTTACAAATCCTCCTATCTGTATATATGAAACTCTAAACGGAATATAAGCTTGTCGATCTTTAAGCCAGCTACTTGTCAACAGCCGGAAGTATGTGAAGGCTTATAAGGAGCCCTAATACTCCTAATACATTAGGTGATCTATACATACTTCTTTAAAATGGATCTTTATAATAATTTTTGTAATATTTTGTTAAGGCACATCGCGACTATTCATAGCGAGCCTCTACTTAGAGCTTAGAGCTTTTTCCATTACGCAGAGACCAGTTCCTACGGCAACTATATCTGCTATCGATCCGGGATTGATTCTACTCTCTCTTAGCTCCCTATCTAAAATTTCTAAGTATTTTAGCCATAGCTTCGAGTCGCTACTGATAATTGTTGATGCTTTTCTAAAGATATTCATAACGTCTAATGCAACCTTATAGCCCTTCTCTCTAGCTATAACTGTGTCTACAGCTGAACTTCCAATGCTTATGAACGCGATGGAGATCTTCTCGTATAGCTTCCAGGGATAGTCCTCGCAGATAATTTTATATGAGAGATATGCTCTTTGATAGCCATCCCAGATCTCGTTCAACAAGAGATCATGCCTTCTAAAAGTCTCTACAAAGTCCCAGAATGTAGCTCTAGTTCTATCTGCATTATATATGTCAGGGCCTACACCTATATATTTTAACACGTATGTGGGTGAAGCTTCCAATATAGCTTTGGATATCCATCTAAAATCCTCAGGGGAACCACATGATCTGGCTACATCATACGATAGATTCAATATCTCCTCAGCCTCTACACCTCCAGCACTTCCTAATTCTCTGATCAGAAGCCCCATAGCAACCGCTATCGGGGTTACTAATATGGTGTAACCTAAATGTGTGTTCCTACCTCCCTGCAGCATCGATGATGTAGTATATAGCTTGTAGATCTTCTCCCCTATACCCTCCTTAGGACATGGAGCATTACTATATACAATATCTCTTATGAGCTTCTCAAGCTCTATCGCCATTGATGCCGAGGTGGCTATGAAGAACCAGTGGGTAAGGTTCTTGGCATCCCCTATAGGTGAGACATTGCCTGGCTTGGGATAGGAGGATGCCTCTATAGCTAGTCCTGAGGCTAAAGAGGCAGCAGCTATCTCTATGGCATCATCTATTGATGAGCACAACAGTCCTCACATTCAGATCTTTTATAATATCTCTCCACTCATTCCCAACTGCCACTAGGGAGAAGATCCCGGCAACCTCTGCTTTAGCCTGTTTAACAATATTTATTAGAGCCTTTAATGTCCTCCCACTTCTCAGGAGATCATCTACAATTAAAACCCTAGATCCCTTTTTAAGGCTCTCCCTAGGGACATATAAAGTTACCAGGCTTGGAGGATCCCTCGAGAGATATGTCTCCTCATAGAACTCGCTGAACCCCAGCTCCTTCCTCCTCTTAGCAACAACAAGATCTAGATCCAGCATCGATGCTATAGCAAGCCCGACAGGTATTCCATCGACCTCTGTTGTTAGCGCTACATCTAGCTGTTGATCCTTGAAGTAGTAGTAAGCCTCTATAGAGGCCAGCCAGAGGATGTCAGTACTATATACGAGGCTATACATGTTAACAACATCGCCATCAACTAGCTTGAGTCTCTTAGTTATAACTCTTCTGAGAACCCCCTTCTCGATGAGCGTTCTAAGTATCTCTGAGGCCCTCTCTTTAGTAGGCCTTACAACTCCCGCTATATATCTCCATAGCACAGGGGCAGATATTCCCAACACCTCCTGTAGATCGCTATACTTTAGATTCTTCTTTACCAGCTTCAAAGCTGTAATACATATATACCGTTCATCCTTAACAATCATAATGCTGCATCCATAATAAAAACTATGTTCTGGAAATATATATTTTTACATAGACATGATAAATCAATAGCCAAACATCGTGGATCCACGCTTATTATCCTAAAAAACAATATCTACCTTATGGCACACCAGTGGTGAGCTGTAATGTCTCTGCTAAGAGCTCTTCCCCACGCAACAGCAAAGATCTATAAGATCCTAGAGATGAAAAGCCAGCTAGGAGAAGAGGAGGTTGATCAACTATGGCTATAGTCGGCCCAGAGCTTCTTGAAAAGAATATCACTGCTAGCCCCCTCCTCACAAAAGCTGTAAAGGTTTTAGAGAACGATGAAGAGATTCAAGAACTGCTTAAGATGAGCAATGTAATGGCTGTATCTAGGCTGAGATATAATGACCATGGCAAGACACATGCGATAATAGTATCTGGGGCGGCTTTAGAAATAGCCAACATATTATTCAAAGCAGGGCTCGTACCAGCTGGAGTGAGGGATAAGACGCTATATAATCTTGAAGAGGCCAAGCTAGTAATACTCCTCGGCGCATATCTCCACGACATAGGCAATGCTGTTCACAGAGCTGATCACGAGCTTATAGGAGCAATACTAGCTAAAGATATACTCGACAGGATCCTCCCCGAGATATTGGGTGAAAAGGGGAGGAGAATCATAGCTATTAGGCAGGAGATAATGCACATAATATATGCCACAGAATATGATAGAAGGTGCCTAACCATAGAGGCGGGGATCGTTAAAATAGCCGATGGGACAGACATGTCGCAGGGCAGGGCTAGGGTTCCATACAAACTGGGAAAGATGGATATGCATGCTATGTCGGCTCTCTCTATAACATCTGTAGAGCTCTCGGAAGGGGTTGAGAGGCCTTTAAAGATAACTATAAACATGAATGACTACGCAGGGCTCTTCCAAGTAGAGCAAGTGTTGATGCCGAAGATCCTCACAAGTTCTCTTGAAAACCATGTAGAGGTATGGATCAAGGTTAGAGATAAGAGTAGCATCTATTATCCAAGCAACCATTAACAGTAGATAATCTATTCCGATATTCCGAGACTAGCTATTATAGAATTAAAGTTAGGGTCTGCTTCCCAGAGCAACAGGCTAAGCATATTTATATCTCTATATACCTGGTAGTAGCTCTCTAAGCTTTTTATATCCTCCTCTGAGGCTATATACCTCAAATCCCCGATCTCTTAGGCATCGTGCTAATGCCTCGCTTGCCTCGCCTAGCTCACACACCAGGATTATCTTCTCTCTTCTTCTAAGCATCTCCTCAAGGTCATCTAGACCTCTTATAAATCCCAAGCCTTTCCTCCGAGTTATATCTACTACCACATATCCCTCGGGAATGGTATCTATTGTAACCTCTTGGTATGCTTTCATAAACGATCTGACCTTTTCCTCCCAACCATCTTCATACCTGATTTCTATAGCGTTTTTAGCTACATCCTCAAATAGTCTCTTATCTATTTTGGAGAACTCACCTACCAGTTCATCAGCATCTACATAGACAGGGTTAGGACTCCCTATGAAGCAGCTCTCAACAACCTTAGAGCTTAGCTCATAGAGTCCTAGATCCATTGATAGCTTCATTATCTCGACCTTATCAAACCCTATTAACGGTCTCAGAATCAGGGCGTCTATCCCCTTCTGAGAAGCATAAAGCGCGCTAAGCCTCTGGGAAGAAGCTTCCCACACAGCCTCACCTGTTACCAGGGCCTCTGCGCTAATCTCCCTCATAATTATCTCGCCCACAATATACATAGCCCTTCTAAGTGCTGGCTGCCACAGCTTCCTCTTAACCTTAGATCTTATTTCAGAGACTATATTGGAGAAGTCAACCAACAGCACTCTGGGTTCGTAACCTAACGACCACCTCCTCATGAGGGTCTCCCCCACCTTAAGGGCTCTAACAGTATTTTCTAGAGAGCCCATGATGTAGTGAAGGAGATCTGATGGAGAACCCCTCTTCATAGCCATCCAAGTTGCTACAGGGGAGTCAAAGCCCCCGGAAAATAGAGAGAGAATCTTTTCCGAAGATCCCAGCGGCAAGCCACCATATCCTTTTCGAGAGAGGAGCGATGTAGATATGTATGCTGAACCTCCCCTTATCTCCACATATACCTCTATATCTGGATTCTCGAGATCCACTCCGCTTGAGCATTCGAGAAGAGCGCCTCCAATGATCCTAGCAGCATCTAAAGAGGTATAGCCTATAACGCCGGATCTCCTCGCTCTGACAGCAAATTTCTTACCATTTAGAGAACCACATAGGAGATCTCTGATCCTCTTCGCAAGCTCGTTAAGATCCCTGGAATCCTCTACAAAAACCTCTAGAACCTCTACAACACCGAAAAATCTTGAAAGTACATCTGAAATCTCATTCTTAGCCTCTATATAGATCCTTCCACCATCTATCCTCCTAATATCGATTACATCTTGTGACAACACTTTAGATATATTTCTAACTAAAATTTGCTCCAGAACCCCTCTCATTTTGCCCTTTAGAGCTATCTCGCCAGAGAGTCTTAGAAGATATCTATACAAAAGACACACCCTCTACATCTACACTAAGCTCTCCAACATTTTAATGTGTATAGACCTTGATAAGGTATTACTATCACTATAGAATGCTTTATAACTGAAAGTGTTGTTTCCCCGGAACTAATAGGGAGCAGATAAGATCGGCGCATTAAGTAATGGTATATAAAATGCTCGGGGTTTGTAGATCTCTAGATACTGCTATTTTACATATTTCATGAGTGTTTGGCTAGTATTACTAATTTTAAGGCTCATCGAGTCTATATAGATGTATCCTCGATCTATTAGGGCTTCTCTTGCCCTTCTTGTTATGCCGTTCGAGACTAGCACCCCTATGATCCTTCTTGTAACATCCGGAGATCTGCTCTGCATAGATTCTAGATACTTTACATATCGATCTAGCTGATTCACGGCACTTATTCCTGCCTTCTCATTCTTCACTTCAACTACATAGATATTGCCAGGGTCATCTCTTAATATAAGATCTATTTTGCCGCTCGGTGTCTCAACCTCTCTTCCTACGACTTTTGCGCTAGGTGATATAACACTTGGATTCATATAGATTATTTCCACTAGATCCTTCTCTGTACCGTGGATCTCCAAGCCCTTTGTTGAAAGCCTACACCAGATCGCTGTTAAGATCCTTTTAAATCTTATCGAAACGATCTCATGACCATATTTTCTGCTTCTACATCTAATCTCTAGAAAGCCCTTATCAGCATCTGATATGCAGAGAGACCCGGGGGGCTGCCAGTTAAGGGGATCCCTATCTTTTCCTTCATGTACTAAGAGCGAGCCGTCAGGCTTATATATAACGATCCTTGTGCCCGGAGGGGCTTTTGAAGAAGCCCTACCTTGGTAGTGGATCTCGCACTCCCCTATAATTATAGCTGTATATATCTTGGAATTTTTGTGAAAGAGATCCGATATCCTATGAATGTCTATGTTTGAAGACCCCAGCACTATGATTTCTTCTCCTTCTGTAGGGACCATATAGCATCCCTAGCAGCTGCCAATATGTCATTTATATTTCTTTTAACTAGTGTTGCTGATGCAGCCTCCTTATGCCCTCCATACTTTCCCCCACCCAGTGTCTCTACAAGTGTTTTACAGTAATGAAGAGCTCTTCCTTTGGAGGATCTCACAGTCACAACTATCTTAGTCTCCTCGTCCCTAATCATTACTATGTCCTTCTTTAACTTCTTACTAAGCTCAGTTGAGGCTATTCCGAAGAGACCTGCGAAAAGCCTGGATTCTGAGGGGTGCATATATGAGATTAGCACTTCACCCAGATCTTCGCCCCTCTGTATAGCTTTCTCGATCAGTTTATTCAACAGCAGCCTCCCGACATATGCTTTTTTCTCAAGAGAAGCTATCAAAGATAGATCTTTGTTCAGGATTATAGCGTCAAAGAGCTCTCTCATAAATGATAGATCGCTAGGATCTCTTGAAATAGCAAGCTTAATGTTATCAGCCACAGACTTGATCTCTTCATCACCATCCTCGGAACCTTCACATGAATCTGCTATTCTTAGGAGTTTTGCCTCATAATTGTTGAGGAGGAGTTTCATTTTAGAAAACATTAGCCTGGGAGTAGATGTAGATCGATCCCATATGACCTTAAGCCCTAGATCCTTCATCTTTTCTACCCAAGGCTCCGTAGTTGCATGATGATCTATAACCTGGACTGGAATACCCTTCATAGTTATATCTACTATCATTGAGAATACCTCCCTATCTATCGCTATATCTATCAGAGTCAAAGATTCGCATTGATCCTCCTTACATAGCTTCCTAATCTCCTTAGAAGCCCTCCAAGGCTGTGTGAATCCAAGTACTATATCTGATGGATATCGATCTCTCAAAAAATGCTTTACATATAGAGCTCCAGCTATGATGCCGTCACAATCACCATGAACCAATATAACGTGTCTCATAGGCTCACCATGGGAACTAATATATTTTTATTAATAGAGCAATATATAGTGAAACCCCATAGACCATAGTCATCACAAGGGGTCTAGCCTTTCTTTACCCTAAGGAATATGGGTTTTAGCTATAACCCACAGATCTTCTAGATCACAAGAGATAATATTGCCTTTTGGACATGGAGCCTATTCTCAGCCTGATCCCATACAACGCTTTGAGGACCATCTATAACCTCGTCTTCAACCTCCTCACCTCTGCGGGCTGGTAGGCAATGCATGAATATTGCATCTCTCTTAGCTATTGACATTATTTTTTTCGTAACCCTATATGGCTCTAGATCCTTGATCCTCTTCTCTATCTCAGCCTCTCTTCCCATGGAGATCCATACATCTGTATAGATCACATCCGCCTCTCTAGCTGCAGCTATGGGATCGTCTGTTATCTCTATAACAGAGCCGGTTAGATCCAATAACCTATATGCTTTCTCAAGGATCTCTTTATACGGATAGTATCCCGGAGGCGTAGCTATATATAGATTTACACCCATTATTGAGGCCACAGCTATCAGGCTATTCAGGACATTATCACCTCCATCTCCTAAAAAAGCCATCTTTATACCCTTAAGCCTTCTCTTCTTCTCATATATAGTAAAGAAATCTGTATAAGCCTGGAGGGGATGTTCCAAATCGCTTAGAGCATTTATAACTGGCACTGTGGATGCTCTAGCCATTTCAACTAATATGTTGTGAGAATATACTCTGAGGGCTAGACCATCTAAATATCTGCTAAGAACCATTGCAGTATCATATATACTTTCCCCTCTACCTAGCTGAAGCTCATTCCACCCCATATATATAGTATAGCCACCGAGCTGTCTCATAGCAAGCTCAAGGCTAACCCTAGTCCTCGTACTCGGCTTCTGAAATATGAGACCGAGACTCCTACCCTTTAGAAGAGGTACCACTCTCTCACCAGAGTAATATCTATGTTTAAGCATAGCCGATAGCTCGAATACCTTCCATATCTCCTCAGCGGTTAGATCGAATGCAGATATGATATCCCTTCCTCTAAGGCTGCCAGCTATTCTTCTACACCGCTAACAATAGATGCTAAGATATATATAAGGCTTAGCCACGATCTACAAAAAAATATTTATTGTATACTCAGTATAACTTCAAGTATAGTGATATAGTTTTTCCACAGCATATAGCTCGTTTCCACAGCTGATCTCATCCCTTCCATGAAGGGAGAGGTTTTCAGTTGTAAAGCTACAGCTATAAACTCAAATATTGTTTATAGTTATTGAAAGGAGATCCTAGCCCCTCAGGTGGGGAGGAGCTTGGATGATAGCTTCTCAATAATTCCTTTAACTAGTTCATCTATGCCATCTCCTTTTAGAGCACTTATCATATATATTGTCTCATACCCCCTTTTTCTTAACATAGAAACGCAAAGTTCTATCTCCTCCTTTGAGGATATGTCGATCTTGTTTATAGCAACCAGCATTTTTTCTCTCCCAACGATCTTCTCGACACTATCTAGAACCTTTAGCTGTTGCTCAAGCAAATAATATGCTCCTCGTCTAGGATCTAAGAGAAATATTGCAACATCTGCTAGGTGTTTTATGGCTGAAATAGCTTTGAGCTCTATTTTGTTCATTTCTTCGATGGGTCTGTCTAGGATTCCAGGGGTGTCTATTATTGATATCCTTCTCCCTCCAAGATCTATATGGCCCATTATAACTCTTTTAGTGGTGAATGGGAATGGAGATGTCTCGGGTTTGGCTGTTGAGAGTCTGGATACGAGTGTGGATTTGCCAACCTGGGGCATACCACAGATTACTATGTTGGTCATATCCTCTGAGATACATGGGCTCTTCGAAATCTCATCAATGGCTTTTCGCAGTAGTTCTATAGACCTTAACCCTCTCTTTATAATGGAAAGGCTTCTCCCGACATATTCCCTCGCTAGTCTCTTGATCTCCGAGAGATCCTCAGTTTCTATGATTCTCCCCCTATACTCTCTATACAGCTTAGTAACTAGATGAATAGCTCTTCTACACCTATCTAGAAGCTCTTCATATCTCCCCTCGCTAGCTATCATAGCTATCTCTGCATAGAATGGATGCATAGAAGCAAGCTTAGGCAGTCTCGCACATATCCCTATATGGCTAGCCAATAGAGAGAATATTCTATCAAGCTTATCAACATAAATAGCTCTCGTCCTCACAACCTTATTTTTCTTCAGAAGAGAGCCTGGTAGGTTGCTTCTATCCATATATGATTTTAACACAGCTTTTCTAATGTCATCATAGCTATAGATCCTCACAATCCTTATACTATTACTTAGACATTCTGGCATAAGACACACCAACCAATGCTATATCTACATAGCGGTCATACGGTTCGTGAATACATCATGACTCAGCAACCCGGTTTCTATCATCCCAGATTACTAATATTCTATGGCGATATAAATAGTAGCCGGCTAATCTCGAACAACCTAAAAATCAGGGTTCCTGCCGTAGCAGGTATACACCATCCTCTTCCGAGGGTAGCCATAGATTAGGTGGGCCCATGATCATCCTTAAATGTTGATACACTGCTACATGAACGATCAGAATGTTTTTCCAAAGACCTGTGATCCGTCATAGCCTATTTTTGGGAAGACCCCTTACCACTTTGCTTCTCTTTAGTCTCCTTTTTGCTGCTCTCCTTCTCTATGAATATCGTTGTTCTTTGCCTACCGCCTATTTTAATCCCCCTATATTGAGGATGTTTATAATCCTTATATCTCTTTTCCTTTCTCAAAGCTATAGAGAGGTCTTATCGCTTGTAGAGAGATTCATTCGTCAGAATGTGATTCGCCCTTCCTAACATTGTCTTCTCTAATAATTTCCTCAAGTTTGTCCCTCTCTACAATCTTTACCTTATCATCAAATTCCTTCTTAACAATGGATGCATCACTATAACTCGAGATCACTGTATATACTTTACACCCCAGCCTAAGACATATTTTAAGAGTATTAGCTACTTTTTCAGTGAAATCCTCTGTAGTTTTAAGATTGTCTTTTATCACAAGAGCAGCCTTATACCCCTTTGCAATGCCCAATATATCTGGTGCTGTTCTCTTGAGTCTGACAGCCTCCATTCCGATCTCTGATATTCTCCTTAGCAACGGATCTTCCTTTGCCTGTGCTCTTAGCATCCTCTCGACATAGCTAAAGACATATCTCTCCGTTAGTTCGTAGACGTCTACTTTAGACACTATATCCTCTCCGAATATTTCTACGAGTTTCTGAGCAACCTCTATAGAAGGATCCATGCCGCCCTTCTCATACTCATATACAGCCTTCCTACTTATCCCTAAGATCTCCGCTAGCTCGCCCATGCTTAGGTTTCTCTCGACCCTTTTCCTATGGAGGATCTCACCCCTGATCTTCACGAAGAACTGGCCCTTCTTATAATATATAGCTACCTTCTCATCTGACAGATAGAGATCCAGAGTCTCTGGATCCATAACGCTTATATCAGATCTGTCCATTACTATCCCAGGCTCCAGATCCTCGTTAAAATAGCTCTTCGAAACTATTAACACCGCGGAATTCAATATCCTTGATGATAACTTCAGATCCTCGATCTCCTCTCTAGAAATCTCATAGGCATCTTGTGAAACCTTTATAATGAGCCTGCCGTTTGCCACAATATCAACGGATCTTCTTTCATCGCGGGGGTAGTTTATAATATCAACTCCTAAACCATGCTTCCTCAGAATATTCATCGTCTTTCCAATTAGTACTCCTAACCCCCCTCCCATGGATATGCTATCAATACTATCCTTCATCATCCTGGAATCTTTCATACCCTTCATATATTATTGAAATGATAAAGAGGGTTTTATATCTTTTGATAAGGGATCTAACGTCTTCATTCGAGAGAATACATTTATCACTATATATACCCTCTATTACACTGGCTCTTTTTAATCTCTCTAGCATCATTGCAACGCCTGCGCTGCAGTCTAGGAGTTTGAAGAATGGTGTTCCAGAGATCTTTGCAACTATCATTGGAAACCTGATTTCAGAGTGGAGTTCCCTGGGAATTATAGAAGCCAAGTCTCTAGCCTCACTACCGAGCACAATATGTAAACCTCCTCCCACTAGCTCAATGCCTACAGCCTCTTGGGATATAAGTTCGGAAAGTCTCTTCCTATCCTTAGGCGATGTTCCGCTAAAGCTCCTCACAAGCTCTTTATAATAGCTTTTAATAGGGTCTCTCTGCATCTCCATAGAGGTTCCTTACATAGATTCTCTATAGCTTTTAAGAACACCCCCTATCATTATAACAGCTCTATCAGCGTAATCAGTAACCCTGGGATCATGGGATACTATAATCACAGTTGTTCTGAAGTCCTTATTAAGGCTCTTAAGCATTTCGAGCGCTCTGATGCTATTATCCCAGTCGAGATTAGCTGTAGGTTCATCTGCAAGGATAACGCTTGGAGTATTTACCATGGCCCTCGCTATTGCGACTCTCTGCTTCTCACCTCCGCTGAGATATTTAACGCTTTTGAAAGCTGTCTCCTTTAGCCCTATATATTTAAGTATCTCCATAACCCTCTCTTCCCTAGCCTTCTTAGGAACCCCTGCCAATAATAGAGGTAGTTCTACATTCTCATATACTGTCAGATCTTCTATTAAGCCGTAATCCTGGGGTATATAACCAACAACCGTATTCCTAATCATCGCCAGCTCCTCCTCACCCAAAAGGGATATGTTATAGCCATCAACTATAACATCCCCTCTATCGGGTTTTGTAAGACCCGCTATGAGTTTAAGGAGAGTAGTTTTACCAGAGCCTGAAGGTCCATGTATAACCATTATCTCTCCTCTCCCCACAACAAGGTTAACCCCCCTCAGTGCTATCACTTCGCCTACCTTAGGATCCCTATATATTTTCCACACATCCCTGAGAATCACAACAGGCTCCATAGATCTACGACCCTACTTTACCAAATATATTGATTACCAGGTGAAAATATATAGCTGTTAAATTAGAATCATTTTTTCCTTTTCCTCTTCCTTCTTACCTTCTTAGATCTTCTAACCACTTTCTTCCCATAATAGCCCTCAGATCCCGTATAGATCTTCTCACCATCTTCCGTTAAAAAAATTACCGCTTCATATGGCTCGTTCACCCTTATATATCCCTCGAAAACGTAGATCGTGGTATCAGGGGTATACCATACTATATTATCCTCGCTTAGAGCTTCCCCCATCTGTGTTATCTCGATACCCGTATTATTGGCTGTCTCAACATGCTCACTATCGAAATCTTTAGGACTTATTATATTCCCAACAGGAACTATCGGCTCTCTATCTCTTCGAGCAATATCCATAGACTTTCCACCTATCTGGACTATACCGATTTTTAGGAGCTTCGATGGTCTATGAAATAATATGTGGGATCCCTGTATCTCTGTCTCTCCTTTTCTGCTCACACCAACCCTTATAACGCCTTCCTTTGTCTCCGCTATAGCTTCTATGTAGTCTCCATCTCCAGTATCTCTAGCCAGTTTTTCCAGCATCTCCTCAGGATTTTCTCCTAGTTCTAGAGGTTCTTCAAATGTCTTCTCTCCTATAACCCTCAGAGATGTAAACTCCACAGGTCCTATAGAGCTTTTTTCCTTTCTATAAAAGATGATCCTAACCTTGGCCTTCAAAACATCTACCTCTTATACCCTATCCTCCTAAGGAACTCTTTTCTCTCCTTAATATCCTCTTCACTCTCAACCCCTAGGGGGGAGAATCCATCTACAACTCCGAGTACAGCCCTTCCCTGGTCTGTCTTACCCACTATCACTTGGAGGGGGTTGGCTGTCGCCGCATAGATCCTTGTTACCTCCTGCACATTCTTTATAGCGTTTAGAACGTTTATGGGCCATGCATCCCTTATGTAGATCACGAACACGTGTCCAGCCCCTATAGATCTTGCAGCCTCTATAGCCAGTTTTTTAAGCTCCTCATCATTCCCATCATATCTAATGAGCCTTTTACCACTAGCCTCGCAAAATGCTATACCAAACTTTATCCCGGGAACAGCTGTTATAAGAGCTTCATATAGATCCTCTACTGTTTTTATGAAGTGAGACTGACCTATAATTACATTGACACCGTGTGGAATTGGGATCTGAATAACCTCTATACCCTGGAACTCCGGCAACGCTGCCCCTATATCTCTTCCATAACGTCCTCAATAAGCTTTTTCCTAGCATCCCTATTTTCTATGATACCCGCCAGAGATATCTTGACAAGAGCCCTCGAGATCCTTACAAGCTCGTCTATCTTAGATGATAGCTCCGATAAACCCCTATCAATTCCCGCTAGCTTTGCATCGAGCTGGGATAGCTGGGCGAGGATATGCTCCATTATATGGAGCTGTTCATGCATAGGATCTTCATGTTCATGCCCATGCTCATGCTCCTCCTCATATTCCTCACCTTCTACACCTGTTCCCTCAGCGTGCTCCCTCTTGGAGATCTCCTCTATAATCTCCTTCATACTCTCCTCATCCCTAGGAAGTCTTTTTAACCTAAACTCCGACAAAGGGTACACCATAATGTATTCGTACTATACAGCAATATATATTCCTCAACTATGTCTCAGAGGATTCTAGCTTTATCGGTTTCCCACATGACTCATTACCTTTATCCTTTCATCTGAAAGCCTCGCCTTTCAAGGCAGGATAGATATTTATAAGCTTTCATATCCTCTAGTATTTTCGATAATGGTGATACATGTGAACCTCGAGGCTACCTTCTAGCGATACTCGATAGATGCTAAGGCATGCGAGGGGTTCGGATTTCATTGGGCTTCCTAAAATTCTCGTTGAGATCATAATCTTCTCAAAATATCTAACAGCGGAGATGTAGTTGTTCATGCTCATGGGCACGGGCTTTCCCTCGACACCAACTCTTTTTTTGTAGGGCTTCATAGATGGGCATAACTTAGCCTGCCTCGCAGTGGGTCAAAGCCCTCGCATCTGATGGCCACCACGCCGCCATCGAGAGTAGCTAAAGAATCTATATAAGCTTATTGCAGGTTCAACAGTCTAATACTAAACTATAAACCTAAAATAAATTCCAAAGCAACATCTGAAATGCTGCGAACCTCTAAGCCGAATGTATTGCTATGCTTTTAAATCAATGTCTATATTCTTCAGAGTTTTAGTATAGCTAGGGGAGATACGGTTTGCTTGATCGATCTTGAAATTCTATATTCACAAGATCTCCTTTAAAGTTTTAGCCAACATGTCCCTCTCGATCTCGCGCCTTTCACCGCTAGTTGTTATGTAGATCGTAACTTTTCCGCTTTCGACCTCTGCTTTCCCTATATATAGTATTACTGGTACTGAGAGTTTTCTTGCATATTCTCTCTGCTTTTGATAAGATCTTCTCATGAGATCCCAGGAGACGCTGATCCCGTTGCTCCTAAGATCCCTTACGATGTTGATCGCATAGTTAAAAACGCTGCTATCCCTATCCATTACCACTACATATACTTGGTTATATGTTTTCTTAGACATGTTGAAGACTCCCAGCTCTAGCCCTACCTCTATCACCCTATCGAGGCCTATCGAGAAGCCTGTTGCTGGCACCTTGGTTCCTGTGAACATCTCGATTAGATTATCATATCTACCGCCACCACCTATGGAACCTATCTTAATACCTTCCACAATAGCCTCGAATATGGGGCCTGTGTAGTAGTCTAGACCTCTTACTAGAGACATGTCAAAGACTATGTTCTTCGATCTCACAATCGTTGATATTTCCTCCAGATGCTTTATGCCTTCTATAACATGTTGATTAGATCCGTATCTGGCTTGAAGATCTCTGATCGCCTCCTCCAGAGGCGCTCTAAGAGATATTATATTAACTATCTTATCTATAATAGTCTCGCTGATCCCTATTCTTTTCAGATCCCCCCTAACACCCTCAAGCCCTATCTTATCCAACTTATCTATAGCCCTGTATACATTCATGGGATCTCTTATCCCTAATTCCTCTTCAAATATTCCCTTCAAAATTCTGCGATCATTGATCATGATCCTAACCCCTTCTATACCCAGCTCTCTATATACGTCCTCAGCGAGCATGAGGATCTCTGCATCAGCCTCTGGATATGGAGAGCCAACTATATCAGCGTCGCATTGGTAGAACTCCCTATATCTTCCTCTCTGAGGCTCCTCATGTCTCCACACAGGGGCTATATGGTATCTCTTAAAGGGTAGGGGGAAGTTTCTATGCATGGCGACAAATCTTGCTAGAGGTACTGTGAGATCATATCTCAGGGCATATTCCCTATCCCCCCATGGATCTCTAAACCTCCACATAAGCTTATTCTCAGCCTCCTCACCATATTTGCCCGATAGAATCTCGAAAAGTTCAACAGCCGGGGTGTCTATGGGGTCAAAGCCGTATCTTCGAAAGACGCTCTCTATCTTTGCCATCACCTCTTTCCTGAGGATCATCTCGTGGGGTTCCAAATCCCTAAAACCCCTAGGTATAGCCGGCTCCCTACGAGACATCTATTATACCCCTACCCTTATATTTCCTAGATTTTAATTTAGTTTCCTATATGTTCAGAGCTTAAAGCCTTGATCCTCTAAAGCGAGAGATCTATTATACCCTAACCTGACCCCTCCAGCCCTGAAAGGCGATGCTTTAAGTTGTAAGTTTGGATCTTACTATCGCCTCTACATATTGCGGCTGGAACTCTCCCTCTGGTATTTTGCCCTGGTTCTTTAGATCTGTATATTCCCTGCTTATATCCCATATACCCTCTATCTTCCCGCTGGATCCAACCTTGATTAGCAGAAAAGCTGGTGAGTAGGAGACCTGGTAGAGGCGGAATGTGTTTTTCGCAGCATCGCTTGAGCACTGCTGGTCGAACCAATCGCATACGATCTCAACAACTGTTATGTTTCTGAAGACCCCTCCATACTCCCTGAGATATCTAACAAACTCCGGGTAGAAGGCCTGGCAGTGGGGGCATAGGTTGTTGTGGAAGTATAGAAAGTAATATCCGGGCTCCCTAGGAACATAGGCATTGGAAACATTGATAGGGGAGAACCTAGAGCCATCCCAAACATATATACCATGGGGTATCCTAGAAGGATCCTCACCGCCGCCGTGAAATTGGAGAAGCATGACACCAGCAGCAGCAGAGCCTAAAGCTATGAACAGAACCGCCATGACCAAGGTTGTGTTAGGACTTGCCATAAGCATCACTCTAAATATTATTAGCCATGTTAGGTAATATATCTGCTTTATAACTATTATTAGATCGAATCTACAGCTGAAAGCCCCACCCATGTGGGTTGGGATGAAGATTTACAATCATTAAACCATGCACAGGACTAAGCCAGATGATTATATATAAGCTTATTGCAGGTTCAACAGTCTAAGTGGAATCCCACCCTCTAAGGCTGAGAGGAGGTAGGCTGACCTCCTCCCCGCCCTAAAAAGGCGGGGCTTTCAGTTGCAATGCTATTAAATAAGCTGACAACAGGGCAACCTCGTCCTTTAGGGCGGGAAGGGGTCATTTCATCGCTTCTATATGTTGGTGATTATGTAGAGAAGAGGTGATGAGATTGGATAACTGGTCACAATGAAGACCGGATTCTGTTAGCGAGATCACAACGGCTGAAATACACGTTTTAACACATGCTAACCCCTACTCCAGAGAACAAGGTTCTTAGCTGTAACACTATATTCCTGATAATTGAAGAGCTTCAAGCTATATTTAACCGTAGTAATATTTATTAAGGGAAGATATTTGGGCGATTATTCAGAGGATTTTATACAGGCGCTTGCGAGAGCTCTAAAAGAATGGCATGATGAAATGGTAAGAGCCGGATATAAAGATAGGCTTAATATGTTTTTAACAGATTCGGGTATAGAGATCAAGACAGTATATACACCACTCGATATAGCCTCAACCTCTTACTTCGAGAAGATCGGCCTGCCTGGGCAATACCCCTTTACAAGGGGTATACATTATAACATGTATAGGGGTAAGATATGGACTATAAGGCAGTTCTCCGGATTCGGAACCCCAGAAGATACTAATAAGAGGTTAAAATATCTCGTAGAACATGGCGAAACAGGGCTTTCTATAGCTTTTGATGAGGTAACTCTGCTGGGGCTGGATCCGGATCACCCATTAGCTATTGGTGAGGTAGGTGTAGAGGGTGTTTCGGTGGCTTCTCTATGGGATATGGATGTATTGTTCAAAGACATAGATATGGGGAAAATCACCACTAATATGACTATAAACCCTCCAGCCCCTGTAATGCTCAGCTTCTACGTCGCTGTGGCTAGAAGCCGTGGGGTTCCAGACCACATGATCGGAGGCACCACTCAGAATGACCAGCTCAAAGAGTTCATAGGTCAGAAGACATATGTATTCCCGCCGAGACCTGCACTAAAAATAGGTGTTGATGTTATTGAGTGGAGTATAAAGAATCTTCCGAAGTGGAATCCTATAAGTATTTCAGGCTACCATATATATGAGGCAGGGGCAACCCCTGTCCAAGAGTTGGCCTTCACCCTAGCCGATGGTATTGAATATGTGAGAGAGATGATCAGGAGGGGCTATGATGTAGATAGCTTCGCCCCAAGACTCTCCTTCTTCTTTGTAGCAGGTATAAACATATTCGAGCACGTGGCAAAATTCAGAGCTGCGAGAAGAATGTGGGCAAAGATAATGAGAGATTGGTTTGGAGCTAAAAAAGCTAGGAGCATGTGGCTTAGATTCCATGCCCAGACGAGCGGGGTAGAGCTAAGAGCCATCGAACCATATAACAATATCATCAGGGTCACACTACAGGCGCTCGCAGCGATTCTCGGAGGAGCCCAGAGCCTCCACACAAACGCCTTTGACGAGGCCCTCGCTCTACCAACAGAGTTCTCAGCGAAGCTAGCTCTGAGAACTCAGCAGATTATAGCATACGAGAGCGGTGTAGCAGACACGGTAGATCCTCTAGCAGGATCCTACTACATAGAGTGGTTAACAGATAAGATCGAGGAGGAGGCTTGGAAAATAATAGATAGAATTGAGAACATGGGCGGCATGCTCGAAGCTATTGAAAAGGGCTATCCACAGAGGGAGATAACCGAAAGCGCCTATAGAAGGCAGAGGGAGATCGAGGAGATGAGAAGGATAATAGTTGGAGTCAATGCCTTCAAGGGTGAGATACTCGAAAACGAGGTAAAGATACCGCTTTTAGAGATCGATGAACCCTCTGTGAGAGCCCACCAAATAGCTAGGCTTAGGAAGCTCAAGAGCTCTAGGGATCAGGCTAAGGTGAACACTACTTTAACAGAGCTAGAGAGAGCATCCTCAAGGGGAGAGAATATAGTTCCTTATATATATAACGCTGCCATATCACTTGCAACACTCGGAGAGATCATGGGCGTTCTTAGAAATGTATATGGCGAGTGGAGCGAGCCAATAATATATTGAAGATACCGGGGGCGCTACATGGAGACCAGAGAGGAGGTTCAAATACTCGGAGCTATTGGTTTGAGAAGAAGATACAGAGTGCTCGTTGCAAAGCTAGGGCTGGATGGGCATGATAGAGGTGCTAAGATTGTTGCCAGAGCCCTCAAAGACGCTGGGTTCGAGGTGATCTATACAGGGATCAAGCAGACACCTGAGATGGTAGTTAGATCAGCGATACAGGAGGATGTAGATGTCATAGGGATAAGCATATTAAGCGGTGCCCACATGGCCCTCGTACCTGAGGTTCTCAGGCTATTAAAAGAATATAAAGCGGATGATATACCAGTAGTTGTGGGTGGCATAATACCGTGGGACGATGCTATAAAGCTTAAAAGCATGGGCGTCTCGGAGGTTTTTTTCCCAGACACCCCACTGTCGCATATAATTGAGAAGATTAAGGAGTTGGCGGAGAAGAGGAGGAAGGGGCTTGAGTAAGAGCCAGATCCAAGCTCTATTGGAGAAAGCGTTAGAAGGTGATCTCAGGGCGATCTCAAGGCTAATCTCCATAGTTGAGTTCCCAGCCGAGGTTGATCCAAGTACTATAGAGACCATAATGAGGGAGCTTATGAAAAGAGGTGGAAAGGCGCATGTAATTGGTGTAACAGGGGCACCTGGGGTTGGTAAGAGCACTCTTATATCTAAGCTGATAGCATATTATAGGAAGAAGCTCTATAAAGTAGCTGTTATAGGTATAGATCCGAGCTCGCCTTTCACACTAGGTAGCTTCATGGGCAACAGAGTTAGAATGCAGATCCACTCATCAGATCCAGGGGTATTTATTAGGAGCATGGCAACAAGAGGGGTCAGGGGTGGGCTAAGCGCTTCAACAGTGCTAGTGTTGGAGGCGCTTGATGGGCTTGGCTTCGATAAGATAATTGTTGAGAGCGTTGGTGCTGGGCAGACGGATATTGATATAATAAACATCTCCCACACGGTTCTAAACCTCGTTATGCCAGGAGCTGGCGATGAGATCCAGGCACTGAAGGCAGGGTTAATGGAGATCGGCGATATCTATGTCGTCAATAAAGCCGATAAGCCGGAGGCAGAGATCACGCTTAAACAGGTTATAGACGTTCTTAACTATGAGAGCTTTATAAGGAGTAGTGGGTGGAGACCTAGAGCCGTTAAGGTATCAGCTGTTATGGGGATGGGCATAGATGATCTCGCGACACTTATTGAGGAGCATGTTGAACATCTCAGAAAGAGTGGCTATTTCCAAGAGGTTGTGAAGAAGAGGAGAATATATGGATCGTTTATTGTGATTAAACACATAATAGAGAGCAGAGTCGAGGAGATCTTTAGCAGCAGCAATAAACACATACTGGAGATGCTGTTAAGAGGAGAGATAGACCCCTACACAGCTTCTCTGCAGATATTAAGCGAGGTTTTAGGTGGTAGAAGGTGAAGAAGATCTACAACGAGATCTTGGGAGAATATGTTGAGATCGTGAGGTGGCCTGTTGAGAGAATAATATCTATGAGTTCAGGTCTTACAGAGACGCTATATATGATGGGACTAGAAGATCTTATCGTTGGAACAGATGCCTTTTCAAATAAGCCTCCGGAGGCTAAGAAGAAGCCTAAGGTGGGAAGCTATATGCATGTTAACATGGACATAATAAGAGAGCTGAAGCCCGATATAGTTGTTACAATAACGGGTGTTCAGAGAAGCATAGTCGAGAGGCTAAGAAAGGAGAGAATCGCAGTCTACCCCCTCCCAATACCGGCAGACGTGGCTGGGATCATATCGAACACATCTATACTAGGCTATATAACCGGCTATATAGACAACGCTAGGAAGTTATCTACGGAGCTCCTTAGAAAAATTGGAGAGCTAATCCCAAGAGATCGTAGTAGAACTAGAAGCATACTAGCAGTACTCGATTTCGGCCCTAGAGGAGGTCTCTGGTCTCCTGGTAGTGCTAGCCATATAAGTGATGCCATCCACCTGGTAGGAGGCATATGTGCTACTGAAAAAGAGCCTGTATCATATGTTGAAACGAAAACAATCTTAGAAAAATTGGAAAGTGTAGATATAGTTATATATGAAAATGCCAGCTACATAACATTAGAACAGCCTATCGGATACGGATCATTTGCGGAAATGCTAGAAAAAAGAGGTATTAAATATTATAAGCTAGAGGTATTTCATGAAGAAACCCTAGCACATACAGGTCCTTCATTCATACTGGACTCCATGTCTAAACTCAAGAATATAATAGAAAGTCTATGAACATAGCTTAGCCAGAACACCTGAGCTAAAAGATATTAACAGTTATGCATCTCTAACTATGAAAAGGTGTAAGACTACAGTTTTTAATTCTCAATGATAGTAGGGAATATAGATAACGAGTTAGAGGTGATAATCGATTTCTATATGACATCGGGGAAAGAGACGATATAGCAAATAATCATGAAAAGATCGAAAAGACATAGTTCATCAATCAGCTGTTTTCCGTCTCCGATAGAAGAAGGAATATGACGGAATAATTATATCTATATTCTCAAACACCGCCCATAGCTGAGTCATGAAGAGGGCTGAGAAAAGGGGTGAGAGTTGTACCATGTAGAAGCTATATTGCGAGTGATTACCGAGTATCCAGAGTATAACATATCCCAGCCACGTCATATATGTGGAGACTGTTAACATAGACATACATTGGAAGAACCTAGCAGCGGGTAGTAGAGCTGCAGATAATGCTATGGAACCTAAATATACATATATATTACCTCTTGCAACCGTATCTGGCGATACTGTTAGATAGAACGGGTTATCTCCATATAGCCACATCCAGGGGGCCGAAATAGGTGGGCCCTCGCCAGGAGCTGTTTTAGTTCTTAGATGCCAGCTTATAGCCCCGACTATGCTCTGGTCATACCATGCTTGAAGCCCAAAAAGCCGTATTATCGGTAGATTCAGCACCATAAAAACAGCTCCTGGGATCAGTATTAGATCCCTATAGATCCCTGTAATACTACGCCCATTTATAATCGAGATAACTATTAGAGGTAGTGCTGCGAAGACACCGCTCATCTTAGTGGAAATCGCTAGGCCGAGAAATACACCGGATAGTATCCATGAGTTTCTAGTTGCAGCATATATAGAGAGTGTTGTGAAGAGCGATAGGTATATGTCTAGCATTGCGACACCTGCCATATTCCTTATAAGCGGATCAGACGCGGCTAGCACTGAGGCTAAAACCGCATATATATCCCTCCTAGTTGCTTCTCTCACAATCAAACCTACGGCTATGCATAAAACACCCCCAGAGATCATCCCAGGTATTCTCCACCCCGCTGGGTTATCGCCTATAGAGGCCATGGAGAACATTAGGATATACTTACCAAGGGGTGGGTGTTCCATGTTGTAGTAGTTATTGATGTTCTCAGCATCCCCATACTCATATCCAGGCTTGATCTCTATGACGCCCTGGAGTTTCTCGATTTCCGAGAAAGCATTCCAAGAGGAGGCCCTCACATATATAGCCCATGCCTTCTCGATCTTCTTAACACTCTCAACACCTTGTATGGATAAGATCTGGTTCGCAATGATATTAAGATCGAATTGCTTATCTATAAACACGGTAGCCATGGGCCCAGAGGTTCTGGGTTGGATGCCCAGCTTCAGCATGATGTTCCGGGCTGAGTCTACATACCATATTTCATCTGAGATGTAGGAATTATAATATGGTAGAGAGGTATAATACGCATCTACAGCAAATATGAAGCCCGTGAACACAATTATAAAGGCAATAGCTAGCTTGATGTTAGCCCTATCTTGTATGGCTGACCATACCGCTTGTCCCTCAAAGGTCATTGACTATCACTGATATTCTTTTGTTTGTGTTGCTTTGCCTCTTGATCCACAGGATTTCTAGCCCTGTGGCATTGGGGGCTCCCACCTCCCCCAAAGAGATCTTGGGATCTCTATGGGCTCGCTGGTGGCTGTTGAGCCCAGCGGAAAGAGGCTCCCATCTACCCCTGGATCTCCGAAGCCCTTCTGGGCATAGCCCTCATATAGGGCTTCGGTCTCAGGTGTTCCAAAGGCCATAGCATCCCGAGGTCTCCCAAGATATAGCAGAGATATCACCTCATCATCAAAATGATTATGGGTTGAATACTTATAAACCTAAGCTGGAGAACATAGGCACTAACAACACCAATACTGTGAATAACTATGAAAACTGAAACAGCCCTATTTATTTGGGAGTCTAACCCTATTTACCTTTCTAGAGCTCCAACTATATCTCCTAATTCTCTTAGACCTTCCAAAGCCGCATGCTGCACAGTACTTCTTAGAGACGTTATAGGCGA